>Ga0105107_10002011_pt1 | contig 13395 bp, 15 predicted proteins | sample PPLLaktember2015_6_FD_79335 | JGI IMG/M metagenome (GOLD analysis project Ga0105107, IMG submission 79335) | Freshwater sediment microbial communities from Prairie Pothole Lake near Jamestown, North Dakota, USA - PPLs Lake P8 Core (1) Depth... | ecosystem: Environmental > Aquatic > Freshwater >...
CAAGTCGTTGATTCGCCTTGCCCGGAGTCCGGGAACGTCGCTATAATGCGCGGCTTTCCGGGCGCCATGCCCGCTTTCCTTGTCTCACCGGTTGCCCATGCCGGGAGGCTTATCCCATAAGGAGACCCCATGCGGCACTACGAAGTCGTTTTCATCGTCCATCCGGACCAGAGCGAGCAGGTGCCCGCCATGGTCGAGCGCTACCGCAACGCGGTCGGCGCGCGCCAGGGCAAGGTCCACCGGCTCGAGGACTGGGGCCGGCGCCAGCTCGCGTACCCGATCGAGAAGGTCCACAAGGCGCACTATGTGCTCATGAACATCGAGTGCGACAACGAGACCCTCGGCGAGCTCGAGCACTCGTTCAAGTTCAACGACGCAGTGCTGCGTCACCTCATCGTCAAGATGAAGGGGCCGGTCACGGCCCCGTCGCCGATGATGAAGGAGGAGAAGTCGAAATCCCTGCTCGGCCAGGACGGAGCGAGGGAAGCCCCGAAGCCCGAAGCCAGCAGGCCGGAAACCAGCAGGCCAGAATCCAGCAAGCCCGCCGAGGCGCGGGTCTGACCCAGGCGCGATTGGATCCCGGCAACCGGCTGACCCTCGCTGGCACCTTGGCCGCGCGCGACGCGCTTCGCTACACCCCCGCGGGCGTGCCCATCGTGAGCTTTCAGGTGGCGCACGCTTCACGGCACGACGAAGCCGGCGCCGCGCGCGAAGTCGAGATGGAGATGGCCTGCGTGGCGGTCGAGGAGCTTGCCCGACTGATCGCCGCGGCGCCCCTGGGTGCCGCGGTGGTGACCGCGGGGTTCCTCGCCCGCAAGGGCAAGTCGAGCCGGCAGCTGGTGCTGCACGTAACCGAATTGGAATTCAAAGAAGGAGATCGAGATGCCTCCTCCCAGCAGAGGACGTAGCGGCGGCCGCGGTGGCCGCAATGCCAAGAAGGACGCGCGCGGCCGCGAGCGCGGCGGGTCGCGCCAGCTGTTCAAGCGGCGGAAGTTCTGCCGGTTCACCGCCGAGAAGATCGCGTGGATCGACTACAAGGACGTCGACCTGCTCAAGGACTTCGTCGGCGAAAACGGCAAGATCATTCCGGCGCGCATCACCGGGACGAAGACCGGCTATCAGCGCCAGCTGTCGGACGCGATCAAGCGCGCGCGGTATCTCGCGCTGCTGCCGTACACCGACCTCCACGGGGGGCGCTAGATCATGCAGGTCATCCTCCTCGAGAAGGTCGTCAACCTCGGCGGGCTCGGTGACGTCGTCAAAGTGAAGGACGGGTTCGCACGCAACTTCCTGATCCCGCAGGGCAAGGCCAAGCGCGCGACGCCGGAGAACCTGGCCGAGTTCGAGACGCGCCGCGGCGACCTGGAGAAGAGCCAGGCCGACGCCCTCGCCGCGGCGCAGGAGCGCGGCGCGAAGATCGACGGCCTCACGGTCCAGATCACGCGCAAGGCCGGCGTCGACGGCCGGCTGTTCGGTTCGGTCACGACGTACGACATCGCCGAGGCGCTGCAGGGTCTCGGACACGAGGTCGAGCGCGCCGCGATCCGGCTCCCGCAAGGGCCGCTCAAGGCGATCGGCGACTACGACCTCGCGCTCGCGCTGCACAGCGACATCGTCGTTCATATCAAGGTGTCAGTCCTGGGCGAGAGCTGAGGCACTGCCTACCGAAAGAGGCGTCAACCGGGGGCCGCGATGCGGCCCTCGCAGTTTTTGAAGGGTAGAATCGAGCGCCATGGCGCAGCCCCTCACCCAGAGTCCGAGCCCGGCTGCGGCCGACGGCCAGCTCGTCAGCCTGAAGGTCCCGCCGCACTCGATCGAGGCGGAGCAGTCGGTGCTCGGTGGGCTGCTCCTCGACAACGGCGCGTGGGATCGCATCGGCGATGCGATTGCCGTCGACGATTTCTACCGCGACGATCACCGGCGCATCTTCCGGCACATCGCGAAGCTCATCGAGCAGGGCCGGCCGGCCGACGTCGTCACGGTCGCCGAGTCGATCGAATCGGGCGAGGACAAGGAGCGGGCGGGCGGGCTCGCCTACCTGGCCAGCCTCGCGCAGAACACGCCGTCGGCGCATAACATCCGCCGCTACGCCGAGATCGTGCGCGAGCGCGCGATCATGCGTCAGCTCGTCGCGGTCGGCAACGACATCGCCGACAGCGCGTTCAGCCCGGCCGGCAAGGAGGTCGGGCAACTGCTCGACGAGGCCGAGTCGAAGGTGTTCCAGATCGCGGAGACGCGCACCCGCACCGGCGGCGGCTTTCACGACATCCATCAGCTGCTCTCGCAGGTGATGGAGCGGGTCGACTTCCTCTACAGCCGCGACAACCCGAGCGACGTCACCGGCGTGCCGACCGGCTACCGCGACCTCGACACGATGACCTCCGGGCTGCAGGAGGGCGACTTGGTGATCGTTGCCGGGCGACCGAGCATGGGCAAGACCGCGTTCGCGCTGAACGTCGGCGAACATGTCGCGGTGCACGAGAAGCGTCCGGTCGCGGTGTTCAGCATGGAAATGTCGGGCACGCAGCTCGCGGCGCGCATGCTCGGCTCGCTGGCGCGCATCGACCAGCACAAGCTGCGCACCGGCCGGCTCACCGATGAGGACTGGAACCGGCTCGCCGACGGGCTCGGCAAGCTGCACGACGCGCCGATCCATATCGACGAGACCGGGTCGCTCAACCCGCTGGAGCTGCGCTCGCGCGCGCGCCGCCTCGCGCGGCAGTACGGCAAGCTCGGGCTCATCGTCGTCGATTACCTGCAGCTCATGGTCACCGGCGGCCGGCGCGACGAGAACCGCGCGACCGAGCTCTCGGAGATTTCGCGCTCGCTCAAGGCGCTTGCCAAGGAGCTCTCGGTTCCGGTCGTGGCGCTCTCCCAGCTCAACCGCAGCGTCGAGAGCCGCAACGACAAGCGCCCAATGATGTCGGATCTGCGCGAGTCAGGCGCGCTCGAGCAGGACGCCGACGTGATCCTGTTTATCTACCGCGACGAGGTCTACAACCGCGACAGCGGCGAGAAGGGCAAGGCCGAGATCATCGTCGGCAAGCAGCGTAACGGCCCGATCGGCACGGTCAACCTCACCTTCCTCGGGCAGTACACCCGGTTCGAGAACTACGCCGCGCCGAGCGGGTTCTAGGCGCCCAGAGAAGGGAAGCGGCGTCGCTTAGAATGCGCCCATGCGCCGTCCGACGTTGCGCCTGCTCCTCGTTGCCGTGCTCGCCGCGTCCGCCACGGCGCGCGCCCAGCCGCCGGCAAGCGTCTTCCTCGAGGACCTGACGTCCCCGGAACTCGCCGCCGCGATACGTGCGGGCAAGACCACGATCCTGGTGCCGATCGGCGGCACCGAGCAGAACGGGCCGCACATGGTGCTCGGCAAGCACAACGTACGCGCGAAGGTGCTCTCCGGCAAGATTGCGCGAGCGCTCGGCGACGCGCTGGTCGCCCCCGTCATCGCCTACGTGCCCGAGGGCAGTGTCAACCCGCCGACGGGGCACATGCGTTATCCCGGAACGATTACGGTGCCAGCGGCTGTGTACCGCAAGGTGCTCGATTCCGCGGCGCGCAGCTTCCGGCTCGCCGGATTCCGCGACATCGTGTTCCTGGGCGATCACGGCGACTACCAGAAGGACAACGAGATCGTGGCCCGCCAACTCGATCGCGAATGGGCGAGCACCCCAGTACGCGTGTACGCCATCGTCGAATATTACCGGGCGGCAACCGATGGCTTTGCCAAGAACCTCAAGGCGCGCGGCTACGGCGAAGCCGAGATCGGCCTTCATGCCGGGCTCGCGGACACGTCGCTCGCGTTGGCCGTCGACCCGGGACTCGTGCGACCGGAACAGCAGCAGTCCCCACCAGGGACGTCGGCCCTGTCCGGGGTTTCGGGTGATCCCCGGCGCGCCACCGCCGAGCTCGGCAAGCCGGGCATCGATGCGATCGTGACCCAATCCGTGGCGGCCATCCGCGCAGCGGTTGCCCACCGATAGCGCCCCATGCCGCCAATTTCCCGCAGTCCCGTCCTGCAACTACAGGAGCCGTCGTGACGTTCATTGCTCGCACTCGCTACTTGCCGTTCGCGTTGCCACTTGCCTTTGCATTGTCGACGATTTGCGTCGCGCAGACTCCGGCGAAGGCGCCAGCCGAAGCGCCCGTTCCACCGGCCATATTCACCGTGCCTGGAATGGCGCCGGTACCCGATCCGGCGAATCTGTACAGCGAGACCACCGCCGCCAAGATGAGTCCCGCGCTTGCCAACGACCTGCCGCGTATCTACGTGCCGCACGTCCAGTCGAACGACGTCTACGTGATCGACCCGGCGACGTTCAAGGTCGTCGATAGATTCAGAGTGGGCCTCAACCCGCAGCACGTCGTGCCGTCGTGGGACCTGCGCACCCTGTGGGTCACGAACAACGCTGAGAACACGACCAAGGGCAGCCTGACGCCCGTCGACCCGAAGACCGGCAAGCCAGGCAAGCCGATTGCCGTTGACGACCCGTACAACATGTACTTCTCGCCCGACGGCAAGTCCGCGATCGTCGTTGCCGAAGCGCTGAAGCGACTCGACTTTCGCGATCCGGTGACGATGAAGCTGCAGTACTCGATCGACGTTCCGGGTTGCGCCGGCATCAACCACGCCGACTTCGCGATCGACGGCAAGTTCGCGATCTTCACGTGCGAGTTTGCCGGCACCGTGGCCAAGATCGACCTCGTGAACCGCAAGGTGGTGGGCTACACGCAGGTGATCCAGCCTGGCCGCCCGACCAAGGTCGTCAAGGGACCCGACGGGAGGGACGAGGTGATCTGCACGACCTGGAAAGGCATGCCGCAGGACATCCGGGCGTCGCCGAACGGCAAGCTGTTCTACGTCGCCGATATGATGGCCGACGGCGTGCACGTGGTCGACGGCGAGACGTTCCGGCAGGTCGGCTTCATCGAGACCGGCAAGGGCACGCACGGTCTCTATCCCAGTCGCGACGGGAAGAAGCTCTATGTCGCCAATCGCGGCTCGAACAAGATCCATGGCCCGCCGAAGGGCAAGGGCGGCGTGTCGGTGATCGACTTCGCGACCCAGACGGTCGAGGCGAACTGGCTGATCCCGGGCGGCGGCAGCCCGGACATGGGGAACGTCAGTGCCGACGGCAAGTGGCTGTGGCTATCGGGCCGTTACGACCATGTCGTGTACGTGTTCGATACGAGCAATGGTGAAGTGAAGATCATCCCGGTGGGCAAGGAGCCGCACGGGCTCACCGTGTGGCCGCAACCGGGCCGGTACTCGCTAGGCCACACGGGCAATCTACGGTAACGTGAAAAAAATTGTCGCGGCCGACTTCGCCGGGCGCAGTGGCTCGGGCTTAGGCGCCTCCGGGCCGCAATCGTAGGTGTGGGCCTGAGGGGCCCGCGCCCCCTTCAGTTCACAGCGCTTCGGCGGCGTGGTCGGCGAGCCGCGAGCGCTCGCCGCGCAGCAGGGTCACGTGGCCGGAGTGCGACCAGCCCTTGAAGCGGTCCACGACGTAGGTCAGGCCGGAGCTGCCCTCGGTCAGGTACGGCGTGTCGATCTGCGCGATGTTGCCGAGGCACACCACCTTCGTGCCGGGCCCGGCACGGGTGATCAGCGTCTTCATCTGCTTCGGCGTCAGGTTCTGCGCCTCGTCGATGATCAGGTACTTGTTGATGAAGGTGCGCCCGCGCATGAAGTTGAGCGACTTGATCTTAATGCGCGAGCGGATCAGGTCGCGCGTCGCCGCCCGGCCCCATTCCCCGGCCTCGTCGTCGGTGTTGTTGAGCACATCGAGGTTGTCCTCGAGCGCGCCCATCCAGGGACCCATCTTCTCTTCCTCCGTGCCGGGCAGGAAGCCGATGTCCTCGCCGAGCGGGACCGTGACACGTGTCATGATGATTTCGCTGTAGTGCTTCACCTCCAGCGTCTGCATCAGTCCTGACGCGAGCGTGAGCAGCGTCTTGCCGGTGCCCGCCTGTCCAAGCAGGGTCACGAAGTCGATGTCCGGGTTCATCAGCAGGTTGAGCGCGAAGTTCTGTTCGCGATTGCGCGCGGTGATGCCCCAGACCGCATTCTTTCCGTGCGTGTAGTCGCGCAGCGTCTCGAGCACCGCGCTCCGGCCGTGCACCTCCTTCACCATCGCGAGCAGCGGGCGCTCGCCTTCCTGGTACACGAACTCGTTGAGCAGGAGCTCCTGGCACAATGGACCTCGGATGCGGTAGTAGGTCCGTCCGTCCTTCTTCCAGGACTCGATGTCCTTGCCGTGCTGATCCCAGAACTCCGGGGGCAGCTCGCGCGCGCCGGTGTAGAGAACGTCGGTGTCCTCGAGCACCTTGTCGTTGTAGTAGTCCTCCGCGGCGAGCCCCAGCGCATGCGCCTTGATGCGCATGTTGATGTCCTTGGACACCAGGATCACGTCGCGGCCCGCCTCCCGCTCGGCGAGCGCGGTCACGACGCCGAGAATCTGGTTATCGGCCTTCCCGGTCGCCAGGCTTGCCGGCAGGCGGCCGTTCATCACCTCGGTCTGCAGGAACAGCCGTCCGGTCGCGATGTCGGCATCGTGGCGCGCGATCGCGATGCCGGCCTCGATTTTGCCGGTGGCGCGGCTCACGATGTCGTCGAGGAAGCGGCTCGCCTGGCGCGCGTTGCGGGCGACTTCCGACAGCCCCTTCTTGTTGTTGTCGAGTTCTTCCAGCGTCTGCATCGGCAGGAAGATGTCGTGCTCCTCGAACCGGAAGAGGCTCGTCGGGTCGTGCATCAGGACGTTGGTGTCCAGGACGAAGAGCTTGGTGACGGCGGACCGCGTCTTCTCGCGCGGCTTCTTGGCCGGCGCCCGTTGGGCGCCGTGGGCGGGGTCGTTGCGGAGATGGGGCTCAGAGTGTCTTGACAAAGTCGAGTACCTCTTTGGCGTGGCCGGGAACCTTCACGCCGCGCCACTCGCGGCGGATGACGTGCTTCGCGTCGAGAACGAACGTCGAGCGCTCGATCCCGCGCACCTGCTTGCCATACATGTTCTTCATCTTGATGACGCCGAACATCTGGCAGACGCTCTCGTCCTCGTCGGACAGCAGCGCGAAGGGAAAGCTCATCTTGGCCTTGAAGTTCTCGTGCGATTTCAGGCTGTCGCGCGAGATTCCGTAGACCTCCACGCCGGCCTTGCCGAATTCACGGTGGAGCTCCCCGAACTGCAGGCCCTCGGTGGTGCAGCCGGGCGTGTTGTCCTTCGGATAGAAGTAGAGGACCAGAAACCTAGCTTTGGACTTCGAGAGCTGGAACGTGTCGCCGCCCGTGGAGGGGAGCGAGAAGTCCTTGACTGCTTTGTCTGGCATCGTTCTGCTGTCGGCGGCGCCGAGCGCCACAAGTCGGATTGTCGGGCGGATCGACGAATCGTGCAACCGTGCGCCCCGGAGGGATCTTCTCAGGCGAGAAACGGCGGTCCCTGGACGGCGCACGTTCCCGCGCGCGCGGCGAGTTCGTGCGGCTGCACGACGTGCCGTGGCAGGCGCACGAGCTCCAGCGACTCGAACAGCGTGCGCAGCGCGACGATCTCGCAGCCGCGCGCGCGCCATGCCTCGAGCAGACGCTCGAAGGCGCTCGCGAGGCTCGTCGCGCCGAGCTCGGCGCGCAGCGCGAATACGTGGCTCGCGCCGTCCGCTCCCGTCGTCGCATCGAGGACGGGCTCGTGCGCGCTCTCACTGGGCGCGTCCCCGCCATCGATCAGCTCGTCCAGCGTCGGCAAGGTGGTCGGCAGCTGCGGGCAGAGCGCGAGCTCCGCTTCGCACACGGGCATGAAGGGGTGGCGTCCGCGCGTGTCGGCAGCATACTGAAAGCCGAGCCGTTGGGTCAGGCGCAGCACATGCCGGTTCGCTTGCCAGCCGGGCGCGGCGTGAGTGCGCGGCGGCTCGCCGACGAGATGCTCGAAGGCCTCGCAGGCTCGGGTGAGCGCGGACTCGATCCAGGGCGCGTCACCGGGGCGCATCCGATACGGCCAGCGCGCCGGGTCCCACCCGTAGATCCCGAGCTCGAAGCCTGCCTCGCGCGCCGTCGCGAGGGCGTCTGCGGCGCGGGCCCCGACCTCCCGCGCCGGGAGGAGCCGGTGCAGTCGATCCGGACCCAAGTTGAAGTAGAACGTCGCCGCTGCGCCGTTGCGCTTGAGCATCTCCACGAGGCGCGGCACCGCGCGTGCCGCCCCGCGCGCCGTCGCGACGCTGATGCGCAGTCCGATCTTCACTAGCTGCGCGCGACGATGAACACGCCAAGGATGATGACGCCAATGCCGACCAGGCGGGTGGCCGACACCGCTTCGCCGAACAGGTAATAGGCGGCGACCGCGTTCACGACGTAGCCGATGGAGAGCATCGGATAGGCGACGCTGACCTCGACGCGCGACAGCGCCAGGATCCAGACGACGACGCTCACCACGTAGCAGGCGATGCCGCCGAGGATGTGGGGCTCGAGCGCGAGCTTCATGCCGACGGGCACGGCATTGACGGCGGAAAACTCGAACGGTCCGACGGCATTGGTGCCGGCCTTGAGCAGCAGCTGCGCGGCGGCGTTGAGAAGCACGCCCGCAAGAAGCAGCGTGAAGCTGATGGCGGTCATTGGTTGTCGAGCCTCCGGAGAAGCGCGCAGCGCGCCGCGTGGCGTGCGTTCACGCGAGCAGCAGGGCCGCGGCGACCTTGCGGCCCTCGGCGACGAGTATGTTGAAGGTGCGGCACGCGGCCTGGGCGTCCATCACTTCGAGGCCGATGCGCGCCTCGACGAGCGGGCGGGTGATCTCCGGGCGCGGGAAGCGCAGCTGCGCACCGGTCCCGAGCAGCACGACCTCGGGCGCGATTGTGGCCAACGTCTCGAGATGCTCAGGTGCGAGCGCGTCGAAGCTGTCCGGCGCCCAGTCCGCCAGGATGCGGTCGGGCAGGACGATCAGGCTGCGCTCGAAGCGCTGGCCGTTGACCGACACGTAACCCGCGCCGTAAGCGGTGAAGGTATTCGCGCCCGTAGCGTGTGAAAGATGCAGCTTCACCGTGAAAAACTCGAATTGCGGTAAGGGGTTAGAGCAGGTAGGATTATAGCTTGCTGCGGCGCATGACCCGTGCGCCGACACGGAACCCGGACCCGGTCACGACCATGAAGGAATTTCCGCGCATCGAGCGCCTCCCGCCGTACGTGTTCAACATCACGGCGGAACTCAAGATGGCCGCGCGCCGCGCCGGCGACGACATCATCGACATGAGCATGGGCAACCCCGATGGGCCCACGCCGCCGCACATCGTCGAGAAGCTGATCGAGAGCGTGCAGCACCCGGACACGCATGGCTACTCGGTGTCGAAGGGCATCCCGCGGCTGCGCCTCGCGATCTGCAACTGGTACCGGCGCCGCTACGGCGTCGACCTCGACCCGGACAAGGAGGCGATCGTCACGATCGGCTCGAAGGAAGGCATTGCGCACCTCGCGCTCGCGACTCTCGACCATGGCGACATCGTGCTCGTGCCAAACCCGAGCTACCCGATCCACATCTACGGCCCGGTGATTGCGGGGGCCGACATCCGGCACGTCCGCAACACGCCCGACGTGGACTTCTTCGACGAGTTCGAGCGCGCGATCAAGGAGTCGTTCCCGAAGCCGAAGATGCTGATCATCAACTTCCCGGGCAACCCGACCGGGCAGTGCGTCGAGCTGGAGTTCTTCGAGCGGATCGTCGCGCTGGCGAAGGAGCACGACATCCTGGTCGCGCACGACCTCGCGTACGCGGACATTGTCTTCGACGGGTACCGCGCGCCCTCGATCATGGAAGTGCCTGGCGCCCGCGACGTGGCGGTCGAGTTCTTCACCATGTCGAAGAGCTACAACATGGCGGGCTGGCGCGTCGGTTTCATGGTCGGCAATCGCGACCTCGTCTACGCGCTGGCGCGCATCAAGAGCTACCACGACTACGGCATGTTCACCCCGATCCAGGTCGCGTCGATCGTCGCGCTCGAAGGCCCGCAGGACTGCGTCGCGGAGATCCGGCTGAAGTACCAGCGGCGCAGGGACGTGCTGGTCAAGGGGCTGCACGAGGCCGGCTGGATGGTGGAGAACCCTCGTGCCGCCATGTATGTCTGGGCCGAGATTCCCGAGGCGTACCGCGCGATGGGTTCGCTCGAATTCGCGAAGAAGCTCCTCGTCGAAGCCAAGGTCGCTGTGTCGCCGGGCATCGGCTTCGGCGAGTACGGCGACACGCACGTGCGGATCGCGATGATCGAGAACGAGAACCGCACCCGCCAGGCCGTGCGCGGCATCAAGGAGATGTTCCGCCGGGACGGTCTGCTCAAGACCACGCGCGCGGCCTGAGCGCCGTGCGCGAATTCCATCTGACCGCCGTGCGCGTCTTCCCGCTGTCCGCCGCGCGCCTCTTCCGCTGGACCCGATGAAACCGATCAACGTCGGCCTGCTTGGCATCGGCACGGTCGGCGGCGGGACCTGGACGGTGCTCGCCCGCAACCGCGAGGAGATCCAGCGCCGCGCCGGGCGCGAGATCCGCATCGCGATGGTGGCCGACAAGGACCTCGTCCGGGCGCAGCGCATTACCGGCGGGCAGGCCAAATGCGTCGCCGACGGCAATGAAGTCGTCACGAGCCCCGACATCGACATCGTGATCGAGCTGATCGGCGGCTACACGATCGCGAAGGAGCTCGCGCTCAAGGCGATCGCGAACGGCAAGCACCTCGTGACGGCCAACAAGGCGATGCTGGCGGTGCACGGCAACGAGATATTCGCCGCCGCGCAGAAGCACGGCGTGATGGTCGGGTTCGAGGCGGCCGTGGCCGGCGGCGTGCCGATCATCAAGGCGGTGCGCGAAGGCCTGGCCGCCAACCGGATCGAGTGGATCGCTGGGATCATCAACGGCACCTCGAACTTCATTCTGTCCGAAATGCGCGAGAAGGGTCTCGCGTTCGATGACGTGCTGCGCGAGGCGCAGCGGCTCGGTTACGCGGAAGCGGACCCGACCTTCGACATCGAGGGCGTCGACGCCGCGCATAAGCTCACGATCCTGTCCGCGATCGCATTCGGCATCCCGATGCAGTTCGACCGGTGCTACCGGGAGGGCATCGCCAAGCTCACGCAGTCCGACATCCGCTACGCCGAGAGCCTCGGCTACCGGATCAAGCTCCTCGGGATCACCAAGCGCACCGCGGCCGGGATCGAGCTGCGCGTGCACCCGACGTTGATCCCGACGCGGCGCCTGATCGCGAACGTGGAGGGCGTCATGAACGCGATCCTCGTCAAGGGCGACGCCGTCGGGCCGACGATGTACTACGGCGCTGGCGCCGGCGCCGAGCCGACCGCGAGCGCGGTGGTCGCGGATCTCGTCGACATCACGCGCCTGCACACCGCCGACCCCGAGCACCGGGTGCCGCACTTGGCCTTCCAGCCTGACCGGCTCGCCGCCACGGCGATCCTCCCGATGGAGGAAGTGACGACCTCGTACTACCTGCGCATGCGGGTGCTCGACCGGCCCGGCGTGCTCGCCGACATCACCCGCATCCTCGCCGACCGCTCGATCTCGATCGACGCGATGATCCAGCGCGAGCCGGAGGAGGGCGAGGAGCAGGTTGACATCATCATGCTGACGCACCGCACGCAGGAGAAGAACGTCAACGCGGCGATCGGCGCCATCGAGGCGCTGCCCGTCGTGACCGGCAAAATCACGCGGATCCGGCTCGAAGAGCTGGGCCGCGTCTAGTATTTTCCCGATGCGATACGTCTCGACCCGCGGCGGGATGGCTCCCGCCGCCTTCTGCGACATCCTGCTCGAGGGCCTCGCGCCCGACGGCGGCCTCACGATTCCCGAGTCCTACCCGCGCGTGGACCGCGCGACGCTCGCGGCGTGGCGCAAGCTCGACTATCGCGGGCTCGCGTTCGAGATCCTGTCGCGCTACATCGACGACATTCCGGCCGCCGATCTGAAGTCGATCGTCGACCGCACCTACACCGCGGCAGCGTTCGGTTCGGACGAGATCACCCCGGTGCGCACGCTGGAGCCCGGCCTGCACCTGCTTCAGCTCTCGAACGGCCCGACGCTCGCCTTCAAGGACGTCGCGATGCAGCTGCTCGGAAACCTGTTCGAGCACGTCCTGGCGCGCCGCGGCGAGACCCTGAACATCCTCGGCGCGACCTCGGGCGACACCGGCTCGGCCGCGGAGTATGCGCTGCGCGGCAAGCGCGGCGTGCGGGTCTTCATGCTGTCGCCGCTGGGGAAGATGAGCGCGTTCCAGACGGCGCAGATGTATTCGCTCGCCGATCCGAACATCTTCAACCTGGCGGTGCGCGGCGTGTTCGACGACTGCCAGGACGTGGTGAAGGCGGTGTCCGCCGACCTCGACTTCAAGGCGCGGCGGCGGATCGGCTCGGTGAACTCGATCAACTGGGCCCGGGTGGTGGCCCAGGTGGTGTATTACTTCAAGGGCTACTTCGCGGTGACGCGCGGCGAGGACGAGGAAGTGTCATTCGCCGTGCCGTCCGGGAACTTCGGCAACATCCTCGCCGGACACGTCGCGCGGTCGATGGGGCTGCCGATCCGCAAGCTCATCCTGGCGACCAACGAGAACAACGTGCTGGACGAGTTCTTTCGCACCGGCGTGTACCGAATGCGGGCCGCGCGCGAGATGTTCCAGACCTCGAGCCCGTCGATGGACATTTCGAAGGCGTCGAACTTCGAGCGCTACGTGTTCGACCTCGTCGGGCGCGACCCGGCGCGGGTGCGCGAGCTGTGGCGGCGGGTCGACGTGGAAAGCGAGTTTGATCTTTCGAACTCCGCCTACTATCGGCGCGTCGCGGAAACCGGCTTCGTCTCCGATTTCAGCACCCACGCCGACCGGCTCGCGACCATCCGGCGCATGCACGAGCGGTATGGGTACATCGTCGACACGCACACCGCCGACGGCATCAAGGTGGGCCTGGGCTTCCGGGAACCCGGCGTCCCGCTCGTGTGCCTGGAGACCGCGCTCGCGGTCAAGTTCGACGCCGCGATCCGGGAGGCGCTCGGCGTGACGCCGCCGCGTCCCAAGGGCTACGAGAACCTCGAGTCACTGCCGCAGCGCTTCGAGTTGATCGACGCGGATGCGGAAGCGGTGAAGCGGTATATCGCGAAGACGGTAGGCGGCTCATAGCGGGCAGTCGAATATCGATTGCCCGGCTCGAGGACGAAACTGATCGCGAGGCGCGCCCAGAGGGAAAGCGACGTGCGACAGGCGGCGATCACGTTTCAGGGTAAGTCCTCAAGATAGGATCGGGCGGAGTGGTTCAAACTGCTCCGGGAGTGGCGACAGTCATTGACCCAGGAGCGCTGGCCCCGCTGGCATCGCTTGCCCGCTGATGACGCGCACCTCTTAATCGTAATGTGGCGATTGAGGTCACCG
>Ga0105107_10002015_pt1 | contig 13383 bp, 9 predicted proteins | sample PPLLaktember2015_6_FD_79335 | JGI IMG/M metagenome (GOLD analysis project Ga0105107, IMG submission 79335) | Freshwater sediment microbial communities from Prairie Pothole Lake near Jamestown, North Dakota, USA - PPLs Lake P8 Core (1) Depth... | ecosystem: Environmental > Aquatic > Freshwater >...
GTCAAAGCGCTTGTCGTCCTGGCGCCGGGCTGGACGCCCGGCGATGAGCTGGCCAAGGAGCTGCAGGATCATGTCAAGAAGGTTACCGCACCCTACAAGTACCCGCGCAAAATCGAATTTGTAGAGGCCCTGCCAAAAACCGTGAGCGGTAAAATCCGCCGCGTGGAACTGCGCAATGCAGAATGGGGCAAAGGTTGAGAATCAGACCGGGCCGCACCCGGTCGACAGGGAGATTTCCGACCGCGATGGTCTTGCGGGGTGCCAAGACGGCGCGGCTAAAACCCAAACCGACGGGGAGCGGCCAAAGCACCGGGCCGCTCGCCGCCAACCGACACTCACCACAATAGGGGGAGGTTATCATGTTTAAAGGTATGCCCAAGATTTTCTGGATCGGCATGGCCATCATGTATGGCTGGTGTTTTTTCTTCATGTTCCTCGAAATGACGATTCCCGGATTTCCGCTGAAGCGCTTTCTGGGCGTTCCCGCCTGCTACATTTACAACTGGATGATCGGGCTCTTTCTGATCAACGTCTTTGTGTCGTTTCTTTTTTATTGGTCTGAAGAGAAAAGAGAAGAGCTGAAGGCCAAAACCAAAGCATAAGCGTAAGGAGGAGATCCAATGGGAGTCAATCCAATCGTCATACTGGGTTCTGTCTTGTATTTCGCGGTTATTTTCTGGATCGGCTGGTCTTCGCGCAAGGCCTCGCTGATCGCCTCGGACTACTATGTCGCCGGCCCCAAGGTCGCGGCGTTCGTCAACGGCAGCGCGCTTGCCGCAACCTACTTCAGCCCGGCCAGCTTCCTGGGGCTGCCGGCATTCATCTTCATCTTGGGCTACCCCTTCTGGTGGGCCCTGGTCGGCATCATCGGCGGCATGCCCATCGCGACCCTGCTGACCGCCGCGCCCATGCGCAAATACGCCCCGACCTCGTTCACCGACTACTACGCCGACCGCTACGACACCAAGTGGATGCGCCTGGTGGCGGGCATTCCCACCCTGATCGGCGGGCTCGCCTACGTGATCCTCTCCATCGTCGGCACGGCGCTCTTCCTCCTGGCCATTTTAAAGCTCAACTTCACCTTTTCGGTGATTCTGGCCTCGGTCGTGATTTTTCTCTACATTTACTACGGCGGCATGGTGGCCACGACCTTCTCGACCGCCTTCCAGGGCATTGCCATGACCGTGGCCTCGCTTATGGCCGCAGGCTACGTGATCGCCCACTACGGCGGCCTCAACGGCCTGACCGATGCGGCCATGTCGGTGAGCCCCAACTTCTTTAACATGCCGTATGTGTCCGCTGCCCCCTCCCACGCCATAATGGCCAGCTGGACCGGGGTGGTGGGCTTCTTTTTCGTGTGGCACTTCGGCTTTGCGGCCATGCCTTACACGGTGGTGCGCTTTTTCACCAGCCAGGACATCAAGTCCGCCCGCCGCAGCGTCTTCTGGGCGGTGATCATTGGCGGCCTGATGTACTGCGGGTTGGTCATCATCGGCACCGGCGCCCGGGTCCTGGTCGAGCAGCTGCACCCGCTGATGCAGACCGAGGGCATCACCAATGCCATGGATGTTTTCAAGCACATGCAAACCGCCTACGGGGTTGCCGGCGCGTCGGTCACGGACTACTCCATGATCGCGGCGATGGAAGCCCTCAACAGCCCCTTCCTGCTGTCCGTCGTGGCCGCCGGTGGATTGGCGATCGCCATGGCCACCGCAGCCGGCTGGACCATGGTGCTCAACATCCTGCTGGGCCGCGATTGGATGGGCAAGGTCTTCGGCAGCACCCTGCCCGAGGAAAAACCGGTTATGGTGACGCGCGTCATGACCACTGTGGTCCTGGTAATCTGCATGCTCCTGTCCTTCAACCCGCCGGCACTGGTTCTGGACATCTCGGGGGCCGCGTTCGTCGTGATCCTGTGCTCGGTCGGCCCCCCGATGATCCTGGGGATCTGGTGGACCCGGGCGACCACGGCCGCCGCCTATATCAACATCATCGTCATGACGATTCTTTCGACCGGCAGCTGGATGTATGCCAACCGAGTCCTCAAAAGCGCTCACTGGTTCTTCCTCAGTGACCCCGCCAACAAAATCAGCACCCCGCACCAGGTTTACTGGGTCTTCGTCGGCTTCATCTTCTTCATCATCATCAGCCTGATGACGAAGCCGAACAGCGATGAGGTCATCAAGAAATACTCACTGGATATCAGACCCGATCTCTAAAGACTGAAAAACCGTTTTGCGGGCCGGCGGCCTGTTTGCCGCCGGCCCGCAAAACAACCGCCACCATCGCGGTGCCGCGGCAATTAAACCCGTATCGCCTTCCCGCAGCAGGGCAGGCCCACTGACAGGCCGCGGCGCTGTGCCCGCGGCAAAGCAGCGGCAAGGCGTGTGTGGAAAGGAGGCAGGATTGGACTTTGAACTGACCAAAGAACAGGAAATGATCCGCAAGGAGGTCCGCAATTTCGCCCAGAGCGAAATCGCACCCCTGGCGGCCGAACTGGACGAGACCGAGACCTTCTCCAACGAGCTGACCCGCAAGATGGGGGAGATCGGCCTGTTCGGCATGTTTGTTTCCGAAAAGTACGACGGCCAGGAGATGGACTACATCTCCTACATCATCGCCGTCGAGGAGCTGGCCCGCGTGGACGGCTCCCAGGCAGCCACGGTGGCGGCCGGAAACTCGCTGGGCATCGGCCCGCTGAACTATTTCGGCACCGAGGAGCAGAAGCGCAAGTACCTGCCGCCGCTGTGCCGCGGTGAGGCCCTGTGGGGCTTCGGCTTGACCGAACCCACCGCCGGCTCGGATGCGGGCGGCAGCAAAACCACCGCGGTCAAGGACGGCAACGAGTGGGTCATCAACGGATCGAAGATCTTCATCACCAATGCGGCCTGCGATATGACCCTGGGCGTCACCGTGCAGGCCATCACCGGCACGCGCGCCAACGGCAAGCCCGAATACACCTGCTTTATCGTCGAAAAGGGCATGCGCGGCTTCAAGGCCAACGCCATGCACGGCAAGATGATGTGGCGCGCCTCCAACACCGCCGAGCTTTACTTCGACGACGTGCGGGTGCCGGAGGCCAACATCCTCGGCAAGCCCGGCGACGGGTTTCACCAGATGCTGCAGACCTTGGACGGCGGCCGGCTCTCGATCGGTGCCATGGGCCTGGGCGGCGCCCAGGGAGCCTTTGAGATGGCCCTCAAGTATGCCCGGGAGCGCCGGCAGTTCGGCCAGCCGATCGCCAAGTTCCAGGCGATCGCCTTCAAACTGGCTGATTGCGCCATGGAGATCGAGTGCGCCCGCAACCTGCTCTACAAAGCCTGCTGGCTGCGGGACAAGAAAAAACCGTTTGCCAAGGAGGCCGCCATGGGCAAGCTCTACTGCTCGGAGCTGATGGGACGCGTGGCCGACCACGCCGTTCAGATTCACGGCGGCTACGGCCTGATGAAAGACTACGGCGTGGAACGCTTTTACCGGGATCATAAGCTCCTCGACATCGGCGAAGGGACCTCCGAGATCCAGCGCCTGGTGATCTCCCGGTATATCGGCTGCTGACCGGCGCGGCAGCCCAACGCCGCGGCACAGACGGCGACGGACCGCCCAGCGGCAGAGGTTCTGCCCGCGGCCCGCTCGCCAGGACAAAACTTTAAGCCCAATAACCAATGGAGAAACAGGATGCAGCTACCAAAGTTTGAAGTGGGAAAAACGACGATGGGTCAGTTGGTGGATCTGGTCGCCGAGCAGTTCGGCGACAGCAAGGCATTATTTTACCACAAGCTGGGCATCGACTACACTTACCGCGAATTCCGCGATGTGTGCAACCAGGTCGCCAAGGGGTTTATGGCCCTCGGGGTAAACAAGGGCGACAAAATCGCCATCTGGGCCAACAACGTCCCGGAATGGCTCTACACCCAGTTCGGCACCCCCAAGATCGGCGCCATCATGGTGACCGTCAACACGGCCTACCGCTCCTTTGAGCTGGAATACCTGATGAAGCAGTCCGATTCCCAGACCCTGATTCTGATCGGCGGCGTGCGCGAGCCGGACGAATACATCAAGGTAGTCTATGATGTCTGCCCGGAACTCAAGGACAGCGAGCCCGGCAAGCTCAAATGCGCCAAACTGCCGGAGCTCAAAAACGTCGTTTACCTGGGCAAGGAAAAGTTGCCCGGGATGTTCAACTGGGACGATGTCATGGCCCTCGGCAAGAAAGTCACCGACGCCGAGCTCAAGGCCCGCCAGGACTCGCTTGACCCCTACGAGGTCATCAACATGCAGTACACCTCGGGCACCACCGGTTTTCCCAAGGGGGTGATGCTGACCCACACCAACATCATCGGCAATGCCAAGAGCATCGCGGCCTGCATGAACCTTTCGAGCAAGGACAACCTCTGCATTCCGGTGCCCTTCTTCCACTGCTTCGGCTGCGTGCTGGGGACCCTCTCGTGCGTCGTCTCGGCCTCGGCCATGTCGCCGGTGGTGGCCTTCAAGGCCGACGCGGTGCTCGAAACCGTGCAGGCCTCCAAGTGCACGGCGCTCCACGGGGTGCCCACGATGTTCATCGCCGAACTTGAAGAAATGACGAAAAAATCCTACGATACCTCCAGATTGCGCACGGGCATCATGGCGGGCTCGCCCTGCCCGATCGAGGTCATGAAAAAGGTCGTCAGCGTCATGGGCGCCAAGGAAATGACCATCGCCTACGGCCAGACCGAATCCTCTCCGGTCATCACCCAGACCCGCCCCGAGGATTCCCTCGAGCTCAGGGTCAGCACGGTCGGCCGGGCGCTTCCCAACGTCGAGGTCAAGATCGTCGACCCGGTCACCGGCAACGAGGTCCCGCGCGGCGTTCAGGGCGAACTGTGCACCCGCGGCTACCATGTCATGAAGGGCTACTACAAGAATCCGGAGGCCACCCGCGACGCCATCGACAGCGACAAGTGGCTGCACACCGGCGACCTGGCGGTGATGGACGAAAACGGCTACTGCAAGATCACCGGCCGGATCAAGGACATGATCATCCGCGGCGGCGAGAACGTCTACCCACGCGAAATCGAAGAGTTCCTCTACACCCACCCCAAGGTCAAGGATGTGCAGGTCGTCGGGGTGCCGAGCCTCAAATATGGCGAGGAAGTGGTGGCCTATATCCAGCTGAAACCCAACGAGACGGCCACCGATGAAGAGCTGCGGACCTTCTGCAAGGAGCGCATCGCGTTCCACAAGATCCCGGCCTTCTTCATGTTTGTCGATGAATATCCCACCACCGCCAGCGGCAAGATCCAGAAGTACAAACTGCGCGAACTGGCCACCCAGAAACTGGGTCGCGAGGATGCGGTGGTGGAAACCGCCTGACGGCAGTTTCAGTCGGCCCGATACGCGGCATGGCGAACGACGCTGAACGACCGCCACGCCGCGTATTCCCGAATTTGCACCGGAGGAGAGAATGAGCGAAATGCTGTTGCTGGCCGAGGAGTCCGAGGGCGTTGCCCTGCTCACCCTGAACCGGCCAAAGATCATGAATTCGTTTAACTTCGAAATGCTGCGCGCCCTGCGCGACGCCATCGAAAAGCTGCGCTTCAACCCGGCCGTGCGGGTGGTCATCATCACCGGCGCCGGCGACCGGGCCTTCTGCGCCGGCGCGGATCTCAAGGAGCGGGCGACCCTGACCCCCGTCCAGGTGAAGGAATTCATTTTCACCATCCGCAACCTGTTTACCGCCATCGAACAGTTGAGCAAACCGGTGATTGCCGCGGTCAACGGCGTCGCCCTGGGCGGCGGCACCGAACTAGCCCTGGCCTGCGACATCCGCATCGCGGCCGAAAACGCCTCAATGGGCCTCACCGAAACCCGCCTGGCCATCATTCCGGGCGCCGGCGGCACCCAGCGCCTGCCGCGCCTGGTGGGCCGGGGCAAGGCCAAGGAGTTGATTTTCACCGGCCGCCGGGTCGACGCCCAGGAGGCGCTCGCCATCGGGTTGGTCAACCAGGTGTGCCCACCGGAGGTCCTGATCGGCGCCTGCCGCGAGATGGCCGCGATGATCTGCGAAACCGGCCCGATTGCCATCGAGCAGGCCAAATACGCCATCAACTACGGCATCGAAACCGACCTCAACTCCGGCCTGGCGATCGAGTCCAACGCCTATTGGGTCACCATCCCCACCAAGGACCGGCTGGAGGGCCTGGCGGCTTTTCGCGAGAAGCGCAAACCGGTCTACCGCGGGGAGTGACACCCGCCGCCGCTTTTACACACGAAGCGCCCGCTGCTGGTCGGGGTCGAACCACCCCCGGCGACACCCACCCGGCTGCGGGCAGTTCTTTTCGGCCCGGCACACGGTGCACGCGCCGCTTTTTGCAAACACCCTGAAAGAGGATGGGAAATGACAGAGAACCGAGAATTCTGGGAAAATGAAGAACGAAAACTGGACGAACGGGTTTACCAGGCCGTATGGCCGGGGGGCGAGAAAGCGGTTCAGCGGCTGGCCAAGCAGGGCAAGCGCCCCGTTCGGGAACTGATCCAGTACCTGATCGACCCCGGCACCCAGTTCTTCGAACTCAGCCGCCTCGCCGGCTTCGGGGTGGACTACCCCGGCGGTATCGATGATATTCCCTGCGGCGGGGTGGTCACGGGCATCGGCAAAATCCACAACAACTGGACCATGATCATCGGCAACGACCCGCGGGTCAAGGCCGGCACCTACTTCCCGATCACCCTCAAAAAGCACATGCGCGCCCAGGCCATCGCCGAACGCTGCGGCCTCAACTGCGTCTATATCGCCGACTCGGGCGGGGCCTTCCTGCCCATGCAGGCCGAGGTCTTCCCCGACGACCAGCATTTCGGCTCGATGTTCTACAACATGGCGCGCATGTCCGCCATGGGCCTCAAGCAGGTCACGCTCAGCACCGGCGGCAATACCGCCGGCGGGGCCTACATCGTTTTCATGGCCTGCCAGTCGGTGATGATCGACAAGCTGGCCTACTCTTTTCTGGGCGGCCCGCCGCTGGTCAAAATGGCCACCGGCGAGGTGATTTCCGCCGAGGACCTCGGGGGCGCCCGGATCCACACCCAGGTATCCGGCGGCGCCGACCATTTCTGCGCCGACCAGGGCGAGGCCATCGCCGCCGTTCGCGAGATCCTCTCGCTGGAGCGGCCCCAGACCGTTCACCTTCACCGCTACGCCGAGTCCCCGCCGCAGGTGGCCCCCGACAGCGTCTACGACCTGCTGCCGGCCGGCATCCACCAAGGGATCGACGGCCGGGCCTTCCTGGCGGCGATCGCCGACGACAGCGTCTTCAACGAATACAAGCGCAACTACGCCCCGGGCCGCGGCGACAACATCATCACCGGCAAAATCCGGATCAAGGGTCTGCCGGTGGGCGTGATCGCCTCAAACGGCGTGGGCATCATCTTCTTCGAGGCCGCCCGCAAGGCCACCGAATGGATCATCCGCTGCAGCCAGGAAAAGACCCCCCTGCTGTTCGTTCAGAACTCCCCGGGCTACATGGTGGGGTCGGATTCCGAGCACATGGGCATCGGCAAATACGGCGCCGACATGGTCCGAACGGTCTCCTGCGCCCAGGTGCCGCGCATCCAGCTGGTGATCGGACCCGACAACGGTGCGGCCAACTACGGCATGTGCGGCCGGGCCTATCGGCCCCACTTCCTGTTTTCCACCATGCGGGCGCGCACATCGGTGATGAGCGGCCGCAGCGCCGCCGGCGTGCTGCTCTCCATCGAGGAGCGCAAGCGCGAGGCCCAGGGCAGCCCCATGGGCGATGCCGAAAAGGAGGCCTTCCGCCAGAAAATGATCGACAAGTACGACGGCGAGGCCCATCCCTTCTACTGCGGTGCCCGCCTGCTGAACGACCGGGTTCTCAAATTCAGCGAAATCCGCGACTGGCTGGCCATGGCTTTTGAGGTCAGCCTACTGAAACCGATCGGCGACCCGGCTTTCGGCAACCTGAGGTTTTAACCCGGCCGCCGCGGCCCGGCCCTTTTTCGGCCGCGGCCGCGGCCCGGTATCAGAGGCGACCTCGCCCGCTGTGGGCGGGTGTTGCCCCCGCCACGGGGCATTCCCCGGACGATAATTGAGGAAAGGAGCAGAAGATGACCGAGTACGATTATTGGAAAATTTTCCCCCGCATGCCGCGCAAGGTCACCATCGGCGACATTACGGTCCGAGATGGGTTTCAGCATCTCGAAAAGTTCGTCTCCACCCGCGCCAAAATCTTTTACCTGGAGGAGCTGATTTTTGCCGGTTGCCGCAACATCGAGGTCACCAACCTCGGCAACCCCCACCTGATGCCCCAGTTCGCCGACGCCGAGGAGCTGCTCACCCATCTGCGCAGCGACCGCTTCAAAAAACGCTGCGCCCAAAGGGGCGTCAACTACGATGACCTGGTATTCACGACCATCACCATCCGCGAGGGCGCCGTGGACCGCGCCATCGCCCTGCGCGAGAAGGGCATCGGCCCCGACCGCCTGCTGATGATGGTCTCCACCGAGGAGCAGCACCACTTCGCCAACTCGGGCACCACCCTGCCGGATTACTGGGCCGAGTGCGAGCGCTGCATCAAAAAGTGCAACGACGCCGGCATGATAATGTGCGGCACGGTCTCCACCATCTGGGGCAGCCCCATCGGCGGGGCCACCGACATGCGCGACGCGGTGGAATTCACCAAGCGCTGGCTGGAGATCGGGGCCCACGACGTGGAGCACGCCGATCACGACGGCAGCGCCTCTGCGGCGCAGGTCTACCGCTACTTCTCCATGATCCTGGACGAAATCCCCAACCCCGCTCTGCACCTCGCCCACTTCCATGAAACCAAGCGCGTCGCCTCCGCTTCGGTGCTGGCCGCGCTGCAGGCCGGCATCACCCAATTCGAGGCCACTTTGGGCGGCCTGGGCGGACAGCCGGCCAACTTCCTGGACGACTGCCCGGTGCCGGGGACCGGCGATTACTACTACAAGGACCCCCGCTACGTCGGCCTGGTGTGCCTGGAAGACACCCTGGTGCAGATCGACGAAATGGGCATCGAACACGGCTACGACGTGGATCGCATCCTCTGGCTGGGGCGCCAGCTGGAGCGCACCGCCGGCAAGCGCCTGCGCAGCGAAGCGATCATCAACGGACGGACCCTGAAGGAAGGCCACATGGAGTTTGCCCGCCCGGGGCTCAAAAAACGCAAGGAAAAACTGGGCGAGGCAGCAGGCCAGAAACTGCCGACGCAGTGGGCGGCGCAGGCGGTGCTGCCCGAGGCGGATCGCCCCCGGTAACCCGCTTTGGCACCTGCGGCTGCCGGGTTGCCGAAGATTCGGCCGCCCGGCAGCATTTTTCCCCGGGTGCCGGCCGGAAACGTTCCAGCGGCTCATCTCAAACCCTGAGGAGATTAAAATGGAGACCCAGAAGCCCCACATCAACGTGGACTACTTTGAGGACCTGACCGGCAACATCGACCAGGCAGCCCCGCGCGGCGTCCAGGAAATCGGACCGCGCATCAAGGCCCTGCGGAAGGAAAAAGGACTTTCGCTGGAAGAGCTATCCAACCTGACCGGCTTTGAAATCGACTTTCTGTCCCAAATCGAAGCCGACGAAATCAAGCCCCAGCTGGGAACCGTGATGCGTCTGTCCAAAGCCCTGGACAGCGCTTTCGGCCGGCTGGTCTCCGGCACCGGCGACCGCCTTTACGCCATTACCCGCAAAAGCGAACAGAAAATCGTTTCACGCTCCACTTCGCGCAAAGGGCAGCAGCAGCTTTACACCTACAGAAGCCTCGCGCCGGAGGTCAAGGGGCGCCACATGGAGGCCCTGATCGTCCAACTGGAGGAAAATCCCGATCGCGAAAAGTCGATTCACAACGGCGAAGAGTTCGTCTACGTGATCACGGGCGGGGTGATCCTCGAGGTCGGCGATGAGCACTTCGAACTGGAACCCGGCGACAGCGCCTACTACCTGTCGACCACCCCGCACCTCATCGCCGCCAAGAGCAGCAGCGCGACCATTCTGGCCGTAATTTACGAAGGATAGCCGGCGGCGGCGGTGTGATCCCGCCGGCCGTTGCCGGTCGGACACACCGCCCTTCGGGGCCGCCGTGTGGATGTTATGCGTTTTTCCAGGAAGAATAAACTTTTCAAGGGGGTCACCCAGTCGTTGGGCGACCACACCGAGCCGGCCGAAATCCTGGAAATTCTGGTCAACGGCATTGTCAGTATCCTCACCCCCCGAGGCTGCAGCGGCTACCTGGTGGACACGCGCACCTTCGAGATCCAGATGATGGCCGCCAGCGGCCAGATCGAGGACCCCTTCTTTTTCAGGGGGATCCTGTTTGAAAACAAGCCCCGGGCGCACGCCGACTGGCGCCGCATCGTGATCAAGGATTTTCTGGGGGCGGCGGTATCGGTTTTTGAAATCCCCCTGACGATCACGCCCGAGCTGTCGGTGGTCCTTTCGATTTTCCTTGCCGAGGAAAATGAGCTGGGCAATGAGGGCATCGATCTGGTCATCGCCCTGGGGGAGCGCTGCGCCGAGGCCCTGAAACGCACCCTGATCGATGCCCGCCAAACCGCCAGCGAAAACCGGACGGTGGTTCAGGGTTTGAGCCTGAGCCTCAGGGACAAGGACCCCATCACCTACGGGCATTCACTGAAGGTCGCCGAGTACAGCCGCCTGACCGCCGAGGCGCTGGGCATGAACCTCAAGGAAGCCGAGCGCCTCTACCAGGCCGGGCTGTTGCACGATATCGGCAAGCTCCGCCTGAGCCGCGACCTGCTCCACAATCTGGGGCAGCTGTCGGCCGAGGAATTCGACATCGTCAAATATCACCCCCTGATCGGGGAAAAGATACTGCGACAGTTTCCCTTCCTGGTCGACATCCTGCCCGCCGTCCTGCACCACCACGAACGCTTCGACGGCTCCGGCTACCCCGAAGGCCTCAGCGGCAACCAGATCCCGCTGGGGGCCCGGATCGTGGCGGTCTGCGATGCCTTCGACGCCATGATCTCGGAGCGCCCGTGCATGGGCCGCATGGACCCGGCCGAGGCCCGGATTCAGCTCAAGAGCAACGCCGGCCTGCTCTACGACCCCCGGGTGGTGAACGCCTTTATGAAGGCCGGCCAGGCCCACCCCGAAGTACTGGCACCATATAAAATCCCGGCCGCCCTCAAGGACGCTGACGGCGAGATCGTCATCACATCCGACCGCCAAACCCTGATTTCCAGGGGTCGGCTGAAGTATATGGGATACCTTGGAGAATGCTATCACTTTAAGATGATCGAAGGGAGTTGAACATGGACAGACTGCTGTGGCAACCGTCGCAAGATCGCATCCTGAAAACCAACATGTACCGGTTCATCCAGTTCATCAACGAGCGGCACGGCAAGAATTTCAGCGACTATCCGGCGCTCTACCAGTGGTCCGTCGACAACATCGCCGACTTCTGGGCGGCCATCTGGGATTTCGCGGACATCCGGGCCTCGCAGCCCTACACGGAGGTGATCGACGATGCCACCAAAATGCCCGGCGCCAAGTGGTTCGGCGGGGCACGCCTGAATTTCGCCGAAAACCTGCTGCGCTTCCGGGACGACCGGGTCGCCCTGGTCTTCAAGGGCGAAGACCAGAACACCGTCCGCATCACCTATGCCCAACTCTATGACGAAGTCGCCCGGGTGGCCAAAGCGCTGCGCGACATGGGGGTAAGCGTCGGCGACCGCGTGGTCGGGTTCATGCCCAACATGCCCCAGACCACCATCGCCATGCTGGCGGCCACCAGCATCGGGGCCACCTGGTCTTCCTGCTCGCCGGATTTCGGTATCAAAGGCGTGCTCGACCGCTTCGGCCAGATCAAGCCCAAGGTCATTTTCACCGCCAACGGCTATTTCTTCAAAGGCAAAAAACTCGATTCGCTCGAACGCATCGCCAACATCCTGAAAAACCTGCCCTCCATCGAAAAGGTCGTGGTCGTGCCCTACACCGACCCCGCACCGGACATCAGCGCAGTGCCCAAGGCGGTCAATTTCGCGGACTTCAAGTCGGCCCAGGCCAACCTCGAGATCGACTTCGCGCAGCTGCCCTTTGATCACCCGCTCTACATCATGTACTCCTCGGGCACGACCGGGCTTCCCAAGTGCATGGTCCAAAGCGCCGGCGGGATCCTGGTCCACCAGATGAAGGAATTGATCCTGCACACCGACCTCAGGCGCGAGGACGTGATTTTTTATTTCACCACCTGCGGCTGGATGATGTGGAACTGGCTGACCAGCGCCCTCTCGGTGGGCGCCACGGTGGTGCTCTTCGACGGCAACCCGTTCCACCCCCACCCCGGGGCCCTCTGGGAAATGGCGGAGCAGGAAAAAATCACGGTTTTCGGCACCAGCGCCGGCTACCTGACCGCGCTGCAGAATTTCGGGGTCACGCCCGGCAAAACCTACGATCTCAGCCCGCTGCGGGCGGTGCTCTCCACGGGGTCGCCGCTTTCGGAAGAGGGCTTTGATTTCGTCTACTCCGAGATCAAGAAGGACCTTCAGCTGGCTTCCATTTCGGGGGGCACGGACCTCAACGGCTGTTTTGCGCTGGGCAACCCCATGGGGCCCGTTTATTCGGGCGAACTGCAGTGCCGCGGCCTGGGGATGAAGGTTTTGGCCTTCGACGAAAACGGCCAGCCGGTGATCGGCCAGCAGGGCGAGCTGGTCTGCACCGCGCCGTTTCCCTCGATGCCGATCTATTTCTGGGACGACCCCGACAACAGCAAATACCACGCAGCCTACTTCGACGTGTACCCCAATGTCTGGCGCCACGGGGACTTCATCAAGATCAGCAGCCGCGGCGGGGTCACCATCTACGGCCGCTCGGACGCCACCCTCAACCCGGGCGGGGTGCGCATCGGCACCGCCGAAATCTACCGCCAGGTGGAGCAGCTCGAGGAAATCGAGGACAGCGTGGTGGTCGGCCAGCCCTGGAAGGGGGACGTGCGGGTGGTGCTCTTCGTCAAGCTGATGCCCGGCTTCGAGCTCACCGAGGACCTCAAAAAGCGGATCTGCAAAACCATCCGGGACAACGCCTCGCCACGGCATGTACCCTCCAAGATCATCAGCGTGCCGGCGGTACCCTACACGCTGAACATGAAGAAGGTCGAACTGGCGGTGCGCAAGGTGATCCAGGGCCAGGAGGTCAAAAACAAGGACGCCCTGAGCAACCCCGAGGTGCTGGACTTTTACGCCGACATCAAGGAACTCCGGGAGGACTGATCGCTGATCGTGCAGAACGGCGGGCGGGCCGCTGCAGGGGGGGTCGCACCCCGCACCGGCCCGCCCGCCGCTGCTACTTTCTCTGGATGATCTGAAACTGGGGGGGATCGGCGAAGCGGGTCACGTCAACCGGGTCCAGGCGAA
>Ga0105107_10002016_pt1 | contig 13377 bp, 13 predicted proteins | sample PPLLaktember2015_6_FD_79335 | JGI IMG/M metagenome (GOLD analysis project Ga0105107, IMG submission 79335) | Freshwater sediment microbial communities from Prairie Pothole Lake near Jamestown, North Dakota, USA - PPLs Lake P8 Core (1) Depth... | ecosystem: Environmental > Aquatic > Freshwater >...
CCAACCGATAACCCGGCAATACCTTGAACTCGGTGATTTTGACCATTCTTTTCTTCCTCCTTGGCTACTTATTATGCCACGGTTTAGGCTCTTATGGAAGATTGCAAATTCAATCGGTTGCCACCGAGACTGTCGAAAAACTGTCTTTCGCGCTAGAAAGTAAACTTTCGGGGGTCCCTTTTTTCCCGTCAGAGGAGCCTATTCCCCGTCGCCTTGATTGACCTGTTCGGTCTCTTCCTTCATGTCCACGAAGTCCCCATGCCACAGATCGAATTCTTGGCCGACCTTCCAGTCTTTCACATCCGGTCTCGCGCCAAGCCACCCTGTAATTTCCTTCAGCTTAGCGTCGGGATTTTCAGAACGCGCACCTAGCTCGACTATTACGTCCAGTTTATCTTCTTTTCCACCACCACCGCAGTAGCATGCGTTTGCTTCGATGGCTTCCTCTATGAAAGCATCAAGAAAACCATCGAATCCGTCCTTCCGATTCCGGGTGATGATTACCTGCCGCCCATGCTGAGCGAATTCACGTAAGTGCTTTTTCTTGCGGAGTCTCTTCTTCATCATTCGTACCGAAACGGCCCCGCGTAACCGGCGGAGCAAAGCGAAGCCCGGTTAACGCGGTTGTTGGGGCTTTCTCTCATCCGAGCAGATATCCCATCTGCACCCAATAGTGCCAATCCTCGACAGCTTGCCTCGTTTGTTTGTCCGTGGTATCAATCGGGGTGAGTTGAGAGAGAGGAACGGCCAAGCCATCCTTCTCCCATCGTGTCATGACAAACATCTCTCTTTCACACTCCTCCTCCGGGGCCATCCTCGAGATGTCAACCTCGTCTCCAAGCTGCAGGGGAGAGATAGCACGCTTCGCGCTGCAAATCGCCGTAAATGGAAATTGGAGTTTGTCCTCGAGATAGTAATACCACCCCATCGCTTGCTCTTCGGGGCCGTACGCATCCACAATGATCTCCATCGCAATGCGTTCCTCCCGCTTCTTATTCACCTTAGGTTTTACTTTTCTCATCCTCCGTACCGTTGCACATGTAGGGATCAAACCCCAACGCGGAACTCAGCCGAAGCTCCCTTTATGCGTTCGGCGGCAGCGAAATGATACTCATTAAGTCCTCCTCCTGAGGCATGATAGGATGCCTATTGCCACAGGAAACAAAGCCAAAGAAGGACTTGTCGCGCCGAAGTCTTCGGACGAAGGCGGAAACCCAGATGAGACTCTACCAGGACCGAGGCGGGCAAGCCCTCCTGGCGCAGCCAATCCATCCTCAACCGCATGGTTATGCGTCTTCGATTGGCTTGCTCTTTTCGTAAACGAACTCTGGATCAAGGTCCACGTCTTCATCCCATTCGATTGTGTCGAAAGCCACTCTTGCGCGCTTGAACTTCTCGTATTCTCGGAGTTTCTTGAAAACTCCAAAATCCAAATATGGCTTCATGTCGAGAAGTCTTTTTTCGCCATTCTCGAGAATGACGTTGAGCGAGAAGTCTTCATTAGGTATTACCTCACGTACAGCCGGATACATAAAATCCTCCTATTGTAGCGGCAGGATCTTGAAGGGATCCTCCCCGTTCATGACAAGCTTCCAATTGGCCATCAATTCTTCCTGGTGCAACTCGGCCCATGCCAACACCAATCTGGCCTGCCTTTTCGGCAAGTCACCGGTCAATACTTAGCAGGTGCGAATGTCCACTGTAGCCTTATACTCATTGTAGTAAGCATGAAAGTGAGGAGGGCTGTGCTCACCTGGAGCAAAGTACATACGGATGATTATACCGAAAAACATTGAAATGGTAGGCATGGTTCTTCTCCCATCCTTTCCTGTATTGTGGAGTTGAGCCGCCCCCGAAAGGCGATCAACTCGAACTCCTTGTTCTCCCCGAGCGAAGCGAGGAGCGGACAAGTGATCCTGAATTTTCTACATAAGTCCAGGAGCGTAGGGTTGCCTTCAGTGGTGAGAGTAATACAAGTCACGTGGTATCCATCCGGTCAGTAGTCCACTGAACGCCTAGACCCCAGTTAACTCATTGTTGGGAATGATTATCCTATTTAAGGTTTTTTTGCAACTATATAATATTTCAGTGTAAAAAGCTTCGCTGGATTTCATCAATGAGGCTTGCTAGGATAGGGCAACTCCCGCGCTGCGGAAAGAATTCTTTGGTGGAGGAAATAGGATGAAAGTGATCAAGATCGGTGGTGGTTCTTTAAAGGGCAGAAAGAATATCCAGGAGATTCTCGACCTGGTCGCGGAAAGAGGGCGAGGGCATGTCATTGTCGTCTCCGCTCTCGGCGGAATCACGGATCAGCTCTTCGACAGCATGGCCAAAGCTCTGAAGGACGAGGAGACGATCCCTTCCATTATGAGCGAACTCAGGAACAAGCACATGCTCGTGGCACGCCACGTTATCACTTCAGGCCAGTTCATTCAGAAATACACTCGTGACCTCAACGACCACCTGGGGAAGCTGGAGCGGCTTTATTACGGTCTCAATTTCACAAAGGAGATCACGCCCAAGATGAGCGACGTGATCAGCAGCTTTGGCGAACGACTTTCCGCAGACCTGCTTTCGACCGCCCTCAGGGCCCGCGGGCTCAAGGCGACGTACCGCATGCCCCACAAGATCGGCCTCATCACAGACGGCAAATTCGGGGATGCCACGGCCAACCTCCAAAAGACCTCCCACAACCTCCGGCAGCACCTGCTCCCCTTGATCAAGGAAGGCATGATCGTGTTCGTGCCCGGATTTTTCGGTGTCAGCGAAAAGGGGGAGATCACCACCTTTGGGAGAGGCGGAAGCGACTATTCTGCTGCGGTCATTGCTGCGGCCCTCAACGCCGAGGTTCTCGAAGTCTGGAAAGATGTGCCCGGGTACATGAGTGCAGACCCCAAGTTCGTTCCGGCGGCTCAGATGATTCCCCTTCTTTCCTATGACGAGGCAGCCGAACTCTCCTACTTTGGCGCCAAGATCCTTCACCCCCGAACAGTGGAACCCCTCAGAAAACTTGGCCTTGCCATTGCCGTGAAGAACACTATGAATCCGGACGCACCCGGCAGTCTTATCACGGCCAAGAGTCCTCAGGGCAAGAGCCCCATCAAGAGCGTGGCCCATGACACGGACATTGCCATCCTGAAAGTTCACGCTTCGGGTGTAGGCGCACGCCCCGGGGTCCTCGCCCGAGTCTCCAGCACGATCACAGGGAGCGGCATCAACATCAAGTCCGTGGTCACCTCCCAGACCTGTATCAGCTTCCTGCTGGGCCGAAAGGATGTAGACAAGGCTTATCAGGCCGTCCAACTCTTGAGCCCCAAGCCGTACAGGCATCTGGAGAGAGTCCAAGATGTAGCGCTCGTGGGTATCGTAGGAAAGGGCCTGCTGAGGCGAAAAGGCATTGCCGCGAAGTGTTTCACGGCCGTGGCCGAGCGAAACGTCAATGTGGAGATGATCTCTTTCGGCCCTTCGGAGGTAGCGGTTTACTTCCTGGTTCGCAACAAGGATCTGCAAAAGGCGGTGGAAGCCATTCACACCTCCTTCTTTTCAAGCGCCTTGTAGTGTTGAATGCTCAGTTTTCCGCTGTTAGCGGGCACCATTAACTGCGAACCGCAGAATATCGAATAAGGAATAATGAAGGTCGAAGGAGAGAGTCAATCTCATTGAACTTGATGCCTCCGCAAAGAGTCCCCTAGGTCGTCACTCTAGCGAAGGCGGGAGTCTAGAAAATCTTAGAAAGACTGGATTCCGGCTTCCGCCGGAATGACGGAAAAATGCGTGTTCCGGCTTCTTACGAAATTACACTTCATCATTCGATATTCGGTGTTCGATATTCGACATTCGTTTTTTTCAAACTCTTTACACAGCTGGCACCCTTAGCCCACTCAAACTTTTGATGTCTGTAGATAAACGATTTCAAGAAATCCGGTCTCTCCTTCCCCACACCATGCTACGGGACCGGGAAACCCTGTCCCGTCGTCTGAACCGCATCTTTCGTCAAGAGACCCCAAATGAAGAGCCGGAAAAACTCACGAACCTTCTGGCTGCAATGGAAAGGCAAGCGCGGGATTCGGTGGAGGAAAAAAAGCATCGGCTCGACAGCAGGCCACGCTTGACGTTCCCCGAAACTCTTCCCATCACGTCCAAGCGGCAGCAAATCGTCCGGCTCATCAGAGAAAACCAGGTGGTCATTGTATCCGGAGAAACCGGCTGCGGAAAGAGCACTCAGATCCCCAAGATCTGCCTGGAGGCAGGCAGAGGGGTTGCCGGGAAAATCGGTTGCACCCAGCCCAGAAGAATCGCGGCCATCACCATTGCCCACCGGATTGCAGAGGAACTGGGCGAAGAGATCGGCCGATCCGTGGGCTACAAAATCAGGTTCAGGGAAAAATCGGGCAAACAGGTTTTCATCAAGATCATGACAGACGGAATGCTGCTTGCCGAGACCCAGGGAGACTCGGGACTCCACGAGTACGACACGGTGATCATCGATGAAGCCCATGAAAGAACACTTAACATTGACTTCATCCTGGGCATCCTCAGAACCCTGCTGCCGCGCCGGCCGGAACTCAAGGTGATCATAACCTCCGCCACTCTGGACACGGAGAAGTTCTCTGAGGCCTTTGATCACGCGCCCGTGGTGAAAGTGGAAGGCCGCACCTACCCGGTGGAGATAGAGTACCTGCCCATTGACCCTGATCTGGAGGAGGAGGGCGAGCTGACCTATGTGGACATGGCCGTCAAGGCCGTCGACGGCCTTCGAGAGAATAAGCGGTATGGGGATGTTCTCGTTTTCATGCCTACCGAGGAGGATATCCTCGAAACCTGCGAGCGGCTCGAAGGCCGCCGGTACCCGGGGACAACGATCCTCCCCCTCTTTGCAAGGCTCCCGGCCTCCGAGCAGGGACGGGTCTACTCGGTGAGCGGTTCCAAAATCGTCGTGGCCACCAATGTGGCGGAAACGTCTCTCACCATCCCGGGAATCCGATATGTGATCGACACGGGATTGGCCAGGATCTCCAAGTACCTTCCACGGACCCGCACGACCAGTCTACCCATAAGCCCTATATCGCAGAGCAGCGCAGACCAGAGAAAAGGACGGTGCGGCCGGGTGCAGCACGGGGTCTGCATCAGGCTCTACTCTGAAGAGGACTATGCCTCAAGGCCCCTTTTCACACCGCCGGAGATCCAGCGATCAAACCTCGCTGAAGTGACCCTCCGCATGCTTTTCCTGAAGTTGGGACACCCCTCCACATTTCCCTTCCTGGACCCGCCGGGAGAACGAAGTATCAAAGACGGGTTCGACCTTTTGACGGAACTGGGTGCCCTTACCTGGGAGGGAGAACAGCCTGCCCTCACGAGCAAAGGCAAGCTCATGGCCCGGATGCCCCTGGACCCCAGGATCTCCCGGATGATGATCGAGGCCACCCAGGAAGGCCGCTTAGGCGAAGTGGCGGTCATTGCTGCGGCCCTCAGCATCCAGGACCCCAGGGAAAGGCCGGTGGAAAAAGCCCAACAGGCTGACCAGGCTCACAGTCCTTTCAAGGACCCTGACTCGGACTTTCTCACGCTTCTCAACATCTGGAACCGATACCATCGCGAGTGGGACACCTTGAAAACGCAAAACAGAATGAGAAAGTTTTGCAAACAGAACTATCTTTCCTATCCCCGCATGAGGGAATGGGTTTATACCCATGAGCAGATCACGGGCATCCTCAAAGAGCAGAAGATCGGACTTCAAGAGACCAGGCAGGAATTGCAATACGCCCGAATCCACCGGTGCGTGCTGAGCGGCTTCCTTTCCAACATCGCCCTGAAAAAAGAAAAAAACCTCTACCAGGCGGCCAGGGGAAGAGAAGTCATGATCTTCCCCGGCTCCACCCTTTTCAAAAAACCGCCCACATGGGTTGTGGCTGCTGAGATGGTTAAGACCTCCCGGCTCTTCGCACGGACCGTTGCGAAAATCGAACCGGAGTGGATCGAACCCCTGGCTGGAGACCTGTGCAAGTCAACCACCTTTGATCCGCATTGGGACAAGAACCGTGGAGAAGTCCGCGCCTTTGAGCAGATCTCCCTCTACGGGCTCGTCATTGTCCCTCGAAGGCCGGTTTCCTACGGTCCGATCGCTCCGGAAGAAGCGCACAGCATTTTCGTTCAGGAAGCCCTAGTCGAGGGAGACGTGATGGGCCCCCTGCCCTTTCTTATTCACAACCAGAATCTCCTTCGCAGGCTCAAGACCATGGAGGAGAAACTGAGACGCCGCGACCTCGTAGCGAGCGATCCGGTCCTTGCGGACTTTTATTCTTCCAGGCTCCAGGGTGTTTACGACCTCCGAACCCTGAAAAAGAAGATCCGGGAGAAAAGAGGCGACGGATTTCTGAGAATGAAAGAGACCGATGTGCTGCTCTCAGGCCCTGACGAAGAAGCCCTCGCCCAATATCCGGATCGCGCCGCTGCCGGAGGAAAAACCTTTGACTTCACCTATGCGTTTGCTCCGGGCAGGGAGGAGGATGGGGTGACCCTCCGAGTCCCCTCAGGTCAGGTCGCTGCCGTGCCTCTCGAATGTCTGGACTGGAGCGTGCCCGGGCTCCTGAAAGAGAAAGTCACCGCTCTGATCAAGGGTCTTCCCAAGACGTACAGAAAACAATTGGTTCCCGTGCCCCGAACCGTGGAAATCGTTTTGAAGGAGATGGATAAAGAAGTACCCTCTCTCATCAACGCCCTCTCCCGCTTTGTTTACCGGAAATTCGGTGTGGACATACCCGCATCTGTCTGGATGGGCGTCGAACTCCCGGACCACCTGAAAATGCGGGTTTCCGTTGTCGACCACTCAGGAAAAGCCCTGGAATCAGGCAGGGACATCCATCGTCTCATCCAGTCGGATGAAAAGAGGCATGGGGCTGAGTCGTCATCGGCCTGGAAAAGGGCACAGGAGAAGTGGGAAAGACAGGGCATCACTACCTGGAATTTCGACGCCCTCCCTGAACGCGTGCCTTTGACCGATCGTCTGCTCGCCTACCCGGCTCTAACCCCTGACAAGGGTTCTGCAAACCTCCGCCTGTTCCGCACTCCCCAGCAAGCCCTTGCATCCCATGAAAAGGGAGTACAACTCCTCTTGACGCTCCATCTTGCGAAGGGTCTCAAGCATCTCCGCAAATCCCTCACCCTTCCTTCAGAAGCCTATGCAGGAGCAAGGTATTTCGGCGGAATGGGCACTGTGGAGGAATTTCTTCATCAAGCGCTTCTGAGACAAGTGCTCAGAAAAAATGTGCGCTCGGAGCAGGAGTTCCGGTCTCACGCGGAATCGTGCAAACAGATCCTCTTCGAAAAGGCGAAGGAGCTCAAGATCACGGTGGTGAGAATTCTGGAGGCCTATGACAGGACACGGTCCACCCTTCACGCCATAGAAAAAGCGAACCCGTCGAATAGAGCCGTGCTGAGTGTTTGCGGACAAATCCGAGAAGAGCTCGATGCGCTGGTTCCCAGAGACTTCCCGGACCAATACTCGATGGATGACCTGGTCCACCTGCCTCGTTATCTCAAGGCCCTTGAGGTGAGAGCCGAGAGAGGGGCTCATGACCCGGAAAAGGACAAAGCAAAAGCCAACCAGTTGAAGGAATTTGCCGAAGCCTTGCAAACGATGCGGAAAAGTCTCGACCCTGCGGCCTCCGCTGAGAAAAGATCTGCAGTTGAAAAGTTCGTTTGGATGCTCGAAGAGTTTAGGGTTTCTCTCTTTGCCCAAGAGCTGAAAACCCGGTTTCCTGTTTCAAAGAAAAAGATCGAGGATGCAAGAAAAGAGATCGAGCGGATGGTTTAAGTCAACTCTCCCCTTGATCGAAACTCATCAAGGCTTTCTCTTGGGATAAGTTTCACCGATTTCTTCCTTTTGAGGGCAGTCAGCCTGCCTTGTTCCAGAAGCGCGTAGAGCGTTTTCCTGCTCACGCCGAGATACCTCGCCGCTTCTCCAATAGTCATCAGAGGGCCCTTCACATACCCGCTCTCCTCTTCACTTGCCTCTTCAGCCCATTCGATAGTTTCCATAGTCTCCCCCCTTGCCGCCGGACTATCCTGTTTTTCTCGCGGCACCCTAAAGAACTTCCTTTGTTCTCTAGCCTTACTATGAGTCTGTTGTCTGAAAAATCAACCTTTAGTCTACTCCATGCTTGTGCAGGGGCATGTCCTGGCAATGGGGTAAACCTTGTATTCCAACAAAAAAAATCATGCACTTCCTCTGGATCTCCATTTGAATCTCTATGGGCTTCCTTCGCCGCAGCTTGCTGCGGAGGAGTTCATTTTGATTAAACGTTGGTTCGCGCATTCCCACGCTCCCGCCGAAAGAAGACCTCACTTATTGACACCCGTCGCGCAGACCATAGATTTTTTAGTGGGAGAGCCAAAACTTAGTGGAAACAAAAGGTTCTCATCGGTTACAGAGTCGACAACTCTGACAACCCCTAGAGAGGTTGATGGCCATGGAAGACAGGATGTCATATGCCTTTGCGCGTCAGGATATTGAAGCGCCGAAGCGTGCTCCCCGGGCAAAGGATCGGGATAAAGGCTTCCAAAGCCGAACCGATGCGGCAAAGCGAGAACGAACCGGCATGACGACCTTGGGAGCACAGGCCGAACTCTTTCGAAAAATCGAATCTGAAAGGGAAAGGATCGCAAGGGTGATGCTGCGCTACCCCAAGCTCACAGCGACCGTTATGCCGGCTCTCACCGCAAAGACCCGTCTTAACATTTTCACCAAGACCACGGAATGGGCCCTCGCCGTTGAAGACCTTCTGCTCACACAGTGTGCTGCTCATGATTCCGCGCCCGGTTTAGACAGCTTGAGCGTAGCGTCTGGGGAGATGTTTCGAATCCACAATATCGGGGATACGGAAATGGGGCACTTCATTGCCGCTCTTGAAGATTGTGTTGAGCGACTCCTTCTTGTTGAAACCCGTTTCGATATTCAAGCAAATGAATGTGGCCTATCCCCGAGGGCTGCGGCCTGGTTGAAAGAGAGAGACCTAAAGGCTGACGTTTTGTCGCCCGAACAGAGGGAGACTCTGGTCCCCCTGATTGAAGAGATTGAACGAATCGAAAAAGAAGCTGGAGCTTCCTCAGAGAAAATGGAAGAGGATTTGGCTGACGTACTTCACGCGCGGACGAATCTCCGCTCGGCAAAGAGAGCTGCTGTAGAAGCCAATCTTCGCCTGGTCCTCCGCATCGCGCGTAAGTATTTCCACTCCGGGGTCCCCTTTGAAGACCTCGTGCAGGAGGGGAATCTTGGCCTGATGAGGGCGGTGGATAAGTTCGACTATCGACGGGGATACAAATTCAGCACCTACGCCAACTGGTGGATCAAGCAGGCGATCGCTCGGGGCATTTATTCTCATGGACACGTCATCGGCTTGCCTTTCCATCTGATCCAAAAGGCCGGCGAAGCCCAAAGATCCTCATCACAGAGACTGCTTCAAACAGGGGACTCTCCTGCGACCGAGGAGGTCGCCAGGGAAGTGGGGATCTCCTCTCAGAGACTGGAGAGCGCTCTCCAGACCATGAGAACACGACTCATCTCCATGGAAATGCCTGTCCTGGAAGGAAAGGCTGAAGTTGGTGATTTTATCGCCGACACATCCGGCCTATCCCCTGAAGACGAAATGATTCACGAAGATATGAACTCGACGATGCGAGCTCTTCTGGAAAATCTCGATCCCCGTGAAAAACTCATTCTGATGAAACGTTTTGGGATCGGTGGCGAGGAAGAGCAGTCGCTCAGAGCACTGAGCAGAGAGTTCGGAGTAACGCCTGAGCGCATCCGCCAGATTGAAAAAAAGGCCATGGGAAAAATCAGGCACCGTTTGGAGGCCCTGGAGACTCACCGCGCTTTTACCCGCAGCGCAAAGATCTCAAACTGACTCTTATGCTTTTTCCTCTACCTTGAAGCTTTCGATGTATTGCATGGCCAGATACATCCGGTCTTCCTTGAAAAACCCTTTTATGACTATGTACTCATCCTCGACGCTGTCGAGCGTCCCCAAATAGGACTCTACCCCGGATACCGTGTAAATTCGGAGTGTCCTGCCCACAAACTTCTTGAGTAATCCCTTCATGTCTTCCCTCCTGTCACGTTTCCACCCACCCTTTTTCCCTTCCTCCCTTGCCTAACCCCTTGATCCAGAGTTGGGAATGGGGTGAAGACGGTATTTGGTGATCAAAAAACGTGTATTTACGTTCATGATTAAAGCAAGGGAGACCCTCAAGGGGACGTAGAATAGCGGCGGGTGACGTTTATTGACAGCAACGCGAAACGCTGTTAGTTCTTGGCTTGAAGCCCCCATGATAAGAAGGGTAAACGGTCCTACGAGGGGGTAGCAAATCCCTACGGAACGCATGAGCTGACTCGAGGAGTCTTGCTTGCAAGAGAACAGGGACAGGGTGGTGGCGAAAGATGTTCAGGTCAGGCGCATGTTCGAGGCCATCGCCTTCTCCTATGATTTCCAGAACAGTTTTCTCTCTCTGGGTCAAGACATTGCTTGGAGGCGGATGCTTGCCAGGTCGGTTCAGGTACCGCAAGACGGCATTGTCCTGGATCTGGCGACAGGAACAGCGGAGCTGGCCATGGCCATTTGCAGCCATCATCCCGGGGTGAGGGTTGTGGGGCTGGACTTCTCCCCGAGCATGCTCGCCATCGGGCAGAGCAAGGTGCAATCAAGAGGGCTGGAAGGACGCATTGGCTTGAGCCTCGGGGATGCCCGCCGCCTGCCGCTCAAGAAAGGCTCCATGGATGGGGCCACCATGGCCTTCGGAATCCGGAACATAGAAGAGCGACGAGACGTCCTGGTGGAGATCAGGCGTGTTCTCAAAGCGGGGGCCCGACTCTGGATCATGGAGTTTGACTGTCCGAATCAGCCGGTGCTCGGAAGGCTTTACAGGCTCTACTTCGATTACATCATGCCGCCCTTAGGCAACTGGCTCTCCCGAACAAACTATGCCTACTCTTATTTGGCCAAATCCGTGCACGGGTTTCCATCTGAAAAGGACTTCCTCCAGGAGATAGCCGACGCCGGCTTCACTGCCCTCGGGGTAAAAAAGCTATCCCTCGGGATTGCAAAAATCTACAGTGGAATCAAGAAAGGGATGGCTTGAGTCAACTTCTGCCGGGTGAAACCGAAAGTTTGAGGGACAAAGGGACAGAGGCACAAAGCAGAAAGAACATTCTCCTATATCCCTTTGTCCCTTTGTGCCTTTGCATCTTTGTGCCTCGATCCTGTCGCAGGAGCCAGAGTGGAATCTTAGACTCGAGGTGAGAGTTTTTGTTCCGTTCCAAGGAGATAGAATAAATGAAAGTCAACTGGCCGGAACGGGTCTGGATCAACAGCCCAGTGCGCACGTGGGTTCAGAGAAGAGAGATCGCCTTTTTTGAGAAGGTGAGACCTCTTCCCGCAGGCTCTCGTTGTCTTGAGATCGGCTGCGGCAGGGGCAAGGGGGTGGAACTCGTCCATCGCGCCTTTCATCCCAGCCGCGTGGACGGCATGGATATCGACCCCTTGATGATCGAGCTCGCAAAGAAGAGATCCCGAGACGACGTAGGGGACATCTCTTTTTTCTTCGTTGCCGACGCGCAGAACCTTCCTTACCCGGACGCTTGCATGGATGCCGTCATCAATTTCGGCATCATCCATCACTTGGAGGACTGGGAAAAAGGGATTCGGGAAATCGCAAGGGTTCTTGTCCGAGGCGGGCTGTTCTACTGTGAAGAGATTTACCCCCCCCTTTACGCCAATCTTGTTTTTCGCCGTCTTGTCGTTCATCCGACAGAGAACCGATTTCACGGCGAGCAATTTCGTGCAGCGCTCTCCGCATCGGGACTCCGTCTCCTACCCGGCTTGAAGGAAAGTCGCTTCGGGATTCTGGGGGTTGCCCAAAAGGATACTGCTTGACCACGGCCTTTTCATGCACTAAAAGAAATGAATACGTTTTTCTGCGCCGGAACCGCCGATTCTTTTAAGTGATCAACGCCTTCCATGTGAGTAAAGGCTTTTGAACACCGCCGTTTCAGACAACCGACCTAGGGGAATGGCAAAGCTGAAGCTTTTCCTTGCCCTTTCCAGGACGCCTCACGGTCTGATGGACATGGCGACTCCAGGTCTTGCGGCACTCCTTTGGCTCGGGGAGTTTCCGGATCTCAGGACCGTCCTTCTGGGCCTTGTCACCACGTTTGCGGGTTACACGGCGGTCTATGCTCTCAATGACCTTGTAGACTATCGCACGGACAAGGAAAAGCTGCGCCTGGGTGGATTCCGGGACTCCAAGAATTACCTCGACGCTGCAATCATCCGACATCCCCTTGCCCAAGGCTTCCTGAGCGTTAAGGAGGGGTTGGCCTGGTCCGGTGCCTGGTCTGTGGTAGCTCTGATCGGCGCTTTTCTTTTGAACCCGGTCTGCGTTCTCATTTTCCTTGTAGGATGCGGTCTCGAGATTGCCTACTGCCTCATGTGGAAAATCAGCCCTTTTCGGAGCCTCGTCAGTGGAGTCGTAAAGACTTGCGGGGCCTTGGCAGGGGTTTTTGCAGTCGACCCAGACCCGTCAATTTCTTTCCTGCTCGTTCTATTTCTCTGGCTTTTTGCCTGGGAAATAGGCGGACAGAATATTCCGAATGACTGGGCCGAGATAGAAGAAGACAGGCAGCTTCAAGCCAGAACCATCCTCGTCCGATATGGGCCGGAAAAAGCCAGCGCCATCATCCTCGGCTCCATCGGTCTCGCGGTGGGACTGAATCTGTTGCTCTTTGGAGTGGCCATCTCCCCTTTCGAACTCCCCTATCTCGCCGTGAGTTTCGTCATCGGCCTTGGGCTGCTCTTGCTGCCGGCGTATCGCCTTTACAAGACCAGGGAGAGAGCAGATGCACTGACTCTGTTCAAGAAGGCAAGTTATTATCCCGTGGCTTGCCTCATCCTGGTCGTCATTAGAATCGTGATTGGAACCTGAAATAAGGAGGTGATGGACCATCAAGGAATTCAGTCCTGAAGAACTTGCTCAATTCAACGGCCAAAATGGAAAGCCCGTGTATATCGCCCACGGCGGCAAGGTCATCGATGTGACAGCCAGCAAATTGTGGAAAGATGGCCTTCACATGAAACGGCACCATGCGGGCAAAGACCTCACCACCGATATCCAGGCAGCCCCGCACAAGCTGGAAGTGTTGGACCGATATCCTCAGATGGGTGTTCTCAAGGAGGACGCAACCTCGGAAAGGAAACTCCCCGCTTCTCTGTCCTGGCTTCTGTCGCGTTTCCCCATGCTCAGACGCCATCCCCATCCCATGGTCATTCACTTCCCCATCGTGTTCATGATCGCGACAGCAGGATTTACGGTTCTCTATCTCCTCAC
>Ga0105107_10002019_pt1 | contig 13360 bp, 18 predicted proteins | sample PPLLaktember2015_6_FD_79335 | JGI IMG/M metagenome (GOLD analysis project Ga0105107, IMG submission 79335) | Freshwater sediment microbial communities from Prairie Pothole Lake near Jamestown, North Dakota, USA - PPLs Lake P8 Core (1) Depth... | ecosystem: Environmental > Aquatic > Freshwater >...
CCCAAGAAAACAAGTAAAAAATGTAGTGCTCAGCTGTGGAGGATATGGATCGGATCGCCGGCAACCGCGAGCAACTGGTCGGCGGCATCCGGGAATCCTACGGCATTGCCCGGGAAGATGCCGAGCGCCAGGTGATGGCGTCGCAAATGCGCAATGCATTCCTGGCGACTAGAAACGACAGGCACTAACCGGTTTACGCAGCGCAGGCGGCATTGCATCCTGCTGGTGCAATGCCGCTTTTTTCGGCGCCCGTTTTACGGCGCCTTATCCGCCTGCATCGCGTCAGATCGCGCTCGGGGAAAGATTCATGACTTTCCCGCGCCAGGACAGGGGTTGTTGCGGGTAGCGGATCATTCCCGATGCGAGGCCTGCGCCCCTGGCGTGGACGTCAGTGGCCCCGGCATTCTCGATCAACTGATAATGGCTGGGCGGATTGAAGCGTGACAGGCCCACGGTTGCCAGGTTGCCGGCATCGGGTGGAGCGGGCACAACGGAGAATGAATGGAACTCTGTCTTCCGGTCGAACTTTCCAGGCAAAAATTCCCACTGCCTGTCGGGAGGATTTTTCGGACTTTGCGCACTTCCGCCAGCCCCCGTTCCCGCGCCATCGCAGACCGGCATCTTGCCCGATGCAACGGTGACAACGGGTATTCTGGAATTGGTTGTTCCGCGCCTCAGTGCTGAGACTGTTTACTTGGGCCGGGGACGCGACAGAACAGGCCGTACGGCCTGGAGTTTGCCGGTACGCAATTCGACCACGGCCTTCGCCACTGCGAGCGCCACGTTGCGGGCTTCCTCCTGCATCGGCACATCCTTGTCCAGCGTGTCGTGACTGGTCGCATAGGGCTCGAAGTAGCCGATGTAGCGGTCCAATCGGGCCTGCGGCCCCGCGTCGATGAAGCCCATCCAGTCGAGCCAGTCCGACAGGCCGCGACGCGACCCTTCGATACCGGCCACATCGCCGTGGACGAGTAACCCGTACACGCGCCCCGCCAGGTGCTGGGGGTAGTCCCATCCGGCCATCTCGAGTTCTTTTGCCTTGCCGGCCTTCTTGCCGGAGGTTGAGGTCGGATCGGGATTGCCCCCGTCGGCGCAGACCAGACGGTCGATCATCAGTTTCAGCGGGCTTGGACTCTGGTACCAATATACCGGCGAGACGATGATTACCGCATGAGCGGCGGTCCAGCGCTCGTAGATTTCCGCCATCCAGTCGTTGGTCTGATTCAGCGCGTGATTGGGGTAGCAGCTGCACGGCCAGTGACACAGCGGCATCGCAGTCGATACGCAGCCCTTGCAGGGATGGATATGAAGAGCGTATTCGGACGTCAGCAGACTCAGATCCAGTACATCGGTCTGGATGGCGGCCTGCTCCAGCGCTTCCCGGGCAATCCCCACCAGCCGGAATGACTTCGATATCTCACCAGGACAGGTGCCGTCGTTGCGCGCCGAACCACAGATCAGCAACACCCGCGACGGAGTCGCCGGGTCCGCCCAACGCAGTTGGGCCTGGTCTATACGCTGCTTTGTTGCGATCCATTCGGTTGACAAGTCATATTCCGGATCAACATATCCCGGCCCCGCTTTCTGCGTGAAGGGGGCCTTGCGACCTTCCGAATAGGCCTTCCAGGCAATCGCTTCAAGGCGAGCAATCGACTGCTCTTCAACGCGGAATGCAGGGTCAATGAAGGCGGCCCGAAAGCGGGAAGCGAACTCAGCGCGCTCCAGCTTGGCCGGCGCCTGACCCTTGCGAATTTCAATTACGCGCGATTCCATCTTCAACGCATCAAATTTGAGGCATCAAACTGCTTGAGCGTCAAATCAGGAAAATCCACAGACAGGTCAGGCCCGCGGCCGCGCATTGAAGCGACGTCATAAGAGCCGAACACCTGCGGCGCGGATTTCACTTCGGGCAGCACGTAGATCACGGCATTGCGTGTTGCGAAAACTGGGTAGATGTAGGTTTCGTAGAAAGCGACCGGGATATTGATGCATCCGTAAGAAATCCGGTTATCGTCAACGGTCGCCGTTGCCAGCCTTTCCAGCCGGCGTTCCTTTGCATTGGTGTTGCGGACACGGTGCATGGAAACCGCAGCATCGTAGTCCACCCAGACGATGTCCTCGCCTTGTGTGTTACGGCCGCGCTCACCGACAAACCGGCCGGCGTGCGTAGTCCGTTCCTCGAGCCGCACTTGTTCGATCGGTCGAGTACCGATGCCTGGAACCGCGTCATCACCGCGCGCGGCACCGAGCAACACGGGGCTTGTGCCCTGCAGGCGGGCGTCATGGTCAAAGACATGGATCTTGGCGGATTTCTTGTCGATGATGACAAAGCCGGCGCCCAGGTTGTCACCTGAATCAGCGACCCAATCGGCAATGTAACGCGCCTCAATCGAGGGGGTCTGGTCGCCGAAGTCCGCAAAACGGGCGGCGGCGGCCGGCTTTTCGATTGTTGCGGGAGTGCGCATGGCAACCGGGCCGGTCACGCCAACCTGGTCAGAACTGACCGTGGACGGGATCACCAAGACCAGTGTTGCTGCACTGACAAGCAGCGCCCGGCGAATATTCCCGGCAATGCAGGAACACGCCGCAACCCATGTCGATATGAGCGTGTTTGTCATGATCCGAAAATCATAGTTATGGGGCGCACGAACACGGCTGAAAATGTTGAAAACCACTCACAGGGGTAACCCTGTAAGCGGTTGAGTGCTGTCAGGAATGTTGCGGTTGATCAGTTGCGGTCGGCGCGGGCCACACGTTCGTTGGACCGATCGCTTGTCGAACTGCGATTCATGCTGCCGGTCGAATCGCGATTCATGGTGCCAGTGGAGTCCCGGTTTGTCGTTCCGGTGGAGTCGCGATTCATCGTTCCAGTCGAGTCGCGGTTCATGGTGCCTGTAGCGTCAGTAGTCGTACTGTCATTCGAACGATTGTTCGGGGCGCCAGTCGCGCCGGTCTGTGCGTAGGCAATGCCGATAATGCTGGCAAAGGCAATTGTGGCGACCGTCGGGATGAGAAATTTGGAAGCATTCATATTGATATTCCTTAAGTAGATGAGATGAAAACTCTGCCGGAAAATTCCGGAGAAAGGTCAGCATGGACACGCGCCAGTGCAGGGTCTGTGCGGGAACGTACGATATAACAACCCCCCCCCTTTTTTGTAGCGCTATCCGGCGGGCAACCACCGGGTTGATGCCGTAATCCCAATTTTATTTATATTTACCAATGGCCCTTTCCGCGCGCCGCGGGAAATGGTGCGGCAACGTACAGACGCTGTTGATGTGCATTGCCTATGTTCAACCCTGATATCCATCCCGGCACCCCGCAATCTGCGGGACGCGGGAATCAACCGGAGGCATTTCAATGAACAAACCCGTCGAACATATTCCTGGCACCGCAGCGGATGGAGCCATCGTCAAATCACAGCCCGCAGGTTCGAAGATGGTGACGGGGTTATTCAGGGATCGCGAGAATGCGGAGCGGGCCTACGGCGCTGTCACCAGCCGCGGCTACGACAAGGGCGATGTCAACCTGATGATGTCGGACGAAACGCGGAAAAAACATTTCTCCGGGGATTCGGGTATCGAAACCGAACTCGGCAACAAGGCTGCCGAGGGTGCAGGAATTGGTGGCGCCATTGGCGGCACTTTGGGCGCGATCGCTGCGGCCGTGGCTGCGGTGGGAACTTCGATCGCCATTCCCGGACTGGGACTGGTCATCGCCGGACCGATCGCTGCGGCTTTGGTTGGCGCAGGTGCGGGTGGTTTGACCGGCGGCGTGGTGGGTGCGCTGATTGGCTTGGGCATCCCGGAAGAACGGGTCAAGCAATACGAGAACGGGATTAAAGAGGGTGGAATTCTGATGGGTGTGAAGCCCCGCTCTGACGAGGACGCCGCCCATTTCGAGCAGGAATGGAAAAAAAGCAGTGGTGAGCACGTCTATCGCTAGGCACTCCGGGTATATCAGTTCCGCTTGCTTCGGGCCACGCCATGCGTGGTCCGGGCATTGAAACTTTTGCCCGGGCACACATAGGCACAGGCAGCCTGCCGCAGGCGTTGGCCCGCAGCTTGAGTTGTATGCAGTCATCCAACTCTTTCGTTGCGTAATAACATCCAGGAGAAATCCATGAGTCTCGGAACCATACTGCTGGTTGTTCTGATCCTGCTGTTGATTGGCGTGTTTCCGAACTGGTCGCACAGCAAGAGCTGGGGTTACGGTCCCAGCGGAGGTCTCGGGCTGGTGATCATTGTCATCATCGTGCTGATGCTGATGGGAAGGCTGTGAGCGGCAGTTCCCGTTGTGCTGACATCAAGCTAGCACCGCTTTCATTTTTCGTTTTGATCGGCGTGGGGCTTCTTGCGCTGACAGGCTGTGGCGATTTTGCCAAGCTGCCGATCTCGGGCGGCACAGGGCCACATCCGACACCGCTGCCGCAAACGCTGATTCAGACCGTGCATATCGCTCCCGCCAAAGGCTGGCCGGACGGCGCGACGCCGCAATCGGTGCCGGGCACACGCGTGGCCGCGTTTGCCGGCGAACTGGATCAACCACGCTGGCTTTATGTGCTGCCCAACGACGATGTGGGCAATGTGGTGTGGCGTGTTACTGGTGCCGAACGTTCCGCCAGCTTGGCGGAACCTGCCAGCACGAAAAGCTTGGCGGCCTGGACAACTCAATGGAGGCCAGAACAACAAGCCTGCTGCGCCTGCGGTTTCGCAAATGATCGACTTAAAGTTGGCCGTGGATGAGTAACGGCCACGCCATGGCCACGCTGCAGCGCGATCTGCGCACCGGCACGCCGGTGTGGCTGCGGCGGGGCGGGGTGCGGGTGGCGAGCATGCCGCTCGCTGCGAATCTGAAAGTCGACGTCGTTGTTGTCGGCGCCGGCGTCAGCGGAGCGCTGGTGGCTGACGCGCTTCGGCGTGCCGGCAAGAGTGTCGCCGTACTCGACCGCCGCGGCCCGGTCATGGGTTCGACTCCCGCCAGTACCGCGCTGCTTCAATTCGACATCGACCAGCCGCTTATCCATCTGAAGCGAAAGCTCGGGCGGGAACGTGCAGTGCGGGCTTACTGGCGTTCCGCAACCGCGGTGGATTTCCTGCGTGGTCGCATCGCCGATCTGGGCCTGCGCTGCGCGTTTCGCGAGCGCCAGAGCGTTTATCTGCCGGGCAACGTGCTGAACGTGAAGGAACTGAAGCGTGAAGCGGCGGCGCGGAAAGAGGTGGGCCTGCGTTCGCGTTTTATCGATGCCGGCGAGTTGCGCGCCCTGACGGGTATCGAGCGGCCCGGAGCCTTGCTCTCGAGCGGCGCCGGCGAGGTCGATCCGGTGGCGCTGGTCGCTGGTTTGTGGCGCTCCGCGCAGTCGCGGGGGGTGCGCATTTATGCGCCGACTGAAGTGGTCGATATCGATGCAGGCCGCGCCGGCGTCACGTTGACCACGGCCGATGGCCACGAGGTACGCGCCCGGCATGCCGTGTTTGCCACCGGCTACGAGTTGGTGAAACTTGTGAAGCCGCGTCGGTACAAGGCGATTTCGACCTGGGCCATGGCCACTGCACCGCAGCCAGAACGATTGTGGCCCAGCCGTTGCCTGATCTGGGAGGCAGCCGACCCTTATCTGTATATACGCACGACGCCTGCTGGCCGTGTTATCGCCGGCGGCGAAGACGAAGCGTTTTCAGACGAAGCCAGACGCGACGCGCTGATCCCTGCGAAGATCAATGCCATCCGCCGCAAGCTCGACAGGCTGCTGCCCGGACTCGACACCCGGCCTGAATTCACCTGGGCCGGCTGCTTTGGTGACAGCGCCACCGGGCTGCCCGCCATAGGCGCAATCCCCGGCGCCACACGCTGTTTCGCCGTACTGGGCTATGGCGGCAACGGCATCACCTTCAGCGCGATCGCTGCACAAGTGATCCAACGCGCCATTCTGGGCCTGCCCGACCCGGACGCCGATCTGTTCGCACTGCCGGCCTAGCTCAGGGACGCTGAATTACCTCCGAAACACAACCACTCCATCAAGGATACTTCCCATGACCAAACCCAAAAATTCCCCGGCCACTTCAGGCAATCGTACCGGTCTCGACCCGTCCCCGGCCGACGCCAACCGTTCCGAACAGGCGGCGTCAGTACTTGCGCAGGAGCCGGGCGATACGCTCACCACCAATCAGGGTCTGCGCATCAGTGACAACCAGAACTCCTTGCGCGGCGGTGTCCGCGGGCCAACGCTGCTCGAAGACCACATCCTGCGTGAAAAAATCATGCATTTTGACCATGAGCGCATTCCCGAGCGCGTGGTGCATGCGCGCGGCGCTGGTGCACATGGCGTATTTGAAGTGTACGAGTCCATGCGCAAATTCACCAAAGCCGGGTTTTTGCAGAATCCCAAGGTGAAGACGCCGGTGTTTGTGCGTTTTTCCACCGTCGCGGGGTCCCGCGGCTCAGCAGACACGGCGCGCGATGTACGCGGTTTTTCGGTCAGGTTCTACACCGCGGAGGGCAACTTCGATCTGGTCGGCAACAATATTCCGGTATTTTTTATCCAGGATGCCATCAAGTTTCCCGATCTCATCCATTCGGTGAAACCGGAACCCCATAACGAAATACCGCAGGCCTCGTCGGCGCACGATACCTTTTGGGACTTCATTTCGCTGGTGCCGGAAACGACCCACGTCCTGATGTGGGTCATGTCGGACCGGGCGATTCCGCGCAGCCTGCAGACCATGGAGGGCTTCGGTGTGCACACTTTTCGTTTCATCGACGAAGCCGGCAAGTCCTCGTTCGTCAAATTCCACTGGAAACCCGTGCTCGGCGTGCATTCCCTGGTCTGGGACGAGGCGGTGAAGCTGGCCGGCAAGGATGCCGATTACCACCGGCGCGATTTGTGGGAGGCCATCGACCAGGGCCTCTATCCGGAATGGGAATTCGGCGTGCAGATCGTGCCGGAAAAAGACGAACACAAGTTTGACTTTGACCTGCTCGACGCGACAAAACTGATTCCCGAGTCAGTGGTACCGGTGCAGATCATCGGCAAGATGACGCTGAACCGCAATACGGACAACTATTTTGCCGAGACCGAGCAGGTGGCGTTTCACCCCGGACACCTCGTGCCCGGCATCGACTTCAGTAACGATCCCCTGCTGCAGGGGCGGCTGTTTTCCTATACCGACACCCAGCTTTCACGCCTGGGCAGCCCCAACTTTCACGAGCTCCCCATCAACCGCCCGCTTGCTGCTGTAGCTAACAACCAGCGCGACGGCCACATGCGGCAGACCGTCGTCAAGGGCAGGGTCAGTTATGAGCCCAACTCGCTGGGTGGCGGCTGTCCGATGCAGCGGCCCTGGGAGAAGGGCGGCTTCGTGACCCATCCGCAGTCGATGGAGGGTGAAAAAATACGCTTGCGTAGCGAGTCCTTCGCCGACCACTACTCGCAGGCGGCGTTGTTCTGGCGCAGCCAGGCCAAGTGGGAGCAGGATCATATCGTTGCGGCATTCTGCTTCGAGCTGGCCAAGGTCGGAGTGGCGGCAGTGCGCGAGCGCATGGTGTCCAACCTGACCCAGGTCGATGCGGTGCTCGCGCAACGGGTTGCCGACGGTTTGGGCATGACGGTACCCAGGCCACCCGCCGGGGCAAAGGCCGTTTCCCGCACCGACAAGCCGGCAAAGGATCCGGCACTGAGCATGGCCAATGCCCGCAGGGATTCCATCGTCGGGCGCAAGGTCGCAGTGCTGGTGGCGGACGGTGTCGATGGCGCGGTGATCGACGCGGTGCGCAAGGCGTTGCAAGCCGGTGGCGCGGCCATCAAGTTGCTTGCCCCCCGAATTGGCGAGATCAAAAGCAAAGCGGGCAAGGTGATCAAGGTCGATCACAGTCTGCCGACAGTGGGATCAGTGCTGTTCGATGCGGTATTTGTTCCGGGTGGTAAAGGCAGCGCGGACGCTTTGTGTGCGGATGCCAATGCCGTGCTGTTTGTGAAGGAAGCCTATAAGCACGGCAAAACCATCGCCGCCAGCGACGAAGGCGCATTGCTGATCGCCAGGGCGGCAATGTCGGCCGGGGTCCCGGAGGGGAAATTTCAGGGGCCGGGCGTGATTGCCGCATCGGGCAAGGCGGTCAACGATGCTTTCACCGGCAACTTCGTCATGGCCATTGCCAAACACCGGTTTGCCGAGCGTCCTGATCTGGATTCGATCGTGGCGTAACCGGAATTTCAGCCTGCGAGCCGAGGCCGACTGGATGTCTCCAGCAGGATTGCAGTAATTTTGCCGTGAGCCGGTCCAATACAAATGGTTAATAAATCCGGAAAAGCAGGGACCGGCGCGGCGCCAAACAACGGACACGGTCGTCCTCCCCGTGTTTACGATGGCGTGCTTGTATACCTGAGTTTGCTGCGGGAGGCGGCGAACGCCTGGTCAGACCATCGCGCGTCCAGCATGGGCGCGGCGCTGGCCTTCTACGCCACATTCTCGATCGCTCCAATCCTGGTCATCACGATCGCCATCGCCGGTTTTGCTTTTGGTGCCGAGGCCGCACGTGGCGAAGTGATTGCACAGTTTCACGGATTGACGGGGGAGAGCGGGGCGAAAACGATACAGGGTCTGCTCGCGGCGTCGTACAACTCGGACCTCGGTTTCTGGGCAAGCGTCATAGCCGGCATCACGTTACTGGTGGCCGCAACCAGCGTATTCGCAGAATTGAAAAACAGTCTCGATGTCATCTGGGGCGAACAAAGGCCGGTGCACGGCGGGATCATTGCTCTGGTGCGCGGTCGCCTGCTCAGCTTCGGCCTCATCCTGACCATCGGCTTCCTGTTGCTGGTTTCGCTGGGAGTCAGCGCAGTACTGGCGGCGTTGCAGAAATCCTGGAGTGGCTCGTTCGCAGGGACGGGATGGCTGCTCGAGGGCCTCAATTCGCTGTTTTCTTTCCTTGTGGTTTTCGCGTTATTTGCTTCGATATACAAGTGGCTGCCCGAAGCAAGGATCGCCTGGCGGGACGTGGGAATAGGCGCAGCCATTACGGCCGCATTGTTTACGCTGGGCAAATTTCTGATCGGACTCTATCTCGGCAACAGTCAGCTGGCTGCCGGTTTCGGTGCGGCCGGCTCACTGGTAGTGATACTGGTGTGGGTGTATTACTCATCCCAGATATTTTTTATGGGTGCCGAATTGACCCGCGCATACGCTGGATACAGAGCAGCCCGTGGCAGCCCTGGCGCTGATCCGGCGGCCAAGAACCCTGCCAGCCGCAGACTTTGACTATGTGCCCCAGCGAACGGAATGACAGGACAATCCAATGCATCCTGAAGGGCATGCCAAAGCAGTCACCGTCCCGTATAGGGACGGGTTTTGTTAAACCAACAATCAAAGGAGTTCCCATGAAGTATTCGATTTTGTTCTCTGCGCTGCTGGCGGCGCTGGCGTTGAGCGCCTGTGACAGACCGACGGTGGTGACTACCCCGGCAGTGGTGACCGTCCCCGGTCCCGCGGGCCCGACGGGCGCGACAGGGGCAACAGGCGCGCAGGCCGAGAAGGGCGCAACCGGAGCTACCGGCGCAACCGGTTCGACGGGGAACACCGGTGCTTCCGGAGCACCCGGCAAAAGCGGCGGCAGCACGGTGATCATTGTTCCGCCTGAACCCGCACGCTGAGTTTCCCGAAGCACAGGATGGCCGCTTCAACCGGTTTCGGTTTTAGCGGCCATTTTTATTTGCGGCCGACTCCGACGAGCAGGAACACGCCGACCACAATGGCGCCGGCTCTGACGATCAGCGGGACGTTGACCGTTTCCTTCGCACATAAATGATGGTACGCCAGCGTACAGACCTGGTGTGGGGCGCCGCCTATCATGCAATCCTGAAGTTTTTTAATCAGGCTGTCGGCAGGATCAAGGCTGTTCGCTGCTACAACCGCCCCGGAAGTACATGACAGTCTGCGCTGGCTTCGGAATGGCGGATGGCATCAAAATCAAAGGAGATCAAGTCATGGGAAAGTATTTGCTGGGGTGGATTCTCGGCGTGCCGATAATCGTGCTGGTCATTATCTACCTGTTGTTTAACTAGGAGCCCCATTGAATTCAATCCCTGCAATGAACTTGTTCGTCAGCCCTTTCATGATGTGGAGCCGGCTGGCCTGGAAAGCCGGTGAAACGGCGATTTCTTCGGCGCAGGTTATCGGACAACGGACGAGTCGCCTTGCGCTCGCCGGTGTCGTGCCAAGTGCGCGCGATCAGCGCGAATTCGCGTTGATGGGCAGCGAAAAAGGCGAAGCGGCGCTGGAATCCGCCCAGGCAGTGGGCGCCCGCATGATGCTGCTCGGCCAGCAGATTGCGGCGCTCGCGTTCAAACAGGCGCTTTCGGGTTCAGTTTCGTTGATGTCGATTGGCGCTAGTCGCACCGCGAGCGAATTGATGGGCCGGCAAGCCAGGCTTGTCCGCGAAACGATGGCCGGTTCGGTCGTGGCTGCGGCCAAACTTTCCGGCGCAGGAGCCGGGATTGCCACGGGCGTGTTAAAACCCGTGCAGAAGCGAGTCATTAATAACGCCAAGCGTCTTCGCAAACGCTAGATGCCGCGCAGCATGTGTACGATCATTTTTAAAAGTCACAGGGTCACAGGTCTGCTTGGACAGGTTGTTCCAAAAAATTGGATTTAACATCAATTAATACAGCAATTAACTTTCAGGCTGATGGTTTCACTCAATCACAGGAGAATCAAATGGAAAACACTGTAAGTGGCACTTCCCTGGCTTCCGGGACGAATAACACCGCCGGTGCCCTGCACAAGGCATCTTCAAGCGCCCACGCCGCCGTGAATTCGGTTGCCGGAATGGCAGACGAGGCCGCCCGCAAGGCAAAACCTGCGATCGATCACGTGGCGGCAATGGCGCACCAGGCGGTGGACAAGGTGGCTGGCGCTGCCGCGCCGACGGCCGACTGGCTGGCTGAACAAGGTGAGAGCCTGAATGACTCGCAGAAGAAACTGATGGCGAATACCTGCCAGTATGTATCGGCCCACCCGTTGAAGGCGGTCGGGATTGCGCTGGTCACAGGTTTTATCCTTAGCCGCCTCATTCGCTGATTGTGCTGTTCCGGGTAGACAGCCTGCGGTTTTCCCGTGTCTCGCAAGGCATCATGCCGGAAGGAGGCGGGGCGAGTGCGGACACGCAAAGTGACCGCGTAGCTGCCCGGGGAGGGATTCGGCCGGGCATCATCGATGAAGTGTCGGGTGTATTTGCATCGGCGCGAGCCGCACTTGCGGATTTTCTCGATCTTTTGTCGCTCGAGGCGCGTCGCGCAGGCCTGTCCCTCATGTGGATGGTGGCATGCGGGGTTGTTGCGGCCGTCTGTATCGTTTCTGCATGGCTGGGACTGATGGCCGCTTTGGTCATCGCGGCGGTTTCGCTGGGCTGCCCGCTGCTGGTCGCAGTGCTTGCCGTTGCACTGACAAATGGTGCAGCAGGCGGCGTGCTGATTTACCGTGGGATGGGCATGAGCCATGGCCTGCTGTTTTCCGCAACCCGGCGCCAGCTGGCCGGGAAATCTCCCGCGATGCCCACGCCATGAAACGGACCCCTGATCTTGCGGCGATTCGTGAGGCTGAACTGCGCGTCGCGCAATCATCGCGGAACGTTCGCAGCAGCTTGTGCCGTGCACGGGTTGCGCTCCGTACCACAATGGCGCGGCCCGCGACTTTTCTCAAAGTGGCCGGGGTGGCGGGATTGTTCTGTTTCTGGGTTGCGCGCCGGACTCGGTCAAACCATCCGGCTAAAGGCTTGCTTGGAACGTTCTGGACGTCCGCGCTCGGCATGGCGCTGGCTCATATACTGCACAACGGAATCACCCGATTGGGAACCCTGTTCGGCAAGCTCCCCCGCTTGCCAGCCCGCCACGTTTGAACCTTGCGACCGGGTTCCCGCGGCAACCGGGGCGAGTGCTTATTCCGTTGCCCAGCGGAAATGAGTGGTGCCAAGGGGTGCCGAGCCGATGACGATCTGGCGTTTAATGGTATTGCCTGACAAAGTCGCGGCAATTTGATACTTGCCCCTGGGCAGGTGCGCCAGAAAAAACGGTCCCTCGGAAGTGGTCTCCACCAGCGTCTTGCCTGTAGCATCGGTGATGCTGACGAGGACATCGCTGACGTGATTGCCGGATTGCAAAACGAACACGAGTTTTACGATACATGTGATATGCCGTTTTCGACGCGGACCATTGCGCTGTCAGCAGTGTTTACCTGCACGGCAAGCGCTGCAGAGCACGGCAGCATCGCCGCGAAGCCGTAACTGAGGATCGGATGTTGCGTGGCGGGATTTTTTTTGCATGGGGCAATGCTCCAGTATCGGTTCCGTGCTTGTGGTTGAACGTGAAGGGTCTTGCGTCAAGATGCCGCAGTTTCGATGAAAACCGTGATTATCGGCAGATGAGGGTTGATCAGCTGTGCTCGGACGTATTCCGACGCTTTGCTGGCGGAGAGCCGTCCAGCCATGCTGGCCTACGGCTTTCATGCTATGTTCCCGCCGCGCGCGCATGGCGCGTTTCAGTTACAGGACACGGCAGCAATGGCTCAATTCGAACCCATAGGTTACGTGCGCAGCGACCGCACCGAGATGTCCGTCGGCCACTGGGCGAACGTCGAGTCGCGGATCGAACTCGATCCGATTTATGTCAAAGGTCTTGCCGGCCTCGGCGAGTTTTCCCATGTGGTCGTGGTATTCCATCTCGACCGCATTCCGCCGTTCGATCCGGGGAAGCAGCTCGCGCGCAATCCGCGCGGCATGGAAGATCTCGCGCCGGTGGGTGTGTTCGCGCAACGTACCAAGTTCCGTCCGAATCCGCTCGGCGTGACGGCGGTGGAACTTGTTGCGGTCGACGACAAAGGGATCACAGTGCGCGGGCTCGACGCGCTGGACGGCACACCGGTGCTGGACATCAAACCGTACATCCCGGCATTCGAGCGCAAGGACCATGTGCGCCTCCCGGCGTGGGTCGACAGGATGATGGACGGCTATTTCTGACAAGCCGGTGCTGCATGGCAGCTGCATGGCCATCAAAGCGAAGTGATCGCTGGAGCCTGCATACTGTTGTTCTTCCCCGCTTTCCTGGGCTAGCCGTAAGTTTCGTGCAAGCCGCAGTAAGGCTGACGCAAGCCTGAACCGCTAACTTGTCGTCGTGCCGGCCTGACCCAAGGTTTCCGGCCCGGATGGATAACCATCCTTTACTGTCGACCAGGAGCCTGCAATGAACAAGATTTTTTCCGGTTTTATGCTGATGTTGATGAGCTTTTCCGCGCTGGCCCAGGAAGACGCGGCGGTTATTGTCGCGCCAAAGGTCGATGCCGATCCCACTGGTATGATTGTTTTTGCGGTCGTGTTC
>Ga0105107_10002020_pt1 | contig 13346 bp, 12 predicted proteins | sample PPLLaktember2015_6_FD_79335 | JGI IMG/M metagenome (GOLD analysis project Ga0105107, IMG submission 79335) | Freshwater sediment microbial communities from Prairie Pothole Lake near Jamestown, North Dakota, USA - PPLs Lake P8 Core (1) Depth... | ecosystem: Environmental > Aquatic > Freshwater >...
CGCCGGCGCGGGCGAAGTCTCGCCGTCGGCGCGGCCTTCCGCGCGCAGCTTCCGGTCCTTCTCGATCTTCTTGCGAACGCGCTGGCGCTTGAGCTCGGAGAGGTAGTCGACGAACAGCTTGCCGTCGAGGTGATCGATCTCGTGCTGCACGCAGACCGCGAGCAGCCCCTCGAGGTCGGTCTCGAACGGCTTGCCGTTGCGGTCGAGTGCACGAACGCGCACGTGCTCGGCACGCTCGACGTCGTCGAAATAGCCGGGCACCGACAGGCAGCCCTCCTGCGTGACGGCCTTGCCACCGCGATCGAGGATCTCGGGGTTGACGAATACGCGCGGGTCCGTCCGCCCCTCGGAGACGTCCGTCACCAGCACCCGTCGGTGCACGTTGACCTGCGTGGCGGCGAGGCCGATGCCCCGGGCCGCGTACATGGTCTCGAACATGTCGTCGATCAGCTCACGCAAAGGGGCGTCCACGGCGGCCACCGGGACCGCCCGGGTACGCAGCCGGGGGTCCGGATACTCCAGGATTGTGAGGCACGTCATGGGAGCGGGGCTTTCAGCGCGTGTATCTGACCCGGGATTGCTGCTAAAGTTCGTCGAAGCATGGACTTACGTCGGAAACCGGATGCCGTGAATTATACGATTCTACGGCCGCGGCGGCTGTAAGGGAGTATCGCGCATGTCCTCGTCCCCCAAGTTTGGTACTCGCCACCCCCTCCGCGCGCTGACGGCGGCGGCCGCCTGTGCCCTCGCCCTCGCCATGGCCGTCCCGGCCGGTGTCGCGACCGGGCAGGACCAGGGCATCGATCGCAGCGTCGTCCCAGTAGCGCCGAACGCGCCGGAACGCTACGTCGTCCAGCCGGGCGACACGCTGTGGGACATCTCGGGCAAGTTCCTCACCGACCCCTGGTACTGGCCGGAGATCTGGCACGTCAACCCGCAGGTCGCCAACCCGCACCTCATCTATCCGGGCGACGAACTCGCGCTCACCTGGGTGGACGGCCGCCCTCAGGTCACGCTCGCCAGCAGCGGCACCACGCGGCTCTCGCCGCGCGTGCGCGCGAACCCGCTTTCCGAGGCGATCCTCGCCGTTCCCTACGAGCGGATCGCGGCGTTCATGCAGCGGCCGAAGCTGCTCGCTGCCGAACAGATCAGGAACGCTCCCTATGTCGTGGCCGCGCGCGACGAGCGCCTGATCTCCTCGGTCGGCAACGACATCTACGTGCGGCGCCTCGGCGATGGCGCGGTCGGCAGCCGCTACAGCATCTACCACGTCGGCGACGAGCTCCGCGACCCGGACGACGGCGACGTGCTCGGCTACCAGGGCCAGTTCACGGGCGAGGCCGACGTCAACCGCCTGGGCGACCCGGCGACGCTGCGTGTCGTCGACTCCGCGCGCGAGACGCTCGAGGGCGACATCTTGCTGCAGGCCGAGCATGAGGCGAGGATGGACTTCATCCCGCGCCCGCCGAACTCGCCGGTCGAGGGCCGGATCATGTCGGTCATCGACGAGCGCACGGTGGTCGCGGACTACGACGTGGTGATCATCAACCGCGGCAGCAAGCACGGTCTAGAGCCCGGCCACGTGCTCGAGGTCTGGGAAGCCGGCGAGGCCATCCTCGACTCGACCCAGCACCCCAAGAGCCGCCGCGTGCAGTTGCCCGACGAGCGCAACGGCGTCGCGCTGATCTTCAAGGCCTTCGACCGCATGAGCTACGGGCTGATGTGGCAGTCGGACCGCGAAGTGCGGATCGGCGACGCGGTCCGGTCGCCCGGCTCCGGCGGCTGACGGGTCGCTCGATCGTTCGCGGAAACGCCGGCCTCGTGCCGGCGTTTTCGTCTCTGGTGTCAAGACACTCACCAGCAGTTACGCGCGCGCAGATCGCCGCCGGGACTCCGCTCGTTCGCTCCGCCGGAACTTTAGTCGCTCACTCGCGGGTCCCGGCGGCGAGTCGGCGCGCGCGTGAGCGGCCGCGGCACATGACGCCCGGCCCGCGAGGTGGCGGGGTACTCGCGAGCAAACCCTTAAAGTTCCGGCAGGGTTTGCGAGCGAGTAACCCTGCCGGATCCCGCGGGCCGGGCGTTTCATCCTTCCGGCCGGACAAGCGGGCGCCGACGTGCGGCTGGCGGTGGGTACCATTAAATGTGTCGGTACCCCCCAGATATGGGCGGCACGGCGGCGCTCGGGCGGCCGGAGAATCGTGGGGGTGACCGCTGATAGCCGCCCGACGGAGCCCGCTCGCTGGCTCGAGCGCCTGCGTGGCTCGGGCGGGCCTGACCCTGCCGGGATTGCGCGCGACCTGGCCTGGCTGGAGGGGCCCAATCGGAGCCTCCTGACCGTGGACGATCCGCGCTACCCGCCGCAGCTCGCGGCGGTCCCGGGCATGCCGCCGGCGCTGTTCGTGGAGGGCGATCCCGCGGTCCTGGCGCGACCCCAGGTCGCGATCGTCGGCAGCCGCGCCCCGACGGCGGCGGGGCGCGAAACGGCCTTCGACTTTGCCGCCCGGCTCGCGGCGGCGGGCTTCGCGGTCACGAGCGGGCTCGCGACCGGCATCGACGGTCAGGCACATCGCGGGGCGCTGGCCGCGCGGGGCGTCACGATCGCGGTCTGCGGCACCGGGCTCGATCGAGTGTACCCGGCAGAGCATCGCGAACTCGCCACGGGCATCGCGGCGTCCGGTGCGCTGGTCAGCGAGTTCCGGACCGGCACGCCGCCGCGCTCGCAGAACTTCCCGCGCCGCAACCGGCTGATGTCCGGTCTTGCGCGCGGCGTGCTGGTCATCGAGGCGGCGTCCCGGTCCGGCTCGCTCATCACCGCGCGACTCGCCGGCGAACAGGGACGCGAAGTCATGGCGGTTCCGGGGTCCATACATAATCCCCTCGCGCGCGGCTGCCATCGCCTGATCAAGGACGGCGCCGCGCTCGTCGAGACGATCGACGACGTGCTCGCGGCGCTCGGCGTTTCCGTGCAGGAAAACTCGAAGGAAACCGCGCGGAAAACAGGCGATAGCGAAGAAAATCCGGGTGGCGCGTTGGACAGCGACGCGGAAATGCTGTTGAATGCCCTCGGTTTCGAGCCGGCGGGACTCGACAGGCTGGTGCAACGCACCGGGCTGGCCGCGCACTCCGTCATCTCGAGGCTGCAGTTGCTCGAACTCGAGGGCCGGGTCGAGACCCTGGCCGGCGGGCGCTACAGCCGGACAACAGCGAGGCATGGCCGATGAAGGACAGCGTGCTCGACATCCTGATCCACCTGTTCGAGAACTTCCTGGATGCCGAGGACGATTCCATTCCCGACCGCGAGGCGCTGAAGGCCGAACTCGAGCAGGAGGGATATCCGGAGGCGGAAATCGAGCGCGCGCTGCTGTGGCTCGAGAGCCTGGGCACGGATCGCGACCGCGCGGTCTGTGAAGGCACGGCCCGGGCAATGCGGGTGTTCAGCGGTTCCGAGCAGGTGCGGCTGGATACCGACGTGCGCGGCTATTTGCTGCACCTCGAGAATCTCGGCATCCTCTCGGCGGCGCAGCGCGAGGTCGTGATCGACAGGCTGCTCGCGCTCGAGGCCGACGACATCGACATCGAGCAGCTGAAATGGGTGGTCCTGATGGTGCTCTTCAGCCAGCCCGGCCAGGAAAACGCCTACCAGCGCATGGAGGACCTCGTGTTCGACGAGCGCAGGGACGCGATGCACTGAACGCCGTGCACCCGTCGGCATCGGCCATGGAGCCGCGGTCGGGCCCGCGGCTTTGGCGTTTCTGGGACATTGCTTTGAACCTGTACACATGAGCACGAATCTCGTCATTGTCGAGTCGCCGGCCAAGGCGAAAACGATCAAGAAATACCTCGGGCCCGACTTCGAGGTGCTGGCGTCCTACGGCCACGTGCGCGACCTCATCGAGAAGGAAGGCGCGGTCAATCCCGAGCGCGACTTCGAGATGAAGTACAAGCTCATCGACAAGAGCAAGCCCAAGGTAGACGCGATAGCGCGCGCCATGAAGAAGGCGAGCGCCCTCTACCTCGCGACCGACCCGGACCGCGAGGGCGAGGCGATTTCCTGGCACCTCTCGGAGATCCTGCGGGAACAGGGCGCCCTCGAGGGCAAGGACCTGCGCCGCGTGCGCTTCTACGAGATCACCAAGAACGCGGTGCGCGAGGCGGTCGAGCAGGCCGAGAGCGGCGTGAACGAGAACCTCGTGAACGCGTACAAGGCGCGGCGCGCGCTCGATTACCTGGTCGGCTTCAACCTCTCGCCGCTGCTGTGGAAGAAGATCAAGCCGGGGCTCTCGGCCGGGCGCGTGCAGAGCGTCGCGCTCCGGCTCATCTGCGAGCGCGAGGCCGAGATCCAGAAGTTCCAGCGCCTCGAGTACTGGACCGTCGAGGCAGAGGCCGGCAAGGAGTCGGCGCGATTCCCGGCGCGGCTCACCGAGTTCGCCGGCGAGAAGTTCGAGACCGACGTGCAGAAGTCGCGCTTCACGGTCACGAGCGAGGCCGACGCGCGGCGCGTCGAGCGCGCCCTGCAGGACCAGTCAAAAGGCTGGCTCACGGTCGAGAGCGTCGAGCGCCGGCCCAAGCGCAGGAACCCGCCGCCGCCGTTCACGACGTCGACCGTGCAGCAGGAGGCGGCGCGCAAGCTCGGATTCACCGCCCGGCGCACGATGCAGTCGGCGCAGCGCCTGTACGAGGCGGGCTACATCACCTACATGCGCACCGACTCGGTGACGCTCTCGGCCGAGGCCGTGCGGGAGATCCGCGAGACCATCCAGGCGAACTTCGGCGCGAAGTCGCTCTCCGAGACCGTCAACGAGTACAAGACCAAGTCGAAGAACGCGCAGGAGGCCCACGAGGCGATCCGCCCGACCGTGGCCGCACAGACGCCGCAGAAAGCGGAACACGACATCGCGGACGACGACCAGCGCCGCCTGTACGCGCTGATCTGGAAGCGAGCGATCGCCTGCCAGATGGCCCCGGCGGTATTCGACACGGTGGCGGTCGACCTCGTCACCGGCGACCCCAAGGCGGCGACCGGCGTCAACCGCCACGTGTTCCGCGCCACCGGCCAGACACTGCTCGAGCCCGGCTTCCTCGCCGCCTATCACGAGGATCACGACGAGGACGAGGCGGACGTCGAGAGCGAGGACGAGCGGCGCCTGCCGGCGCTCGAGGAGGGCGAGCGCGTCGAGCTCGAGTCGATCCGGCCGGAGCAGCACTACACGCAGCCGCCGCCCCGTTACACCGAGGCGAGCCTGGTGAAATCGCTCGAGAGCCACGGCATCGGGCGCCCTTCGACCTACGCCTCGATCATCGAGACGCTGCGCTACCGAAAGTACGTCGAGATGAGCGGCCGCGCCTTCGTGCCCACGGACATCGGCAAGATCGTCAGCAAGTTCCTGGTCAAGTACCTCGGGACTTACGTCGAGTACGGCTTCACCGCGCTCATGGAGGACGTCCTCGACGAGATCAGCAACGGCGAGAAGGAGTGGCACAAGGAACTCGGCCGCTTCTGGAAGCCGTTCGCCAAGGCCGTCGAACATGTCCAGAAGAACGTCACGCGCGAGGAAGTCGCCGAGTCGCGCGAGATCGGCAAGGACCCCGTCAGCGGCAAGCCGATCAGCGTGCGCATGGGACAGTACGGCCCGTTCGTGCAGCAGGGTACGCGCGACGACCCGGACAAGCCGCGCTTCGCGAGCCTCCTGCCGGGCCAGCACATGGACGACGTCACGCTTCCCGACGCGTTGAAGCTCCTCTCATTGCCGCGCGAACTCGGGCTGTCACCGGACGGCACGCCGATCAGCGTCGGACGCGGGCAGTTCGGGCCGTACGTGAAATTCGGCGCCAAGTACGCCTCTATCAAGGAGGACGACCCGTTCACGCTCACGCTTCCGCGCGCGATCGAGATCGTCGAGGCGAAGCTCGCGGCCGACCGCGAGCGCACCATCCTCGACTTCCCGGATGCGGGCCTCCAGGTGTTGAAGGGCCGCTACGGACCCTACGTCACGGACAGGAAGAAGAACGCCAAGGTCCCGAAGGACCGCGACCCCGCTTCGCTCACGCTCGAGGAATGCCTGGCCCTGATCGCGGCCGCGCCCGAGCGCAAGGGCAGGTTCGGCCGCTTTGGCAGGCGCGCAAAGGCCACCGCCCCGGCAACGCCGGCGTCGGAGGCTGCTCCGCCTGCCAAGGCTCCACGCTCGCGCCGAAAGACACCGGACGCTGCCGCCGTCGCGGCCGAGCCCGCGAAAGCCCCAAAGGCGAAGTCCGCGAAGAAGAAACCCGCCGCTAAGAAGGCGGCCGCCAGGAAACCTCCCGCGGGAGTTTGAGCCATGGTTGACCGCGTCGCCGTGCGCGCCTGGCTCGCCGCCCTCCAGGACGAATTGGTCGCCGCGATCGAGCGGGCGGACGGCAGCGCCCGATTCGGGCGCGACCGCTGGGAACGGCCGGGCGGCGGCGGCGGTGAATCGCGCGTGCTGAAGGACGGCGCGCTGATCGAACAGGGCGGCGTCAATTTCTCGGAGGTTTCGGGCGCAAGCCTGCCCGCCTCCGCCACCCACGAGCGCCCCGCCCTCGCGGGCGCGCCGTTCTCGGCCATGGGCGTCTCGCTGGTGCTGCACCCGAAGAACCCGCACGTGCCGACGACGCACCTGAACCTGCGGTTCTTCATCGCGGAGCCGAAAGGCGCGGAGCCCGCCTGGTGGTTCGGCGGCGGCTTCGACCTCACGCCGTACTACCCGATGCGCGAGGACGTGCTGCACTGGCACCGCATGGCGCGCGAGGCCTGCGCCTCGTTCCCGGGCAGCTACGAGCGTTACAAGGCCTGGTGCGACCGCTATTTCTTCCTGCCGCACCGCAACGAGACGAGGGGCGTCGGCGGCCTGTTCTTCGACGACCTGAACACGCCGTCCTTCGCGGATTGCTTTGCCTTCGCACGCGCCGTCGGCGATGCGTTCCCGAGAGCCTGGCTGCCGATCGCACAGCGGCGCCGGGCGACGCCGTTCGGCGAGCGCGAGCGTTCGTTCCAGCTGCTGCGGCGCGGGCGTTACGTGGAGTTCAACCTCGTGTACGACCGCGGCACGCTGTTCGGCCTGCAGACGGGCGGGCGGACGGAATCCATCCTGATGTCGCTGCCGCCGCTCGCGCGCTGGGAGTACGGCTTCACGCCCGAGCCGGGATCGCCCGAGGATGCGCTCGCGCGCGAATGGCTGCGCCCGCGCGACTGGCTCGGCGAAGCGTGAACTACCGGCACGCCTTCCACGCCGGCAACTTCGCCGACGTGATGAAGCACGTCGCGCTGGTCGCGGCGCTCGGCAGGCTCACCGAAAAGGACCGGCCGCTGTTCCTGCTCGACACGCATGCGGGCCGTGGCCGCTACGACCTCGCGGCAACGGGCGGCGAGGCCGCAGCCGGCATCGGGCGCGTGCTCGCGGCAGGTCTCGACGACACGCATCCGGCACTCGCGCGCTATCTCGCGATCGTCCGCGGCATGAACGACGGCGACCGCCTCGGCAGTTACCCCGGCTCGCCGATGATCGCGGCTGCCTTCCTGCGGGCGGGCGACCGCGCCGCGTTCTGCGAGTTGCTGACCGGGGAAGCAGACGCACTGCGCCGGCTGTTCCGGGGCGACGCGCGCGTCGGCGTCCACTGCCGCGACGGCTTCGAGGCGCTCGCGGCGCTGCTGCCGCCGCCGGAAAAACGCGGCCTTGCGCTGATCGACCCGCCCTACGAGGAGCAGGAGCGGGACCTGGAGCGCGTGGCGGAAGCGCTCGTGGCAGCGGCGGCGCGCTGGCCGCAAGGCGCGCTGATGGCCTGGTACCCGATCAAGCTGGGCACCGTCGCCGCACGGCTGCACCGCAGGATCGTCGATACCGGCGTGCGGCGCGTGCTGGTCGCGGAACTGTGCGTGCACCCGGACGACTCGCGCGCCGGGCTGAACGGCTCGGGGCTCGTGACGATCAATCCGCCCTGGCAGTTCGCGGAGGACCTGCGCCGGATCCTGCCGGCGCTGCTCCCCGTGCTTGCGCCGGACGGCGGCGGCCGTACGCGGGTCGCGCTGCTCGCCGGGGAGTGAAATGAAGGGGAAAGTCAAAGGGGACGCACCCCTTCATATTCGTAAACTCTCCTCAAATGTCGGTACGCTCGCTTCGAAAATATAAAGGGGTGCGTCCCCTTTGACTTTCCCCTTCATTTCCCCCAGTCCACCGCGTCGAAGACCTGCTGCGCCACGGCGTCGAGATCGGCGACGTCCTGGCCGACGACGGCGATCGCGCCCCGCGGTGCCGGCAGCACGACCCCGGCGTAGCCCTGCTTCGAGAAGCGGACTGGCCTCGAGACCGAGCGGTGCGCGAGCACCAGCACGGTGACCGGGCCTCCGGGCCGCTGCACGACAAGGTGCGGAACGACCTGCCCGTCAAAGACGCAGCGCGCCGCGAAGCTGACGGAGCCGGCGCCGTCACGGAGCCGCATACCCGAGGGATCCAGCACCGCGGCGACGGCCGCGGGCGGCAGCGGCACCTGCCCGCCCGTCGCGCCCGGTTCGTGCAGCACGTGGCTGACGACCTCGCGCGCGATCGCCGCACGCGGGACGGCGACGAGTACGACGAGCGCCACGGCAACGCCCGCCACGAGGCTCGCCGCAATGGCGAAGAACCGCGGGCGCCAGGCGCGCGGCGGCGGATTCACCTCGAGCGCCCGCTGGATGAGCCCGTCCATCGTGCGCAGCTCGTCCTGATGGCGCGCACAGGGCGCGCACTCGCGGCGATGCGCCTCGATCGCGGCATCGGCGGCGAAGGGCTCGGCGCCGACGCGGCGCCTGAATTCGAGGCAGTTCATCATGCTTCCTGCTCCGGCGCGAGACCGAGCTGCTGACGCAAGCGCGCACGCGCGCGGAACAGCCGGGTCAGCACGGCGCCCTGCTGCATGCCCATCATGTCGGCGATCTCCTGCGTCGAGTAACCCATCAGCACCTGCAGAACGAGCGGCTCGCGGTATTCGGCGTCGAGGCGGAAGATCTCCTCGCGCATCTGGCCGACGCGCTCGTCCTCGGGTGCGGCTAGCACGGCGGACTCGGCGGCGACGAGCGCGTCCACGTCCGACAGCTCGAGGCGCTTCTTCTCGAAGCTGCGCGCGAACTCGCGCCGAACGATGGTGAGCAGCCAGGCCTTCGCCTTGCGCTCGTCGGCCAGCGCGTCAAAAGACTTCCACGCCCGCAACATCGACTCCTGCACGACGTCCTCCGCAAGCCCCCGGTCGCGCCCCAGCCACCAGGCGAACCGCAGGAGGTCCGGACGCAGGCTCTCGCACAGGTCGCCGAAACGCCGACGCCGGTCCGTTTCTCCGTCCCCGCGGTTCATGTATAAAGACCGGCCATAGTCGCTGGTTATTTCCGGCCCATCGCGGGCCAATTTAACCCAGGAAGAGCCACGCAAGGAGCCTGATGGGTCGCAGAGCCACAGGAAAGTTTCCGGGTACGCGCATGCGCCGCATGCGCCGTGACCCGTTTTCGCGACGTCTCGCGCGAGAGACGAACCTCACCGCCGACGACCTCATCCAGCCGCTCTTCGTCATCGAGGGAAGCGCACGGCGCGAGGCCGTCGCCTCGATGCCGGGCATCGAACGCATCTCCGTCGATCTCCTGGTCGCGGAGGCCGGCCGTCTCGCCGCGCTGGGCATCCCGGCGATCGCCCTGTTCCCGGTGCCGGACCCGGGATCGAAGAGCGACGACGGCCGCGAAGCCTGGAACCCGGACGGGCTCGTGCAGCGCGCGGTGCGCGCGCTGAAGAAGGCGGTCCCGGGACTCGGCGTGATCACGGACGTGGCGCTCGATCCCTACACGACGCACGGCCAGGACGGGCTGGTCGATGCTGCGGGGCACGTGCAGAACGACGCGACCGTCGCTGCGCTCGTGCGCCAGGCCCGCTCGCAGGCGGCGGCAGGCAGCGACGTCGTCGCACCGTCCGACATGATGGACGGCCGGATCGGCGCGATCCGCGCGGCGCTCGAGGAAGACGGCCGCCACGACACCCGGATCCTCGCGTATTCCGCCAAGTACGCCTCCAGCTTCTACGGACCGTTCCGCGACGCCGTCGGTTCCGGCGCCGCACTCGGCAAGGCGGACAAGTCGAGCTACCAGATGGACCCGGCCAACAGCGACGAGGCGATCCGCGAAGTCGCGCTCGACATCGAGGAAGGCGCCGACATGGTGATGATCAAGCCGGGGCTCCCGTACCTCGACATCGTGCGCCGCGTGAAGGACCGGTTCGGCGTGCCCACCTTCGTCTACCAGGTGAGCGGCGAGTACGCGATGCTCGCGGCCGCGGCTGCGAACGGCTGGACGGACGAGAGGAAAACGGTGCTCGAAAGCCTCGTCTGCATCAAGCGCGCGGGCGCCGACGGCATCCTGAGCTACTATGCCGGGCGGGCCGCGGGTTGGCTGAGCGGAGAGCGGGTAGAATGACAGGCAACTCCGGGCCGCAACGCTTCGTGCTCTTCGGGCATCCCGTGAGCCACAGCTGGTCCCCCTTCATCCACGGCATGTTCGCCCGCCAGTTCGACCACGTGGTGGACTACAAGGTGCAGGACGTTACGCCCGAAGGCTTCCGCCACGCGGTGATCAACTTCTTCGTCGAGGGCGGCGGCGGCGCGAACGTCACGCTGCCCCACAAACCCGCTGCGGCCGAGATCGTCAACGAGCTGTCAGCCAGGGCCGAGCGGGCCCGCGCGGTCAATACCATCGTGCGGCGCAGCGCCACCGAACTCTACGGCGAGAACACCGATGGCGTGGGCCTCGTCACCGACCTCATGCGCAACCTGGGCGTCACCGTCAGCGGCGCACGGCTCCTGATCCTCGGCGCCGGCGGAGCGACGCGCGGCGTGCTCGCGCCGCTGCTCGAGCAGGAACCCCGCGAGGTCCGCATCGCGAACCGCACGCCGGAACGGGCGAGGCAGCTCGCCGAAGAGTTCTCGGACCTCGGGGACATTTCCGCATCGGGCTTCGACGCCGTCGAAGACCGGCCCTGGGACATCGTGATCAACGCGACGGCGGCAAGCCTCGCCGGCGAAGTGCCGGAATTGCCACCGCGCGCCGTCGGGCGCGACACCGTCTGCTACGACATGGCCTACGGCCGGGGCGACACGGCCTTCATGCGCTGGGCGGCGGCACGCGGCTCGCAGCGTGCCTTCAAGGGCTGGGGCATGCTGGTCGAGCAGGCCGCCGAGTCGTATCTGCTCTGGCACGGCGTGCGGCCGGAAACGAAGCCGGTCATGGGTGCGCTCGACCGGCACTAAGGAAAAAGGGGACAGACCCCTTTAGCAGACTACGATCGTCAACTGACGAACTGGTGTTGCGCTAAAGGGGTCTGTCCCCTTTTCCCAGGTAGTCGTCCTTCAGCGCCACGTAATGCGCGGCGGATTCCGCGAGGCGCGCGATTTCTCCTGCCTCGAGCGCACGCCGCTGCCGCGCCGGACTCCCGGTCCAGAGCGTGCGGGGCGGCACCTGCGTGCCAGCCGTCACGAGCGCGCCGGCGCCGATGATCGATTCATCGCCGATGACCGCCCCGTCCATCACGATGGCGCCCATGCCGACGAGGCAGCAGCGTCCGATGGTGCAGGCGTGCAGGATGACCCCGTGGCCGACCGTGCAGTCCTCGCCCACGACCAGCGGGATGCCGTCGCCGCCGGCCAGTCTGCTGCTGGCGACGTGCAGCACGCTGCCGTCCTGGATACTGGTGCGCGCGCCGATCGAGATCCAGTTGACGTCGCCGCGCAAGACTGCGCCCGGCCAGATCGAGGCGTCCTCCCCGATCGTCACGCGGCCGATCACCGTCGCGGCGGGATCGATCCAGGCGCCGCGCCCGACCACCGGTTGCCATTCGCGGTAGTTGCGCGTGCTCATCCGGGCAGCGTCACGAGTTCTTCCGCGCTGGTCGGATGGATGGCGACGGTGTCGTCGAAGTCGCGCTTGGTTGCGCCCAGCCGTAGCGCGACCGCGAAGCCCTGCAGCAGCTCGTCTGCGCCCATCCCGATCGCGTGCAGGCCGACGATGCGGCGCTCCTTGCCCGTCGTCACGAGCTTGACCTCCGCGCGACGCCTGCGCGCGGTGATGCCGTGGTAGAGCGGCATGAAATCGTGGTGGAACACCTCGACGTCATCGCATGCGGCACGTGCCTCGGCTTCGCTCATCCCGACCGAGCCGATGGGCGGATGACTGAAGACCACGGTGGGGATCAGCCGGTAGTCGAGGTGCCGGTCGGGCTGCCCGCCGAACAGCCGGTCGGCGAGACGGCGGCCTGCCGCGATTGCGACCGGCGTCAGCTGGGCCCGACCGGTCACGTCGCCGATCGCGTGGATGCCGGCGACGTTCGTGTCCTGCTTCAGGTCGGTCACGATCTCGTCATCGCGCCCCAGCGCAACTCCAGCCTCGGCGAGGCCGAGGCCCTCCACGTTCGGCTTGCGCCCGACCGCCCAGACGACGCAATCGAAAGGATCGAGCGAGCGGCTGTCCTCGAGCCGGATGATCAGCCCGCCTGCCGCGCGCTCGAGCGCAACGACCTGTGCCCGCTCAACGATCGCTATGCCGTCGGCGCGCATCGCCGCCGCGAGGCGCCCGGAGAGCATATGGTCGAAATCGCGCAGCATCCGCGTGCCGCGGAACGCGACGGTGACGCGGCTGCCGAGCGCCGCGAAGACGCCGGAGAGCTCCGCCGCGACGTAGCCGCCGCCCACGATCGCGACCGCGGCGGGCCGTGATTCCAGCGCGAAGAAACCGTCCGAGGTGACGCCCGCCTCCGCGCCCGGCACGGCCGGGAAGATCGGCCGGCCGCCGGTCGCGATGACGACGTGAGGGGCCTCGTGCATCGCGCCGCCGATCTCGACGCGGCCCACGCCCGCGAGCCGCGCGCGTGCGCGCATGAGCGTCGCACCGCTTGCCGCCAGGTTGTCGGCGTAGATGCCGCGCAGACGCTCGACGTAGGCATCGCGACTCGCCTTGAGCGCGGCCCAGTCATGGCGCGCGACTTCGAGCGTGAAGCCGTAGTCCGCGGCGTCGCCGAGCGCGTGCGCGACTTCGGCCGCGTGATACATCAACTTCTTCGGGACGCAGCCGACGTTGACGCAGGTGCCGCCCAGAGCGCCGGCTTCGGCGACGAGTACGCGTGCGTCATGTCGCGCCGCGCGCTGGGCGCAGGCGAGTCCCCCGCTGCCGCCGCCGATTACGACCAGATCCCAGGATTGCGTCATGCTTTTCCCGCGCGGGTGCCGCGAGGGCCGATGATATACTCGATCGCCTCATGACCTGGCTCCTCCTGCTTGCGCTCGCGGCGCTCGCCGCGGCCGTCGTGATGGCTGCGCGCCGCGGCCTGGGC
>Ga0105107_10002021_pt1 | contig 13346 bp, 12 predicted proteins | sample PPLLaktember2015_6_FD_79335 | JGI IMG/M metagenome (GOLD analysis project Ga0105107, IMG submission 79335) | Freshwater sediment microbial communities from Prairie Pothole Lake near Jamestown, North Dakota, USA - PPLs Lake P8 Core (1) Depth... | ecosystem: Environmental > Aquatic > Freshwater >...
AGCGTGAGAAAAATGATTGATGGTTTCTTCATTGTTATTATAGTTTGTGTTTTGTAATCAACCAGCTTTTTATTTTTCAATTTAATAAAAAAGGGACTGGCGGGGTCCCTTTTAAAATAGAAACTCAGCATTGATTATTCTTCGACTTCTTCTCCTGCCTCATCGGGCACAACCTTAGCAATGTCTGCAATCGAATCGCCGTCTTTCAGTCTGATTACTCTAACGCCCTGTGTCGCTCTTCCCATTACACGAATATCTTTCATGCTTTGCCTTATAACCATTCCTTTTGTCGAAATAATTACAAGTTCGTCATTATCGTTCACTTCCATCAACGCTATCATTTTTCCGATTTTATCGTTGGTCTTAACTGTAATAACCCCTTTGCCGCCACGATGCGTCAGCCGGTAATCATTTACGTCTGATCTCTTACCGTAGCCTTTTTCTGAAACAACAAGAACACTCATTCCCTGGCGTTTGATCACAAGCAACCCAACAGCTTTATCACCCTTACCCAGACGAACTCCCCGTACTCCTGTTGCTGTTCTGCCCATATTGCGTGCATCTTTTTCATGGAACCTAACTGCAAAGCCATTGCGTGTTCCAATCATAATATCGTTTGTCCCGTCGGTCATTTTAACTTCAATAAGCCTGTCATTCTTTTTCAGGTTGATGGCATTTATACCGCCCTTGCGAACATTACCATAAGCAGAGAGAACTGTTTTCTTTACTGTTCCCTGCTCTGTAGCCATGATCAGGAATTGATTATCACTAAATTCTTTAACGGCAACAAAAGCTGTTATCGATTCTTCTTTTTCTTTCTGAAGAATATTTAAGATTGATCTTCCCCGAGCCGCTCTCCCGCCTTCCGGAATCTCATGAACCTTCAGCCAGTAAACCCGCCCCTTGTCAGTAAAGAAAAGAATGTACTGATGCGTTGATGCAATAAACATATGTTCGATAAAGTCATCTTCCTTGGTGCCGGCACCGGTTACACCTTTGCCGCCGCGTCCTTGTTTTCTGTAACCACTAACCGGAAATCTTTTTATAAATCCGCTGTGAGAAATTGTAACAACGACATCTTCCTCGGCTATTATGTCTTCTAAAGAGAAGTCTTCATAATCATATACTATTTCTGTTCTTCTATCGTCTGCGTATTTTTTCTTCAACTCAAGAAGTTCTTCTGTTATGATAATATTCCTGCGCTCTTCGCTTTTCAAAATTCCTTTTAGCTTTTCTATCAGCTTTATGGTCTCTTTGTATTCGTCCTCTATCTTTTGCCTTTCAAGCCCGGTCAGTCGCTGCAGCCGCATATCAAGAATAGCCTTCGCCTGAATTTCGCTCAGCTTGAATTTCTTCATCAGATTCTGCTTGGCTGTCTCAACGTCTTTTGATTTCTTTATTGTTTGAATAACCGCATCAATGTTATCGAGCGCAATTATATATCCTTCAAGAATGTGGGCGCGTTTTTCGGCTGCATCGAGCTCAAACTTGGTTCTGCGTACCAGCACATCCATTCTATGTTCAAGGAAGTACTGAAGCATCTCTTTTAAGTTGAGAACTTTTGGAACGCCTTTAACCAGCGCAAGCATTATTACACCAAAAGTCGTTTGCATTTGCGTGTGAACAAACAACTGGTTAAGCACTATCGGCGGTTGGGAATCTTTCTTTAATTCGATAACAACTCTTAATCCATCTCTGTCTGATTCGTCTCTTATGTTACTTATATCATCTATTTTTCCATCGTGAACAAGCTCGGCTATCTTCTCAATAAGATTTGCTTTGTTAACCTGGTATGGAAGCTCCGTTATGATAATGTGTTCTCTTCCATTTTTCTGAGTTTCAATGTTCGCCTTTGCACGAATTAAAATTCTTCCCCTTCCCGTGAGGAAAGCTTCTTTAACTCCGGCATAACCATAAATTATTCCCGCCGTAGGAAAATCCGGTGCGATGATATTCTTCATCAGCTTTTCAATAGTTATCGCTGGATTTTTAATCAGGTTTATTAGTCCGTCAACAACCTCGCCGAGATTGTGCGGGGGAATGTTTGTTGCCATTCCTACTGCTATGCCGCTTGAACCATTTATTAACAGATTCGGAAGGTATGACGGCATTACCGTGGGTTCTTGAAGAGAATCATCAAAGTTTGGAATAAAGTCTACCGTGTTCTTATCAAGATCACGAAGCATCTCTTCAGAAATTCTTGCGAGACGAGCTTCTGTGTATCGCATTGCTGCGGGTGAATCTCCATCGACCGAACCAAAATTTCCCTGCCCATCAACAAGAGGATAGCGAAGAGAAAAATCCTGCACCATTCTAACCATAGAATCGTAAACCGCTGTATCGCCGTGTGGATGATATTTGCCAAGCACCTCTCCCACAATTCTCGCTGACTTTTTGTACGGTTTGTTGTGCGCCATGCCAAGATCGTGCATACCGTATAGAACTCTACGATGGACAGGCTTCAGTCCATCCCTTACGTCTGGTAATGCCCGCGCAACTATAACAGACATTGCATAGTCTATGTATGAGGATTTCATTTCCTCTTCTAATGTTCTGGGTACTATCTTTTCAAAAATTGTTGCCATAAAGAATTACTTTTTTTTCTTCGTTGTTTGCTTTTTAATTTCTTTTAAGAACTCCAGATCCGCGATATCTTTTTTACGGCCCGCTGCCTTTTTCATCAAAATTAAGTGATCAAGCGAAGGAATATAAACTTTGATGTTTTCTATCTCCACTTTCTTTTTTCTTTTCCAGACCGCATCAAAACTCACACCTTTAACAAAGGGATGTATATCGGTATCCATAATATATTGCCTAAACAGAGTTTTCTTGTTAAGCAATTGTTCTATGGTAAGGTCTTCAATTCCATCATAACCAAAATCTTTTAATGCTTTAGCCAATCTTTTTACGTTGGCTTTCGTAGCATCGAAAAAGATATCTATATCAAAAGTGTTTCGGGTATAACCATATGCCGGGAAAGCCCAGGCTCCGATAATCACAAATTTAACTTTATGCTCTGCTAATAATAACAGTAGTTTTTTTACGTTCATTCTTATTTATAGAGGACTTGTTTTGTTTAAGCATTTTAATCATTCTTTTATACCTTTGAGAAGATGACAAGCTTAGCTGAAACGCTATTTCAAATTCCAGCTCCTTTTCAGGATCGTCGTTTTCAAGAGAAAGGATATGTGTCTTTTTCTTTTTCATTAGAAAATCTAAATGTCCAGATTAGCATACTTAGCATGCTTCTCTATAAATTCTTTTCTTGGTTCAACATCATCTCCCATCAGTGTTTCAAAGATTTTATCTGCATTGGCCGCGCTCTCTAGTGTTACTTGCAGGATGGTCCTTGTTTCGGGATTCATTGTTGTTTCCCAGAGCTGCACGGGATTCATTTCTCCTAATCCTTTATATCGTGAAATGACAACTCCCTTAATTTCCTTTTCTTCTGTTGTTTCTTCCCCGGCCGTTTCCTCTGTTTTTTCTTCAACTTTCTTTTTTTCTTTCCCATCAATTTTCAGTCTTTTTAGAATCTGGTCTCTTTCTTTTTCGTCATAAGCATAAAATTCCTCTTTACCTTTTTTAACTTTATAGAGTGGCGGCTGGGCAATGTAAACTTTTCCAGAAGTAATTAAATCTTTCATATGTCTATAAAGAAAAGTAAGAAGCAGTGTTCTAATATGGCTTCCGTCAACATCCGCATCTGTCATTAAAATAATTTTGCCATATCTTGATTGTGAATGATCAAACTCAGCGCCGAGCCCGGCGCCAATTGCAGAGATAATTGCTCTTATTTCGTTGTTTTCAAGAATCTTATTCAATTTTGCTTTTTCCACATTAAGAATTTTTCCTCTAAGCGGAAGTATTGCCTGGAACTTTCTATCTCTTCCTTGTTTTGCTGAGCCGCCTGCTGAATCACCCTCAACTATATATATTTCACAATGCTCGGGATCGGTGATGCTGCAGTCAGCAAGTTTTCCAGGAAGGTTCATGTTGTCAAGAGCGTTTTTCCTTCTTGCAAGATCGCGAGCCTTTCTGGCCGCTTCCCGAGCTTCGGCAGCACGCATACACTTCTCTATAATTTTTTTCCCAACGGGAGGATTCTCTTCAAGAAATTCAGCAAGCTTTTCACCAACCAGTGTTTCAACTGCCGATTTTGTTTCACTGTTGCCCAGCTTGGTTTTCGTTTGTCCCTCAAACTGTGGTTCGGCAACCTTAACGGAAATTACTCCCGTTAACCCCTCTCTAAAGTCATCCCCGGTAAGTGTAATCTTTCCCTCCTTAATAAGATTATTTTTATAAGCATAATTATTAAGAGTTCTGGTTAGTGCGGTTTTAAATCCGACCAGGTGGGTTCCGCCCTCGTGTGTGTTGATGTTGTTCACATAAGAAAAAATATTTTCAGAATACCCGTCTGTATATTGAAACGCTATTTCAACCGGGGTATTATCTTTTTCTCCTTCTATGTAAACAGTCTTATGCAGGGGTTGTCTTGAAGCGTCAAGGTACTTAACAAACTCAATCAGTCCACCTTTAAAGTGAAATGAAACTTCTTCGCCGCCATTTCTCTCGTCTTTAATGTTTATTGTGATGTTTTTATTTAGATAAGCAAGCTCCCTCATTCGTTCAGTAAGAATATCAAAACGAAATTCGGTTACTTTAAAGATTTCGGGATCGGGAAAGAAAGTGGTTGTTGTTCCTCGTTCGCCACGTTTTGTTTTACCAATTTCTTTTACGGGCTTTACAGGAATTCCTCTTTTATATTCCTGAAAATATATTTTGCTGTCTCGCCTAACTTCTACCTTTAGCCATTCAGATAACGCATTCACGACGGAAACACCAACGCCGTGTAAGCCACCAGAAACTTTGTAAGAGCTTTTATCAAACTTACCACCCGCATGTAAAACCGTCATAACTACTTCCAGCGCCGACCGTTTTTCAACAGGGTGCATATCTACCGGAATGCCTCTTCCATTATCAGTCACCGTGACCGAGCCTTCTTTGTTTATTTGAACATCTATCTTATCACAATACCCCACCATGGCTTCGTCAATACTATTATCAACCACTTCATTAACCAGGTGATGAAGTCCGCGGCTGCTCACGTCTCCAATATACATCGCTGGTCGTTTTCTGACTGCCTCAAGTCCTTTAAGAACGTTTATATTTTTGGCGCTGTATTCTGCTTGCTTGCTACCTTTGGTCATAAATTATCCAATAAATCTAATTTGAGTAATTCTTTTTTCATTAAAATATTTGTTAATCTGATCTCTTATTTCTGTTTCCATAAACCTCAGCTCGTTTCTCCAGGCGGGGTTTTCTACTTTTAACTTTAAAACTTTTTTTTCACATGTCTGGGGAACAACTACTTTTTCAAGGTTTGGAAATATTTCATAAAACTTTAATAAGACATCTGCCGCCTCTACAATCTCGCGAATACCAGCTAAAGATCTTTCCTTTTTGAAAACATCTTTTAAACTTTTAAAGCCGTTATGCATATGCAATTTTGCCTTCCGCTGAAATTTTTATAACCCTGTCGTACTCACCAATTTTCAGAAAAGACATATTTCCAAAATCTGTAAGCGTTATAAATGCCTGACCAACTGTGGCAAGACAGTTACTAATGGCGGCGGCTCTTTCGGCATCGAGCTCACCGAAGACATCGTCCAAAAGAAATATGGGGGCAACACCTGTTTTATCCTTAAGATAAAAAAACTCGGCAAATCTTAACGCCGTTTGAAATGTTTTGTGCTGACCCTGAGAACCATAGCTCTTTAAGCTTATTCCGTTAATATTTAATATAAAATCATCTCTGTGAGGACCAACAAGGTTTGTCCCTCGCCATATTTCGTCTTCTTGTTTTTGATCGAGAATTAGTTTAAAACAATTTTTGAGATCGTCTTCACAACGTCCATCTAAAAAATAATAATGAATCTGTGGTTTTTCTTTATCAGAAAGTATCTTTAAATATGAGCTGCTGACATAGTATTCAAACTCCGTAATGAAATTCTTTCTTTTCATAATTATTTCGGCGCCTGTGTCAACTAGTTTTTCATTCCACGCATTTAATTCTCCCAGATCCTTACTTCCGTCTTCTCTAATTCTATTTAACAACAGTGTGCGCTGTTTCAATATTCTGTTATATTCAATCAAAAGGTTTAAATATGTCTTGCTGGCCTGGGAAATTACAGAGTCTACAAATCTTCTTCTCTCCGCCGGATATCCCTGCGTTATTGAGTGATCGGCAGGCGAAAGCAATACAACCGGAAATCTTCCAATTACTGTTGAATATCTTGCAACCTTTTTGTTGTTTAATATATAAACTTTCCTGTTTTCCATTTGCGAGTAATTAACTTGAACATTGTCGTTGGTTATCCCCGAAAAATTTCCCTCTATTCTGAAACCATCTTCTCCAATCTTAACTGACTCTGAATCTGTTGATGTAACACAGCCCTTAGTAGTACAAAGATAGTATATTGATTCAAGGATTGTTGTTTTACCAACGCCATTTCCACCAACTATATAATTTAGCTTATTAGAAAATTCTATTTTGGTGTCAATGTGCTTTCTAATGTTTTTCAGGCTGATAGAAGACAGGAACATTTTAAGTATTTAATCGTACCGGCATCAAAAGAAGCATAAGTTCTTCTCCCTCCAATTTTTTACCTGGTTCAATAATACATGCCTTTGTTGGAGAGTGTAGTTTGAATAATACTTCTTCGTCATCTACATGCGTTAAAATGTCATTTACATATTGGGTGTTGAACCCAATATCCATTTGCTCACCGCTATACTCACATGGAATATTCTCTGTAGCGTTTGAACCAAGGTCAATATCTTCTGCTGAAACAACAATATTGTTTTTACTTATTGAAAACTTAACCTGTTTCGAATTAGATGAGGAAAAGAGCATCATTCTTTTTATTGTAGATAGAAGATCGTGCCTTTTAATTCTAAGTATGTTTTCGTTCTCCAGAGGAATTACGCTGCTGTATGCCGGGTATTTTTCAGCAATGAGTCTTGAACTAAATTCAACGTCTCCGATAATAAAAGATATGTGTGATTTACTAAGATAAATTTTAACGTCCGCTTCCCCTAAAAGTTTGGACAGAACAGTTATCGCTCTTTCAGGAATAATATATTGTTCATCCGTTCCGGTTTTAACATTCCTGTATACCAACCGCACAAGTCTGTGTCCATCTGTGGCTACAAACTTTAAACCATCTGTTGTAAACTCTAAAAGCGTTCCTGTCATGGCGGGTCTCATATCCTCTTTACTCATCGCGAAGGAAGTTTGATCGATTGCTCTTTTCAGATCCTTTCCGCTTATTGTAATTTCTTTTCCCTTAGACGCGACCGGATATTCTGGAAAATCTTCAGAAGGAGAGAAACTAATATTGTAAACGCCGGTTTCTGTTGTCAGCTTAAGTTTTGTGTTCCCATCAACACTGAAACTTATTTGAACATCTTCCATTGATCTTATTACATCATAAATTAACCTTGCCGGGACTACAATGCTCAAGTTCTCATTTGCAGCTACGTTTATTGATGATTTAAGAAAAATTTCAAGGTCGGTTGCGTGAATAACCATCAGACCATTCTTAATTTCGAAGAGAAAATTCTCTAATATCGGCATCGGTGTTCTGGCTGGAACAGCTGGAATAATTTTAGAAAGAGTCTTTTCTAGTATTTTACTGTTTACTTTGAATTCCATTATTTGCTCTCCTATTAAAGCACAGAAAAATACTAAAAAAGGAAGGTAATAACAACGATTATAAGCGCAGAAGCTTGCGCTTATAATCAGAAAAAAGTGAAGTCAGGAAGGTTAGGTTTTTCGATAGTTAAGCTAATTACCACCTATCGGATCAGGAAGTATTCCTTCCGACTGATCATCAGATGTAGTAACGCTTGCAAAAATAGTATAACTTCCTTCATTAAGCACGCTGGTATAAATTACTGAAATCTTTGTGCCTGCTCTTATATTAAACGTGCCTTCCATATCTCCTTGTGAGTTAAAAGTTGTTGCACCAAAAGGAAGAGTGAATACAGTTTCAAACTCATATTCACCTCTGTCAATATCCTGCAAGACAACTGTTGACTGGCTGAGAACCTCTATCTGCGAGCCTCTAAAATTAAGGTATACATCACCTGCTGCCAGGTTCTGAATTGTAATTTTGTTAATTGGCTCATCAGAACAGCTTAATAATCCAACAGACAGCATTACCAATGTAAGATAAAGGAATTTTTGTTTCATAACTCTACTCGGTGTTGTTTTTATAAATATTTTTGTGTTAAATAAGCAAAAAACAGACCAAAAAACGGCACAAATCAAACGAAATTTATGCTGATATATTTATGATTAAATTAAATTTCTATTAACAGCATAATATTTAATATAGTATATAATCTTACTTAATAATAGTAATTATTACCGTGTTAGTATGTTAATTATACATTAAAGCTATATTCTCCAAGAAGTTATCTTTTTCTTATTCATATAAGTAACGTGTGTAAAATCTGAACAAGACCAGCTTGAAAAATTGAGTGTTGAAAACTCCAAATTGCAAACAACCTATTGTCTTAATAATCACAAATTAATAACAGCTCACCATTTAAAAAAATTAACTGGATAATTCAACCTTATTTTTTATTTCATCAATAATTTTACTAAAAGACGAATCCGTTACCTTATATTCCTCAATAGAATTACAAGCATGAATTACGGTTGAATGATCTCTGCCACCAAAGTGAAGCCCGATTGTTTTTAACGAGGAAAGAGTTAGGTTTTTAGCTAGATACATAGCAATTTGTCTTGCCAGAACAATTTCTTTTTTTCGTGTCTTATCTCTGATTTTATTTTCAGCAACACCAAGATGCTCACAAACAACACGAGTAATGGTTTCTATGGTAAGCGTAGCTGTTTTCCTATCAGTTGCAATCTCCTTTACTGTTTTCTTAGCCAGCTCAAATGTTATTTCTTTGAAGTTCAACGAAACGCTTGCGAGAAGTTTTATAAGACAACCCTCAAGCTCACGAATGTTAGAGGTTATGTTGGTCGCTATATATTCTAGTATCTCATTAGAAATAAACATTCCGTATGTTTCAGCCTTTCTCTTTAAAATGGCTATTCTCGTTTCAAGCTCAGGCGGCTGAATATCTGCTGTTAAACCCCATTGAAATCGGGATATTAATCTTTCATCTAATCCTTTAAGATCTTTGGGTGGTTTATCGCTTGATAGAATTATTTGTTTTCTTGATTGGTGTAGTGTGTTAAAAATATGGAAGAAAAGATCCTGTGTTTTTTCCTTTCCAATTAAGAACTGAATGTCATCAATAATAAGAACATCCATACTTCTGTAAAAGTTTGAAAACTCATTTACCTTGTTGGTTTGAATAGAATCTACAAATTCTACTGTGAAAATATCAGAAGACAAATAGATTATTTTTTTCTCCGGAAAGTTTTTGGCTATCTGATTTCCAATCGCCTGTATAAGATGTGTTTTACCTAAACCAACGCCACCATAAAGGAAAAGAGGATTAAATGATGTTCCGCCAGGATTATCACTGATTGCGCCGGCAGCAGCTCTTGCGAGCTGGTTTCCTTCCCCCTTGATAAAATTATCGAAAGTGTAACGTGGATTTAAATTTGATTCAAATGTTTGTTTAGGCTTTGGTTTGTCAATTAGTATCGCTGGAGAAACTGAAATTTCAGAAACAGAATTGCCGTCATCGACGAAAGACATATCTTCTGCAATAACATAAGTTAGTTTGGCTTCCTTTCCCAAAACATCAGTAATAGCACGGGTGATTAAACCGTTAAAGTGTTCATCGATCCATTCCCAAAAAAACCGACTTGGAATCTGAACTTTAAGCGTAGTATCTGTGATGCCAATCGGTTTAATAGGCAAAAACCATGTATTGTAGGTCATCATGGAAACGTTTTCCTTTATCTTTAAAAGACAGTCTTTCCAGGTGATTATAGGATCTTTAGTGGAAATTTTTTCTGTAGTCCCGAGCTCTTCCATAATACTTATCCACAGGTTTAGATTTAAGCAAAGATAGCATTAAGAGGTTAAATTTAAAAAACATCGATGTCCTGAACAGCCCTTACGCACAACTTATGAACATCAGGTGATATCAAACAATGTCTTATAATTAAATGTTTTGAGGGTTTTGACAAAATTTTTACACACATGTAATATGGGAATATTAACTAAGCAACCGAGACGACTAATGTGGAACGTTTCCACAAGAACCGACAAATCACAACTTATCAACACTTAATTATGTGCACCTCTCAAACAAAAAATAACAAGCATCTATGTATAGAGCAAATTAATTTTTTTATATAAACTTTGCAGATAATTAAGTGTAAAAGAATAAAAATAATATTCTTGATAATAATAGCTTAAGAAAGTATTTTTAGGCTCTTTTTTAATGAATTTGGAGACGTAGAATGAAAAGAACTTATCAACCGAGCAATAGGAAAAGAAAAAACAAGCATGGTTTTCGTGAAAGAATGAAAACCAAGAATGGAAGAATTGTAATATCCAGAAGACGGGCTAAGGGCAGAAAAAAATTAACGGTTAGCGATGAATAACATCATTCAGAGATGTTGACAAAAGAAGTCAAAATCTTTGAAAGGCTGAAATTTAAAAGAAGCATATTTGATGTGAATAAAAGAGGTACGGCTATATTTTCTATGGACAAAAAACTGAAAGCTAAGTACCTTACTACCGAGGGCACAAATAAAAAAATATATTTTGCGATTACAATCTCCTCAAAAGCAGGGAACAGTGTTTGGCGGAACAAAGTAAAAAGACTTATAAGAGAGTCCGTAAATCAAGAAAAAAATATTTTTGAAGAGAAAAGAAAAAAGATTAAGTCAGAGTTGGTAATAATTTTTTCTCCTTATAGACTTAAACAAGCAAAGCGAAATCATCTGTTTTTAAAAGACATTAGACCCGCCGTTGTAGATATTTTAAATAAGATCATTGAAACATCTGCCGGAGAGGCAAAACAAATTGGATAGAAACACAACCATTGCATTTATTCTTATCGGAGCCATATTGGTGGTCTGGTTGTTTATTAATACGCCCGAACAAACAGAACAAACAAGGAAAGAACAAGACACAACAACAGTAGTAGAGAAGGAAGAGCCAAAATCACCGGAAACATTCCAGGAAGAAAAGACAACTTCAAATCTTAAAGGAGAAGAGAAAGTAGAAGGAACACAGGGAATTTTCTCGATTGCTGAAATGGATTCAGGTAGAATTATTACGATAGAAACAGAATTAGCGATTTATGAGTTGTCTACCAGAGGCGGAAACTTTCATAAGGTTTTTCTTAAAAAATTCAACAATTGGTATTCTGCTGGTGTAAATGGAAACGCTTATAAAACCTCAGTACAGCTGGTTAATAATTCTATTAGTAATGCATATAACATATCTTTTGTAAGTCATGAAGGCAAAGCAATAAACACTGGCAGACTTAATTTTAAAACAACAAATCAAAGCAGTTATCTTTTAGCAGACAAAGACAGTCTAATAATTATATTTCGAATGGAGCTCGACCAACAGAAAGCCATCGAGAAGAGATACTTGTTCAAAGCCGGGTCATATTTGATAAAGAGCGAAATAGAGTTTGTTGGTTTCCGAGGGCTTATAACAGACAATACATACGATATTTCATGGGAATCTGGAATCCGGTTTGTTGAAAGGAACAGCGTTAATGAAGCAAGCTTTTCAAGCGCGGATGTTTATTACGGTGACGAAAAAGTAGTTATTGATGCGCCAGGCGATGGCGAAAAAGTCAGCAGAGATTTCAATGGAAAAGTAGATTGGCTTGCGGTCAGGAACAAATACTTTGCTGCAATTATGATTCCTTCCGATCCAATGGTAATAGAAGGCGCATATATTGACGGCCAAACTTTCCCAACCAAGGATCTTGGGCTCAAAGAAATTTACAACGTCCGACTTGTCATGCCATTCAAGGGTTCTGATGTTGAGACAAGGTCAGTTGACCTATATATCGGTCCCGTTGATTATGACCTGCTTAAAGAAATCAGTTTGAATCTCACAGCGCTAGTTGATTTCGGGTCCTTTTTTGGTTTGAAGTTTATTGTCAGACCCATAGCCGAGTATGTGCTATTACCGCTTCTTAAATTTTTAAACCGGTTTATTCCAAATTATGGGTTTGTAATTATTGTCTTCTCGTTAATAATTAAAATTGTTGTGTACCCTCTGACCCGCAAGAGTTTCCAATCAATGAAGAAGATGCAGCTCCTTCAGCCCAAAATAACCGAGCTTAAGGAAAAATTTAAAGACGATCCGCAAAAGATAAACAAGGAAACGATGAAGCTTTATCAAACATATGGAGTTAATCCCGCAGGCGGATGCTTACCGATATTGTTGCAGATGCCTATTTTTATTGCGTTGTGGGGACTCTTCCAGGCAGCAACCGAGCTTCGTCAGCAGCCATTTATTTTTTGGATTAATGATCTTTCTGCTCCGGATGTAATTTATGATTTAGGCTTCAAACTTCCGTTATTCGGAGTTCAGGAAATCAGCGGGCTTGCAATTCTGATGGGGGTTACGACATTCTTCCAGCAAAAGATGTCTATTAAAGATCCGAAACAGCAAGCACTTGTTTATATGATGCCCATTATGCTGACAATTCTTTTTATGACTTTTCCCTCCGGGCTAAACTTGTATTACTTTATGTTTAATGTTTTCTCAATTGCGCAGCAATATTATATAAACCATAAGCAGAGCGATGTTGAGCTGGTGCCAGTTGATCCGTCGAAGAGAAAAAAGGGTTTTATGCAACGCTTAATGGATGCCGCAGATCAGCAGTCAAAGCAGCAAAAAAGTAAAAAGTAACTTAAAAGTTTACGTTTACTGCAAAAGTCACATCTTCTTTAAAATCCTTTTTTTAATTTTGAACAGTGAACTTATTTAAGCAAATATTATTCTTGATTTTTCTCTTGCATCTTTCTTATCTAAATGCGCAAGATGCAAAAACAATCTATCTAAAAACGAAAACGACTAAACTTCCATACGGGCTGACTCAGAATGTTTTGGAAACAGAGCCGGTGATTGGTCTTGCGTTAAGCGGTGGTGGTGCTCGCGGTCTTGCGCAAATTGGTGTTATCCGGGCTTTGGAAGAAGCAGGGATTAATATTGGTGCAATTGCAGGAACAAGTATGGGCAGCATTATTGGCGGTGCATACGCTTCTGGCTACACTGTGGACGAAATGGATTCGATTGTTATGAATACAGATTGGGACAAATTACTTTTGATAAACAATCCATCCGAAAGAAGAGAGCTTTTTGTTGATCAAAAAA
>Ga0105107_10002023_pt1 | contig 13338 bp, 11 predicted proteins | sample PPLLaktember2015_6_FD_79335 | JGI IMG/M metagenome (GOLD analysis project Ga0105107, IMG submission 79335) | Freshwater sediment microbial communities from Prairie Pothole Lake near Jamestown, North Dakota, USA - PPLs Lake P8 Core (1) Depth... | ecosystem: Environmental > Aquatic > Freshwater >...
ACGGCATACTGAATAATCGGCTTGTCCACGATCGGCAGCATCTCCTTCGGGCTTGCCTTGGTGGCAGGCAGGAAGCGTGTGCCGAGGCCGGCGACCGGGAAAACTGCTTTGGTAATGGCTGTCATGGCTTCGAATCTTCAGTTGGTGTAGTGAGTTCAGATACTCCGGCCGATCCCGTGGTACTCGAAGCCGGCTTCCTGCATGGCCTTCGGCTCATACTGGTTGCGGCCATCGAAAATTACCGGATTCTTCATGAGCACACGCATGCGCGTAAAGTCAGGATGACGGAAGGATTTCCATTCCGTGACGAGCGCCATGGCGTCCACATCCTTCAGTGCATCATATTGATCATCCACGAAACGCAACTGCCCGGACGCAAACCACGTCGCCGGCAACTCATTCTTGGCCACCGGCATGGCCACCGGGTCATGCGCGATCACGCGCGCGCCGGCGCCGATCAATTCATGCAGCAGAACGACGGATGGCGCTTCGCGCATGTCATCAGTGCCCGGTTTGAACGCCAGTCCCCACAGGCCAATAGCGCGTCCTGACAAATCCGCGCCTAAGTGCCGGGTGATTTTCTGGAACAACACGTGTTTCTGGGCTTCGTTGCGCTCCTCCACCGCCAGAAGCAGCTTGGGCGTAAAGTCATTTTGTTCAGCCGTGTGGATCAGCGCTTTCACATCCTTGGGGAAGCACGAACCGCCATAACCACAGCCGGGATATATAAAGGAGTAACCAATGCGTGTGTCCGAACCGATGCCGATGCGCACACTTTCCACATCCACGCCGACACGCTCGCAAAGGCCGGATATTTCATTCATGAACGAGATTTTGGTGGCCAGCATGGCGTTGGCCGCATACTTGGTCATCTCGGCCTCACGCACACCCATATAGACAGTGCGTTCGTGGTTACGTGTAAACGGAGCATAAAGCTCATGCATGACGGCACGGGCACGCTCGCTGTCGGTACCAACCACAATCCGGTCAGGGCGCATAAAGTCCTCGACAGCCGCGCCTTCCTTCAGAAACTCCGGGTTGCTGACAATATCAAATTCGACTTGCACGTTTCGCCGGTCGAGTTCCGACTGCAACGCGCTGCGGACCTTGTCGCCAGTGCCAACTGGAACAGTGGACTTGTCGACCACGACCGCGTAATCGTTCAGGTGTCGGCCTATCTCCCGCGCCACGGCTAACACGTATTGAAGATCGGCAGAGCCATCTTCACCCGGGGGTGTCCCGACAGCGATAAAGAAGACATTCGTGTCTCGCATCGCTTCAACCAGTGAGGTGGAGAAGCACAGGCGGTCTGCCTTGCTGTTATTGACAACAATCGTATCCAGTCCTGGCTCAAATATTGGCAGGATACCTTGCTTGAGGCGGTCGATCTTGCCTTGATCGACGTCCACACAGGTCACGCTGTTGCCCATTTCTGCAAAACACGCGCCGGTCACAAGACCGACGTACCCGGTACCGATTACAGTAAGTTTCATGGTTGACTCTTATAAATATGAAGTACGCAATCCTGAAGACAGCTTATTGAGGATAGCATTTGTAGATGCCAGGCTGGAAATCGACAACATGCTGCATTGGCTATGCTGTGGCACGTTTATGAAGTACGACCCGGATTCTTGAGCGGAACGACCACACCACTATGACCACTGCCGCCGCTTGCATCGTTAGACAGGCTCGATTGATGCTCAGGCACCAATTCTGCAAGTAGCCCATAAATCTGCCGCTCATCATCGGCTCCACAGGCTAGCGCCAACTTGTCGAGTACCTGTTCAAGCTGCACAAAATCCATGCTGCGGCTGTTGGCCAAAAGAATCTTCGGGTGCGTGGTTCCAGCAAGCTTTTCAGATTCATGGAACAGTTCTTCATAGAGTTTTTCACCCGGACGTAGTCCAGTGTAGACAATTTCGATATCTTCGCCTGGCTTCTTGCCGGAAAGGCGAATGAGTTGCTCGGCCAGGTAGGAAATCTTTACCGGCTCGCCCATATCAAGCACGAAGATTTCACCGCCCTTACCCATTGTTCCGGCCTGCAGAATCAGCTGCGCGGCCTCGGGAATGGTCATGAAGTAACGTGTTATCTCGGGGTGTGTAACAGTGACCGGGCCGCCTTGCGCAATCTGCTTCTGGAACAGCGGAATCACGCTGCCGGCCGATCCCAGTACATTGCCGAAACGCACGGTAATGAAATGCGTGGACGATCGTGCACTCAGGTTCTGGCAGTAGATCTCGGCCACGCGCTTGGTCATGCCCATGATGTTGGCCGGGTTCACGGCCTTATCGGTGGAGATCATGACAAAGGTGGTGCAGCCATAACGATCGGCAAGCGAAGCAAGATTGCGTGTGCCGAGCACGTTGTTCTTCACAGCTGCACGCAGCTGGTGTTCAAGCAGCGGCACGTGCTTGTAGGCAGCAGCGTGCAGAATGACCGCGGGCCGGTGCGCGCGCAATATTTGCTCAACCGCTACAGGATCGTGAATATCACCAAGCAGCGCAGTGAGCCTTAGATCTGGGAAAGTCCGCCTCAGCTCGAGCTCAATCGAATAGAGGTTGAACTCGCTCTGCTCGAAAATAACAAGATGCGCCGGCTTGAGGCGAGCCACTTGCCGACAGAGTTCCGAGCCAATGGAACCTCCCCCACCGGTTACAAGAATAGTGTTGCCCTGCACACCGCGTGTGATCGCCGTCCAGTCGAGCGACACACTCTCGCGCCCGAGCAAATCGTCGATTTTGACCTCGCGCAACTCTTTGAGGCTAACCTGGCCTGTAACCAGGTCCTTCATGTGTGGCAGCACGCGGAATGAAAGTCCAGTGGCCTCGCACAATTCGACCACACGTTGCATTTGCCGCGAGTTGGCGGATGGCAATGCAATCAGTATGAGTTGTACGTCGAGCTCGGCTGTCAGCACGGGAATGGCATCGCAGGTGCCTGCGACCCGGATCCCGTGCACGTCCTTGCCCAGCTTCGTCGAGGCATCATCCACAAATGCGACCGGTCGGTAGGCATGCAAAGGATCACGCAACAAGTCGCGCACCAGCATCTCACCAGCCTGTCCGGCACCGACGATCAAGACGTTCTTTACTTCCTGGCCATACAGGCGCCGATCCTTGATCCAGCGATAAACAAAACGCGGAGCGCCAAGCAGCAAAACGAGCAGGATGGCGTCCAGCACGAACACGGAGCGCGGCACTCCCAGCAGGCGGGTGAGGAAAAAGATCGCCACCGCGGCTACGGCCACACCGGTCAGCGTCGCCTTCAAAATTCGGACAAGATCAGGCATCGAGGCAAAACGCCACACACCGCGGTACAAGCCGAAATACCAGAATAGGCTGCCCTGCACGACCAGCACCAGCGGCAACATGCGTAGCGCCTGTTGCCAGTATTCCGCAGGAATCCCATCTAGGTTAAATCGCAGCCAATAGGAGCCAAGCCAGGCCAAAGGGATCATCAACAGGTCGTGCAGAAAGGCCGTGTAGCGGCTCTGCGACTTACCAAGCAACCGCATCATGATTTTGTCCTCTGCTCCATACGGTGGACGCCGATCATCAGCAGGGGGTAGACAAGACACCAGAAAAGAATCAGCGCAGCCTGCCCCTGCAAATTCAGGTGCTGTGCCAATAGCGCGGAAAGGCCGCAAGCCAGCATCAGCACATACTCATACAACACTGTCTTCTTATGGCCCCAGCCGGATTGTACCAGACGCTGGTAATAATGGGACTTGTGCGCCTGCCAAACCCGTTCACCGCGGCCCAGGCGGCGCAAGAGCGTGACCGTTGCGTCGACAATGAAAGGCGAAAATACCAGCAGCGCAACCCAGAATGGAAACACACCCTCGCGCGCACCCCATATAGATAGCCCGCCGGCCAAAAGACCGAGCAGCGAGGAGCCGGTGTCGCCCATAAAGATGCGCGCCGGCGGGTAATTGAACCACAGGAAACCGGCGGCGGCTGAGACTACTATCAGATTGAGCGCCAGGAAAAGCTGGTTGCTGGCCAGATAACCCAGCACGGCGAAGGTGCCGAAGCCGATCACCGCCATGCCTGCGGCAAAGCCATCCATACCGTCCATGAAGTTGTACAGGTTGATCATCCAGACCAGGAACAACAGGCTGAACAAAATCCCCAGCCATTCCGGCCAGTACCAGGCCAACCCCGGCAGAGAGAAACCCGGCAGAAACAGTCCTCCGATCACGAGCAGCGCGGCGGCCACGAGATGTCCAGGCAGGCGCACACTTACCGGCAGACCCTTTCGGTCGTCCAAAAAAGACAACGCGGCGACGAGTCCAGCGCCAGCGCCAAGACCATAAAGTAGTGAAGAAGTCAGGCCGACCCCAAGACCGCATAATCCAACGGCCACACTCAGCGCGACGAATATCGCCACGCCTCCGGTGCGTGGGGTAGGTCGTGAATGCAGCGAGCGTTCGTTAGGATGGTCAAGTACGTGCAGACGCGAGGCGGGATCGCAGAAGCGGCGCGTGAGCGCGACGGAAATGACAAACGCAACGACTGATGTAATAGCAAGGCCAACCATAGAAGTTTCAGAGATGGTCATTCGCACCGCTCTGGGATAAACGGCAATTGTATTTTGAACATGCCAACTGCATCAGCGGCTACCCATTTTCTTCTTCGGAGATTTCGAAATGAACTGGGGGATGCGTGTGAGTATTTTTCGAATAATAAAGAATGGAGTAGCCCCCGTAACGTGCTTCTTGAAGGCCTGGTATGCCTCGAGGTTTCCTTTCAATACACCATGCCAACTGGAATTCGACAAGCCTCCGGTTCGCATGCGCACAAATATCTCCGGGATATACACCGCCCTGATTTTATGAACGTGCAAAAACCGCATAGTCAGCTCAAAATCAGACTGGCGAGGATAAGAAAGATCGAATCCTCCGAAACGTTCGTACACCGATCGTCTCACAAAGAATGTTGGGTGCGCCGGCATCCAGCCCTTCAGGAACAACCCCTCTTCATATGGCTGCGATCTCCAATAACGCACGACCCTTTGTGGGTTTTTTTTGTCAACGTATACCAGGTCTGCGTAGCAAGCATCAATTTTCGGGTTTGACATAACCTCAGCAACGCGGTGAAGAACCCCCTCGTGTGCGTAGACATCATCGGCATTCAAAAAACCGATGACATCGCCCGTGGCCAGTCGCAGCCCCTTGTTCATACCGTCGTAGACGCCACGGTCCGGTTCGGAGACAATCTTGGCGATTCGGTGCCTGTGCCTGTCGATAATCTCGCGGGTCCCATCGGTGGAGCCTCCATCTACGATGATATGCTCGACGTCAGGATGGGTCTGGCGCGCAACGGTTTGAAATGTATCTTCGATAGTTGTCGCGCTGTTGTAACAGACCGTGATGACAGTGATCTTCATTGTTGTAGTACTTGTCAACCAGTCCGCCGTCGCCTACTGTGCCTAATGGGTAAAAAAGGTGGACAAGCGCTCACAAATATAGTCAACCTCCTCTGACTTGAGATCATGGTACATGGGCAGTCTTAGTAATGAGTCGGCATACCGGTCGGCATTGGGCAACGGTCTTCCATCGTGTCTGTTGGAATAGTATGGGCTGCGGTGTAGTGGCTGATAGTGAAACACCGACATAATGCCTTGTTCTTTGAGATACTGAATAAGTTTTGTTCTGTCTTCGAGGCTATCGCATAAAATGTAAAACATATGCGCATTGTTAGTAGCATAGGACGGAATCAACGGGAGTTTCAGAACACCCCTTTTCTCCAGAGGCTTCAGACGATCATAGTAGGCATCCCAGAGCAACCGTCGCTGCGCCTGTATCCGATCAACACTCTCAAGCTGAGCCAGCAAAAAGGCGGATGTGATCTCGGAAGGAAGAAAGGAAGATCCGACATCGACCCAGCCATATTTATCCACCTCGCCACGGAAAAAGGCGCTGCGGTTGGTGCCCTTTTCCCTGATAATTTCCGCTCTTCTTTGCATGGACGAATCATTTATCGCGATCAATCCGCCCTCCCCGGCGATGACATTTTTCGTTTCGTGAAAGGAAAATGCCGATAGCGCCCCAAATGTACCGAGCGGCTTGCCACGATAGTACGAATCGATGGCCTGAGCCGCATCCTCTACCACGTATGCCCCTGCCTTTCCGGCGCACTGCATGATCGGATCCATATCGCAGGCCGTACCGGCATAATGCACCGGCACAATAACCTTAGTGCGTTTGCTGATGAGAGGCTCGACTTGTAACGGATCCATGTTGGGGTGATCCGGTCCACTGTCGGCAAAACAGATTTTTGCACCACGCAGTACGAATGCGTTGGCCGTCGAGACAAACGTGTAGCTTGGTACTATCACCTCATCGCCAGCAGCAATATCACAGAGTATTGCCGCCATCTCCAAGGCGTCGGTGCAGGAGGTTGTCAACAGCGTTTTGGCGAAACCAAATCGTTGTTCGAAATAGACCTGACAGCGCTTGGAAAAAATTCCATCTCCCGAGATTTTCCCGGAGGCGACCGCCTGTTGTATGTACTCCAGCTCCTTGCCAGTCATAAACGGCTTATTAAATGGGATCATTCAGCGGGTTCCAGAAATGGTAGAAATTCTCGACAGAGTCGACCACAAAGCCGCATGCTTCGTACAGTTTGCATGCCGGCCGGTTAGCACCCTGCGCTACCACACGCACACATGACAGCCGCCGATCCAAGAACCAGCGCATCGCCGCATCGACTAGAGCCCGCCCCAGACCGGCGCCGCGATGCAATTCATGTACGCCCAACAAACCGATTTCACCAGTTCTCTCCTTTGCACGCACCGTTACCAGCGCGACAATAAGGCCTGAATCCCGGATGACCAGGACATCATCGGCGATGGTTCTGTTGATGGAGTTTTGCATCCATGTGTAATACAACCTCTGCCAGGTCTCGGGTGAAAAGTGATTGTCCTGGTGAAAACGCGAGTATTGCCCAATTTGCAGGGCAAGCCTGGCCAAACCATCACTCCAGCCGCCTTCAGGTAATGAGTGTGTCTCATACAGTTCAGACGCACACGGAACAAAGCCATTCAACTCCCGGACAAATACCGTCTTCCTATCAGCCAGTAGACCTTGGTTCACTGTCGCGGCCGTCTGCGACTCAACGTCGTCGGGATCGGACCCCCAGTAGACGAGCCGCGTTCCCTCTTGCCACAACTGCGCGAGGCACTCTGCAAGCTCACTCGACCCCAACCTCTGTGGTACAAGCCTCGCCACTTTGAAGCCCAGGAAATCCGTGTCCCAGGGCAGCGGAACGGCATATCGGTCCGATGTCATTGCCACTCGCTCAAGGTCAGGACGCAACATGGCCTGGGTTCTCGATTTCAGATCGGTCGGAAAGCAGGGTTGCGAACAGGCGGGAGAAACTTGCTGCTTGAACAGCCGGATCACAAAGGCTCAAGGCACGCGTACGCGCGGACTTCGACATTGACAATCTGGCATTGTCGCTCGCATTCAGGATGCGTCCGACTCCCTCTGCGAGTGCTGAGGTATCGTAGAGTTTCGCAATCTCCCCGGTCAATCCTGGAACGATCAGGTCGCTGGCGACCCCCATGTCAAAGGCAACGACAGGAGTTCCGCTCATCATGGATTCATTAATCATCATGGGTCCTGATTCTTCAACGGATGAAGATATAAAAACGTCTGCGGCGCGATAGGCAAGCGCAAGCCTTGCTTCGCCATGCAGAAAACCAAGATGTCGATGAGAGAACCCCATCACGTCCAATGGCGCAAGTGCGGATTGACGGCCAGCCGTTACCAGGAGAATGTCCTGCATGCGAACACTGTGTGACGAGGCAAGCCTTTCCAGTGCAGCGAGCATGTAAGACATGCCCTTTCTGTGTTCTTTTAGAGATTGGGCACCGAAAAATGCAATTTTCTTGTCCACGGGCAAACCCAGGCTACGTCGTGCAGCGTCCTTTGGGCCCGGTTTATACACTTCCGGATCGACTCCTAATAATATTTTCACGATTTTCTTATCTTTGAACAGACTGGAGCGATGTGCTTGTGCATAGAGATGCGAAGACGCCGCCACAACAGCTGTCCGCATATTCGCCAACAGCAGGTGTTTTTCGCGCCAGATCCGTTGCGGCACTATCCAGGCAGGCGCCCACTTCAGTGCCGGACATGATTCGCATTGGCGCTCGAAACCATTGCAGCCCCAGGCATAGTGACAGCCTCCAGTGAGTGTGGCCATGTCCAACAGATGCCAAATCACCGGGGCTGCACTGACCCGATGGATGTCCAACACATCCCTGGGCGCAATGAAATGGGACGTGGCATGCACAACAATGGCATCGGGCTTGAACCCTGTTCGATTTAGCAGTTCGCGCGCTGAAATCCCGATAGACGTGCCCTGCAGGTGGTAACAGTAATCTGTCCGAGTGGCCAGCTTCGCGTATATCTTGCTCGCCAAGCGTGTTAACGGGAAGGTGTGATTCATATCCGCGACCGGATAGATGTGCGGCTCCCGGCTGCGGCTTTCCAGTACCAACATGCGCGAGTCCAGGCCTAGGCCAAGAAGGCTGCGGTGTAATCGCAGGGCTGCTGTCCCTGCACCACCGTGATCCACAGTGGATAAGTGCAACACCTTCATTTGGTCGGCCACGCTTTCATTACGCCTGGCTTTGATGCTTCCATATAGAGCGATCCGGGATTAATTTCACCGCCATCAAAGCCCTTATCGAGATAAAAAGTATCCCAGGAAGGGATAGCGCTGGTCTCATAGCTTTCTTGATGAGGGTTCAAGAATCCTGTCTTGGTCAGTAACTCGGCAAGATTGATCCGGTCGTACATCCATTGATGGGTCTCGCCACGCCGGCGCGCATCACCCAGCATAAGGTTCTCCAGAAACCGTCGCACCGGCGACTGCCTTGCCGTACCGCTTGCCTCGCGCCGGACAGATTGTTCGAGCATGGTCTCAATATATCCGTCGTGCCTCGCCTTGTGAGTCGAATCAACCTCGCTCAGCTCTAGGCTCTGTAAATACGCACGGCATATTCTTTCCAGGTTTGGAACGACAATACGCTGGATTCCGCCAGGCTTAAGCACACGCAGCACCTCGTGCATAAACAGGGGTGCTACCTCGCGATCCAGATGCTCCAGCATGTGAGAATGGTAAACCACATCGACGGATGAATCATCGAAGGGAATGCCATTCGAAAGATTATGCACCTTGATGTTGTCGCCAAGCGCCCGAAATCTGCGCAACCGCTCGGCGTCGAGCAGTAGGGGCGCCAGGCGCGAGACAATCGGATTGTTCCGCATCCTCAAAATGGGCGACCAATCGACATTGACTACCTCAACTCGCGAAGAGATCTTAGCACCGCACCCGAGATTGAGTATCTTCATCGACAGGATTTCAAAATTCCAGATGAATATGCTGACTCTGCCAGACCTTGCTAGACCTTGACGCCGATACGGCCGGTATAGTCGATCGGTTGAAAGAACATTCTCCGCGTTGTGCGCGAAAAATACTCGTCCACTGCCTGCTTGGCGCCAGCCCAGTCGCCGTAGTCATCGATGATCAGGACTCCTCCTTGTGACAACCGTGGAAAGAGTACCTCCAGTTCACACAGGGTCGATTCATACCAATCGGTATCCAGCCGCAAGACTGCGATTTTCTCTGGCAGATTGCTTGCTTCTTTGAGCGTCGACTTCACGTCACCCTTTACAAATCGGATTGTATCGCTGTCATCCAGCCCAAAGCTGTCGAAATTCCGCCGTACCTCTTCCACGCTGGCATAGCTCCATAGGCTGGTTTCACCAATCTGCTTCTGTTCGAACTGCACCTTTGCCTGATTCCCATCGCGCAGTTGATAGTCCTCGTCCTTCGGTTGCGTCATTCCAGCAAAGGTATCGTACAGGTAGACCCCACGATTCAGTTGATTGTTCATCCTGAATATCCGGGCTGCGAGGATCGAATTCCCTCCGCGCCACACGCCGCACTCGACGAATGCCCCTTCTATATTTGCCGTAACCGCAAACTTTGCCGCCAGTAATGTTGAACTAAGCCTTTCACGGCTTACCATGGTTAGCTCACGTTGAATCATGTCCTCAATGAGTTGCCATTCCTCCTCGGACATTTCCGGAGGACGCCCCTGAACTCGCCGCACGTCATATCCCAGAAAACGGATTCCTTTTCGAGCCAATTTTTTAATCTTGTCTTGCATATTTTCCAGATTTCCAAGAAAACGTGAATTTCATTTTAAGAAAAAGGTGTCGGATTGGTATCGGTGAATGATCGGGAATTAGCATTCCTCAAACAACATTACTTAAACTTCGGGGGGGGTAGCTATGGTTTTAAGTATGATCATGTAATATATTTTTGCCCGGGAAAAAAGACCTTGAAATGGCGAAAAATCTATCCCTGGTTTTGATATTTATGAAGAGCGAGAGATAAGCGGCGACTCCGTATGAAATGAACGTCCCTAAGGCTGCCCCCTTGACGCCATATATAGGGATGAGGATGTAATTCAATGCTACATTTGCGGCAGCCCCTATCAAAGCATTACGAGTGGCGAGATTTTGAAGGTTTTCTGCTAGAAACCACTGCCCATTCACTGTCCCCAAACCAACAAATAGTCCTGCCCAGATATAAATCGACAATACTGCTCCAGCATCTTCATAGATTGTTCCGTAAACTGTCACTACAATACTCTCTGCCGTAAACGTTACAGGCAATGCTACGCCCACTGCAAAGTAAACCAAGACGGTGTAAAGCCTCTGAAGTCTTTTATTGTAGAGTTCTTGACCTATCTTTCTTGCGTTAAGGATCGCCGGAAAGAGTGAAGTGGTGATAATCACAGGAACGAAGTACCAGGCCTCCGAGAGTCTGACTGCAGCGGAATATATACCCACCTCACGTTCCCCAAGCATCTCTTTGATCATGATCTGATCAATTCTCGTATATATCGTGATTGCAATGGCCGTCACTATAAGAGGCCATGAGTTACTGAGCATCGTCTTAGCCGTAGCCACACTGAAATTGCCAAAAAAGCTCCCGATCTTCTGCCGCCAGTAGGCAAAAGCTAGGGAAAGAGCCAACGTTATCTGATCTATCAGACTCACCAGGACAAACCAGAACAGGTCGGCCTGGGTGAAAATGAAATACAGCTTCAGAGCCGCGGAAAGTGCAACTTGCACCAGTTTAGAAATGGCGACGTACTTGTAAAGTATTCTGGACTGGAAATGGAAGTCTACTACGTCAAACGCCTGGAAAATCATGCCACCAGCAATGATGAAGATATAGAGATTCGTAGTAGCATCGTTACTGGTAAATTGCACCACGATCGCCACTGTAATGAGCGCCAACAACGCCCCAATCAGCTTAAGCCAGAAGGCAGTCCCCAGATAGAGGTCTCGTTTTTCTGGATGGTTGAGCAAGTCGCGCACCACAATACCGTCCAAACCCACCCTGGCGACTGCGCCGAACAGTGCAACGAAAGCAATCGCATAGCTGTAAACACCAAACTGCTCTGGCCCCAGATAGCGGGCAACGTAAATGCCAACAAGCACTCCGGCGAGAATTCGCAGGAAATGTTCGCCAAACATCCACGAAGTGTTAAAGAAATAGCGACGAAACCCGCCGTGCGTCTTCAGACGAACGATGATATTTTGGAAAGCAGGGATCACTTGTATATGTTGGGGATGGTGTTATCGACTGCCTGCTTCACAGTAGAGCCGATAGGTTGAATGCAACCCATCTGAAAGCGAACTCGCATGCTGTCCTACTAGTACACGCATTTTACTCACATCCAGTTGCTTTTTCGGTGTTCCGTTTGGCTTTGACTTGTCCCAGACGACTTCTCCCTGATACTTGACCACTGTGGCGACAAGTAGGGCCAAATTGCTAATGGTTAAGTCCTCCCCCGTACCCACGTTCACGAGAGGTGGCTGAGTAGTGCTTGCCGTCGACTCTAATAGTTTTTCGTCCGCGAGCTGAATCAGACGCAGACATGTCAGGGCCATATCATCACTATGCATAAATTCACGGTATGGGCTGCCATCGCCCCAGAGAATGACCGATTTACCGCCTTCCTTTAAAGATCGCTGAACGTCCTCTGGAATCACACCGTAAACTGCCTCGTCACGTTCAATCGCAGCCCAATCACTTGCCATGGCCAGTTTCGCCAAATGGAACTTCCTGATCAAGGCCGGAATGACATGAGAATTGCTCAAATCATAATTGTCACCCGGGCCATAAAGGTTGGTGGGCATAACGGAGAGATATTGGGTACCGTATTGGCGATTGTAGCTCCAGCACATTTCGATACCGGCAATCTTGGCGATCGCATAGGGTCGATTTGTCGGCTCAAGCGGTCCGGCAAGCAGATATTCCTCTTTGATCGGTTGCGGGCAATCACGCGGATAAATACAGGATGAACCGAGGAAGAGCAGCCGTTTCACGCCGGCAAGGTAGGCAGAATGGATGACATTAGTCTGAATCACCAAGTTCTGGTAGATGAAATCCGCCGGATAGGTGTTGTTTGCGAGAATACCGCCAACCTTGGCGGCGGCCAGGAAAACATATTCTGGCTTTTCCTGCATGAAGAACTGTCGAACTGCTGCCTGGCTGGTCAGATCGAGCTCGGCGTGAGTGCGGGTTATCAGTTTGGAATAGCCGCCTGTCTCGAGCCTGCGCATGATTGCCGAACCGACAAGGCCCCGATGCCCGGCCACGTAGATACGGCTGTCACGCTGCATCGGCCTACTCATGGTAGTTATAAGTATTGAATCCGTGGCGCTTGACCAGTTCGTCGCGCTCCGCTTCCTTGAGGTCTTGACGCACCATCTCGGCCACGAGGTCCCGGAACGTGATCTTCGGCGTCCAGCCTAACTTCGCCCTGGCCTTGCTGGCGTCGCCGAGCAGTGTCTCGACCTCGGTTGGACGGAAGTAGCGCGGGTCCACAGAAACGATACTACGGCCCGATGCATCGTAGCCCTTCTCGTTGGCGCCCTCTCCCTTCCAGACGATGGAAATACCAAGTTCTGCCGCCGCCGCGTTCACGAAATCGCGCACACTGTATTGTTCGCCACTGGCAATGACATAGTCCTCCGGCTTTTCCTGCTGCAGCATGAGCCACTGCATCTCGATGTAGTCCTTGGCGTGTCCCCAGTCACGTTTGGCGTTGAGGTTGCCGAGGTACAGACAGTCCTGCAGACCAAGCTTGATTCTTGCCAGTGCACGGGTAATTTTTCGTGTGACGAACGTCTCACCCCGAGTCGGGCTTTCGTGATTAAACAAAATGCCATTGCAGGCATACATGCCGTAGGCTTCGCGATAGTTCACCGTGATCCAGTAGGCATAGAGCTTGGCCACG
>Ga0105107_10002024_pt1 | contig 13337 bp, 11 predicted proteins | sample PPLLaktember2015_6_FD_79335 | JGI IMG/M metagenome (GOLD analysis project Ga0105107, IMG submission 79335) | Freshwater sediment microbial communities from Prairie Pothole Lake near Jamestown, North Dakota, USA - PPLs Lake P8 Core (1) Depth... | ecosystem: Environmental > Aquatic > Freshwater >...
CGTGTGGCTCGCGTCCACGTTTTCGTCCACGGCGCAGACACCCGCACCGGTGTCCGGAACGACTCAGGAGAAGCTCTACGTCTCGCTGGAGAGCACTGATACGGTCGGTGTCGTCGACCTGAAGACGTTCAAGCACGTCAAGACGCTCAAGGTCGGCAACCATCCGCACGGACAGGCGTCGCCGGCGTCGCAGGACAAACTGTATGTCGCCGCGGAGATCGGCGGCACCGTGACGCTCATCGATACGATCAAGGACGAAGTCATCAAGACCTTCGACGTCGGGTTCGGCGTCGAGCCGCAGAACGGCGCCATTACGCCGGACGGCCGCTTCCTCTATCAACCATCGTACGCCGGCTACTGGCAGGTGTTCGACACGCAGAAAGAGACGATCGTCGAATACATCCACACGCTGGGCATCGGGCACAACACCGTGATGGCCCCTGATGGACGCTTTGCCTACCTGTTGCCGATTGCGGGCGGGCCCGGACATTTCGCGCGACCGTCGCTGGGGCTGCCCAGAACCCAACCGAAGGAAGTGACGGTCGTCGACGCGCGGATGCACAAAGTGGCGGGCACGATCCCGGTCGGCGCCGGACCGCGGCCGGGAACGATCAGCCCTGATGGCCGGCGGCTCTACATGAACGTCGACGATCTCATGGGCTTCCTGGTCATCGACACGGCGGCGCGCAAGGTCATCTCGAAAGCGACCTACACGCTCACGCCAGACGAACAGGCGGTGAGAAGCCGATCGCATGGCATCGCCGTCGCGAACAACGGCCGGGAGGTGTGGAGCAACGATGTCGTCCACAACCTGACGTTCGCGTTCGACGTGACCGTGGATCCGCCGCGGCAGATTGCCCGCTTTCCGGTCGGCCGCCAGCCGTACTGGATCATGACGTCGAAGGACGGCAAAACCGTTTACGTCAATTGTCCGAGCAGCGACGAGCTGATCGCGTTCGACGTGGATGCGAAGCAAGAGAAGGGGCGCATACAGTTCCCGAAGGGCTCGCGTCCCACGCGCATGCTGACCGTTGCGGCGCCGGTTGTCCCAATGAGAACATCGCGGTGAGATGAATCGCGAAGGGCGCCGCTTCTTCCTCGCGACCGGGCTCGCGCTCGTCGGCTTCGGCCGGCGTGTGTGGGCCCAGGTCGCAGGCCTTCCCATCCGATACGCCGCCCTGACGCGGCCGGTCCGTATTCCCCTTCAGGATGTGACGGAACCCTGGCAGCCGGTGGCATTCGTTGCCGAGGCAATGGCTCCCGCGACAACGACCGCGCCGCCGAGGCGCGTCCTCATCAGCGGAGTGCTGTTCAGAACCCCAGCGAATCTGAGCGCGCTCTGCGTGACCTGTCCGCACGAGCAATGTCAGGTCGATTTGGTGACAGACCAGGCACGGCTCCGTCGCATGAGCGATGGGACGCCCACCCGTCCGCTGTTCGAATGCGGCTGCCACTTGAGCCTGTTCGACGCGGCAGCAGACGGCGCGCGACTCTCCGGCGAAGCTCCTCGAGGCCTTTACCGGTTCCGCATTGCGAACACGTCCGGCGAAGCCGTCGAAATCACCGGAATTGAAGATGTGGCGCTCTCCGAGGTGTAACTGAGCGATACTACACACGCAATCAAACACCGCTAAAGGAGTGCCGGATGCGGCGGATCCTATCGCTCTGTTGCTGCGCGGGAGCGCTGACAATTGCCGTGAGCGCGCAAGCGCCGCAAAACCCCTCGCTCGCCGGCGTGGAGCTCTCGGCGCCGATTCCCGACACGAATCCATTTTCTTCAGACGCCGACATTCAGGCAGGCGAGGCCCTGTTTCAAACGCACTGCTCGTACTGCCACGGCTCGTTCGGCGAAGGCGGGCGGGGCGCCGATCTCACCTCGGGCATCTATCGGCGCGGCGGGCGCGACCCGGAGCTGTACGCGTCGATTCGCAACGGCATTCCCGGCAGCGAAATGGCGCCTGTGCGCGTGACCGACGATGAAGTCTGGAAGATGGTCGCCTTTGTCAAACGCCTCGGCTCGCAGGGGCTGCTGGAAAAGGCGCCGGGCGATTCGGAGGCCGGACGGCTCGTGTATCAGAAGCGTGGATGCGCGACGTGCCATAGCATCGGGCGGGAAGGCGGCAGCCTGGGTCCGGATCTCACCGATATCGGACGCCGCCGCGGTCTGAAGTTCCTGACCGAATCGCTGGTCACGCCCGAATCGGATATTCCGATCAGATATCGCGGTCTGCAGGTCGTGCTGAAATCGGGCCAGACCGTGACAGGCATTCGCCTGAATCGCGACGATCTCTCCATTCAGCTGCGCGACACGCGCGACAACCTGCGATCGTTCCTGATGGACAACGTGCGCGAAGTCCGCTACGACAAGCCCTCGCTGATGCCGTCCTACAGCGCGATGGATCGCAAGGACCTGGACGATGTGGTTGCGTACCTGAACTCCTTGAAGGGGGAGCAATGATCTCGAAGCGAGCCGGTGCGTGGGCGGTTGCGGCCATTCTGGTCACCACGGTGTCATGGACGCTCAGCGGCCAGAGCGGGCCGGTCACATCCGAGAGGCTGCTGCGGGCGGATCAGGAGCCAGGGAACTGGCTCATGTATTCCGGGGCGTACAACGGATGGCGTTTCAGCAGGCTGAACCAGATCACGTCACAGAACGTGAAGAACCTGCGCGTGAAATGGCTCTTTCAGGGGCGCCACCTCGAGAAGTTCGAGACGACGCCGCTCGTTGTCGACGGGATCATGTACCTGACGCGCCCCGAGAACGCGATCTACGCGCTCGATGCCGTCACCGGGCGGCAGCTGTGGATGTACGAGCATCGCAATCCCGAGCGGACGTTCAACTGCTGCGGCCGCGTGAATCGCGGCCTGGCCATCCTCGGCACGACGCTCTTCATGAACACGCTCGACATGCACGTGATTGCCGTCGATGCGAAGTCGGGCCGCGAGATCTGGAAGACGAAGATGTTCGATCACACCGCCGCCGGCGGTTACGCCGCCCCGGGAGCGCCGCTCGTCGTGAAGGACAAGCTGATTGTCGGCATGGCCGGCGGCGAGCGGGGCGTGAGCGGATTTCTCGATGCGTACGATCCGAAGACCGGACAGCGGCTGTGGCGCTTCAACACGATCCCGCAGCCCGGCGAGCCGAACTTCGGCACCTGGGCCGGCGATTCGTGGAAGACAGGCGGCGCGTCTACCTGGAACACCGGGTCGTACGATCCGGACACGAACACGCTGTTCTGGGGCACCAGCAACCCGTGGCCGGACTATTACGACGACATGCGCGCCGGCGACAATCTCTATTCGGCGTCGGTGCTCGCGCTCGATCCGGACACCGGAGCACTGAAGTGGTACTACCAGTTCACGCCCCACGATGTGCACGACTGGGACGCGACGCAGAATCCGGTGCTTGTCGATACCGAATATCTCGGACAGACGCGCAAGGTGCTCGCGTGGCCGAATCGCAATGGGTTCTTCTATCTAATCGATCGCACAAACGGTAAGTTTCTCTCGGCCAAGGCGTTCGTGAAGCAGACGTGGAACGACGGGTTCGACTACGAGAACAACGGGCGGCCCATCGTCAGGCCGGGCACCGAGCCGACGCCGGAAGGCAACGACACGGTGTGGCCCGGCATCGACGGAGGCTCCAACTGGATGGCGCACAGCTATAGTCCGCTCACCAGGCTCCTCTATGTGTTCGCGCGCGAGGAGCGGCGGGTCTACACGAAGAACGAAGTCCGGCATCCCACGACGGAGCCCGGTGGACCGCCTAACCCGATGCAGGCGTTCAACCGCGGCCGCGGCCCGCGATTCGCGCCCGAAGAAAGCTGGGGCAAGGCGATTGCCATCGATCCCCCCACCGGCAACATCAAGTGGGAACATCGCGTCGTGTCGCCTCCCTGGGGTGGGCTGATGAGCACGGCCGGCAACGTCGTGTTCGGAGGCACGCTGGAGGGCGTCATCTTCGCGCTGGACGCGACCACGGGCGAGCGTCTATGGACCTTCGCCAGCAATGGAGCGGTGTATGGTTCCGCGATCAGCTACCTGGCCGACGGGAAGCAGTTTGTATCGATTCCGGCCGGCGACATCCTCGTGACGTTCGGGCTCGACTGACGGTACTTCCTTTGCTGCGGCCGTGGCATGGCGAGGTCTGTCTTCCCGAAGGCGCGCACGGCCCTTCTGCTCGTTGACGTCATCAACCTGTTTGATTTTCCGGCCGGCGCGGCGTTCGCGCGCCGGGCCCTCGGTCCTGCCAGGAACATCGCGCGGCTGCGCGACCGTGCCCACACGGCCGGCGTACCGGTGATCTACGTCAACGACAACTGGGGCCGCTGGCGTTCCGATTTCCAGACGATTGTCGCCGATTGCAGCGAGCGCCACCGGCCCGGTGCGCCCATTGCGGCGCTGCTCGCGCCGACAACGCGTGATTTCTTCGTCCTGAAGCCCCATCTCTCCGGATTTCACGATACGCCGCTGGACACCCTGCTGCAGGCCGGCGAGGTGCAGAGGGTCGTCATCGTGGGGTTCGCCGCCGACAACTGTGTGTTCTTCACGGCCGCCGAAGCGCACATGCGCGATTACCTCGTGGTCGTGCCGGGCGACTGCTGCGCGTCGGAGCGCGACAGCGAGCGGCGGCACGCGCTCGGCAAGATGCGGAAGTTCCTCCACGCCGACACGTCCTCGTCCCGACGTGTCCGCCTGCGCCGATGACCGACCCTAACCTGGAGATCGCCTCGCTGCTGCTGGATCTGTCAGAGGTTTACCGTCCCACGTCCAGGTTCTGGGGCTACAAGAACGCCTCGCGATCGATACGGCGTCATCCGGAATTTCTGTCGGACCTGAGCGACCGGGAGATCCTCGAGATTCCAGGTGTCGGTCCCGCCTCGCTGCGCGTCGTGCGGGAATATCTCGACGGCGGCGAGTCCGGTACCGTTGCGCGGATTGTCGGCGAGAGCGGGAACCTCAAAGAGATCGAAGCGCGCTGCGCGCTCCGGCGAAACTTCCTCAGCGCGGCGATGGTGCGGAAGGTATTGTCCGAAACGAAGCGGGGTGCGGTGAGGCGCGAGGACTATCTTGGCGATTTCCAGATGCATTCCCAGGGAAGTGACGGGGCCGACAGCATCGAAACGCTCGCCAGAGGCTGCATGGAGCGGGGCTATCGCTATATGTGCGTTACCGATCATTCCTACGGGCTGCCGGTTGCCGGCGGTATGAAGATGGACGAGATGCGTGCGCAGCATGCCGAAATCAACAAGCTGAACAAGAAGTTCGGAGGCGAGTTCCGTCTCTTCAAGGGGGTCGAAGCCAATCTCCTGCAGGACGGGTCTCTCGACATGCATCCGGCGGAGCTGCCGGAGTTCGATCTCGTCGTCGCCTCACCGCACTCGAGCCTGCGGAAGACGATCGATCAGACCGCCCGGATGCTCGCGGCCGTGTCCACGCCGGGCGTGCACATCCTCGGACATCCCAGGGGACGGATGTTCAACTCGCGCGCGGGCATCGTCGCCGATTGGCCGGCGGTGTTCAGACGCGCGGCACACAATGGCGTTGCGATCGAGCTGGACGGCGACGTTTCACGACAGGATCTCGACTATCGCGTCGCGACCGCGGCAAAAAAGGCCGGATGTGTCTTCGCGCTCGACAGCGACGCGCACGCCGCCAACCAGCTCTGGATGGCGGACTACGCCCTGGCACACGCGCGATTGGCTGGAATTCCAAGCGATCGGATCATCAACTGCTGGCCCGCCGCCGAAATATTGCAATGGGCGCGAACTTTTCCGCGCGTCGTGGCGTCTAAGGCTACGAAAAGATAACCCTCGGGAACGATCGCCGTCTCAGTTGTACATCGGGTCTACAGAGCAAGACCCGGCCTACATGTGTAGGGCGGGTCCTGCTCTTTGGACCCGCCTCAATCGGAGGGGCATGATCTCACGAAGGCGGGCTGTCATCTTTTGTCTGGCAGTTCTCACGGGGGTTATCGCGGGCGCGCTCGCCGCGGGGCCGGCGGCCCAATCCACGAGCGGCGACGCGGCGGCGGTTCTCAGCGCCACGCGGCAGGTCCTGGGCGGCGAGAAGCGCCTGTCATCGATCAAGACAATTGTCGCGAGCGGCCAGACCCGCCAGTTACAGGGGGACAACCTCGTTCCCATTCTGTTTGAAATCAGCATCGAGCTTCCCGACAAGTACGTGCGCATCGACGAGATCCCGGCGCGCGAAAGCGGCCCGAGCCGCCGTGGCTTCAACGGCGACGGTCTGATTCAATCCGAAGATGCACCCGGCGCCATGGCGCGAAGGGGCGGACCGCCGCCCGGCCCGGCTGGGGCTCCGACGCGCGGACCTGGTGCCGCAGACATCGCGGCCGACAAGGGCGCACCATCGGGACCGCCGCCGAACCCCACACTACCCGTGAGGCAGGATTTCGCCCGGTTGACGCTCGGCATGTTCGCCACCTCGTTCAGCGCCTACCCGCTGTCGTTCGGTCATGCGGGACAGGCTGAAGCACCCGAAGGCAGGGCCGACGTACTCGACGTGAAAGGCGCCGGAAATTTTGCGGCGCGGCTCTTCATCGACAGCAAAACGCATTTGCCCCTTATGCTGAGCTGGACGACCCCGCCGAATCTCGTGCCGGTGGTGGCGGGAAAGAAGCCACCGGCAACTCTGCCTCCCGGTTCGGTCACCTTCGAGACGCCGATGCCGCCTGCCGAGTCGGCGAGCGCGGAAGAGAAGAAGGCGTTCGAAGACGAAGCGCTCGCACTGAGGAAGAAGGCGATGGCCTCGGCGAGGCCGACGGAGCACCGCATCTACTATGCCGACTACCGCGATGTCGACGGGTTGCAGCTGCCGTTCCGCGTTCGGCGGGCCGTCGGCGCCACGACCGTCGAGGAAACGGTCTTCGATCGGTACCGCATCAACGCGCGAGTGGATCCCAGAAAATTCGAGGCGCGCGAATGACGTGGCTCTCGCACGCGCTCGCGGTCGTCGTGTCGCTCGTCATGGCGGTGGCGGCGTCCGCTCAGCCGCGGCCGCCACAGGGGCGCGAGACGCGCCTCATCATCACCGTGATCGACCAGACGAATGCGGTCATTCCCGACGCGACGGTCACGGTGACCGGAACCGAGCCGGCCACGCAGACGTTCGAGCCCGAGCCCGTCAAGACGGCGCCCAACGGCCAGGGGGTGGTTGGTGGACTCACGCCGGGCCGCTACACCGCCCGCGCGGAGTTCCAGGGGTTCTATCCGGGCGTGCTGAAGGAAGTGCGGCTGCGGCAGGGCGACAACCGGCACATCATCGTCCTGCTCGTCGAGAATTTCCAGGAGACCGTCGACGTCAAGCAGGACGCGCAGGCCGGCGCGGCCGATCGCCGCAGCGATGCCTTCGGCTCGGTGCTGACGCGCGAGCAGATGGACGCGTTGTCTGACGACCCCGACGAGATGCAGCGGCAATTGATGGACATGGCCGGACCAGGGGCGGTCATGCGGATCGACAGTTTCGAGGGCGGACGCCTGCCGCCGAAGTCGCAGATCAAGTCGATTCGCGTCACACGCGATCAGTTTGCGGCCGAGAACCACAGCGCCGACTCGTTTTTCGTCGAGGTCATCACGCAGCCGGGTATCGGACCGATTCGCACGGGCTTCAACTACGGGCTGCGCAACAGCGCGATGAGCGCCCGCAACGCGTTTCACCCGACCAAAGGGGAGGAACAGGATCAGTACTACGGGCTGAACATCGGCGGCGGCCTCGTGCAGAACAAGGCGTCGTTCTTTCTGCGCGTGTTCGGCAACTCGGCGTACGACACGCCAAACTCGAGCATCGCGCAGTCGAGCGGCACGCGCATCGAGACGCTCAGGCAGCGGGTGCCCCGCGAGAACCTCTTCGTGAACGGCAACTTCGACTGGGCGGTCACCCGCGATCAGACGCTCCGGTTCAGCTACAACCGCAACCAGTTCGTGAACAAGAACCAGGGTATCGGCGGGTACGACGAGCCGGAGCGCGCGTTCCTTTCGAGGAACTATACGAATACCTTCCGCGCGCAGGAGGTGGGGCCGCTGGGCCGCCGATTCTTCATCAATACACGGCTCAACGTCGGTTGGAGCGATTCAGAGCGCCAGTCCTCGGTGGAGTCGCCGACGGTGCGCATCATCGACGCGCAGACTTTCGGCGGTGCGCAGAAAGCGGGCGGCCGCCACTCGCGCGACGTGAATGTCGCCACCGACCTCGACTATGTCCGGGGCATTCATTCGGTGCGGGTGGGAGCGGCCATCGACGTCAATCGGTACCGTTCGGATGAGTCCGACAACTACCTCGGCACGTACACGTTCGAGAGCATCGAAATGTTCGACGCCGGCCGACCGCGCAGCTATACCCGCCGTATCGGTGCTCCGGAGGTCGACTATTCCAACGTGCAGACGGCGTTCTACCTGCAGGACGACATTCGCATCAGGAAGAGTCTGTCGGTGACACCCGGGGTGCGCATTGAGAAGCAGACCCACATGCACGGGCTGACCGTGGGGCCGCGGCTCGGCGCCACGTGGGCGCCGTTCAAGGACGGGAAGACGACACTGAGGGCGAGCTGGGGGATTTTCTACGACTGGCTGCAGACCTACACTTACGAGCAGACGATTCGCATCGATGGTTTCCAGCAGCGCGAGGTCAACATCGCGAACCCGAGCTACCCGCAGCCGCCCATCGACCTGGGCGTCGCGGCGCCGGCAGATCGCTATCTGCTCGCTCCGAACCTCGAGCACCCGAAGAACTCGCGCGTGAGCTGGGGCGTCGATTACGCGTTCTCGCCGCGATATCGGCTGAATGCGACGTATCGCTACGTGCGGGGCGAGGGCTTGTTCCGCGGCCTCAACCTGAACGCGCCGGTCGACGGTGTTCGTCCGAATCCGCAGTTCGGCAACGTCATCCAGGTCGTCGGCGACGCGCGGCTGCGCCAGCACGTGTGGAATTTCGGCGGCCAGACGAACTTTCCGCAGGAGCTGGGGCGCACGGCGCGCCGGTGGGACTTCAGGCGCTTCAATTTCTTCGGCAACTATTTTCTGGCATGGAGCGAAAACAACACGGACGGGCCGTTCAGCGTGCCGGCCACGGGCGATCTCGATCTCGAATGGGGAAACGCGGCCCAGCATGCGAAGCACCGCTTCTTCGGCGGGTTCCTGACACAGGCATTCAGAGATCTGGCGGTGCAAGTGAACGTCAACGGAAATCTCGGCACCGCCTACGGCATCCAGACCGGCGTCGACAACAACGGCGACCTGATTTTCAACGACCGGCCTGCTGGTGTGGCCAGGAACACCCTGCTAACCAACCCCAACTGGATGCTGAACATGTTCATCGGCTACGCGTTCACCTTCGGTCCGTCGATTCAGTTGCCGCCGGGCATTCAATTCGGGCCCGGGGCTGGAGGCACGCTCACGGTGACGACGGTGACGCGCCCCGATCAGGGCCGCTATCGAATGTCGGTGAACGTGTTCATCAACAACCTGACGAACCGGGCGAACCTGATGGGATACAGCGGTGTGCTGACGTCGCGCTTCTTCGAAAAGCCGACCTCGGCGCAGGGCGCGCGCAGGATTCAGGTGAGCACGAACCTGATGTTCTAGACACAAACAGGAGATTGCAAGCGGTTTCAAAACCTGTGCGAGCGGCCTGTCGCCCGACGGGTGGCTTTGAACACCATAGACGTTTACGATTACAGAAGAACGGAAGATTAGAAGCTTCCTTCTTCCATTCTTCTGTGAGGTTTTGCAGGCGCATGCGTTTTTGTCCAGGTGCGGACCCGTTGAGCGTAATCTCCTAATCTCCTGTTTCGTCATCGTACAACGAGGGGCTTCAGGGTCGTCGGCGAGCCGTTGTTCTCGAACCAGTCAATCCCTTCGCTGACCAGATCGAATTTCAGCACGTAATTGCCGGGTGTCTTCGGCGCGACGATCTCGATGGGGACATCGACGGTGGCGCCGGGCTTGAGCGTTTCCGGCAGCCAGGCGCGCGCGTAGTCGCGCTCGATCAGGGCGCCGTTCTCGTCGCAGAGCTGCGCGCCCAGCCTGACCAGCCGCCGGCCGTACGAGGCTTTGGCGGGAAACGGGCGGTCGCACTCGTTCTGCACCCGCGTCCTGATTCTCAGCTTCTTCGCCGCGCGCGTTTTCAGCGGGCGCGTCGGGAAAAACCGCTTGCGGACCTCGATCGTCGCCCTCGGCGTGGCGCCCGGGATGGCGTTGCCCAGGCCGGTCATGTCCCAGATTTCGTTGCGGATGGCGCCGAAGTCGGGTGTGCCCGGCACGAAGCGCCGCGAGAACGCGCCTTCGGGATGATCCGTGATCTCCCACGAGAGGCGGTCGACGCCGATCTCGGCGGCCAGCTCGCGCGCGCGGTTCATCTCTTCGTCGCTGTCATTCCACTTGAACAGAATGTAGCGCCAGTTCAGATGCGGCACGTCGCGCCGCGACTTCCGCTTCTCCTCAGCCATGATGCGCAGATTGCGGAGGGCAACGTCGAATTTGCCGCGCTGACGGTACTGCACGTAGGTGTCCTGCGACGCGCCGTCGATCGAAAACGTCACTTCGTCGATGCCCGAGTGCACGAGCCGCCGTGCCGATTCTTCGGTGAACATGAGGCCGTTCGTGCTGGTGTACAGGTAGATGTGCGGAAAGCGCCCCTTGATGTACTCGCACATCTCGATCGCCCGCTTGTGCAGGAACGCTTCGCCGTAGTTGAAGAAGTCGATGCGCACGAGCCCGGGGCCGGCCTCGTCCACCACGTTCCTGAAGAGATCGAAATCGAGCATGCCGGCATTGCGCGTTCGGGTGATGCCCGTTTCCGGCGCGCAGCACGCCTCGGCGCACGAGATGTTGCACGCCGCCGTGCACTCGATGTACAGGCGGCTCGGCAGCCGGCCCACGTCGAGCGGCCGCTCCTTCGGCGCCTCGCCCCGGAGCGGCAGCTTCAGCGGGCAATCGCCGCAGAAGGCCGATCCGCCGCCGTTGAGCTCAGCGCGAAGGGTGCTGATGCGGGTGTCGTTCCAGATCTCGGAGATGCTCGCGGTCCTCGCGTCGCCGAGGACACGCTTGCCGTACGGATCGGCGCAGCCGCAGACGATGCGACCGTCGCAGAGCATGACGAGCGTGCTCCACGGCCAGGTGCATTGAAATCTCGTTGCGAGGTAATTCAGCGACACGGCGTCGTACCCTTTTCCACAGAGGAAATTCCTGAACGGAGGAGATACAAAGAGGAACGCAGAGATCTTCTTGAAAAGGATTTCTCCGTGCGCTTCCTTGTGTTTCCTCGTTTCTGAATGCCTGCCTCTGTGGTTAAACTGATCATTTTTTCGTCAATTTTCTCATAAGCGCCTCCGCCCGGTCGTTCTCGTACTTCACCGAGTTCAGGAACAGGCTTTCGGCAAGGTAGGCGCGCCGCTCGTCGTCGGTCATCTGCTCGATGAGCAGCTTGATTTCCTGAATCATATCCTCGAACGACCGCTCGAAATTCCGCTTTACCGTGATCTCGCGATACAGCGTCTCGAGGATGGCCAGCAGGTCGCCGTCGAGGGTGATGTTCGCGCCGGTCGTCGTCTTTATGGTGCGCATGGTCGTCTCTCAGAAGCTTTTCACGGCCGTTGCGGCATCGGGGTGGATTTCCATGAACTGGTTCGCGCCGGTCAACGTGAGCATCGTCGCGACCCGGCGCTGCACGCCGGCGAGCTTCAGGGTGGCCCCCGCGGCGGAGGCCTGGCGGTAGAGATCCATCAGGCAGCCGATCGCCGCGCTGTCGAGGTACTCCACACCGCCGAAGTTGATGACGATCTTGCGCGAGCCCCTGGCAATTTCGCCCGTCACCGTCGTCGAGAACTCCGAAAGAGATGGATGCATGAGCCGCGCCGGTCCGGCGTGCACGACGACGACGTCTCCGGAATGTTCGCTCGTCACGTTCATGGGTGCTCTCCAGTCAGATTCCTTTTTCCTTCCGCAGCGCCTCGATCTGCCTCGCCAGCTCGGCGCGTCCCCGATTGATGCGCGACTTCACCGTGCCTTCCGCCACGCCGAGCTCGCGGGCGATTTCCTGATACGACAGCTCGTGGATATCCCGCAGCAGCACCGCTGCGCGGAGGGGCGGCGAGAGGGCCCGCAGGGCCTCGCGCAGCAGTGCGACGCGATCCTGCAGCTCGACGCGCGAATGCGGGCTCAGCCCTGGCGCCTCGGCCGGAACCGTCGAGGCATCGACCTCGCGCGCGAACACCTCGCGATCGCGCCTGCCGCTGCGGTAGCGATCGATGCAGAAGTTCCGGCTCACGCTGATGAGCCAGGTCTGAAAATTCGCCCGACGATCGAACGTGTTGAGCGAGCGGAAGACCTTGAGGAAGATCTCCTGCGTCAGATCTTCCGCTTCTTCGTAGGTGCCGACGAACCGGTACGCAACGTTGAAGACCTTCCGCCAGTAGGTCCTGACGATCGTTTCCCACGCGGCCTGGTCGCCCTCTGCCGCGCGCTGGATGGTCGCTTCGATGGACACCGGCGACCTTGATGATAGCTGATTCCGTGTAAGATCTTCGTCGTGTCTGGCTTCGTTCGTGACGAACACACATTGCTCTGTGACGGGATCCCGCTCGAGAACATCGCCCGCGACCACGGCACGCCCCTCTACGTTTACAGCGCCGAGGCGATTCGCCGGTCGTACCGCGATCTGGACGAGGCGTTCGGCTCTCATCCGCACCGTATCCATTACGCGCTGAAAGCGAATTCGTCGTTCGCCATCGTCCGGCTGCTGCGAACGGCTGGCAGCGCCGTCGACGCGAACTCGATCGGCGAGGTCGATCTCGCGATGCGGGCGGGCTTCGCCCCATCGGACATCGTGTTCAGCGGGGTCGGCAAGTCGCCGGACGAGATCGAACGGGCTGTTCAGCTCGGGCTCAAGGCCATCAACGCCGAATCCGCGGGCGAGCTCGAGCGAATCGATCGGGCGGCCCGGGCGCGGAGCGTGCGCGCGAAGGTCGCGGTGCGGGTGAACCCCGACATCGACGCCGGAACCCATCCGCACATTTCCACCGGTCTCCACATCAACAAGTTCGGTGTTCCGCTCGAACACGCGGGCGCCCTGTACCGCAGGATGTCGGAGCAGCCAGGGCTGCAGCCGGCCGGCATCCACGTTCATCTCGGGTCGCAAATCATCAGTACCGAGCCGATTCAGCGCGCTGCACTCGAGGTGGTGAAGCTCGCGCGCGAGCTGCGCGACTCGGGTATTCAACTGGAGCACATCGACGTCGGGGGAGGGCTTGGCATTTCCTATGACGGCTCGCGCGTGCCGACGGCCGCCGAGTATGCCGCCGCGGTGCTCGCCATCGTGCA
>Ga0105107_10002025_pt1 | contig 13337 bp, 9 predicted proteins | sample PPLLaktember2015_6_FD_79335 | JGI IMG/M metagenome (GOLD analysis project Ga0105107, IMG submission 79335) | Freshwater sediment microbial communities from Prairie Pothole Lake near Jamestown, North Dakota, USA - PPLs Lake P8 Core (1) Depth... | ecosystem: Environmental > Aquatic > Freshwater >...
ACATTTTATTCTCTTATTCATATTACCGATACTCATATTATAAATAAACAGACCTGTATGGCAGTAAATAAAAAGATCAGAGAACTTCAGGAAAAGCGTGAGAAAATATTCCTCGGAGGAGGAGAGCAGGCAATTGAAAAACAGAAAGCCATGGGTAAACGGACCGCCCGCGAAAGGATCATGGCGCTCCTGGACAATGATTCCTTTATGGAGTATGACATGTTCGTGGAACATGATGCCCGTGACTTTGATATGGATAAAAAATCGCTTCCAAGTGATGGGGTCATTATTGGATCAGGCACAATATACGGGGCACCCGTGGCAATTTTCGCCCAGGATTTTACGGTTGCAGGGGGCTCACTTGGACTAATGCATTCCAGGAAGATAACAAAGATAATGGACCATGCCCTCAAAATGAGAATGCCGCTTATCGGGATAAATGACTCGGGGGGTGCTCGAATTCAGGAAGGTGTAAACTCACTTGCCGGATACGGAGAGATCTTTTTCAGGAACACAATTTCGAGCGGTGTAATCCCCCAGATATCTGTAATACTGGGTCCTTGTGCCGGAGGTGCTGTATATTCACCGGCACTTACCGATTTTGTCTTTGTTGTCGACAAAATTTCGAAGATGTTTATTACAGGCCCTGAAGTTATCAAGACTGTCCTTGGTGAAGAAATATCGATGGAGGAACTCGGAGGCGCAAGGGTACACAGTGAGATCACAGGTAATGCCCACTTTTTTGCCCGAAGTGAGGAGGAGTGTTTTGAACAGATCAAAAAGCTCATAACTTTTATCCCCTGGAGTAACAGCAGGAAAGCCAGATCCTTTGAACCCGGAGAACCTGACAAGAGATATAATCCGGAAACTATAGTTCCCAATAATCCCACTCTGCCTTATGATGTAAAGGATGTGATAAGATCGATAGTCGATAAATCAGATTTCTTTGAAATAATGGAACTATATGCTAAGAATATTGTCATTGGTTTTGGCAGGATGGGAGGAAGAACAACAGGGTTTGTTGCAAACCAGCCTATGGAAATGGCAGGTGTGCTGGATGTCGACTCATCCGACAAGGCTGCCAGATTCATAAGATACTGTGATGCATTTAATATACCAATTATTACTCTTGTCGATCTTCCCGGATATCTTCCGGGTGTTGACCAGGAACATGCAGGTGTGATCCGTCATGGTGCGAAAGTGCTGTATGCATACAGTGAAGCCACTGTACCAAAAATTACTGTAATTCTTAGGAAAGCATATGGAGGGGGTTATATAGCTATGAGTTCCCGCCATCTCAGAGCTGATTTCGTTTTTGCGTGGCCGACAGCAGAAATTGCAGTTATGGGACCTGAAGGTGCTGCAAATATTATTTTCAGAAAGGAGATAATGTCGTCGGACGATCCGGATGGCATGCGAAAACAAAAAGTGGAGGAATATAAGGCCAAGTTCGCAAATCCATATGTTGCAGCAGCAAGAGGATATGTTGACGCTGTAATCGAACCAAAAGAAACAAGACGGTTCCTTTTGCATGCAATTGAAACTTCGGAAAACAAGGTTGTTAAATTGCTGGGGAAAAAACACGGGCTTCCGCCATTATGATTAATATCAAGGAGAAACCTTTATATAAATATGAAAGAAAACAAAGATCTCGGATTCTTAAATATTAACTCAACCCTCTACAAAACAAGGCTGAGCTCAAAATTTCTAAACAGGAGATCCTTCAGACCTGCCGATCCTGAAATTATTCTGAGCTTCATCCCCGGAACAATTCTGGATATTCTTGTAAAAAAAGGGCAGAAAGTAAAGACTGGCGATGACCTTATGATCCTCGACGCCATGAAAATGCAGAACAAACTGAAATGCGTGACTGACGGCACCATTAAAAAGATATTGGTGAATAAGGGTGACAGGGTCTCGAAAGGAACTGTTTTAATGGAGCTTGAGAAAGATCACAGCTCCCCTTCGTAAATCACATATTTTCTGATCTCTGCCGGAATTGAAGGCTTTTCATAAAAGATACCGTAAACGGTAGATCCGCTGCCGGACATCGAACTGTAAACTGCCCCTGAGCCGTTCAAGACTTCCTTTATAGTTCTGATTTCGGGGTGCATTATGAAAATTGTTTTCTCAAAATCATTGAATACCAATTCTTTCCATTTTGAAACCGGATATCTGATTGTTTCATTCAGTGATTTTTCCGGTTGAGCAGGTACGCAATTCGCGTAAGCCTCCCTGGTTCCTATCTGTATACCGGGATTTACCAGTACTAAATAGTAGCCATTCAGAAAGATGGTTACCGGCTTAAGGATTTCACCTCTTCCGGATGCAAATGAGGGCTGGCAGTTGATAAAGAAAGGAGAGTCGCTTCCCAGGCTGGCTGCATATGCCTGCAATTCATGGGAGCTCAGCATGAGTTTGAAAGTTTTGTTTAATGACTTGAGCATACAGGCCGCATCTGATGATCCTCCTCCGAGTCCGGCACCGGCAGGGATTCTTTTATGCAGGTGCATTCTGAGAAATGGGATCGGGTATTTCTTCCTCAGAATTTCCACCGCCCTGAGAACAAGGTTGTCACCAGGATTCCCGGGCAGTTCAATACCCGTTAATGTCAACGAATCCTTATCCACTCCTTCCAGACCTGGGACAAATTCAAGAGCATCGCAAAGATTTACCGGATAAAAGACAGTCTCAATGTCGTGATATCCGTCCGGCCGTACACCTGTAATATTCAGCCCCAGGTTAATTTTTGCTTTTGGGAAAACAACCATCTCAGGGTATTTGATACAAAAATACCATATGGTTTGGATTTTGATATCTGCAAAACATAAAATTCGGTTTTTTCAACAAGTTTTAAACATAAAAATGTTTGTAAGAATAAACACGGTTCAGGATCAATCAGTAGGCTTATCTTTACCTTTGGTCAGCCCTGATGAATGACGCAATTCATCTTATAAATATCAATAAATCAGCATTATATTATTAATGGCAAAACAAAAGCAAAGTTCCCGGCCAGTAATCACCACATTACCCGATTTCGGCAAAGTACCACCCCAGGCTATCGACATGGAGGAAGCTGTTCTTGGGGCAATAATGCTCGAAAAAGAGGCAGTCATCACTATACTCGATATCCTGAAACCGGCCAGTTTTTATAAAGAGGCTCATCAGAAAATATTCAAGGCAGTATCGGACCTTTCATCACGCGAATATCCTGTCGATCTGTATACAGTTACTGAGGAGCTTCGGGCTCATGAGGAACTTGATAGTGTTGGAGGGCCGGTATACCTTACTCAACTCACTTCGAAAGTCGTCTCTGCTGCCAATGTCGACTATCATGCACGAATTGTTGCCCAGAAGTATATACAGCGTGAGCTTATAAGAGTCTCGACGGAAATTCAGAACAGGTCTTTTGATGACTCGATTGATGTTACGGAGCTTCTCGACTTTTCAGAGAATGAACTTTTTCAGATTGCCGAAGGGAACATAAAGAGAGAGGTCTCGCCCATCAATATGGTTATAAAAGAGGCCATCAGGGAAATTGAGGAGGCCGGCAAGAGGGAAGATGCCCTCGTCGGTACGCCCTCTGGTTTTACCAAGCTTGACCGGCTTACTTCAGGCTGGCAAAAGTCTGAACTTATCATTATAGCTGCCCGTCCCTCGATGGGAAAGACTGCATTCGCTCTTACCATGGCGCGGAATATGTCAATTGATCACGGAAAAAAGGTTGCTATTTTCTCATGTGAAATGTCGTCTATCCAGCTGGTTAACAGGCTGATCATTGCTGAAACAGATATCCCTGGCGAAAAAATAAAAAACGGCCGCCTTTCTGAAGAAGAGTGGAAACAGCTTGATACAAGAATAAAGAGACTGGTACAGGCACAGATATTTATTGACGACACACCTGCGATTTCTATTTTTGAGTTAAGGGCAAAATGCCGCCGGCTGAAGGCCCAGCATAAACTTGATATTGTGATTGTTGACTACCTCCAATTGATGTCAGGTCCGGAAAATGCAGGCAGCCGTGAGCAGGAAGTCAGTAACATTTCAAGATCGCTTAAAAGCATAGCCAAAGAGCTTAATGTCCCTATACTGGCCCTTTCACAGCTTAACAGATCGGTAGAGATGAGAGGCGGAACCAAAAGGCCCCTGCTATCCGATCTGAGGGAATCAGGGGCTATTGAACAGGATGCCGACATGGTTGTATTCATTCATCGCCAGGATAAATTCGGTATCCCAACTTTTGAAGACGGTAGTTCGACAAAGGGTATAGCTGAAATAATCCTCGCTAAAAACCGAAACGGACCCGTCGATGATGTCCGCCTGCGGTTCCGTGAGGAAAAGGCGCAATTCCTTGACATCGAAGATTTTGATCTTGAAAGCAACCTGGAGCTCGGAGAGGGGTCGCAGAGCATTATACTTGGTTCAAAAATGAATCGCGACAATCACAGGCGACATGGGGGTGGATTTGACCAGGAATCGGATATCCTCAATGATCCTCCATTTGCATAAAAAAATAAACGGGATGGTCTTTAAAGGTAGATTTCGCCCCCTTCCCCCTATACTCTTTATACATATCTATTGACATTAAAATCAACAACCTAATTATTAGTCTTTTAACCACGGAGTCGCACAGAGTTAACACTGAGTTGCACTGTTTGCTTTTCGTATGAATTTACTCCGTGATTTACTCCGTGAAACTCCGTGAAAATCCGTGGTTTATATCTTTTTTGCATCGTTTTGTTCCCGCCTGTCTTAACATCCTGACTTAAAGTTATTTATTAATTATGTATAAAGAATAGGTTCCCCTTAAGGGGGTTTAATAACATGTTGATATACAATAAGTCCCCTTTAGGGGATTTAGGGGCAAAAATAAAAGAATAAGCTTTTACCTTATCCTCAACCTTCATGGTAAAATCAATTAAGCCTGAGAGTAAACCTTACTCCGAAGCTTTTGTATTTAAAATCATCAAATCCCACATAAATTCCTGCCTTTCCAAGCAGGAATATCTCACTAAGACCATAACCTAATTCAAAATAGTTGCTGTGAAACCTTGATCCGATATATGAAAGAGACAGATTTTCGCGTATCAGGGTTTTGCTTAAGCCAGGTAAGAGCTTAAGAAGAAGATATGGTGTGGTATATCTGAGATGAACCTCACCAAAAAATTCGGGTGAGCTTAACGAATAGTAGGAAGGCAGCATAAAGGCATCTTCATATTCATCAAGCATCAAATATATGGGCTGTGAATTGTAATGGAAGAAATCGAAGAAGGATAAATTATTTTTACCTGCAAATCCGCCTGTCCTTAATTTCCAGTTAAATTCACTGAATGCTCCTGTTTCGCGTCTTTGCGATGCTTCGAACCTGAACATATCAAAATGCATATAGTCATCTGATAACGTGGGAACATTTGTCGCCCCATGCTTCCATGTTAAGCTTAATTTTGGCCAGTCTGATCCCTGAGGAACTTTGTTACCGTTATAGATCCTGTACTTCTGATATGGAGTAAATGTAACATTTGTTACAAATTCGAGATATTTCTGGTCATCCAGGGAATTCATGGCATCTGAACCTGGCACAAGGTATTTGTTATCCGGAATATTGTCGGTGTATTCCCGTTCAGTATTAATCAGAGAGAATGAAGTGTTGTTATCAAGCACTTTCCGGTTGTCCATCCCGGTGCTGAGTTCCAGTATCAACCCGTTAATGATTTCAGTTTCATATCCAATAGTCAAAAAACGGGTTTCATACAGTTTTAGATAATTCTTTTCCAGGAACAGGGATGTTATGCTGTTGATAAGCGGATTTATCCCTCCTCCAGTGTTAAAATCTTTACTTATCATGCCAGTCCGTACATATAACTGCCATGGCTTCATTCCTCCTGTGGCATAGTTCGCGTTAATCCTCCACATGATCCTCTCCCTGCTGAAAGCATAACGTAAGTCAGGATAAAATGACAGGCTCCTGTGATTCTCAAATCTTTTATTGATTCTGAAGTTTATTCCATAGACTAATCCGTCTACAGTATTGAAATTCATATTTTTCAGATTTATGAGGCCCTCGTTGGTGAAACTGAATCCAGTCGTATCCGACCATGTATGACCCATCAGAATATGTTTAAGTGTACTTTCTGACCAGGTTTTCTTTTCCGTTTTACCCGGGGCTATAGTATCTGTCCTGATTCCAACTGTTTCAGACTTCAGGCTGTCGCTTACCGCCAGGCTCCTCACATCAATATCCGACAGCGGGATCGGCCTTATTTCTGACCAGTATATACTGTCCTTTTTCCCGGCGTCCTTCTCCACAATTTTAGTCGTATTATCTTTAATCTCAAGGCTTTTTTTTACGCTGTCGCTTTGACTGTTTTTGGATTCTTTATCCATTAGCCTTGCGAGTTTGACCATATCGCGGTTGGTCAGCTCATCTTTCTGAAGGATTTTGTTGATATCCTTTTTTGTTTTTGTCATTGTTGTGTCCGGATCATACCTGTCTTCATAACCTGAAGCAATATCCCCTGGTTTCTGAAGCTTGTCGTTTGTTTTCACATCCAGATATTTCACCGAACTGACATAACCTGCGACAGCCCTGATCCCAATTATTTGAAGATTGAAATCAAACTGGTGGCTAACCGGCATCCAGACCTCCTCGCTGACAGGAATATACAATTCCCTGACCCTGATCTTCCCCGCAAGGTTCTCATTGGTAAGATCAACACTGTGAAGACACCACAAATCCTCGATTATATAAATTGTACCTGAAAAAAGCTGCTGGCTTTTGCGTTTTGGTTTTACCTCAATCTTATTTATAGTAAAATTTCCCTGAAATGAGGCTCCCATGTATCTGAAATTATAATGGCTGAAAGCCTGGGGGGAAAGGGGTGAAATAGCCATATCAGCAATTACTGGCTGGTAGAAGCTTGCATTGATATATTCCATCGGAGAAACACTGTTTCCCTGCTCCGGAAAAGTGCTGTTAAAGGAAATGATCCTCTGAACATATTTGTCAGGTGCAGTAAACTCTATTTCGTTGAAAGATTCCATCAGAAACGAATCACCCTCTTTAATGACACGGGAACCACTTTCAGGCTTTCCTCCTGCCGAAACTGAGACATTTTCATCTGAACTGCTCATTCGCATTGATTTCTGTAAAAGCCTGGGGATCTTGTTCATCAGAAGGTTCCCCTTCAGATATACCTCAGCTTTATAATAATTTATATAATTCAGGTAGTAGGGAGCCAGCCCGATAGCCATTCTCATTATAGCAATTGCAGGATCTTCACCTGATGGTGAAATTCTTACTTCAGGGATTTCATAGACCTGCTCAGGCAGTGTAATATCGCGGATAACAACGTCACCTGAAATAGTAATGGTTTCAATTAAAGGTTCATAGCCAAGGCTCTGAAATATGACCATATAGGTTCCTGGTGAGAGTCTGATTTCATAATCGCCTTTTGTATTGGAAGTTGTTCCCTGTTTTAATTCCTGAATATAAACTGTGGCATATTGAACAGGCACCCCCGATTTATCAAGGATCTTTCCCTTCATAACCTGTGCTTCTGTTTGCTGATAAAATGCAGTCAGCAGGAGGATTATCCCGAACACAACCTTCCGACTTTTAAAAAAGAATTGTGTGGCTGATCTGGTCATGATTTTTTACCGGCAACAACTATGACTATTTCCCCCTTTGGGGCATGTGATTTATAATGGTCTGAAAGAAACATTAAAGAGCCCCTTATATTCTCCTCGAAGATTTTAGTCAGCTCCCTTGAGACACAGGCTTCGCGTTCAGGACCAAAAAAAGGAATCATGTCCTCAAGTGTTTTAACAAGCCTGTACGGAGATTCATAAAATACCATGGTCCTTTGTTCTCCGGCTAAACCGGTGAGCCTTTTATTTCTTCCTTTTTTTGGAGGGAGGAAGCCCTCAAAACAAAATCTTTCACATGGGAGACCTGAATTTACAAGTGCGGGAATCAGTGCAACCGGCCCCGGAAGAGTCTCGGTAACAATCCCTTTTTCAAGGCAGCTCCTTACCAGCAGAAACCCGGGATCTGATATTCCCGGGGTTCCTGCGTCTGAGATTAAAGCAACTGTTGTGCCGGAAAGGATCCTTGAACAGACTGCCTCTACTCTCTTATGTTCATTGAACATGTGATGCGACTCGACCGGTGTCGTTATATTGTAATGATTCAGCAGTTTCCTTGCCTGCCTTGTATCTTCGGCGAGTATCAGTTCAACGCTTCCCAGGACTTCCACAGCCCTGTAAGTGATGTCCCTCAGGTTTCCTATTGGCGTTGGAACCAGGAAAAGTCTACTCATTGGTAGGGAACTTACGTTTTATCAGATCGAGTAGCTGCTTCACAGCCATATTTGATGTATTGTCTCCTGTATAACTCATTATTACTGCCATGGCATCGGGAAGATTTCCGACTGATTCCAGCTTACTGATCGCCTGATTGTACGACTCATGGTTCCCGTTGAATATCTCCCTTATAAAATGGAACTTATCATTGATCCCGATAGCTTTATCAAGACTTGAAAGCGGTTTTGACTTAAGTACTTCAAAAACATCATCGTCATGCTTCCGGGCCCTTAGTTCATTATAGCTTTCGGGTCTGTTTGTAAACTGATCGGCAATAATTGCTGATTCAGCATGCTTCTTTATAATGGGTGCCGGTTCTTCCTTTTTCAGGGGAGGGGTCTCCGGTATGTGATGTTCTATAACTGCTTCAGGAATAGTCACTGGGGCAGGTGGAACATAATCCTGATTACCGGCAGGTTTTTCCTGGCGAATTTCTTCCTTAATAATGACTATTTCCTCTTTGACAGAAGAAGGTTTAACCACCTGATTTTTCAGAAGAGCAATTACTTCTGAAGCACTTTTGCACTTTGATTTCGCCAGTTCAACCTGCAACTCAGGTACCCCGGGATATCCTTTCAGGTCATCGATGATTTCCCTTGCTTCATTGAGGTCCTTAATAATTATATCAATCGCTGCATTTAAATCCATGCTTTCCCTTATATTAATAACAAACCATTTTTCTTACTTTGCAAAAGTAAATATTATTATATAAGTCTAACGGAATTAGGCTACATTTAGCATTTAGCGGGTATTAATAGTTGGTAATGGATTTTCTTGAAAATACAGGAAGGATCATCGCGAAACGGGGATCAATTGAGATCATAACAGGATCCATGTTTTCGGGGAAGACCGAAGAGCTCATCAGAAGGTTAAGGAGGGCTCAGTTTGCAGGTCTTAAGGTTGAGATATTCAAACCAGCACTCGACAACCGTTTTTCCGAAACCAGTGTTGTTTCACATGACCAGAAATCAATTATATCAACCCCGGTCGATAATGCTTCTGCTATTCTGCTTTATGCCGGAGATGTAGATGTAGTCGGTATAGATGAAGCCCAGTTTTTTGATAATTCAATAATTGAAGTCTGTAATAAACTGGCTGATAGTGGAGTGAGGGTTCTTGTGGCGGGGCTGGATATGGATTTTATGGGAAATCCTTTTGGCCCGATTCCCGCACTTCTTTCTATTGCAGAATATATTACCAAGGTTCATGCAATTTGCATGCGATGCGGCAGTCTTGCTCAATATTCTTATCGCAAGTCGGAGGAATCCCAGGTGGTGGTTCTTGGAGAGAAAGATAAATATGAACCCCTTTGCAGGAGTTGTTTCAATAAAGCGTTAAAAAAAGATTAAGGTGAATTTTACTACTGCAGATATTGCAGGAATAACAAACGGCGCTCTTACAGGTCCGCCTGATATTTTCGTTACAGAGCTTGTAACCGACAGCCGTCAGGTAAGCTTTGCTGAGCATGCTGCTTTTGTTGCCATCAGAGGAATTAACCACGACGGTCATAATTACATCGGCGCTCTTTACCGGAAAGGCGTAAAAGTATTCATTGTTGAGAAACTGCCAGAAGAGCTTACTATTTATGAGGATGCCGCTTTTATTTTAACAGACGATGCAATTAATGCTCTTCAGCTTCTTGCTGCTTCAAAAAGGGCAGCTTTTAAATCAACAGTTATTGCTGTTACCGGAAGCGCAGGAAAAACAATTGTCAAAGAGTGGCTTGCTGATATACTTGGCAGAAGTTATCCGGTATTGAGAAGCCCGAAAAGTTATAATTCCCAGGTTGGTGTTCCGCTTTCAGTCTGGAAGCTTGAAGAAAAATATAAATTCGGAATTTTTGAAGCAGGGATCTCTTTACCCGGAGAAATGGAAAAACTCCGCCGGGTTATAAATCCTGATATAGGCATTATTACCAATATAGGTGATGCCCACAATGAAAATTTCCGCAGCAATGAAGAAAAAGCACGGGAAAAATTAAAATTGTTTTTAAATACTTCAATGATAATATATTGCGGCGATCAGCAGCTGGTGGCCGATTTAATTCATAAAGATTCCAATCTTAAAAGTAAAGAGCTGGTTGACTGGTCGTTTATAAACCCGGGGGCAAGAGTCTTTGTAAAAAAGAAATCATTGGATAAAAGCAGTACGATACTGCAGATCACTTTTAATAATATCACAGGCGATTTTGAGATCCCGTTCAGCGACCGTGCTTCAATAGAGAATGCAATTACTGTTGCCGCCACATGCCTGGCTCAGGGAATGGATTTAACCATTATCAGGGAGGGCCTTTCTCAGCTTGTTTCTGTTGCTATGAGAATGGAGATGAAGAACGGGATAAACAGCTGCCAGCTTATAGAGGATTTTTATAACTCCGATCCGGGTTCTCTGGGAATGGCAATTGAATTCTTAAGGTCGCAAAGCAACAGGAAAACGACTCTCATTCTTACAGATTTTGTTCAGATCGGACGCGATGAAAAGGAACTTTATGGTGAAGTTGCGGATCTTGTAAGGAGAACGGGAATAGACAAATTCATTGGAATAGGAGAGGTGCTGATGAGAAACAGTTCGTATTTTGACGATGATGCTTCTTTCTATTATTCGACTGATGATTTTATTCACAGCTTCAATAGTCAGGAATTCAGGAACGAGGTAATCCTGTTAAAGGGAGCAAGAGTATTTGAGCTTGAGAAGATCGGGAAACTGCTTGAACAGCAGGTTCATAATACAGTACTGGAAATAAACCTTGATGCCATTTCTCATAATCTAAATGAGTTCAGGAAGTATCTCAACCCTGAAACACGGATTATGGCAATGGTAAAAGCATTCGCTTATGGAGCAGGTTCGGCTGAGATAGCTGCATTGCTTGAGTATCACCGCGTTAGTTATCTGGGCGTTGCATATTCTGACGAGGGCGTTGACCTTAGGAAAGCGGGGGTAACAATGCCGGTAATGGTAATGAGCCCCGACCTCTCCTCCTCCGATGTCATAATTCAGTATAATCTTGAGCCGGAAATTTACAGTTTTCCTTCACTTGAAAGGTTTGCCGAAACTGCTTCAAAACATGGACTATATAATTATCCCATTCACCTGAAGATTGATACCGGCATGCACCGCCTTGGATTTATGCCTGATGAGATTGATGAACTGATTTCAAGAATAAAAGGACTCTCCTGTTTAAAGGTGATATCTGTATTTTCACATCTTGCGGCAAGTGAAGATCCGGCATTCGACAACTTTACACTACAGCAGGTCAAACTTTTCTCTTCAGTTGCAGGGAAAATAAGAGAGGCTTTGGGATATTCATTTCTCAGGCATATTCTTAACACTTCGGGAATAGTGAGGTTCCCGCAGTACCAGTTCGAAATGGTCAGACCGGGAATCGGTATTTACGGAGTTGGCACCCTTGAAGGGATGCCCCTGCGTCCGGTGAGCCGCTTTAAAACAAGGATTTCTCAGGTAAAAGCAATTCCGGCGGGAGAACCGGTGGGATACGGTTGTTCAGACGTATCCGATACTGAACGCACCATTGCCATCCTTCCTGTCGGGTATGCAGACGGACTTGACAGGAAAACTGGCAACAGGAAGGGAAATCTTTTTATTAAGGGGCTGAAAGTACCTCTTATAGGAAATATCTGCATGGATATTTGCATGGCTGATGTGACTGGCCTAAATGCAAGGGAGGGAGATGAGGCAGAAATATTCGGCGAGAATATTTCAATTAACGAACTTGCAAGGCAATGCGGTACGATTCCCTACGAAATCCTGACCTCGATCCCGGGACGGGTAAAAAGAGTATTCTACAGGGAATGATTTAATTTCACTGACCTGATTCGTTTATTTTCTCAAGCCTGTCAGAATTCAGAATTACTATTTTCCTTCCCGCTGTATCCAGTATCTTTTCCGAAACCAGACCTGACAAAGTACGAATAGCATTTGAAGTGGTCATATTGGAAAGATGAGCAAGGTCCTCCCTTGAGATCACTACTCTCAGAGTCCTGCCATCTGCTTCTACCCCGTAAGTGTCGCGAAGCAGGAGAATGGATTCAGCGACCCTGCCTCTTACATGTTTCTGAGTCAGCGATACCAACCTGTTGTTTGAAAACAAAAGGTCATCTGACATGGCTTTCATAAATCTGACTGCCATTTCAGCATTCTGTTTGAGTATTTTGTTCAGACTATTCCTTTCAAAGACGACCACCGCTGATTCTTCAATGGCAACCGCAGAAAAAATGGAGTTGTTATCTGAAAATAGCGGCCTGTAGCTTATGAAATTCAAAGGCCGGAGCATTTTTATTATCTGCTCCCTGTTCCCTGCACCAATCCGGAAGACTTTTGCTTTGCCGGATGCCAGACAAACAGGGGCCCTCAGTTTACTGTCCGGGCCCTCAATAATTTCACCCTTACTGAAATTAATTACCTGGTGATGATGATCAAGTAATTCTTTTTCCTCCTGGCTTAATCCCCTGAGAATCGATGAAGCTCCTTCGATACAAAGTTCAATATATGGGTCCTTAAACTGCATATTATTGCATCAGATTAGTATTCTGCCACAATCGGCATTTTCCTTCCGTCACCGAATGCCTTTGAAGATATCCTCAATACAGGAGGTGCCTGATATCTTTTATATTCATTATAATTAATAAGCCGAAGCACTCTCTCAATTTCAGGTTTGTCAAATCCCTCAAGCTTTATTTCATCAGCCGGCCTTTGCATTTCGATATACTGGTAAAGGATTGAATCGAGTACATGGTATTGGGGAAGCGAATCACTGTCAAGCTGATCGGGCCTTAATTCAGCAGAAGGCGGCTTAAGGATTATATTCCCGGGAATTATTTCATGTTCCCTGTTTATGTAGCGGGCCAGTTTATATACATCTGTCTTGTACACGTCACCAATTACCGACAAGCCTCCGGCCATATCGCCATACAGTGTGCCATAGCCAACTGCAGCTTCGCTCTTGTTGGATGTGTTTA
>Ga0105107_10002026_pt1 | contig 13335 bp, 11 predicted proteins | sample PPLLaktember2015_6_FD_79335 | JGI IMG/M metagenome (GOLD analysis project Ga0105107, IMG submission 79335) | Freshwater sediment microbial communities from Prairie Pothole Lake near Jamestown, North Dakota, USA - PPLs Lake P8 Core (1) Depth... | ecosystem: Environmental > Aquatic > Freshwater >...
ACAGCGGGCGCGAACGACTACGCGATGATGCGCGAGGTGCTCACGCGCCGTCTCGGCCATCTCAAGGAGGGCGCCGAACGGCCGCCTCATCTCATCCTCGTCGATGGGGGAAAGGGACAGATCTCCGCCGCCCGGGCGGCGCTCGATGACATCGGCGTCACCGGTATTCCCATCATCGGACTCGCGAAAAAGGACGAGGAGATCTACCTCGAGGGGAAGAAAGATCCCCTGCGTCTCCCGCGGAGGAGCCCCGCACTTCGCCTTCTCCAGCGAATGAGAAACGAGGCGCACCGCTTCGCGGTCGAGTACCATCGAAAACTGAGGAGCCGGGGAATGAGCCGGTCCGCGCTCGATGAGATTGCGGGAGTCGGTCCGAAACGGAGCGCGGCGCTCCTCGTGGAGTTCGGCAGTCTCGCCGCTCTCGGAAATGCATCGCTGGAGGATATCGCTCGGATTCCCGGGATAGGGGAACACCTCGCGAGGAGGATATATGAAAACCTCCACGGATAGGGAAAGCGCGGCGAAGGACCCCCTGCAGCGTCTCGCGGAGCGCTATTTCGATTACCTGCGAAACGAGAAGGGCTTAAGCAATTTATCTATAAAGGCATACGAGCATGATCTGAGTAACTACATTATGTTTCTCGACTCTCTGGGGAATGACCCTTTGGACAGATTGGGAATGGAGGCCATGCTCGGGTTCCTCGCGAAAACAGAGCAGGGGAAAAGTGCCTCGGTGCGGGCGAGAACCCTGAGCGCCGTGAAGGGTTTCCATCGCTTTCTCTATGGGGAGGGCACGATAGAGAGCCTCGAGATCGAGACGCTCTCGGCTCCGAAGGTGCGCCGCAAGATCCCCTTTGTTCTGGCGCAGACCGAGGTCGAGCGGATCATCGAAAAGCCCGACGGGAGCATTCTCGGGATACGCGATCGCGCGCTCCTCGAGATCGATTATTCGACCGGCATGCGTGTTTCGGAGCTCTGCGGGCTCACGCTCGAGAAGATCGATCGCGAAGGAGGAATCATCCGCGTGAAGGGCAAGGGAGCCAAGGAACGAATCGTGCCCTTCGGACGATTCGCGGATGCTGCGCTGAGCCGGTACCTGGCCGATTCGCGTCCTCTGCTGCAACGGAAGCGGCTCTCGCCGTACGTCTTTCTGAACTATACGGGGGCGCCGCTTTCGCGGGTGAGCTTCTGGAAGCTGCTCAAGAAGTATGCCTCCGAGGCCGGGCTGCCGGATGCCGTCACGCCGCATACCCTCCGCCATTCCTTTGCGACGCATCTCCTCGAAGGAGGTGCCGACCTCCGCGCCGTGCAGGAGCTTCTCGGCCACTCGAGCATTGCAACGACCCAGATCTATACGAAGCTTGACATGGACTATTTGCTCGAGGTGCATCGCACCTTCCACCCGCGCGGCTGAGGGAAACCAAAGGAAACCATTGACAGGATGCGCCTGTTTGCCTAACATTCATGATTTAAATTGGGTCAGTTGGCTTTGCTTCTGACCGTCGGTTCCGAAGCTCGCAAGGAGGCTCGCAGGTGACATACCATGTGCGGCTCATGCAGTTCGAGGGGCCCCTCGATCTTCTCCTGCACCTCATCAGGCGCGATAAAATCAATATTTACGACATTCCGATATCGCACATCACGCGCGAGTATCTTGCCTCCCTCGAGATCATGCAGGAGCTCGAGCTTGAGGTCGCGGGGGAGTTCTTCGTGATGGCGGCGACGCTCATGCGGATCAAATCGCAGATGCTTCTCCCGCGGCACGAGGCGATCGACGAGGGAGAAATCGACCCGCGGGACGAGCTCGTGAGAAACCTCCTCGAGTATCGCACCTTCAAGGAGGCGGCGCACTGTTTCGCCGCTCGCGAGGAAGACCGGCGGAAGGTCTATCAGCGGCCGATGATGAAGCCCTCCGAGGAGGAGGCGGGCGAGGCGCCCGTCGAGGTGACCGTCTACGATTTGCTCGAGGCGCTCAAGGGCGTTCTCAAGAATCTTTCCGGACAGGCGATCTACCACATCATTCCCGAATCGGTCACCGTCGAGCAGAAGATCGAGGCAATACGGGGAAGCCTCGCGCGGCGTTCGGAAGTCCTCTTCACGGAGCTCTTCGGCGCCGCGATCAACAAGATCGAGATCATCGTGACCTTTCTCGCGATACTCGAGATGATCAAGCTCCAGGAGATCGTCGCGCGTCAGATGTCGCACGGGGAAGACATCTGGCTTTACAGGTCCGCAACCGGTTCCTATATTGAGGCGGGTGGAACGCAGGATGGATGATCAGGGCACATTCGAGAGGGATGACAAGGAGATCGAGCGGGAGATCGAGGCGCTCCTCTTCGCCTCCGACACGCCGCTCTCGGCGGCGAAGCTGGCATCGCTCGTCGGCACGGCATCGACGCGGCGCGTGCTCGCGGCGATCGGAACGCTCGCGGATTTCTACCGGGAAGCGAATCGGGGCTTCACCATCGTCGAGGTGGCGGGTGGCTATCAGCTCTCGACGCTCCCCGAGTATTCGGGGGTCATATCCCGTCTCTTCAAGGGAAGGAAGAAGGGGAAGCTCACCCAACCCGCTCTCGAAACGCTCGCCATCATCGCGTACAAACAGCCGATCAGCCGTATGCAGATTGAGGCGATCCGCGGGGTCAACTGCGACGGCGTGCTTTCGACGCTCATCGAGCGCGAGCTCATCTCAATCAGCGGCAGGGGGGACGGAATCGGCAAGCCGTTCCTCTACGCGACGACGAAGAAATTCCTCGAATATCTCGGCCTCAAGGATTTCCGGGATTTGCCGGACCTGGCGGAGCTCGAGCGCAGATTCGCCATGGACGCGGCCGCAGACAGACCGCTCGTCCCGCCGCCGGCGAGCGCATCCGGCGAAGACGGATCGCGCGACGCCGAAAAACAATGATCGGGAAGGTCAGGATCAATCGCTTTCTCGCCGCGGCGGGTTTCGGCTCGCGGCGCAGATGCGAGGAGTTGATACGGAGCGGGGTTGTCACGATCAACGGGGAGCGATTATCGAAGCTTGCCGCGATCGTCGATCCCGGCACGGATATCATAGCTGTCGATGGACGCGAGGTGCCGCGCGCGGCCCGCGCGCGCGTTCTTGTGCTCAAGAAACCGGTCGGCGTGATGAGCACGGTTATCGACACGCATGCGCGAAGAACGGTCATCGATATCGCGCGCGAATCCGGATACACGGAGCGTTTCTTCCCGGTCGGGAGGCTCGACCTGAACACGTCGGGAATACTGATCCTCACGAACGACGGCTCTCTCGCGTACCGTTTGACCGATCCGCGGTTCAAGATCGAAAAGACCTACCGGGTCGCGGTCGAGGGAGAGGTGTCGGGGAAGACTGTCGCGGCGCTCGCCGCCGGCGCGGACCTCGGAGCTTTCCGCGCGAAGCCGTGCGGCGTGAGGATCATAGCGCGGCGCAGGGGCGGGACGACCCTCGAGGTACGCCTCACCGAGGGGAAGAAACGGCAGATCCGGAGGATGTTCGCGCTCTTCGGACATCCGGTCATCGAGCTCGAACGCGTCGCGCTCGGCGACCTCTTCTTCGATGACCTCGGCACCGGGCAGATACGCGAGCTGACGAAAACGGAGGAGCGCCGCCTGCGGGAGCTTGCCGGGATGGAATGAAACGGGGAGGAGAAAGCGGTATGTCGATAATGGATCTCATGCAGCCCCATCTGCGGAACGTGAAACCGTACGTGCCGGGGAAACCAATCGAGGAACTGCGCCGCGAGAAGAACATCGAGGGGGAAATCATCAAGCTCGCCTCCAATGAGAATCCCTACGAGCCGATCGACGAAGTGCGGCGCGCGATCATCGACGAGATCGCCCAGGTCAACCGCTATCCCAATTCGGGGTGCTTCCATCTCTGCAACGACCTCGCGCAGCACCACGGCGTGAGCGCTTCCCAGATCTTTATCGGCAACGGCTCGAACGAGATCATCGATCTGATCGTGCGCGCGTTTGTGAACCGCGACGAAGAGATCGTCTACGCGTGGCCGAGCTTCCTCGTCTACCCGATCGTGAGCCAAATCGCCGATGTGAAAGCCGTCGAGGTGCCGCTGAAGGAGTACCGCCACGATCTCGCTGCGATGCGGGAGGCGATCACCAGGAAAACGAAGGTTGTTTTCATCTGCAATCCGAACAACCCGACGGCGACCTACGTTTCGAAGAGCGAGGTGGAGAAGTTTCTCGACGGTCTCCCGGAAGATATCCTCGTCGTTTTCGACGAGGCGTACTACGAGTATGTCGCCGCGCCTGATTTTCCCGACACGATCGCGGCCCTCACGGCGCATCCCACCGTCATCGTCCTCCGGACATTCTCGAAGATTCACTCCCTCTCCGGCATCAGAATCGGCTACTCGGTGTCGCACGAGGATGTCGTCACCTGCCTGCACAAGGTGCGGCAGCCGTTCAATGTGAACAGCTTCGCGCAGAGCGCGGCGCGCACGGCGCTCAAATACCGGGATCGGATCGCCGCCCGGGCGAAGGAAAACCGCGACGAGCTCCATTTCATGAGGGAGGAGCTCCAGAAGCTCGGCTTCATCGTGCCGCCGTCGCAGACGAACTTTCTGCTGGCCGTCCCGCCCGCGGGGAGCGGCGCCGTCGTCGAGCAGCTCATGGCGAGGGGAATTATCGTGCGTCCCATGAAGCCGTTCGGTCTCGGGGATGAGACGTTCCGGGTTACCATCGGAACGCCCTACGAAAACCGGAAGTTCGTGGAGGCCCTCCGCGAGCTCGTCTGAGCCGTGGCCGACCGCGCCGGAGCCCGCGGAATCACCCGGTGAATGACAGCAGCAGTGCACATGAACAGCCGCCGCAGAGCACAAGAAGTTCCCCTCGGACTCATCGTGACGATCGATGGGCCTGCGGGCTCGGGCAAGAGCACCACCGCCGCGCTGCTCGCCGAGCGGCTCGGGCTTACCTACCTCGACACCGGCGCCATGTATCGGGCGGTCGCCCTTGCGGCGATCCGGCGCGGAATCGATCCCGACAACGAAGCGGAGGTCGCCCGTCTTGCCGGGACCATCGCGCTCGAGGTCGGAGGAGAATCGCCGCGGCAATCGGTCTTTCTCGACGGCATCAACATCGACCGGGAGATTCGGACGCCCGAAGTCTCCCGAGCCGTCTCTCCGGTGAGCAGGCATGACGGGGTCAGGCGCGCCATGGTGAGGATCCAGCGGCGCATCGGCGCGCGGGGGGGTATCGTCGCGGAGGGAAGGGACACCGGTTCCGTTGTCTTTCCCCACGCGGCGGTGAAGGTATTCCTCGTCGCCGATCTCGATGCCCGCGCGCGGCGCAGGTTCGAGCAACTCCGCTCCCTCGGCATCACGGAAGACATCGAGGCGATCAGGGAGAATATCAGGGCGCGCGACACGATGGACGCGGGGCGCGCGAACAGTCCTCTCGTGCGGCCCGTGGGAGCGATCACCGTCGATACCTCGCACCTCTCGATCGCGGAACAGGTGGACGAGATCGAACGCGCCGCGCGGGTTGAGACGGAACGGATCACGCGACTCGCCGTCGGCGCGGGGGAAGAAAATCCCTTCGCCGCAATGAACCTTTACTATCGTATTACGCATCTCTTTGTCCGTGGATTCTTCCGCGTCGTTTTCGGGCTCGTTGTATCGGGCAGGGAACATCTCCGCTACCGCGAGAATTTCATCTTCGCGAGCAACCATATCTCGTATGCCGACTCGCGCGCCGTCGGATACGCGTTCGACCGCGAGGTCTGGTTTCTCGCGAAGAAGGAGCTTTTCCGCAATCGCTTCTTCGGCGGCCTCATCCGCCGGTACCATGCGATACCGGTCGACCGGGAAGAGATCGAGCGGAAGACGATGAAGCAGATCTTCGAGATTCTCCGCGCAGGACACTCGATTCTCATGTTCCCCGAGGGCACGCGCTCCCGCGATGGCGCGCTCCGGGAGTTCAAGCCGGGGCTCGGCTTTACGGCGCTCAACGCCGGCGTGAGCATCATCCCCGTATACGTCGAGGGCACGAACCGGCTCGGCGCGTGTCTCGCGAGGCGGGCCGCGCTCCGCGTGGCCATCGGCCCCCCGATCCGTATCGCAGCGAATCCGCCCGGCGCAGAAAAGAAGAACGACTACCGCGTGCTCACGCGCATGGTCGAAAGCGAGCTGAGGATGCTCCGCGATGAGAGCCAAGCTTGAGATCATCGTCTCCCCGCACGCCGGCTACTGCTTCGGCGTGAAGCGCGCCATGCGGCTCGTCGCCGAGGGCCTCGAACGCTATGGCGGAATAATCTACACGCTCGGGGATCTCATCCATAACCCGCAGGAAATCGAGCGGCTCAAGGCGCGCGGCGTGCATCCCGTCTCATCCCTCGACGAGGTTCCGGAGGGGGGCACGCTCGTCATCCGGGCGCACGGCGTGCATCCCGACCGCGTCCGGGAGGCGGAACGCCGGGGTATCCGCATCCTCGATGCGACATGCCCGTTCGTCCAGCGAAGCCAGAAGTTCGTGCGCGGTTTGAGCCGTGAGCCGTATCCCGTCATCATCATCGGCGATGGCGAGCATCCGGAGGTTCAGGGAATCGCGGGGCATGCGGGGGAGCGGCTCCTCATCGTACGGGATGAGAAAGAGGCGAAGCGGATGGCGCCCCTCGATCGGGCGGCGGTCGTAATCCAGACGACCTATCCGCGACCGGAGGCTGAACGGATTATCGATGCGCTCCGTTCGAAGGTGCGGGATCTGCACGTGGAGGATACGATCTGCCAGGCTACCGAGTCGCGCCGGGAGGCGGCGCTCGCATTGGCGCGGACGGTCGATTTCATGCTCGTCGTGGGAGGGAGAAACAGCTCCAATACGAAGCGCCTCTATCAGGTCTGCGCCTCCGTCGGCGTGCCGGCGCGATTCATCGAATCGGCGGATGAGATCGATCCCGCCTGGTTCGGCGGCCGGCGCAGAATCGGCATAACGACCGGCACTTCGACCCCCGACTGGCTCATCGCGAGCGTTCGGGAGCGCCTCGCCGAGATATCGAACGCCCCCGCATAGGGCCGCAACATCCCTCGGATCCTTCCCGGAAAACGCCAGAAAAACCTTGCGCGCGCCGCGGCAAGTCTTTATCATAATCTGTTCTAATTCCACTGGTAAGGAGGAGATCGAGTAATGCAGGAAGAGAAGCGTTTTGACGCACAGCAGGGCCCCGCGGATGCGGGGGAAGAATCGACACAGAAAGGTGGTGGAGCGCGCGCAGCGGGGAAGTCCTTCTCCTATTTGCAGATGTTCGAGAAGGTGTCTTCCGACGAGCTGACGGGGGAAGACCTGAAGAACGCCGAATGGGACATCATTCTCGCCGACATCAGCCGGAAGGCGGCCGAGCTGCAGGAAGGTAACATCGTCAAGGGCACCGTGTATGAGGTGAGCGACAACGAGGTGATTGTCAACGTTGGGTTCAAGAGCGAAGGCTCCATTCCCCGGGCCGAATTCTCCAATGTCGAGAACGTGCAGAAAGGGGATACGTTCGACGTGTACCTCGAGAAGATGGAGAACCAAGACGGTCTCATCGTCCTCTCGAAGGAAAAGGCCGATTTCATCAAGGCGTGGGACGATATCAAGGATTCGTACGACAAGCGCCTCACGGCGAAGGCCCGCGTCGATCACCGCATCAAGGGCGGCCTCGTCGTAAAGCTGATGGGAGTCGACGCGTTCCTGCCGGGCTCGCAGATCGCGCTCCGGCAGGTTCCCGACCTCGATGAGCTCATCGGCCAGGATCTCGAATGCAAGATCATCAAGCTGAACAAGCGGAGACGCAACATTGTCGTGTCCCGCCGCGTCGTGCTCGAGGAAGAGCGCGATGAGAAGAAGAAGAAGCTCCTCGCGGAGCTCGCCGTCGGCCAGGAACGCGAGGGAGTCGTCAAGAACATCACCGATTTCGGCGCATTTGTCGACCTCGGCGGGATCGACGGGCTCCTCCACCTCACCGACCTCACCTGGGGAAGAGTGAGCCATCCGTCCGAAGTTGTCGCGATCGGCGATAAGCTCAAGGTGAAGATTCTCGATTTCGACCGGGAGCGCGAACGCATATCGCTCGGCCTCAAGCAGCTCACCCCGTATCCGTGGGAAGGCGTGGACCTGCGCTATCCGATGCAGACGAAAGTGCGCGGCAAGGTCGTCTCCATCACCGATTACGGCGCGTTCGTCGAGCTCGAAAAGGGAATCGAAGGCCTCATCCACATCTCCGAGATGTCGTGGACAAGGCATGTGAAACATCCGTCGAAGGTCGTCGCGATCGGGGATACGGTCGAAGCGATCATCCTCAACGTCGATAAGGACCATGAGAAGATCTCGCTCGGCTTGAAGCAACTCGAGCCGGATCCATGGAAGGCGCTGGAAAGCAAGTATCCACCCGGAACGCGTCTCAAGGGAAAGGTGCGCAACCTGACCAATTTCGGCGCTTTCGTCGAGATCGAGGATGGCATCGACGGCCTCGTCCATATCTCGGACATGTCATGGGCGAAGCGCGTGCGGCATCCGTCTGAGGCCGTCCGCAAAGGGGACGAGCTCGAAGTCGTCGTGCTCGAGATCGACAGCGCCAAACGCCGTATCAGTCTCGGCATGAAACAGACGCGCGAGAATCCGTGGAACGAGCTTGCCAAGGAGTTCAACATCGGAACGGAGCTCAAGGGAGTCATCACGCGGCTCCTCGACCGGGGCGCCGTCGTCGAGCTCAAGGAGGATGTCGAAGGTTTCGTTCCGCTCAGCCACCTCGGCATCGATAACCTCCGCAAGCCGTCCGATCATTTCGATATCGGTCAGGATATCCCCCTCAAGGTGATCAAGATCGATCCGCAGAACAAGCGAATCGTTCTGAGCGTGAACGCGTTTCTCGAGGGGAAAAGCCAGGAAGAGGTGGAGGAGTTCAGGAAGAAACACCCCAGGCGCGAGGCGGTCGATCAGGATAAGGCCGGCAAACCGCAGGGCAGAGACGAAAGATCCGGCGAGCCGGACTACGACATCGATGAGGGGTATGACGAGGAGGTGGCGGGGACACCGGAAGACTCATCCGGAGACACCGCGCCGCCGGAGGAGGGCCCCGCGGGGGCATGACCGAGCCCGCCGGGCCATAGGGTAACGCAGTCGAGAGGGTGGCCGGCCACCCTCTCGGCGTTTTCGCTTCCGGTTCTTCAGTCCGCCGCGCCGGGATCGATCGCACGATGAGCCATGCAAAAGACCTTCTCAATAATCACGATGGGCTGCAAGCTCAACCAATTCGATTCTGAGCTGATGCGTCAGTCGCTGCTCCGGAGAAATTGGGTGCACCGTCCGGTCGAGGGCGAGGCCCGCGTCTGCATCATCAACTCCTGCACGGTGACGAGCCGGAGCGACGCGCGCTGCCGCAATGCCGTCCGCAGGGTGCGGAGAGCTTCACCCGACGCTTTCATCGTCGTAACGGGATGCTACGCGGAGACGCAGCCGAACTGCCTCGAGGGAATGGCCGAGGTCGATCTGGTGCTCGGGAACGCGGGCAAGGAATCCATCGCCGCCGCTCTCGACCGGATCGCGGCAGGGGAGAAGCTTCCCGCGCGCAAGGCGGGGGCGGTCGCCGTTTCCGCACCTGGGATTCCGGCGGGCGGGATCGAGACCTTTTTCGGTCATGCGCGGGCCTTCGTCAAGATTCAGGACGGCTGCGACGCATCATGCAGCTACTGCATCGTCCCGCGGGCTCGCGGGCGCGCGAGAAGCGTCCCCGTAGAATCGGTCCTGGAACAGGTGCGGGTCTTGAGCGCCAACGGCTACCGCGAGATGGTCCTCACCGGGATACATATCGGACGATTCGGAGCGGACCTCGAGCCCCCGGACAGCCTCGCCGGGCTGCTCGAAGAGATGCTCCGCAGCGACCCGCAGATTAGAATACGCTTGAGCAGCCTCGAGCCGACCGAGGTGAACTCCCGCATCATCGAGCTCATGCGCGCCGGGGATCGCATCGCCCCTCATCTCCATATTCCTCTCCAGAGCGGCGACGATCGAACCCTCGCAGCTATGAGCCGGAACTACCGGGCGGCCGAATTCCGCGCGGTCATCGAAAATGTCGCGCGGGAACTGGGGAACGTAGCGATCGGAACCGATATCATCGTCGGATTCCCCGGGGAAACCGAGGAACGCTTCGAGAACACCTTCAGGCTCGTGCATGATCTGCCGTTCAGCTATCTCCACGTATTCGCTTTCTCGTCTCGCCCCGAAACGGCCGCTGCGGCGATGGACGCTCCGGTGCGCGCGGACGCGGCGAGGCGCCGGAGCCGGAGGCTCATCGAGCTCGGCGCGTCGAAGAGGCGCGCCTTTCTCCAGTCGCAGGTCGGACGGTCCGCGATCGCCGTGATCGAAGGTCCCGTCTCGCAGTCGTCCTCATTCACCCGTTCCCTCACCGGGAACTACTGCGAGGTGCTCCTACCCCGAAACGCGGCCCCCCGGGGAACGCTCGCACGCATACGCGTCGCCCGTTTTTCCCGCGGGTCTCTCTATGGCGAGATCGCCGCGCCGATCGGCGCGGCAGCTGCGCCGGACCGGAACGGTGTCTGATGCGTGTTCTCGCGATATACGCTGAAAGCTACGGGTGCCAGATGAACGCCTATGACACGGAGGTGATCGTCTCGCACCTTCAGGAGCGCGGCCACCGGATCGTGCAGGTGCCCGAAGAGGCCGACTGCATCGTCGTGAACACGTGCAGCGTGCGCGAGCACGCCGAGCAGCGCGCGATCGGACGGCTCTTCGATCTCTCACGCCACCGGAACGCGGTGATCGCCGTATGCGGCTGCATGGCCCAGCGCCTCGGCGTATCGCTCTTCGCCCGCGTTCCCGCCGTGAAGATTCTCGCGGGAACGGATTCCTACGCCCTCCTGCCGGATGCGATCGAGAGCGCGGTCGAGGCGGGAGATCGCTTCTCATTCCTCGAAATGGACGCCGGCGTCACATATGAGCTCCTCCCCGCGGCATTCCGGGGCGGCGTGTCGCGGTTCGTTTCCATCACGCGGGGCTGCGAGAACTACTGTTCGTATTGCATCGTGCCCTTCGTTCGCGGGAAGGTCCGGAGCCGCGGCGCGGACTCCCTCGTCAGCGAGATCTCGTCGCTCGTCCGGGCCGGGGCGCGCGAGATAACGCTCCTCGGACAGAACGTGCTCGCCTACCGCTCGGGCGAGGTCGGTTTTCCCGCGCTCGCACGGAGGGTGCTTCATGAGACCGGCGCGAGACGCCTTCGGTTTCTCACGAGCCATCCCCGGGACATTACGAGGGATGTCTTCGAGCTCATGGCGCGCGACGGCCGGATGTGCGCGCACATTCACCTTCCCGTTCAATCGGGCAGCAGCCGCATCCTCGCGCTCATGAATCGAGGCTACACGAGAGAGCACTACCTCGCGGCGATCGCTGAGGCGCGATCGATCGTGCCCGATCTCGCGATCACGACCGATATCATCGTCGGATTCCCCGGAGAGACCGAAGCGGAATTCGCGGAAACGCTCTCCCTCGTCCGCGAGGTGCGGTTCGATTCGGCGTTCACGTTCCGGTATTCCCCGCGGAACGGGACGGCGGCGAGCCGCCTCGCCGATGATGTCCCCGCGGAGATCAAGCGTGAGCGTCTCCAGCGGCTCAATCTCCTCGTCCAGGAAACGAGGGGGGATATCCTGCGCACGCAGCTCGGCGCGACGGTCGAAATCCTCCTTGACGGTACCGTGCAAAAGGGAGAATATCGCTTCTGGAAGGGACGAACGCCTCAGTTCAGGAATGTGCTCGTTCCGTGCGATTCGCTGAAGGAGGGGGATATCGTTCCCGCAACGCTGAAACGGCTCGTCAATTTCACCTTCGAGGGCGAGACACCGCCCATGCTCTAGATTCATTCGGAGCGAAGACCTCTCGCGGGACGCGGCCGCGGGCGGGGCTTCGGGAGCGGCGCGCCGAGCCCGTATCGATTGACATGAAAAGACATTTCTTGACGGGATTGCTCGCGGGGAGCGCTTGCGCGTTCCTCTTTCCGATTACGGCGGCCGCGGGGCTGAAGCGAGCCGAGGAGCTCTTCGAGCGGAAAGAGTACGATCGGGCGAAGCGGGAAATCGCAGCCGATACGGCTGCTCTCGAGGGGGAAAGACTCGATGAGGCCCTGTTCCTCCTTGCCCGGCTCGAAACGGACACGGGCCGCGCGGAGAGCCTTTACCGCCGCATCCTGCGATCGGGGAACGAACGGGTGGCGGCCGGGGCGGCGATCGAGCTCGCGAACTTCGCCTATGCGACGGGCGATTATGCGGGCGCTCTCGCATTCCTCGAACCGAGGAGAACGGGGGGGGGTGAGCGCGCCGCCATGACGATTCATTACCTCCGGGGACTCTGCTGCAAACAACTCGGCGAGAACGCACGCGCCCGCGCGGAGCTCGGCGCCGTCACGCGCGGCGAGTACGCCTCGTGGAGCGCCTTCGCTCGCGCCGATATCGATCTGCAGGAAGGCAGAGCCGAGGCGGCCGTTCAGGCGTTCGAAGAGCTCGAGCGAAAGCGCGCGAATCCGATCGTGGGCTTCAAGCTCGGCGAATGCTACGAAGCCTCCGGCGAGAAGGAGCGCGCGCTCGCTGCATACCGCGCCCTCGTCGAACGCTTTCCCCAATCACTCGAGGCGACCAAGGGGAGAGAGAAGATACTGCTCCTTGAACAATCGAAGGCGACGCCGGACGGTGAAAAAAGCGCGGGGGGAGGTGAGACGGGGGAGAGGCGCTCGCAGAGGGCCCGGTCGAGCATTCCCGCCGGTCGCGGATTCACAATTCAATTCGGCTCGTTCGGCGCGCGGGGAAACGCCGCCGCCGTCGCCGGCAAGCTCGAGAAGCTGCTCTCCGGCGTTCGGGTGGAGAGCGTCGAAATGGATGGCCGCATCTGGCACCGGGTGCGAGCTGGTTTCTACGAAACGAGAGAAGCCGCCGCCGCGGACGCCGCGCGAGCAAAAGAGCGCACCGGCATCGCCGGCGCTGTCATTCCCCTCAAATAGATGAGTCTCCGTCTTACCCCGCTCATGAACCAGTACCGGGAGATCAAGAGCCGGTACGGCACCGGCATCCTCTTCTTCCAGGTAGGGGACTTCTACGAGACCTTCTATGAGGACGCGCGCGAGGTGTCGCGTCTCCTCAATATCGCGCTCACGACGCGCGATAAGGACAAGGACAATCCGGTGCCGCTCGCCGGCGTTCCCATCCACGCGGCGGAAGGCTATATCGCCAAGCTCATCCAGCTCGGACGGACGGTCGTCGTCTGCGACCAGGTCGAAGACGCCCCGGGAAGCGCGGGAGTCGTGACGCGCGTGGTCACCGACATCGTCACGCCGGG
>Ga0105107_10002027_pt1 | contig 13328 bp, 12 predicted proteins | sample PPLLaktember2015_6_FD_79335 | JGI IMG/M metagenome (GOLD analysis project Ga0105107, IMG submission 79335) | Freshwater sediment microbial communities from Prairie Pothole Lake near Jamestown, North Dakota, USA - PPLs Lake P8 Core (1) Depth... | ecosystem: Environmental > Aquatic > Freshwater >...
GCGCCCTCCCGCCAGAGTCACTCCGGAAAAGGTCCCAACCCTGTCCGAGTCGCGACGGGTTGTGTGAGATCTCTTTCTAACCCCTGTCAACACTTTTGAACGTTACCAACACGTTAGCTTTTGAAATTGCCTGTTCTTTGCTGAGGTCATGGGGGTCTCTCTCAAAACAGAAAAACGAAGAAGCCACACCACCGTGTCCCGCTCTAGGCCATGGGTGAGGCGGGCGGAGGGCTACTTGGGGAACTTGCTAGCGAAAACTCCGCATGGAGGTGCCGGTGAAACCTCGCCGCCCGCCTTCACCGCACCTTATCTGCGCAGTCTTTACAGATCACTCTTCGTTTTCTGTTTTGAGAGAGACCCCCATGGCCTTTATTCGTTACCATTTCAAAAAGCTAAAGTGTTGCGATTGTTGGTTACAGTTTTCCCATTCCTTTTATCTTTTCGAGCTGAATCGATCGCCTCTTGTTTGCGTCCTGGATCTTGTAGAGCAGGTCGTCGATCTCAACAGGCTTCATCAGGTAGTCAAAGGCGCCAAGCTCCATCCCTTCGATGGCCACTTCCAGGCTGGCGTGGCCTGTCAGCATGATGACTTCCGTCAGCGGGTACTGTCGCTTGAGCGCTCTCAGGGTCTCGATGCCGTCCATGCCCGGCATTCTCACATCCAGCACAACCACGTCAACAGGATTTTTTCCCAGGAAAGCAAGAGCGTCCTCCCCGCTCCTCACGCCGGTTGCATTCACCTTCCTCTTTTGAATCCGCTTGACCAGGGTATCCAGGAACTCCCCCTCGTCATCCACAAGAAGCACATTAAAACTTTCCATTTCTATGACCTCACTGATCGGATCGCTTCCTTTATTTTTTCCATCAGTTCTTCCAAATCACAAGGCTTCGTCAGGTAGCCGGACGCCCCCAGCTCCAAACCTTCTCTTGCAGCCTTCTCTGAACCGTGGCCCGTCAGCATGATGACGGGCATGTCCGGCACCATCTTCTTGAAAACCTTGAGAACCTCGATTCCGTCCATGTCTTCCATTTTAAGATCCAGGATGGCCACGTCAAAATCCCCTTTGCGGAGAGCCTGAATTCCCCCTGTCCCGCTCAGCGCTTTGGTGACCTCGATGCTTCTTCTGGCCATCCGGTTGGCAAGGACATTCACATAGGCTTCCTCGTCATCCACAAGCAAGAGTTTGATAGGGTCTTTTTTTCGTTCCTGGTTCATCTGCTTAGATGCTCCCCGGAGCGCCGGATCAAGCAGGATTACACCCGCCTCATGGTAATTTCCTTGATACGGGCTTCAACGATCTTTGTTTCTTGCTCTCGCCTTCGGGCCGCAGCTCCTCCAACCTTTGAAATGAGGATGTCCATGTCGCACGGTTTCATCAGGTAATCAAACGCCCCCAGCTTCATCCCTTCGATGGCGGTTTCCACCGTGGCATGCCCGGTCAGCATGACTACTTCGACAAGAGGGTGTCTTCGTTTGATTTCCCTCAGGGTCTCGATCCCGTCCATGCCCGGCATTTTCACGTCCAAGATGACCACTTCAACATTCCTTTCTTTGCCGAGCTTTTCCAGGGCTTCCGCCCCGCTGAAGGCCGCGGAGACCTGAAGGTCTCTTTTGTTGAGCCGCTTTGTCATGGTCTCCACAAAGGGGACCTCGTCATCTACGAGGAGAACATTTGCAATGGTCATAATTATCTTCTCCCGTCTGGTAAAGCGTTTTAGTGTTCAGAACCGACGCATTATGCGCTGGTTCGGTCCGGCCTGTCCATGGATAATGGAATCTTTACGCGGAACGTCGTCTCCACTTCCGGGACGCTGTGAACCTCGATCTCGCCTCCATATTTCTTGATGATACCATAGCAAATGGACAAGCCCAACCCTGTGCCCTTCCCTACCGGCTTCGTTGTAAAGAATGGATCGAAAATCCGCCCCAGATTAGCCTTTGCGATGCCCGGCCCGTTGTCCTTTACTTCAATCACCACTTCATTTGCTTCAAGCCGGGTTTTGATTTCGATTACCCCTCCCCGCTTTTCCATCGCGTCAACGGAATTGTTGATGAGATTGAGGAACACCTGCTGCATTTCGGACTGGGACACCATGACCGTGGGCAAAGTTTCCTGGAAATCGGTCTTGAAGGTTATATTTCCGTACTTGGCCCTTTGGGCGGAGAGAGCAATCAGCTCATCGAGCAGCTCGTTCAGCTGGACATCCTGTTCCCTTGGATCTGTTTTTCGGGCAAAGCTCAGAAGCTTGTAGGTGATGTCTTTGCAGCGTTTCCCCTGAGTGCGGATCTGTTTGAGGGCTCGATTGAATTCCTCGAGGTTACTGCTCTTCTTGAATTCCTCCTCTTCGAGCAGATCGCCGATCCACCCCGCCTCTTCAACCATAATGGCCACAGGGTTATTGATTTCATGAGCGATCCCGGCCGCGAGTTCGCCAATCGAGGCCAGCTTGCCTGTCTCGACAATTTGTTCGTCCATCTTATTCTTTTCTTGATCGGCCCTTGCGATTCGCTTGACGATCCTTCCTGACAGGATGAAGGCCATCGTGAGAATGGCAAGACCCCCCAAAACGTTAATGAGGATAGCCCATCGCAGTGCCTTTTTCAGGTCCGCGAATGCGTCCGTGTAACTCTGTTGGCAAACAAGAAGCCAGTCACCCTCCTTGAGGGAATCAGCGACCAGGATATTCTTCCGCCCCATGGCATCGTATCTTTCCACGATGTGCACTGCCTTGTCGCCTGCTTTATCCTGATGCAGAAGATCCAGATAGATGTTTTTTGATGCGGCCACATCAAAAAGAGGTTTTGTCTGGAACTCTCCATCCTTATTGACGATAAAGGCAAATCCTGTCAGGCCGATGCGGATGTTTTCAACCAGAGTGTTGAAGGCAAGAAAATCAATGGTCGCCCGCAAAATCCAGCTCTGTCCTTTCCAGTTTTCTTTAACAGCAATGATGAAATGAGGCTGCCCCCTGAGTCCCAGAAAGACATCGCTCACATAGTACTCCCGGCTCATGGCTTTCTTGAACCAATCCGCCTCGGAATAGAGGGCTCTACCCAATTTGAAAGGCCCTGAGTAGGCCACCTGAATGCCTCGCTCATTGACAACGCCAAGGTCAACAAAAACAGGCCCGAATTCCTCCTGAAACGTGAACAGCCTGTCCTGGAGAAAAGATTCCTCACTCAGTTCTTCAAAGGTAAAGGTTCTTGTAAGAAAGCGGATGTCATCAAGTCTTTCTTTCAGAAAACTGTCGATATTCTGCTTGTGCTTCTGAACCACTTCCCCGAGATAGGCGTAAGTTTTATCACGGTAGGAATTCTGATAGAGGTAAAGGATCAGACCGCTGACCAGAATCATGGGCGTAATCGACACCGCAATCACCACGAGGACAATGTTCCTCGTCAGAGAGCGGTAGTATGCAACGTTGGTTGCGTTCTTTTGATTCATGCTGATTCCGGAGTCAAGCGAGTGCGGACTATTTTCATATACTCCACCTCTTCCATTTTGCCAAGAACCGCCTTTCGGAGTGTTTCATCTCTGATCATCGCACTCTCTTCGGCCCCTTGTGTCTCTCCGCCAGTCCCTCTTATGGCGCTGTGACAGGCATTCCCATCAAAGGCCAGAGTACCGCTGCCGCAAAAGCAACAACCAGCATAAGAATAATGCTGGTCGGAATGCCTGCGAACAGGAATTCCCCTGGGCTGAATTGCTGCGAGTCATAGGCGATCGCATTGGGGGCAGCGCCGATCAGAAGCATGAAAGGCATCCCGGCGGTCACCAGGGAAGCGTAAAGAATAACATCAGGCGCCACTCCGAGGTAGGGCGCTACGACCAGCGCGACAGGGAGAGAAATAGCGATGGCCGCCACATTCATGATGAAATTGGTCATGATCATCACAAAAAAGGCGATGCTCATCACAAAGACGAACCAGTTCGCCTTTTGGAACATGACCAGCCAGTTGACGGCCAGCCATTTTGCAGCCTCTGTCTGCCACAGGCAGAAGCCGATGCTCATCGCTCCTCCAAAGAGGAGGACAATGTTCCATGGGATTTCCTCGAGGTCCCTAATCTCAAGTACACCGAAAAGAAAAAAGAGAATGGTGGAGATCAGAATGATTGCTGTTTTGTCAATGGGATCAAGAACAGGGATAAAGGATCGCAAGGCCAGGGCCAGGATGCAGCAAAATACGATCGCCGCCGTCAGGATCTCTTTTCTTCCTATGGGCCCCATCTCTGCATACGCTTCCATGGCTCGCTGCCTCAGCCCAGGAATGGTTTTCTTCTCAGGTTTGAAAAAGACCATGATCAAGCCCCAGATAAGAAACATCATCAGCCAGCCTATGGGAAACATGAAGTAGCTCAGTTCAAAGAAACTGACGGCCTTCCCGGTCATATCCTTGAAAAAGCCTATGGCCACGGCCCCGCGCGCGGCTCCGAGCAGGGTGACAATGCTGCCGGCCCCTGCGACGTAGGCCATGCCGATAAAAAGCCCTTTTCCGAACTTCGTGGGTTTACTCCCCTCGCCGTAGAGGCCGTAGATCGCAAGGAGTAAGGGATACACCGTTGCCGCGACGGCTGTGTGGGCCATGATGTGGGTGAGGCCGACGGTGACCACGAAAGCGCCGAGGTAGATCATGCTGGTTCTTTCACCCACAATCGTGAGCATCTTGTAAGCCAAGCGCCTGGTCAGGCCTGTTTTGGTGAATACAAGACCGATGACGACTGAGGCAAAAATAAACATGACCGAAGGGTCCATGAAATCCTTGAAGGCTTCGCTGGCTGGTCGGATCAGGAACATAGCTTGCACCACTCCAATAGCCAGGCTCGTGACCCCGATTGGAATGACTTCAAAAATCCACCACGTTGCGGCCAGCAAAAAGAGGGCTAGGGCACCTTTTCCTTCGTGACTCAGGGGGAAATGCTTGCCCATGGGATCCACGGCGTCCGGCCAGGGAGGGCTCATGTAAACGAGCGCGAAAAGGACGATCCCGGTTAGAATAAAGAGAATGCGCTTCCAATCTACCTTGCTCTGGTTAGAACCATTTCCGAATTCACTTGACATTGGAGTGCCCTCGCTATGGATACCGTGTTCTACATCTAACGATTCGCCCTGAAATTCGAAACCAGAGGCGGATCTTATCGTTGGCTCTCATGAAAGACGGCGATCTTAGCTTTCCTGAAGACAAAGAAGCGACCTACCTCGGGCCCCTTTCAGAGGCAAAAGCATCTCTCTTTATTTCAGCTGTCTTGCAGAAATGACTTTCTGAATCAGGTGGGCACCCTGCCTGGGAAATATTCCATTCCAGGACAGGGTTACAGAGCCTTCTACTTGATTATCTTCGTGATGTCAATCTTGAGCCCGCGGCCTCTCCTTTCATAAGGGGAGGCCGTGCAAATTTTTGAGCGGGCTTCGGTAAGAGCTTAGCGGATGAAAATCTCCCGTTTGTTGTCCCGGCTGTCGACGATGTAGAGGACTTTGGCTTTCTTTTTCAGATCTTCCTTGAGTTGCGGCATCTTTGCCCGGTCCACGTCGTACATGCGTATGTAAACGTAGCGATGGCCTTCGGGCGCCTTCTCATAGGAACTCAGAATCGAGGCCATTCGACCGCCGTAGGAGCGAATGATGTCCGCCACTTCTTTGATCGACCCTGCCCGATCTTCCAGCAAGAAAGCGAACTGCACCCCTTTCTTGCCCACACCCGTGAGAGAGATCAGAACCTTGAAAAGGTCGGTCTGGGTGATGGTCCCGATCACGTCTCCGTCCTTGTCCACCACCGGCATGCCCGAGATTTTGGCCTGGAGCAGGGTCTCGGCGGCTTCCTCTATCGTAAAATTGTACGGAACCGTGATGGGATTCCTGGTCATGATCTCGCGGACCTTGATGTTGGCGATGAGATAGAGGAGTTCGTGAGCTTCGAGGGCTGTGGCATCCGAGGGAGAGGCTCTTTTGAGGTCCCGGTCGGTGATCACTCCTACAAGCTTCCCTTTTTCCAGCACAGGAAGGTGCCTGATGTTGTGTTCCTTCAAGATCTTTGTGGCATCCAGCATGGAGTCATCGGCGTCCACGGTAATCACATTCGGGTTCATCCAATTCTCGACGAGTAGCATGGTCTATCCCCCTTCTTGTTAAAGGTTCAAACCGACAACACAACGTACAGGCAGACCAATCCACCTGCTTTCTCTCCACTATTCCCGAAAATGGAATCAGTCCCTGAGAAACGCTTTTCAGGGCAGAACCTCGCTGGTTGCTTCCGGATCGTCCTTACGGACTGATCGAACATACTATTCAGGTACGGAAGTGTCAACTCTGAGCAACGTCGAAGGGGATAAGAAAAGGCTGTCCTCGGTCGGCGGTCGGTTTAAGTCCCGAGCGTGCACGGTAGAAGGTGCAAGATAGCGAAAAAAATGATAAAGGTCCTTGGGAGGTTCACGGAAAGCATGGAGTATTTGGTCACAAAGAACGAGAGGGTTGGAGAGAATGGTTACCGGCTGACCCTCGATTTCTCCAAGGATGATCATCCCCCTATCCCAGGCCAGTTTTACAACATCCGCTGCACCGGTGAGATGGACCCCCTGCTGAGACGTCCCTTCAGCATGCATCGCTTTACGAAAGAGAATGGAATCCTGTGCCTCCAAATCCTGTACCGGGTCATAGGGAAAGGAACCGAATGGCTCTCGGCCCGCAGGAAAGGAGAAACACTGGATCTCATCGGACCCCTGGGCAATGGCTTTGTCCTCAGTGAGCGAACCGATGTTGTGCTGGCGGCAAGAGGGATCGGAATCGCCCCACTCTGTGCAGTTGCCGATGCCGTGAGGTCTCTGAATCCCGGGATGCATCTTCACATTCTCATGGGCGCCAGGTTCAAAGATCGGGTTTTTTACCTCAAGGAACTTGAGCGCCTTGGAACGCTACATCTCTACACGGACGACGGGAGCCTCGGTTTTCACGGAAGGGCCCCGGAACTTCTTCTTCATCTTTTGGAAACAGGGAAAGTGCCTCGAACTTGCTCGCTCTATGCGTGCGGCCCTGCTCCCATGCTCATGGAATTGTCCGCCCTTTCCGAACGCTTCGGCTTCAACGGCCAGGTCGCTTTGGAAGCCCACATGGGATGCGGCTTTGGAGCCTGCCTTTCCTGTGCGGTTCCCCTTCGCCCCGCTTCCATCAAGAAAAATGCCAGCTGGACTAAATCCGCTCTCCAGTGGTCGGAAGACGGACGCACGTGTTACTCTTTGATTTGCAAGGATGGTCCGGTCTATGACATCCGGGAAATTGACTGGAATGAGTGGCTTGCTTGATTGTTCGGTCCGTATCGGGACCCTGCAGCTGGAGAACCCTGTCATGCCGGCTTCCGGGACTTTTGGATATGCCGAAGAGTACGCGGCCTTCATGGATCTCAACCGCCTCGGCGCTATCGTGGTGAAAACCATTACCCTGAAGCCCAGAGTGGGAAGCTATCCCCACCGCTCCACAGAGACAGCCTCAGGGCTCCTGGCCAGCATAGGGCTCCAGAACGTCGGCATCGAATGTTTTCTCGAAGACAAGCTGCCTTTTTTTGAAAACATCCGGACCCCTCTTATTGTCAACATCGGGGGCGAGAGCATTGAGGAGTATGCGAGCCTTGCAACCTCCCTCGATCAACAGTCCAGAGTCCACGGAATTGAACTCAACGTCTCCTGCCCGAACGTCCGCAAAGGAGGGATGCACTTCGGCGTCGATCCTGAAGTGTTGAGGGACCTTGTCTCGCATGTGCGACAGGCCACCGGAAAAGCACTGATTGTCAAGCTAACCCCTATGGTCACGGACCTTCGCCCCTTTGCAGAAATCTGCCAGCGCCATGGGGCGGATGCTGTTTCGCTGATCAATGCCCCTATCGGCATGGCGGTGGACATTAGGACAAGGCGATCCAGATTGGGGAAGAATCTGACGGGGGGGTTGACCGGACCGGCGATCAAACCCATGGCCCTTTACTGCGTTTGGCGGGTGTGCAGGGCAGTGGATCTCCCGGTCATTGGGATCGGCGGAATCTCTTCTCTCGAAGACGCACTCGAATTCTTTATTGCCGGCGCATGCGCCGTCCAGGTGGGCACATGGAATTTCATCAACCCGAGGATCACTCTGGACATCATCGAGGGACTGGAAAAGTACATGGTGGAGCATCGCATCGAGAACTTGTCCCAGTTGAGAAGAACCTTGGTAGAAGAAGTGCCTAAAGTTGGAACACATCGAAAATGGAGTGTTGGAGTAACGGAGTGATGGAGTATTGGGTTTAAAGCATTACTCCAGTACTCCAATGCTCCATTACTCAAAGTCTTGATAACGATTAACCATCTCAAAGAGGTTCAGACATGCCACAGATCACCATCCGCAAAAGTTACGCCGACACGCCCGACGGGCAAATCCACTACGCTGCGACGGGACAGGGTAAACCGGTCATTCTATTGCACCAGACGCCGCGATCATGGGACGAATACAGGGACGTACTTCCCGTCCTGGGCCGTAAATACCGTGCCATTGCCATGGACACCATAGGCTTTGGCGACTCTTACAGGCTCAAGGGAGAAGCGTCGATTGAGGTTTTTGCCCGAGGCGTCGTTCAATTGATGGACGCCCTCTCCATCCGGCAAGCGTCCATTGTCGGGCATCACACCGGAGGGGTGGTTGCCGTCGAAGTGGCGGCCTCTTACCCTGCGCGCGTTGAAAAGCTCATCCTTTCTTCAACTCCTTACGTGGATGCTGAGGATCGGGAAAGAAGAAAGGCCCGTCCCCCCATCGATGAAGTGGAAGAAAAACAGGACGGTTCGCACCTCACGGAACTGTGGCAGAGGCGAATGCCCTTTTATCCCAAGTCAAAGCCAGACCTGCTGAGACGCTTCGTGCTGGACGCGCTCAAGGTCTGGGGCGACGTGGAGGCCGGGCATCGCGCCGTCAACACCTACCGAATGGAGGAAAGAGCGCCCCTCATCCAAGCGCCCACTCTCGTCCTTGCGGGTACGGACGATCCCTTTTCCTACCCCCGCATGAAACCTCTTTCAGAACATATTCCGGGGAGTAGAATCGCCGAGATCAAGGGCGGCATGGTGCCCATGGTGGATCAGATGCCGGAGGAATTCGCTAAGGTTGTGCTCGACTTTCTGGGATGAAGAAGGCTCTCACAGAGTTCGGAGTGAGATAGGACACGGATTAACGCAGATTCACGCGGATTGGTTTTTTGGTTTTTGAATCCAACAAATCCGTGTTCATCTGTGTCCAAATGTTCTTCACGTTCTTTGCGTTCTCTCCGGTGAGAGGCTTTTATCTTTTTGCGATCGAGGGGAGGTACAGCGAAATCTGCGGAAAGATCATGACGAGCGCCATGGCCACGATGTCGATGATCACGAAAGGGATGCTCGCCCTGTAGATTTGCCCCATGCTGTACTGCGGAGCCACGGCCTTCATGGTGTACAAAACCAGGCCGTCGGGCGGCGAGATGGTCGCCATTTCCATGTTGATCAGGATCACTGCGCAGAATGGCAGAGGGTCGATTCCCAGCTGACGGATGACGGGCATGTAAATGGGAAGGGCGACCATGAGAATGGAGAGGGGCTCCATGAAGGTCCCCAGGATAATCAGGATGATCTGCATGATGATGATCACGAAGATGGGGTGCAGAGGGAGGTTGGTGGCCAGGCTCACGAGATTTTGGGTGGAGCCCGTGAAAGCCAGAATCTGGGAAAACGCCGTCGCGCCCGCGAGGATCATGAACATCATGGCCGTCACTTTGACGCTTTTCACCAACGCATTGGCCACAAGGCCTTTTTGGAATCCTTTGTAGGCGAAAGCCAGAACAAAACAAACCAAGGCCCCCACTGCCGCTGATTCCGTGGGCGTGGCCACTCCGAACACGATCAGGCCGATCACCGAAAAAATCACCAGCCCCAGGGGCAGGATATACTTCGCGCTCAAAACCAGTTTTTCCGACAGAGGGGTCCGCTCCACCTTGTACCGAGGCGCCAGGTCCGGGTTGAGAAGACACCGCACGATAATGTAGAGGGCAAAGAGCGCTGCCATCAAAAGACCCGGGAAGATGATGGAGAGCAGAAAATCGCCTACGGAAATCTGGGCCAGGCTTGCAAGCATCACCCCCAGGGCGCTCGGAGGAATCATGGCGGCAAGGGTTCCGCATCCCATGATCGGGCCTAGGGTGATCGGGGATTTGTACCCCTTTTTCTCCATTTCCGGCAGCAGGGTCTGTCCCAGCATCGCGCACCCCGCCATGGACGAACCGGACAGAGTGGCAAAAAGAACCCCGCCCACGACAGCCAGCAAGCTCAACCTTCCGGGGATCCTTCCCATCCATTTTTCCAATGCATCCATCATGTTCTGGGCGATTCCGAAGAGAAACATCACCTCTCCCATCAGGAGAAAGAGAGGGACCGGAAGCATGGAAAAGGAGGAAATCGATCGGGCGATGCTGAGCACGAGCTGCGTCAGGCCCACTTCTCCGCCCCAGAAGAGATAAGCGAAAAGCACATTCACAAAGAGAAAACAGAATGCCACCGGGACACTTAGAAAGAAGAGGAAAATTAAAAGAGAGAGGATCAGGATGAAGAGCATCCACCATTCCATGAGATCACTCCTGTCTCAGCAGCTTTCTGGCTTTCAAAATGACTTCCAGCAAAAGGGGGACACATCCGATGGGGATGATCGCGATGATCAAGGCGATGGGCGTTTCAATGATGGTGGGATTGAACACACCTCTCACATAGTGATTGCACGTCGCGCTGAACCCATAGTACACGAGAATCCAGGCCACAAGGCCTACAAAGGCGCAGCTGATCAGGCCCAGAATCCTTTTTCGCCTGGCGCTCCCGAAAATCAGAAGAATGTCGATCACCACGTGCGAGTCTTCCCTGAAGACCTGGGCTGCTCCAAGAAAGGTGATGTCGAGGAGCAGGATCTCGGTCACCTCCGTGCCCCAGATCAGAGGCGAATTGAACACGTATCTCAGGGTCAGGTCCACGCAGACGATGATCATGAGGCCTGCCATCATGACCGAGGCGATAAAAATGAAGACCTTGTTGGTCCCGGACGAGACCTTGTCGAGCCAGTGAAAGAATTTATTCACGGTGACTTCTCCATCAAAGCAAGGGCACAGAGCAGAGAGCCTTTTCTTGCTCCCTGCTCTGTGCTTTTACCTGCCATGGTTGTGGCAGGCTATGCTCTGCGCTCCTGGCTCCCTGCTAATACCCTAGGAGTTTCTTGATGGCCTTGGTCTCTTCAGGGCTCTTTTTCTCGAGATCCTCCCAGAAGGCGTCACTGGCCGTATCCAGGAATTTCTTCGTGTCCGCATCCGAGAACTTGACCCTCTGGACCCCGAGTTTTTCCATATCTTTCTTTTCAGCCTCTATCTTCTTTTCAAAGTAAGCCTTCATCTCCGGCTCAAATTTCGTGCTAATGGCGACCAGCTTCTCCTGCACAGGCTTGGCCAGCTTGTTCCAAGTGTCCAGGTTCATGAGCATGAAGGTGTTCTGTCTTGCATAGAAGGGAATGTCAATCACGCATTTGCTGAACTCCAGCCAGCCCCACTCTTTGGGCCCCAGGGTAGACCAGCCGAAGCCGTCCACGACCCCTCTTTGCAGCGCCGTGTAGGTCTCGCCGAACTGCACGGTCACCGGCACCATGCCGAGCTTCAACATCATTTTGTCATACTTCGCAGCCGTCCTCATCTTCAGGCCTTTGAGCTCGTCAAGCCCCTTCACCGGCTTCTTGACGTAAAGATAGAAAGGATCATACAGCCAGGTCCCGAGAAACACCATGTTGATCTTTTTGTGCATTTCATTGAAGTACTCCTGGACGCCGCCCGGTTCCCTCTCCTTCTTGAAATCGAACTTCGAAAGAGATATCGCGTCTGCTGCAGGGAGAAGACCTCCGTAATAGGCCGCGGGCATGAACCCAACCTGGAAGATGCCTTTTTTCACCGCCTCCGGCTGATCAAAAGCTGGCATCACCTCGGGTCCGCCCAGCCAGTTGATTTTGACCGCATCCTTGAGTTCCGTGTTCACCGCCTCAATCCACTTTGGAATCATCGCACACAACGGGTGATCCTTAGGCAGGAAGGACACGGCTTTGAGCTCCATCGGCTGCGCCGGTGCAGAGGATGCCCAGAGCCCCACGATCCAGAAAACCGCCAGAACACACAGAAGAAGCTTTTTCATTTTTGATTTCTCCTTTCTTTCCTGTGTTGAGGTTGATGGAAATTGTCTCTATGAATCATTCCAAACCTTGGCTGACTATCTTTGACCGGAAATCACCCTCTCCCCGCGACACGGAGAACAACAGAAGGTCTTTCATCCTATGGAACGGACAAAGGTGGGCGTTGTGTTTTTGTATAAAAAAGAGGCAAGAATTGTCAACATTCAAATAGGTTCTGCCATCCACTTCCTTGACAAGGTCAGGGTATTGTATGAGACTCTACCTTCCTGAGGGAATCTGACTATTCCCTCTTCGAACCCAAAGGCGCACTCAACGGGAGATACCATGCGCGTATCCATTGATGTGGGCGGAACCTTTACCGACGCCGTCCTCGTCGAGGAAAAGAAAGGGAGTTTCTTCTACACAAAGACTCCAACCACCCATCACGATCTGGCTCAGGGCGTTCTGAACGCGCTTGACGAGATCTTGCGAATCGCCCGAGCGTCCATGAAGGATATCGATTACATTATCCACGGGACCACAATCGGGACCAACGCCATTGTAGAGGGCAAGGGCGCCAGGGTGGGCCTCATCACCACGGCCGGTTTTGAGGACGTCCTGGAGATCCGGCGAGTGGCCAGGCCAAAAGAGGCTGCCTTTGATTTCGGTGCGGACAACCCGCCGCCCCTGGTCCCTCGGTACTTACGAAAAGGAGTGACCGAGCGGATCAACAAGGACGGCAGGGTCCTTGTGCCTCTCGACGAGAATTCCGTCCTCAACGTCGTTGATTACTTCAAGGAGCGGAACATCGACGCTGTGGTCGTCGCCCTGCTCTTCTCCTTTCTTAATCCCCGACACGAAATGAGAGTGGCGGAACTCTGCCGGCGTTCTCTCAACGGAATCCCCGTATCGATTTCCTCGGAGATCTGCCCGGAGTTCCGGGAATACGAGAGAACCTGCACCACAGTGATGAACGGATACCTCGGGCCTGTCATAGAAAAGTACATGGACCATCTCACCCATCGCCTGAGAGAAAAATACGGCCATGTAACGCTTCACATTATGCAGAGCAACGGCGGCACCATGACGGCGGAAGTGGCCAAAAGCCATTCCGCCCATCTGATCAATTCCGGCCCTGCAGGTGGAGCCATCGCCAC
>Ga0105107_10002028_pt1 | contig 13327 bp, 16 predicted proteins | sample PPLLaktember2015_6_FD_79335 | JGI IMG/M metagenome (GOLD analysis project Ga0105107, IMG submission 79335) | Freshwater sediment microbial communities from Prairie Pothole Lake near Jamestown, North Dakota, USA - PPLs Lake P8 Core (1) Depth... | ecosystem: Environmental > Aquatic > Freshwater >...
CCACGAAGTGGTCGGCGAGGCCTCCGACGGCCAGGAGGCGGTGAAGCTTGCGCGTACCCTGTTCCCGGAAATCGCGGTGCTGGATATCGCCATGCCACGCCTGAATGGGCTGGATACGGCGCGTGAGATTCGCAGCCTGTCGCCCAAAACCAAGACTATCCTGCTGACGGCGTATACCGACAAGGCATACATAATGGAGGCTATCAAGGTCGGCGCCAAAGGTTACGTCGTAAAGACCGAGGCCGCAGACGATCTGATTCGCGCCATTCGCGAGATTTCCCGGGGAGAGATCTATTTGAGTCCCAGTATCGCCAACTCTTTTGTCGGCGCGTATCTGGATGATTCGCAACTGCCGGCCGATTCACTCACTCGGCGTGAGCGACAGGTTCTTCATTTGATCGCTGAAGGCAATACCACGAAAGAAATCGGACAGCAGCTCAACATCAGCTTCAAGACCGCGGAGTCGCACAGAAGCCATCTCATGCGCAAGCTGGACCTGCATGACATTGCAGGACTGGTGCGCTATGCCATCCAGAAGGGAATAATACGTACCTAGCGCGACGCTGCCGGCGACCGGCCCGTTTAGCTGTAAGAATCTAAAAGACGCGCTGTACCATCTGCACCCTGCTGCCCTCGCAGGTCCTTGACTCCCGCTTGCCGCTGCCACGGACAGTCGCTGCAACTGAGGAGCAGAAGATGAACATCCAGGAGTTCATGGCGGGCTACAAGGCAGCCTGGGAACGCCGCGATCCGGCCATGTTTGCCTCGCTTTTCCACGAGGATGGGAAGTACCACAACACGCCGTTCCAGGTTCAGGCAGGACGAGTAGCACTCGCCGAGTACTGGAAGCGAGTTCAGCTGCAGGAAGACGTTCAGGTCAACTTCGAAGTTCTGGCAAACCAAGGAGACACAGGCCTTGCCCACTGGCACGTCACGTACCAGGTCGCATCAGAAGAGCTGTTTCAGATCTGGTCGCGTTCTACCGGAACAGGGCTGCCCTCCAGAGAGCCGGGTGATCCATTGCCACGCATGGTGCTGGACGGCGTGCTTCAAGCAAGGTTCACACAGGGGCTCTGTAAAGAGGCACGCATTTGGTGGCACAGCATGCCGCAGGCGTAGGGCGACATAAGGCTGAAACCTGTGCTACGTCCTACACTTCACGGGAGCGAAGCAATCCAAGACTCGTGCCGCGCGGATCGAGAAGTGCATCCCAAGATCCTCGCCCGCAAGGGCATGAACGATCGCTAGCTACTTCTTCTGCTGCTTGACCACCCAGACAACCAAGCCGACAACCACGGCCAACACCAGGATCGGCACCCAGTATCCTCCGTATCCCCCCATCCATCCGGAGCCCCACATGCCGCCATTCATCATGTCTCCGTACTGCGCCAGAGCGCTGCCGGTGGCGATAAGCGACGCCAGGCCAGCGCCAAGGCTTCGTAGTGCATTCATGCGTTCACCCACTAGAATTGTCTGGAACACCCTACCCGCCTGAACCTCCCAATGTCGGTGTGCCAGCCAACACAGATCCATTGCCCGGGCCGATCGGAAGACGCGGCCAAAGCGCTTCAATCCCGATGATCACCCCCGAATTCCTCATCACCTCCCTCATCGTCGTGCTCATCCCGGGCACGGGCGTCGTCTTCACGGTCGCCACCGGCCTCGCCCAGGGCCGCAAGGCCAGCTTCTACGCCGCGCTCGGCTGCACGGCCGGCATCGTGCCGCACCTGCTCGCCACGGTGCTCGGGCTGGCGGCGCTGATGCACGCGAGCGCGCTCGCCTTCCAGGCGCTGAAGCTCGCCGGCGTGGCCTACCTGTTCTACCTCGCGTACGCGACCTGGTCGGACAAGGCGGCCTTCGTACTCGAGGAAACGCCGACGAACAAAACCGCCCGCCGGCTGGTGATCAAGGCATTCCTCATCAACATCCTGAATCCGAAGCTGACGCTATTCTTCCTCGCCTTCCTGCCGCACTTCGTCGACCCGAAGGGCGCCTCGCCGCTCGCGCAGCTGCTGCTCCTCAGCGCGATCTTCATGGCGATGACCTTCGTGATCTTCGTCGCCTACGGCAGCCTCGCGCACGCGCTGCGCCGCCACGTGATCGGCGCGCCGCGCGTGCAGGCATGGCTGCGCCGCGGCTTCGCCGGCACCTTCGCGGGCCTGGGCGCGCACCTCGCGCTTGCGCAGCGCCAGTAGCGGCCGGCAATAGTTCACGCTGCCCGGCGATTTCCCCCTGCAGTTAATGGTCAGTTAATTTCCGCTGACTAGCATCCCGGGCCATGAACCTCATGGCTCAGAGCGTCCAGCCCGCAATGCGCGCCGCGCCGGCGCGAGCGCCGCAGGCGCGCCTCGAACCCCTGCACCGCACGCACCCGCAGCGCCGCGCGTTCGAGGACTTCATCGCCGCGCGCTTCGCGAGAGCCTACGGCGCGCGCCTCACGCATTTCCTGCCGCATCTTCTGGGCGTGAAGGACGGCCTCGGGCGCTGGCAGGCGGCCGCGGGCTACGCGGCCGCCGGCGCGCAGCCGTTGTTCCTCGAGCAGTACCTGGACCAGCCGGTCGAGCAGGCGCTCGCCGCCGCGATCGGCGCGCCGATCGCCCGCGGCAGCGTGGTGGAGGTGGGCAATCTCGCCGCGAACAATGCCGGCATGGCGCGAGCGCTGATCCCGCAGCTCGCGCGCCACCTGCACCGCATGGGCTATCGCTGGGTGGCGTTCACCGCCACGCGCGCGCTGCGCAACTCCTTCCACCGCCTGGGCCTGAAGCCCGTGCCGATCGCCGCGGCCGATCCCGCGCGCCTCGCCGACGGCGGCGCGCACTGGGGCAGCTACTACGACCAGGACCCGGTGGTGGTGGCGGGCAAGATTTCGCTCGGCCTGCGCGCATGATCGCGCAGGCGCTCGCCGAGCTGCGCCCGCGCGTCCTCGGCCTGCTCGCCGACAACGGCCCGGACTGGCTCGCCATCGACCTCGCCGCCGAGCGCGCGGGCATTGCGCTGGTGCCGCTGCCGGCGTTCTTCACGCTCGAGCAGATGCAGCACGCGGTCGACGCGAGCGGCATGGATGCGCTGTTCACGGGTTCGCCCGAGACGGCAAAGGCGCTCGGCTTCGAGCCCGTGACCACGCCGGGCTGGTACCGCCGCGAGGCCGCGCCCGTCGACCTGCCCCTGGGCACCACCAAGATCACCTTCACCTCCGGCACCACCGGCGCGCCGAAAGGCGTCTGCCTCGGCGCCGCGCAGCAACAGGCGCTCGCACAGTCGCTCGCGCAGGCCCTGCGCCCGCTCGAACTTCGACGCCACCTGTGCTTGCTGCCGCTGCCGGTATTGCTCGAGAACGTGGGCGGCGCGCGCACCGCGCTCCTCGCCGGTGCCGAATGCGTGCTGCTGCCGCTCGCCGCGGTCGGCCTCGCCGGCGCCACCGGCTTCGATCCGCTCGCCTGCCTCGCGGCGATCGGGCGCGAGCGGGCCGAGAGCGTGATCCTGCTGCCGCAGATGATGCTGGCGCTGACGCTGGCGCTCGAAGCCGGCGCGCCGCGCCCCCCGGACTTGCGCTTCGCCGCGGTGGGCGGCGCCAAGGTCTCTGCCGCGCTCCTCGAGCGCGCGCGCGCCGCGGGCCTGCCCGCCTACGAAGGCTACGGTCTCACGGAGTGCGCTTCCGTCGTCGCGCTCAACCTGCCCGGCGCGGATCGCCCGGGCAGCGTCGGCCGCCCGCTCGCGCACCTGCGCGTGGCGATCGGCGCGGACCACGAAATCGTGGTCTCGGGAGTGCGCACCGGCGACCTCGGGCGTCTAGATGCCGACGGCTTCCTCTACGTCGAGGGACGGCGCAAGCACCTGATCATCACCTCCTTCGGCCGCAACGTCGCGCCCGAGTGGCCGGAGGCCGAACTCACGGCGGGCGGCGTGCTGGCCCAGGCCGCGGTGTTTGGCGAGGCGCGCCCGCAGTTGTGCGCAGTCCTCGTGCCGCGCGACGCCGCCGCGACCGACGCATCGATCGAGGCCGAGGTACGCCGCGCCAACGCGCGCCTGCCCGACTACGCGCGCATTGCGCACTGGCTGCGCGCCGAGGCGCCGTTCAGCGCCGCGAACGGCCTCGCCACCGACAACGGGCGCGTGCGGCGCGATGCGGTCTGGTCGCTCTACGCCGCGCGCCTCGATTCCCTCTACGACACCTCCCCGGAACCCTACGCCATGCCGTTCTTCGAACACCTCCAGCGCAGCACCGCGGCCGAGCGCACTGCGCTGTTCGCGATTCCCGTCATCCAGGACTGCCTCGCCGGCCAGGTGACGCGCGCCCAGTACCTCGAGTTCCTGGCGCAGGCCTATCACCACGTGAAGCACACCGTGCCGCTGCTCATGGCCTGCGGCGCGCGCCTGCCCGAGACGCACGGCTGGCTGCGCACCGCGATCGCCCACTACATCGAGGAGGAAACCGGCCACGAGGAGTGGATCCTCTCCGACATCGCCGCCGCGGGCGGCGACGCCGGCGCGGTGCGCGCGAGCGCCCCGGGCACGGCAACCGAACTGATGGTGGCCTACGTCTACGACTTCATCGCGCGGCGCAATCCCGTGGGGTTCTTCGGCATGGTGCACGTGCTGGAGGGCACCAGCCAGGCACTCGCCACGCGCGCCGCGCAGGTGATGCGCGCGCACCTCGGCCTGCCGCCGGAAGCCTTCACCTACCTCACCTCGCACGGCACGCTCGACCAGGAGCACGTGCGCTTTTTCGCCGGTCTCATGGACCAACTCGAGGCGAGCGCCGACCGCGAGGCGGTGACGCACGTGGCACGCACCGTGTTTCGCCTCTACGGCGACGTGTTCCGCGGCCTGCCGCGCGCTGTCGAAGTGGAGCGGGAGGCGGCGTGAGCGCGACGCGCTACCGCGCCGTGCTCACGGGCGCGACCGGCGGCATCGGCCGCGCGCTCGCCACGCGGCTCGCGCCGCAGTGCGAGGCGCTGCTGCTGGTGGGACGCGATACCGCGAAGCTTGCACGAGTGCGGCGGGAGATCGAATCCGCCGGGGGCCAGTGCCGCGTCGTGGCCGCCGACCTGAGCACGGCGGCCGGCCGCGAGGCCGTCGCGCGCGCCGCCGCCGAAACCCCGGGCGGCATCGACCTCCTGGTCAACAACGCGGGCGCGGGCGAATTCGCCTGGCTCGCCGACCAGAGCGACGAAGCGCTGGAGCGCATCGTTTGCGTGAACGTGCTCGCACCGATGCAGCTCACGCGCCGGCTGCTGCCGCTGCTGCTCGCGCAGGGCGCCGCCCGCATCGTGAACGTCGGCTCGATCTTCGGCCATCTCGGCTATCCGGGTTTCGCCGCCTACAGCGCGACCAAGTTCGCGCTGCGCGGTTTCAGCGAGGCGCTGCGCCGCGAGCTCGCCGACGGACCCGTGCGGGTGAGCTGGTTCGCGCCGCGCGCGACGCGCACGGCGATGAACCGCGACGCGGTGGGCGCCCTGAACGCCGAGCTCGGCGTGGCCATGGACGACCCGGCCGCGGTGGCCGAGGCGTTCCTCGACCTCCTGCGCCGGCCGGCGCGCGAGCGGCTGCTCGGCATGCCCGAGCGGCTCTTCGCTCGCCTCAACCAGCTGTTCCCGGCGCTGGTGGACCACGCCCTGCGGCGCCAGCTTCCGGTCATCCGCCGCCACGCGCGCGGCGACACGTCCCCACCCTCTACTCAAGGAGTACTGCCATGAAACCGAAAGCAAGGATTCTTCTCGCCCTGACCTGCGCCGCGATCGCCGCGGCGCCGCTCGCGCGCGCCGGCGTCGACGACGACGTGCGCACGTTGCAGCACGAATGGGAGCAGATCAAGTACCGCAAGGCCGAACCCGAGCAGGAAAAGGCCTTCCAGGCGCTCGCGGAGAAGGCCAGCAGCGTGCGCCACAAGCACGCCGAGCGCGCCGAGGCCGAGATCTGGTACGGCATCATCGTCGCGAGCTACGCCGGCGCCAAGGGCGGCTTCGGCGCGCTGTCGCTTGCCAAGGACGCCAAGGCCGCCCTCGAACACGCGCTGCAGCTCGACCCGAAGGCGCTCTCCGGCTCCGCCTACACCAGCCTCGGGTCGCTGTACTACCAGGTGCCGGGCTGGCCCATCGGCTTTGGCGACGACGCGAAGGCGCGCGAGCTCCTCGACCGGGCGCTGGCCCTCAATCCCGCGGGCATAGACCCGAACTACTTCCTCGGCGACTACCTGTACCGCCAGCGCGACTTCGACGGCGCGCGCGTGGCGCTCGAGCGTGCGCTGAAGGCGCCCGCCCGCCCCGACCGGCCGCTCGCCGACGAAGGCCGGCGCCGGGAGATCCAGGCGCTGCTCGCCAAGCTTCCCGCGCGCCAGGGAGTATCCTCGCGCTGAAATGCGCATCCTGCTGGTCGAGGACGACGAGCTCCTGGGCGGCGGTGTACGCGACGCGCTCGAGCGCGCGCGCTACGCCGCTGAATGGGTGACCGACGGGCGCGCAGCGCTCGCCGCGCTGCGCGCCGGCGCGTTCGACCTCGTGATCCTCGACCTGGGCCTGCCCGGCATGGACGGGCTGGAGGTGCTGCGCAACCTGCGCGCCGGCGGCGGCGCCACGCCGGTGCTGGTGCTCACGGCGCGCGACACCGCGGCGCAACGCGTCGCGGGGCTGGACGCCGGCGCCGACGATTACCTGGTCAAGCCCTTTGACGTCGATGAACTGCTGGCGCGCGTGCGCGCGCTGCAGCGGCGCGGCCGCGGCGCGGCGCTCAACGTCATCGAGCACGGGCCGCTCAGGCTCGACCCGGCCTCCTTCTCGGTGACCTGCGAGGGCCGCTCGGTCGCGCTGCAGCGGCGCGAGTTCATGCTGCTGCAAAAGCTCCTGGAGAGCCCGGGGCAGGTGCTGTCGCGCGCGCAGCTGGAGGAGTCGGTATACGGCTGGGACGGCGGCGTGGAGAGCAATTCGCTCGACGTGCATATCCACCGCCTGCGCCGCAAGCTGTACCCGGAGGTGATCCGCACCGTGCGCGGCGTGGGCTACGTCGTCGATCCCGCCCCCGCGGCGCCGGCGGGCTGAGCCTTGCCCGCACGCTCGATCCTGGCGCTGCTGCTCTCGGGCACGGTCGCGGCACTGCTGGCGGTGCTCGGCGCGGCGGCCTGGCTGAGCTTCGCCGGTAGCGAGGAAGAAGCGCAGGAGCTGTTCGACGCGCGCCTCGCGACGTCAGCGCGCGTGCTCGAGGCGCTGGTCGCGCGCCAGGTGGAGAAGGCCACCGTGTCCAAGCCGATCGTCATCACGCTGCCCGGACCGTTGGAAGGCGAGTCCCACGACACGCCTGGCCCGTTGGGCCACTACTACGAGACCAAGATCGCTTTCCAGGTACGCGATGGCACGGGGCGCCTGCTCGCACGCTCGGCCTCGGCGCCGGAGGCGCCATTCGCCCCGCTCGCCGCGGGCTTCGCCACGCGCTTTTTTGCCGGCGAGGACTGGCGCGTGTTCACGCTGCGCTCGGGCGACGCCTGGGTGCAGGTGGCGGAAAAGGACGAGGTGCGCGGCGAGCTCACCGCGAAGCTCGCCTACGCCGCGGCGGCGCCGCTGCTGGCCGGCATCCCGCTGCTCCTCGCGCTGCTCGGCCTGCTGATCCGGTATGGGCTGGCGCCGCTGTCCAACCTCGCGCGCCAGGTGGCGGCGCGCCAGCCGGGCTCGGTGGCGCCGCTCGAGCTGGCGCGCACCCCGGCCGAGATCGCGCCGCTGGTCGAGGCGCTGAATGGCCTGCTGGCGCGCGTGCGCGACGCGCTCGAGCGCGAACGGCGCTTCACCGCCGACGCGGCGCACGAGCTGCGCACGCCGCTCGCCGCGCTGAAGGTGCACGCGCAGAACGCCGCGCGCGCCTCCTCGCCCGCCGAGCGCGAGGCCTCGCTCGCGCGCATGCTGCAGGGCCTGGAGCGCACCGTGTGCCTCGCCGAGCAGATGCTCGCCTACAGCCGCGCCGCGGCGCCCGGCGAGCCGGTGCGGCGCGAGCGCGTGGCGCTGAAGGCACTCGCGCAGGAGGCGGCGGAATCGGTGCAGGCGCGTGCGCAGGAGCGCCGCTGCACCATCGAGGTTTCGGCGGACGCGGACCTTGCCGTGACCGGCGAGCGCCAGAAGCTGCTCAGCCTCGTCACCAATCTGCTCGACAACGCCCTGCACTACGGGCCGCAGGGCGGCCGCGTGCGACTGGAGCTGCGCCGCGAAGGCGCCGCCGCGGTGCTGGCCGTTTCCGACCAGGGCCCCGGCATCCCGGCTGCATTGCGCGAGCGCGTCTTCGAGAGCTATTACCGCATCCCCGGCGCTGCCGGCGCCGGCAGCGGCCTGGGGCTCGCGATCGTCAAGGAGATCGCCGAGGCGCACGGCGCGCGCGTGGCGATCACCGAGGGCGCTGCGGGGCAAGGGGCCCGCGTGGAGGTGCGGTTCCCTCCGGCGTAGTGCGGCGGTTTGCGCTATGTTTGCCGGCGAGTGCGCCCATGACCCGCCTGATGCACGGATTCCCGCCTGCGCCCGAGGGCCAGGTGACGCTCGCCAACTGGCGCACGGCGCCGTTCAACCGCTGGGCCTTCCAGCACGTGCGCGAGATCGTGCCCTCGGCCGACATCGCCCACGACCCCGCGCGCGTCAGTCCGTTGCCGGAGGCGCTGGCGGACCTGTCGTCGCTCCAGCTCGAGCCGGGCTTCCTCGAGGCTACCGACACCGACGCCCTGGTGATCCTGCACCGCGGCCGCATCGTGTTCGAGCACTACGCCAACGGCATGACCGCGGCCACGCCCCACATCCTCATGTCGGTGTCCAAGTCGCTGCTCGGCCTGCTCGCCGGCATCCTGGCCGCGCGCGGCGTGCTCGATCCCGGGCGGCCGGTGACGGACTATGTCCCCGAGCTGGCCGCGACGGCGTACCGGGGCGCCGCCGTACGCCAGCTGCTCGACATGCGCGCCGGCATCGACTTCGATGAAGACTACCTCGCAACCGCAGGCGAGATTATCGAATACCGCAAGGCGACCAACTGGAATCCCCTCGCGCCGGGCGAGACGCCGACCGACCTGCGCTCGTACTTCGGCCGGCTGACGCGAGCCGACGGCGCGCACGGCGGGCGCTTCCACTATGTGTCGCCCAACACGGACCTGCTGGGCTGGGTGATCGAGCGCGCGGCGCACGCCCGTTATGCCGAATTGATGAGCGAGCTTCTCTGGCGGCCGATGGGTGCCGGGCACAGCGCCTACATCACGGTGGACCGCCTCGGCGCGCCACGCTGCGCCGGGGGCGTGTGCGCCACGGCGCGCGACCTGGCGCGTGTCGGCCAGCTGCTCGTCGAGGGCGGCAGGCGCATCGTGCCCGAGAGCTGGATCGACGACATCGCCGCCCATGGCGACCCGCAGGCCTGGGCCGCCGGGAGCTTCGCCGCCTACTACCCGGGCGCAGCGATGCACTACCGCGACAAGTGGTACGTACTGCGCGGCGCCGCGCCGCTCCTGTTCGGCATGGGCGTGCACGGCCAGAACCTGTACGTGGACCGCGCCCTGCAGCTGGTCGTCGCCAAGTTCTCCTCGCAGGCGCAGCCCATCGATGCGCACCGCATCGCGCTCACCACGCGCGCCGTGGAGCGCCTGCGCCAGCAGTTCGCGGGCGCCGCATGAGAATCTTCATCGGCATGGACGAGCGCCAGCCGCTCGCCTACCACGTGTGCCGCTCCTCCATCGAGCGCCACGCGGGCGCACGCGTGCAGATCGAGCCGCTGCGCCTGAAATGGCTGCCGGTGAAGCGCCGCGGCCTCACCGACTTCACCTTCAGCCGCTACCTCTGCCCTTACCTGTGCGACTTCGAGGGCGAGAGCCTGTTCATGGACGCCGACATCGTGGTGCGCGCCGACGTGCGCGAGCTCGCGCAGCTCGCCGCGAAAGACGCGCCGGTGTCGCTGGTGAAAAACAAGCTGCGCCTGGAGTGGCCGAGCATGATGGTCTTCAGGAACGGCCTGTGCCGCGCGCTCACGCCCGAATTCGTCGAGACCGGCAAGCCCGAAGCGTTCGAGTGGGCCTCGAGCATCGGCGAACTGCCGGCCGAGTGGAACCACTGCGTGGGCTACGACGCGCCCGACCCGCAGGCGAAGCTCATCCACTTCACGCAAGGCATCCCGTGCTGGCCCGAGACGCAGGACTGCGAGCACGCCGAGACCTGGCGCGAGGAGCACCGGCACCTGAACGGCACGGTGTCGTGGACCGAGCTCATGGGGCACTCGGTCCACGCCAAGCACATGCGGTCACCGCGCTAGCGCGCTTTCAGCGCGCGCGAGGCGCGCGCGACGTCCTTCGCCTTGACCCAGAACACGGCGCCGAAGCGGCCGCCGCCCGCGGTCACGGCCTGCAGCGACACGAGGTTGATCTTCGCCTTCGCCAGGCGGTTGAGGATCGAGGTGAGCGCGCCCACCTTGTCCGCGCCCGAGGCGAGAAACACCGTCTTCCTCGCCGAGAGCTTCAGCTTCGCCTTGCGCGCCGCCTGGGTGAACCTTGCGTTGTCCTTCGGGATGAAATCCACCTGCGCGCCGCCGGCGGCCGGGAAGCCCGTGAACGCGAGCAGGCTCACTTTCGCCTTCTTCAGCTCGCCGAGCAGCTGCGCGCCCGCGCCGGGACGCTGCGGCACCTTCATGGAGTAGTAGGACGCTTTGCGGATGGCCATCGTTGCCTCCTTCGGTGGGGGGAGTTGCGGCCTATAATTCTGCGCTCCCCATGGGCAATCGGCTATCGAAGATCACCACGCGCACCGGTGACGCGGGCGACACTGGCCTCGGCGACGGTTCGCGCGTGGCGAAGGACAGCGCGCGCATCCAGGCGCTGGGCGACCTCGACGAGCTCAACTCCTGGCTGGGCCTGGTGCTTGCCGAGAAGGTGCCCGCCGCGGTGAAGGACGCCTTGCTGCAGGTGCAGCACGACCTGTTCGACCTCGGCGGCGAGGTGTGCATCCCGGGTCACGCGATGATCACCGAGGCGCACGTGCAGCGGCTCGAATCCCTGACCCAGGCGCATAACTCGAAATTGAAGCCTCTCAAGGAATTCATCCTTCCCGGCGGCACTTGCGCGGCGGCCACCACGCACCTCGCGCGCGCCGTGTGCCGCCGCGCCGAGCGAAGCCTGGTCGCGCTGGGGCGGCGCGAAATCGTCAACGATCGCGCCCGGCAGTACCTCAACCGCCTCTCGGACCTCCTGTTTGTCCTCGGCCGGGACCTCAACCGCGCGGCGAAGCGCGGCGACGTGCTCTGGAAGCACGAGCGCGGCAAGCGGTTTAAAGTGCGCTGATGCGCCTCGCCGCCGTTTTGCTTCTCGTCCTGCCGCTCGCGGCGCTCGCGCACGACGAGGAGCGCGAGCCGCTGTTCAACCTCGTCAGCCTCTCGGCGCAGGCCGAGCGCGAGGTGGCCAACGACCTGCTCAGCGCGGTGCTGGCGGCCGAGGCCGAGGGCCCCGACGCCGCGAAGCTCGCGGCCGACGTGAACCGGAAGATGGCGCGTGCGCTCGAGGCGGCGCAGGGCGTGCGCAGCGTGCGGGCGCGCTCGGGCGGCTACCAGACCTGGCCGGTGAGCGAGAAAGGCAGGATCGTGCGCTGGCGCGTGCGCCAGGAGCTGCGCCTCGAATCCGCCGACTTCGCGGCCGCCACCGCGCTCATCGGCCGGCTGCAGCAGGAGCTGGTGGTCGCCGGCCTCGCGGCCACGGTATCGGACGAGGCACGGCGCCGCGCCGAGAATGCGCTCACCGCCGAAGCGCTCGCGGCGTTCGAGGAGCGCGCACGCGTGGTGCGCGACGCCATGAAGGTGAAGGGCTATCGCGTGCAGGCGCTGCAGATCGGGGGGGGCGGCGGCGCGCCGCGGCCGATGCTCGCCATGCAATCGCGCGCCGAGGCGGCCGCGCCTGCGATCGAGCCCGGCACCTCTCGCCTCCAGGTCACCGTCTCGGGCACCATTCAACTGCAATGAAGCCGGCACCCGCCCCCGCGGTGAAAGCCCTCGTGTTCGACGTGTTCGGCACGGTCGTGGACTGGCGCGGCTCGCTCATCCGCGAGGGAAAGCTGCTGGGCCGTCGCAAGAAGCTCCAGGTCGACTGGGCCGCCTTTGCCGACGCCTGGCGCGCGGGCTACCGCCCGGCGATGGCGCGGGTGCGCTCGGGCGAGCTGCCGTGGACCAAGATCGACGTCCTGCACCGCATGATCCTCGACGCCCTGCTGGAGAAGTTCGCTCTCCGCGGGCTCACCGAAGACGAAATCGACCACCTCAATCGCGCCTGGCACCGCCTCAGGCCCTGGCCGGACGCGAAGGCGGGCCTGGCGCAGCTGAAGCGCCGGCACGTCATCGCCACGCTGTCCAACGGCAACGTGGCGCTGCTCGTCAACATGGCGAAGCACGCGGGGCTGCCCTGGGACTGCATCCTGTCGGCCGAGGTCGTGCACCACTACAAGCCCGACCCCGAAACCTATCTCGGCGCCGCGGACCTGCTCGGGGTGAAACCGCATGAATTGATGCTGGTGGCCGCGCACAAGGACGACCTGCACGCGGCGCGCGCCTGCGGCCTGAAGACCGCCTATGTCACGCGAGCGCGCGAGTACGGGCCCGGCGTGAAGCTGGACGTTTCGCGCGAGCCGGCGTTCGACCTGCACGCGCGTGACTTCAACGACCTCGCGCGGCAACTGGCGCGCTGAGCCCCGCCATGGCCGCCCGCAAACCCCCCGTACCCCGCCATCGCCTGCTGATCGTCGACGACGAGGAATCGATGCGCTTGCTGCTCGCGCGCCTGGCGAGCAAAGGCCTGAAGGCCGAAGTACAGCTCGCCGGCACCTGCGAGCAGGCGCTGCGCCTGGCGCGCAACTACGCCTACGACGCGATCCTGCTCGACCTGATGATGCCGGGCATCGGCGGCTTCGAGGTGCTGAAGGAGATCCGCGCGTCATCCGCCAACATGTCGACGCCGATCCTCATCGTCTCGGCGCTCGAGGACATGGAAACCAACGACCGCTGCATAGCGGCGGGGGCCAGCGGTTTCCTGGTGAAGCCGGTGGAGCAGAAGGCGCTGGTGATCGCCGTGAAATCGCTGCTCGCGGCGCGCGGCAAGTCCAAACGCAGATAGGGGGACCGATGGCCGAGATCAAGATCGCAAACGTCGAGGCGCTGGGCAAGCCGCTCGGCCAGTACTCGCACATGGCGCGCGTGAAAAACGCGGTTGAAACGCTCTACATTGCGGGCATGCTGGCGCCGGGGGACGATTTCGACGCCCAGTGTAGCGGCGTGTTCCGGCAGATCGAGACCGCGCTCAAGTCCGCGGGCGCCGGCTGGGGCCACGTGGCGCAGTTCACCACCTACCTGG
>Ga0105107_10002030_pt1 | contig 13320 bp, 11 predicted proteins | sample PPLLaktember2015_6_FD_79335 | JGI IMG/M metagenome (GOLD analysis project Ga0105107, IMG submission 79335) | Freshwater sediment microbial communities from Prairie Pothole Lake near Jamestown, North Dakota, USA - PPLs Lake P8 Core (1) Depth... | ecosystem: Environmental > Aquatic > Freshwater >...
AGGAATCGCCTTCCGATGTATCCCGTGGCTCCGGTCAGGAGGATATTCATGGCCGTTGCGACATCGTTTAAGGGAAGCCTGCCTTGATATGGGCCACGAACTCTATTTGGCCATATCGTACAAATCTTTCTTGATGAGAGCCAACCTCTTCTCTTCCACCCTGACGCCTTTGAAATGACCCCAGTTCATGGCCAGATAGACCAGCGGATGGCGTAAGCTCGCGGGAAGCCGCCAGAGGATCGACCAGGGGCTGTAAAACGCCTTTCTGGCCCTTATCTTGCCGACCATCAATTCATAAGCCGACATGTTCTTCGGCTTAAAGACCACGGTGCTGTGGTCGTAGTATTTCCAATCGTCGGTGAGCAACCGGCCTTGCTCCTTCATTTTCTGGAAGGTCTTGGTCCCCGGATAAGGAGTCAGAACATTGAAGGCGACCGAATGGACCTTGTTCTTGCGAAGGAACTTGACGGTCTCATCAAAGACGTCTTTTGTGTCTTCGTCAAAACCGAAGATCATCGAGGCCAAGATGAAGAGCCCGGCTCGACGCACTTTTTTCAGGCCGTCCTCCAATCCTCGAAGGGAAAGGAACGATTTCCGCAAGGAGCTCATCTGGGTTTCCTTGATGCTCTCGAGTCCGACGAACAGACCCTTGCAGCCGCTTTCGACGGCCAGCTTCAGAAGCTCGTCGTCCTTGACCAGGAGGGCGATGGACGACTGCCCGACCCAGGAGATCTTGAGCGGTTTGAGGGCGGCGAAGAGCTCCTTGGCATAGCTTGGATGCCCGATGATATTATCATCAAGGAACATGAAGAGCCTTTTGCCGGACTCTTTGATATCCCTCACGACATTTTCGATGGGGATATGGCGGATCTCTTTGCCGAAGAGATCAGTGACGCAACAGAAATCGCAATGGTAAGGACAACCGCGGGTCGTCATGATAGGCACCATGCCGAAAAGGTGGCGCCTGGTGATCTTGCTGAAGTCCTTGGGCACATATCTCGAAAGGTCAGGCCTCGGATTATGATAGATCTTCTTCAGACGGCCCTGTTGGCAGTCTTCGAGTAATTCGCTCCATACGCCTTCGGCCTCGCCGACCACGACGGAATCGCCGTGGGGCGCTGCCTCATCGGGAAGCAGCGTCGGGTGCACACCGCCCAGAACGACCGTTTTTCCTCTTTCCTTGAACTCCCGGGCAAGCCAATAGGCGCGGGAGGCATTGGAGGTCATGAAGCTGATCCCGACAAGATCACAGTCCTGCTCGAGATCGATATCCTCAGCTTCTTCATCAAGCATAACGACCTGATGCTCCTTGGGAGTCAGGCCCTGGAGGATGAATAATGCCAACTGCGGCATCAACATCTGCTTATTGGTCTTTTCGTTCGGATCGACCGATGGGGATATAAGCAGGATCTTCATCTGTCGTGCCGTGATCAGCCTAGACCGGGACCGAGTGCTTCCCCGTTGGCGGTTGAGCCGCTCGCGATCGCACTGACAACTCAGTATATCACAATCCGAAGGCCGGCATCAGGGACTGCCCGTGCTCCCGGCCGATGGGCGGAGCGTTTCTTGACAAGTTCTTGACACAATTCTAACAACTCCCTGCCTCACAGGCCTCATATTGACTGCGACATGTGAATCATGAGGAACACGCACATGGGCGAACGAAGGACCCACATCATCCTCAATCCGGCCTCGTCCGCGGGAAGGACGGGTCGCCGGAAAGCCGAAATACTCGCCGCTATCGAGCGCCATCTCGGCGGAGGATCCTCGCTCTTCGTGACGAGCCGGCCGGACGAAGCGACCTCTTCCGCCCGGGAGGCGGCCCTCCGGGGCGCCGGGCTCATCATCGCCGTCGGCGGCGACGGGACGATCCAGGAGGTCGTCAACGGCTTGATGGAGGCGGGCCCTCCCCCGGAGCGGCGCCTTCAGCTGGGCATCATCAACGCCGGCACGGGTCACGGGTTCGCTCAGAGCCTCGGTCTGCCGGCGGGCATCGATGACCAGTGCGCCGGCATTGCCCGCGGGACCGTCCGCCGGGTCGATATCGGCCGGGCCTCCTTCACGAACGGCCATGGCCGGTGCGTCGAGCGCTACTTCGTCAACGAATGCCAAGCCGGGATCGGCGGCCGGGTCGTCGAGAAGGTCCAGGCCGGACATAAGAAGCTCGGCGGCCCTCTCGCGTTCGGGTTGGCGACGCTCGCGGCCGCCTTGAGCTACCCCAATCGCTCCATCAGGTTCTCCGTCGACGGCGGCCCGGAAGAAAAGGGGAAGTTCGTCGGGATCGTGGCCGCCAACGGCAACGTCATGGCCGGAGGGATGAGGCTGGCCCCCCAAGCGACGGTCGAGGACGGCCGGCTGGATATCCTGTTCATGCACGGACAGACCCTTCCCGAACGGCTGCGCAATTTCCCGAAGATCTACTCGGGGACGCACCTCGGATCGCCGAAATTCAGCTGTCTTCGCGGCCGGACGGTTTCCCTGGCTTCGGAGGAGCCGGTCTCCTTTGAAGCCGATGGCGAAATGTTCGGATATCTGCCCTGCAAGATCGATGTCATTCCGTCGGCCCTGGAGCTGAGGACCGTCAGCCCGGTGAAAGGATAGGCCATGGCGGACCTGCCAATGAGGATCCGGAAATTCGAGTTCGAGTTCCGCATCTTCATCTCCTTCGGCCTGGTCATCCTCATCAGCGTCCTCTCTTTCGTGGTTTTTGCCGGCCTTCCCGGCAATTCCGTCGCGCTCGGCGGACTCCTCGGGATCCCCGCATCGAGATCGCGCGCGCTGGGCTACCTTGCGGCCGCGCTCTTCATGGCCGGGGCCTCTTTTCTCCGGATCTGGTCAGGGAGCGTCCTGACCTCGAGGCGGATGATGTCCTTTGAGGTCAAAACCGACGCGCTCCTTTCCTCCGGCCCTTACCGGCTCGTCCGGAATCCGATCTATCTCGCCGACCTCGTCGCCTTCACCGGGTTCGCGCTTTGCCTTCCGCCGATAGGCCTCCTGCTGCCGGTCATCCTGTTCCTGCACTACACGCAGCTCATCGGCTATGAGGAGATCTCTCTCCGGAAAGAATTCGGGCGGGACTATGCGGTCTATCAGGGTCGCGTGCCCCGCCTGCTCCCGCGCTTCGGCACTCTCAAGTCCCTCGGACCCGCCCTCAAGGAGATCGCGGTGACCCGGGACGGGATCCGGCACAACGCCCTTTACCTTCTTTTCATCCCCGGCTTCGTCGCGGCGGCGGCCACGGGCAAGCTCGTCTGGGCCGTGGCGGCCGGGCTGCCGGCCGTCGTGGACTGGGCGATCGTCCACACGAAGATCGGCGTCGTCAAGGAGGGGACGAAACCGGCTGTCAAGACCAAGATGTTCAAGGACGTCCTTTACGCCAATTGCTGGGAGGACCCGCAGCTCGATCGGAAGGCCTTGGGGATCGACAGGGACGACGTCGTTCTTTCGATCACCTCGGGCGGCTGCAACCTCCTGGCCTTCCTTCTCGACGATCCCCGCAAGGTCATCGCCCTCGACGTCAATCCTCATCAGGGCTATCTCCTCGAGCTCAAGATGGCCGCCTTCCGGAGGCTGTCCTACCGGCGCATGCTCGAATTTTTCGGCGTCCGGCCTTGCCCGACGCGCGCCGCCTGCTATCGCCAACGGCTCCGGCCGTGTCTGTCGGGCGACGCGGCCCGGTTCTGGGACGGCCACCCGGGGAAGATCGCCCGGGGCATCATCCACGCGGGGCGCTATGAGCGGTACATGCGCCTGCTCCGGAAGACCGTCGTCGCGGGGTTCGGGAAGAGGCGGCTGATCAAGAGAATGTTCGAGGCCGACGGCCCGGCCGCAAGAGAGAGACTCTACCGCGAGAAGTGGCAAGGCGTCTGGTGGAGCCTCCTGACGGGCGTCATGCTCAGCCGGCGGCTCAATTCGCTGCTTTTCGACAAGGCCTTCTTCGCTTATCTCGACCGCGACTTCTCGTTCGGCCGCCATTTCGCCGCCAAGGCCGAGCGGGCCCTCGTCGAGCTGCCGATGAGGGAGAATACCTTCCTCTCCTATATCCTCCTCGGCCGGTTCTACAGCGAGGCCTTTCTGCCCGTCTACCTGCGCCCCGAGAGCTTCCGGACGATCCGGGACCGCCTGGACCGCGTCGAGATCGTCACGGACAGCTGCGAGCGCTATTTCGCCGGCCTCCGGGACTCGTCGATATCCAAATTCAACTTTTCCAACATCTTCGAATGGATGTCCCCGGCCGCCTTCGAAAACCTGCTTCGGGAAACCGTTCGCGTCGCCCGGGACAGGGCCGTTCTCACGTACCGCAATCTCCTGGTGTTCCGGGAACGGCCGCCGTCCCTCGGCGCCAGCATCCGGCCCCGGCACGACCTGGCGAAGGCGCTCCTGGGGACCGACCTCTCTTTCATTTACGACAACTATGTCGTCGAGCAGGTCGAAAAGGGCTAGGGCCATGATGTATTCCGCCGCCCCCGTCTCGGACAGGAAGCGACTCGACGAGTTCCTCCGGCTGCCGTTCGCGATCTATCGCGGCGATCCGCTGTGGGTGCCGCCGGTCATCGCCGAGGTCCGAAGGACGCTCGATCCGGAGCGCAACCCTTACTTCGCGAACGCGACGCTCCGCCTGTTCGTGGGTTATCGAAGCGGGACGCCCGTCGCCCGGACGGCGATCGTCATCAACAGCGCCCATCATCTGGCGTTCGGCGTCCGGTCGGCCTTCTTCGGCTTTTTTGAATCGGCGAACGACGAGGCCGCCGTCCGGCGCCTCTTCGACGAAGCCGAGACATACTGTCGGGCCCGAGGCGTCGAGCTCCTCGAAGGGCCGTTCAATCCCCATCATTATTCCGAGCTCGGCCTCCAGATCGACGGATTCGGGACGGCGCCGGCCTTTTTCCAGCCCTACAATCCGTCTTACTACTGCGATCTCCTCGAAAAGGCCGGATTTCGCCTCTCGGCTCGCTTCCAAACGATGAAGAACGACGACATCGGAAACTATCTCAACCGCCGCTTTGGCGCCCTCGCCGCCGGGCCTGGCCGGAACGGATACACGATCCGGTCGTTCTCGCTCAAGGACAGGGCCGGGGACCTGGAACGCATCAGGGAGGTCAACAACGACGCCTTCGCCGCGAACTGGCATTTCCTCCCCCTGGGCCCGGAGGAGTATGCGTTCTCGGCGAAGCACATGGGTCTCGTGACCCGGCCGGACCTCATCAAGATCGTCGAGCACCGGGGCCGGCCGGTGGGCGTCCTTCATTGCGTCCTCGACGTGAACCCGCTCCTGAGGAGATGGAAGGGCGTCCCGGGACCGGTCAAGCTCATCAGGTTTCTCCGGGGCCGAAGGGCGGTCAAGACGATCATTCTCTTCACCGTCGGCATCAAGAAGGAGTACCGGCTTTCGGCCGTCTCGCATCTGCTCCTGGCCGGGTTCCGCAGGATGGCCCAGACCTTCGAAAGGGCCGAGACGACCTGGCTCGCGACCGATAACCGGCCCGCGCTTAAAGCCGCGGAGAGCCTGGGCATGCGGCCCGACAAGCACTTCGGCATCTATGCCAAGGAGCTCGGTCCATGACGCCCACCCTCGAGCCGCGTGACTGGGGCCTGGGAACGGCCGCCGACGGCCGGCTCATGATCGGGGCCGAGAGCGTGGCGGGGCTCGCCCGCGCTTTCGGAACGCCGCTCCACGTCCTCCACGAAGAGCGGCTCGAGGCGACGGCCGTCAGGTTCCGGCGCAGCATGGAGGCGGCCTACCCGGGACGGACCTCCGTTCATTTCGCCTTCAAATGCAATTCCGTCCCGGCCGTCATCGAAGCCGTCCGCCGGGCGGGCCTCAAGGCCGAGGTCATGAGCCCGTTCGAGCTCGAGCTGGCCCTTCGATCGGGATATCGCGGTGAGGACATCGTCGTCAACGGGCCGGGGAAGACCGCCGCGTTCCTCAAGATGGCCGTCGAGAGCGCCGTCCGCCTCGTCGCCGTCGATTCGCCCGGCGAGCTGGCCCTCGTCGACGCGATCGCCCGGGCCGCACGAAAACAGGCCGACGTGCTCCTGCGGGTCAATCCCGATTTCGTCCCCAGGGGAATGAACGCCGGCTCGGCCACGGGGAGCCGCAAGGGATGCGCCTTCGGCTTCGACCTCAGGGGCGGCGAGGTCAAGACAGCCCTGCGATCGATCCGAAGCATGCCCGGCCTCCGCTTCCGCGGCTTCCATTTCCACATCGGAACGGGCATCCGCGACGCGAAGGCTTACGCTCAGGTCCTGGACCGTCTGGCCCCGCTTTTTCGAGAGACGCGCGCCGGCGGCTTCCGCGTGGACATCGTCGACGTCGGCGGCGGCTTCGCCTCGCCGACCACCCGGGAGATGACATCCCGCGAGCTTCTCGTCTATCAAGGGTTGGAGCGGCTGCCGGCCGGGGGCTCCGCCGGCGGCTGCGGTTCGTTCGAGGATTTTTCGGGGGAGATCGCCCGCGCCCTGCTCCGGATCTTCCCCGGGAACGAGCTTCCTGAGCTCCTCTCCGAGCCGGGCCGATCGATCGCCAGCCCGAACCAGTTCCTCCTCCTGACCGTGTCTCACGTCAAGATCCGGCCGAAGGTGAGGAAATGGCTGATCACGGACGGCGGCCTGGGGACGGTCACGCTGCCGACCTTCTATGAATGCCACGAGGTTCTCCTGGCCGACGACGTCCGCCGGCCCCGGACGGATAACGTGACCATCGTCGGCCCGGTCTGCTTCGCGTCCGACATCGTGTACCGGAATATCCGCATGCCGGAGGTCCGGCCAGGCGAGACGATCGCCATCATGGACAGCGGCGCCTATTTCATCGCCCAGGAATCCTCCTTCGGGTTTCCGCGGCCCGCCGTCGTCGCCGTGGGCCGGGACGGCGCCCGGCTCGTCCGCCGGAGGGAGACCTTCGCGGATATGACCGGACGAGATCTTTTCTCGCCCCCCAAAGCCATCGAGGAGGTGGACCATGTTATTCGCCCTGATCAAGAACGACTCGAACCCGGAACGTGACGCGCTCGCCGCGGCGATCGTCGCGTCGTGCCTCGAGCACGGCCACACGCTCGGCTCCCCGGAGGACGGGGTCCGGTTCGTTCTCAACCTGACCGACGTCGGCTCGCCCCGGAGCTTCAGGCGCCGGGCCCAATCGGTCTTTGTCTTCTCGCTTGTGACCCTCGACCGGCCGCCCGATCCGGGAACGGACCTGCGCTCGCTGTGCTACACGACCCTCGTCCGCACTCTTTCGAACGTCCTCCTTTGCGCCGTGCCGAGGGACGGACAGGCGGGGAACGGGGGCGGGCACTCCTATGAGATGTATTTCACGACCCCCGAAGCCGGCTTCTATCATCTCGAGTTCGATCCCGAGCGCGTCTACGAACGGATCATCCCCATCGCCGGCTCCCGATTCGCCATCGCCAACCGGATCTCCGAAGACCTGCCCGAACGCTTCTGGCGGACGTCGCCCGTCGTCGAGCGGATCAAGGCCGGCGGCGGCGAGCTTGATGCGCTCGGCGTGCTGCCCGCGCCGTTCTGCCTTCGCGACGTCCTGCCCGAGAGGTCCATCCGGCACATCTACAAGCTGTTCGAGATGCGGAGCCTGAGCTACGGGAACCTGAGCGCCCGGGAGCGCATTCCCGAGCTCGGGGAGACGACGTTCTGGATGACGGCGCGGGGGGTCGACAAGGCCCACCTCTCGAAGATCGGCTGGGACGTTCTCCTGGTCAAAGGCTTCGACGCCGACGCCGTTCAGGCCCTGGTCAGCGTCCCTCCCGATCATGACCCGAAGGCCCGGGTCTCGGTCGACGCCGTGGAGCACGAGCTCATCTACCGGACGTTCCCGGGCGTCGAGGCCATCGTTCATATCCACGCGTGGATGGACGGCGTCCTCAGCACGGGGCAGAACTATCCGTGCGGGACGATCGAGCTGGCCGAGGACGTGGTCCGTCTTCTCGCCCGGACCGCGCGGCCCGAGCGGACGTCTGTCGGCCTCCGGAATCACGGCCTGACCATCACGGGCCCGAGCCTCGACGAGATCTTCGGCCGCATCCGCGGCCAGCTGCGGACCGAAGTCCAGATGACGGCCTAGGCAGAAGGGCCCCCGTCATGGACATGTACGCCGTCCGGACGCTCCGCAGCCAGCCCCTCCGCCTGCTCCTGACGATCGGAGGCATTGCGCTGTGCATCGTCCTGATGCTCTTTCTTTTGGCCGTCTACCGGGGCGTGGCCGACGGCTCGGTGGAATATATCCGGCAGAATCGGGCTGATCTCTGGGTTCTCCAGGACAATGCCACGAACATCCTAAGGGGTTCGTCCCTCTTATCGTTGGACCAGATCAACGCCATCGCCCAGGCGCCCGGCGTCCGGACGGCCGCGCCCGTTCTGTTCCTTCTTTCGACGGTCCGGAAGGGTAACAAGGTCGGCACGGTCTTCCTGACCGGGTTCGAGCCCGAAAAGGGCCTCGGCGGGCCGCCTCAGCTCGTCCGGGGGCGGAGCCCGCGCGCGGACGACGAGATCGTCCTCGATCGGTCGTTCGCCCGGAAGTTCGGCTTCGAGATGGGGGAAGAGGTCGATCTGCAGGGACGCCCGCTGAAGATCGTCGGCATCAGCCGGGGGACGAACGCCTTCGTTATCCAATATGCCTTCGTGACGCTCCGTTTCGCTCGGAAGCTCATCGGTGTCCCCGGATTGGCCACCTGCGTCCTGGTGAACGCGGAACCAGGGGCCGGGATCGAACCCATCCGGGAGGAGGTTTGTGAAGTCCTGGCCGGCCTGGCGGCCTATGACCAGGAAACGTTCCTGGCCAATAACGTGCGCGAAATGCGGTCGGGCTTTCTTCCCCTTCTCTATACGGTCGCGATCATCGGAGCCATCGTTCTCACGGCCATCCTCAGCCTGCTTCTATCGGTCAACATCCTGGAGCGCCGGAAGGACTTCGCCATCCTCAAGACCCTGGGATCGCCGCTGGCCTTCCTCTGGGGCATGGTCATCAAGCAGGCCCTGCTCATCGCCTCCGTGTCGTGCGCCGCCGCCCTGGTCCTCTTCTTTCCGCTCGTCCGGGTCATCGAGCGGCTCTCGCCCGAAGTCACCACGATATCGACCGGCGGCCAGATCGGAGGGGTCGTGGCCGCGGTGCTCCTGCTGAGCCTCGCCAGCTCGGGGGTCGCCATCCGCCGGCTCCGGCGCATCTACTTCCTGGAGGCCTTCTCATGAACGGCTCCGACACGCCCGGGCCCGTCGTCGGCCTCGAAAAGGTCACGAAGATATTCAACGGCTCCGGCCATCCGACGGCCGCGGTCCGCGAAGTCTCGCTCGAAGCCCGGCGCGGCGAGATGGTCCTGCTCCTGGGTCCCAGCGGAAGCGGAAAGACCACGCTCCTGACGCTCGTCGCCGGCCTGACGAGGCCGACATCCGGGAGCATTTCGCTCTTCGGGAGGAGCGTCGAAGCGTACTCGGCCGCCGAGCTCCAGGCCCTCCGGGCGGCCCGGATCGGCTTTGTCTTTCAGACGTTCCTGCTGATCGATTCGCTGACCGCCGCGGAGAACATCGAGATCGTCCTCCGGTTCAACGGGAAACGGAGGGCGGACCGGGCCGCGAAAACGCGGGCTCTCCTGGAAGAGCTCGGCATCGGCTATCTCGCCGGCCGTTTCCCGCGCTCGATGAGCCAGGGCGAGAAACAGCGCGTCGCCATCGCCCGGGCCGTCGCGAACGATGCCGAGCTCCTTATCGCCGACGAACCGACCGGAAGCCTCGAGACCCGGCAGGCGGTCGACATCATCACGCTGCTTCACGGCCAAGCCAGGACGCGGAATGCGACCGTGATCGTCGCCAGCCACGATCTCCGACTCAAAGAATTCGCGGACAGGACCCTGCGTCTTCACGACGGCATGTTGGCTCCCGGGTGATTCCTTGACGCTTCTGTCGACCGGCGTTATCATCGTCGTGCCGCGGGGCGGGGATCGCCCCAGACCGTCAGCCGGAAGGAGGCACGCATGTCCGGGAAGATCGACAGACGCGGGTTCCTGAAGAGCTCCATCGCGGCGGGCGGGGCGGCCCTGGCGGCCGTGCGCAGCTTCGAGGAGAAGGCCCTCGGCGCGGAGCTCAACGGCGACGGAAAGACCGTCGCCCCCGCTCCAGCCGGGGCGCCGCTCGAGATCCCGAAGGGCAAGATCAAGGGCCTGGAGATCAGCCGCATCATCGGCGGCGGGAACCTGATGGGCGGCTGGGCCCACAGCCGCGACCTGATCTACGTCTCTCCGCTCGTCAAGGCCTATCACACCGACGAGAAGATCCTCGAGACTTTCAAGCTGGCCGAGCAGCGCGGGATCAATACGTTCCTTACCAATCCGGTTTCCAGCCGCCTGGTCAACGCCTATCGCAAGGCCGGCGGCAAGCTGCTGTGGATCTCCGATTGCGCGGCGGGCGGCCTGATCGAATCGATCAAGAGCTCCATCGATACGGGCGCGGACGCCGTGTACGTCCAAGGCGGGATAGCCGATAAGCTCGTCAAGGACGGACAGATGAAAGCCCTCGAGAACGCCATGAGCTTCATGAAGGACCAGCTCGTGCCGTGCGGGCTGGGGGCGCACAGCCTCGAGACCGTGCGCAAGTGCGTCGAGGCCGGCTTCGATCCCGACTTCTGGGTCAAGACCCTGCACCGGGACGACTACTGGTCGGCGACGCCCGAGAGCGGGCGGGTGCCTTTTGACGAGATCGGCGGGTTCAAGACGGACCACGATCTCAACCACGACAACATGTGGTGCGGCAACGCCAGGGAGACGATCGATCTCATGGCCACGCTGAAGAAGCCCTGGATCGCGTTCAAGGTGCTCGCCGCCGGGGCCATCCATCCCCGCGACGCCTTCCAGTGGTCGTTCGAGAACGGCGCGGATTTCATTTGCGTCGGCATGTTCGATTTCCAGGTCGTCGAGGACACGGAGATCGCCGCGAACGCGCTCAAGGCCGTCGCTTCGATGAAACGCGCCCGCCCCTGGATGGCCTGACGGCGAGATCGTCGAAATTCGGGAGGCAACATGAGAGCTTCAAGGATCCTCCGCCGCGCCGCAATGCCGGTCATCGCGGCGATCATGACGGCCGTCCTTTCATTCGCCGGACAACCCGCGAAAGCCGCCAAGTCTCTAGTCCTCGAAGACCAGGACACCGTCGCCGGGGAATACTCGGCTTCGCTGAAGAGGATCTTCGACCTCGGCGCCCGATTCGCCCCGCTCCACCCGGCCCTGGGGAAGCTTCAGCCGGTCGCCATCGTCGAGAACAAGACGTTCCATATCTTCGAGCCGGATCCCGCCAAGAAAGAGTATCGGCTGGTTCATACCGCCCCCGACACCTTCGACATCCCCACCGGGATCCGGGCGGCCATGCCGCTGGCCTTTTGGGGGAATCGCATGGCCTGCGTCGTGACGGGAGAAGTCTTCGACCAGCCCGACGGCTACGTCTTCATCTTCCACGAGTTCGTGCACTGCGCCCAGTGGGAATGCTGCGAGCAGAGGCTCAAAGAAGGCCTGTCGATCTTCCGCGAGGCCATGAAGGCCAAAGACTATATGTGGGAGCTTCAGTACGCGTTCCCTTATGCGAGCCCGGCTTTTGTCGCGACCTACCCCGCGCTCTTCAAGGCCTGGGACGGGGATGATGCCGCGGCGGCCGGGTCCCTCACGGAGACACTGCGCAAAGCCCTGTCCCCGGCGGAATGGGAATATCTCACCTGGCAGCTATGGAAAGAGGGCTCGGCCAGGTACCTCGAGAACCGCATGCGCGGCGTCCTCGGCCTGCCCGAAAACACGGGCGGAGAGAAACCGCCGTTCACTCGCGTCTCGTTCTATCGCGGCGGCGACAAGCTCATCCGGTTCCTCGAACGGCGCCGCCCGGGGATCGTCAACGACCTGGAAAAGCTCTATCGGGCGATCAGCGCGACGCCGGAATCGATGACAACTCCGGCTCAGTCTCAGATCGCGCGCTGACGAGATCCCTCAAACGCCTCGATCAGACCGCGGGGGCCGGAACCTCGGGCGCGGCCGGCCGCGAAAGCACATCGTAATCCGGCCCGAACTGGGCCAGGAACTCGAGGCTGAAAGCCCGGTAGGTGTACCACGCCGGCAGCGTCACGACCGTGCTGACGTAGGGAATGACCAGGAACAGGAAGCCGATGCAGCAGGTCGCCAGGCCGGCGAAGACGACGGCGATGCCGAAGGCGATCATCAGCAGGAAGATAAGGATGCCGTAGCCGATGAACGGGAAGGGGTTTTTCCTGAAAATGCCGAGGAAGAGCTTCCAGGCCGCGCCGCACGAGATCCGGTTCTTGTACATCAGGGGCGCGACGAAGTCCTTGAGGAAGAGAAGGATGTATCCCCAAATGAGGACGACCGCGAACGTGACCAGACCCACACCGAGAAAGAACGCGATGGGCAGGTCGGGATCGATCCCGCGGGCATAGAGGTCGGCCCCCCGGGCGAAGAAGAAGGCGATAATGAGCCCGAAGGCCGCGAAAGATGCGATGCCCAGAAAGAGACGCCACACGAATAGGGAATTGCCCTCCTTCTGGTATTCCCTCCAGGGCTTGGCGATCTCGACCCGATCGCGGACGACGCTCTCGAGGAACATAAAGACGCCCCGCGAGCTGGCCCAGGTGAGGACGACGATGATGGCGATCGCGACGACGACCCCGAAGAGGATGGCGATGGCCCAGCCGGGATGGGACATCAGCCAGTCCCAGGCCGTCCGCGGAAAGGCGAAGACATTACTGAAGGTCGTGTGATCCCGTCCTCGCGTCCAGCGCGATCCGCCGCCTCCGTTGCTGGCCTCTAACAGGCCGGCCAGAAAGGCGTTGAAGCCGACGACGAACCACTTGTGGATGTCGAACGGCCTGAACAGGGCGGTCTTCATCCGTTTCCAAGCGCTGGTGAGCGGTTCCATGAATTGGACGGCCATAGCCACCTCCCGTCGAAAGAGATGGGGATTTGAAAGCACTTCCCATAAGCCATTCTACGTCCTCGGGCAAGAAAGGTTCAAGGGCTTTTTCCGGAGTTGCGCCTGGAAATGAAATCCGATAATATTGATAGAGTTTAAGCGGCCCGGTTCGCCGGATTCGGGGAGGGCGCATGAGATCCGTTTGGAAATTCTTCGCTTCCGTCAAGCTGGCCATCGTCCTCCTCATCCTCATGACCGTCGCCTCGGTCCTGGGAACCCTCATCCCTCAAGGCCGAAGCGCGGCCGAATATGCCGCCCGCTACGGGAGCCTGTCGGGCCTGTTCACCGGGCTCCGTCTGACCGGCCTTTATCAGTCCGCATGGTACTTGGCGATCCTGCTCCTTTTCGCGCTGA
>Ga0105107_10002032_pt1 | contig 13316 bp, 14 predicted proteins | sample PPLLaktember2015_6_FD_79335 | JGI IMG/M metagenome (GOLD analysis project Ga0105107, IMG submission 79335) | Freshwater sediment microbial communities from Prairie Pothole Lake near Jamestown, North Dakota, USA - PPLs Lake P8 Core (1) Depth... | ecosystem: Environmental > Aquatic > Freshwater >...
GCCGTCCTTCCGGGGGGCAAGCGGTTCCGTCCTCTTCTGCTTCTTTCCTCCGGCGCCTGTTTCGGCGTCCCACCCCGCCCGCTCCTCCCGTTTGCCTGCGCCATAGAGCTCATTCACAATTACTCCCTTGTCCACGATGACCTTCCCTCAATGGATAACGACGACTTCAGGCGGGGCAAGTTGACCTGCCACCGGGCTTTCGGCGAAGACCTGGCCATCCTCGCCGGGGACGGGCTGCTGACACTCGCTTTCGAGGTGATGACCGGAGCCGATGTGCCCGCGGATGCGCTGCCGCGGAAGCAGGAGGCCATCCGGACGATCAGTCGCAGCGCCGGTGTCCGCGGGTTGATCGGCGGCCAGGTGCTGGACATCACTTTGAAGCCGCGGGAGATCACCCGGCCGAAAATCGATGAGCTGATCCTCAAAAAGACAGGAGCGCTGATCGCCGCCGCAGTCGAGGTGGGGGCTATCCTCGGCCGGGCCCGTCCGGCCGAGAGGAGAGCCATCCTGGACTACGGAAAGAACGTCGGGCTGGCCTTTCAAGTCCGGGACGATATACTGGACTCAGACGGCAAAAAGAAAACAGGCCACCGGGAACGCCCCGATTACGTCGCCTTCGCTGGACGCGAGAAGGCCGGCAAAAGGCTACTGGACCTGGTCCGTAGCGCCGTCGACTCTCTCAGGCCATTTTCGTCCCGGGCCGAAGAGCTCCGCTGGCTCGCCGTTTCTCTCCTTGAGCCCGAGAGGGAGGCCGTCCGTGCCTAAGATCATCGATTCCATCCGCAGTCCGCAGGACTTGAAGAAGCTCCCGCAGGATAAGCTTCCCCTCGTCGCGTCTGAGATCCGGGCCATAATACTGGATGTCGTTTCCAGGAACGGCGGACATTTGGCTTCCAACCTGGGCGCCGTGGAGCTGACAATCGCCCTCCACTATGTGTTCGATTCTCCCCGCGACACGATCATCTGGGATGTCGGTCACCAGTGCTACACCCACAAGATCCTGACCGGACGGAGGGAGCGGTTTTGCACTTTGCGCCAGCACCAGGGCATTCTGGGATTTCCCGACCGGGGGGAAAGCGAGCACGATATTTATAATACGGGTCATGCCTCGACCGCCCTCTCGGCTGCCCTGGGGATCGCCGTGGCCAGAGACAAGCGCAAGGACGACCATAAGGTCATCGCCGTGGTCGGCGACGGCGGCCTGACCGGCGGCGTCGCCTGGGAGGCGCTTAACCAGATCGGCCACCTCCGCGAGCCGGTCATCATCGTGCTCAATTACAACGAGATGTCGATCTCGCCGAACGTGGGCGCCATGTCCAAGTACCTCTCCTACCTCGTCTCCGGCCAGCATTATATCAGGATCAAAGACCATGCCAAATCCATCCTCAAATCCATCCCGGCCGTCGGCCAGCCCATCATCAGGGTCGGCCGGGCGCTGGAAGATACCGTCAAAAAAGTCTTCTTCCCCGGGCTGGTCTTCGAGGAGCTGGGCATCCGCTATGTCGGGCCGGTCCAGGGCCACAGCCTTCCTTCCCTGATCGAGGTCTTCGAGGACGCCAGGACCTATGAAGGTCCGGTCCTTATCCACTGTGTTACCCAGAAAGGGCGTGGATATGCCCCGGCCCGGACAAACCCCGAAAGGTTTCACGGCACGGCGCCGTTCAACCGGGCAACGGGAGAGCCGCTGAGCAATGCCACGGCGCCTACGTATTCGCAGGTCTTCGGCCAGGTCATGCTCAAGCTGGCACGCCGGGATGAGAGGATCATCGCGATCACAGCCGCCATGCCGGACGGGACGGGACTGGGCCGCTTCGCCGCGGAATTGCCCGGCCGGTTCTATGATGTCGGCATCGCCGAGCAGCATGCCGTGAATTTCTCGGCCGGCCTGGCGCTGCGGGGCATGAAGCCGGTGGTGGCCATTTACTCCACCTTCCTGCAGCGTGCCTATGACCAGCTCTACCAAGATGTCTCGCTCCAGGACCTGCCTGTAGTCTTTGCCCTGGACCGCGCCGGCATCGTCTCGGATGACGGGCCGACTCACCAAGGGGTCAACGATATCATCTATCTGCGGCACATGCCTCATATGATCGTCATGGCGCCCAAAGACGAGAACGAATTGCAGCGCATGCTGAAATCGGCGTTCACCTACGGCCATCCGACGGCCATCCGCTTCCCCAAGGGCAAGGGCCGCGGAGTCGCTCTCGAGGACAATCCCCGGGAGATCGAGGCGGGACGAAGCGAGCTCTTGAAGGAAGGAAAGGGCCTGCTGCTGGCCTACGGAAGCATGGTTTACCCCGCCCTCGAGGCGGCGACCGAGCTGGAAAAAGAGGGCCTCTCCCTGGCCGTCATCAACGCCCGGTTCGCCAAGCCCCTGGATGAGGAGGCTATCCTCCCTTATGCCCAAAAGGGGAATGCGGTGATCACCGTCGAGGAAGGAGTTGTCAGCGGGGGGTTCGGGAGCGCGGTCCGTGAACTTCTCGACCGGGAGCGCCGCTTCGACCTTCGGTTCCTCGCTATCGGCCTTCCCGCGGAGGTTTATCCTATGGGGAAGGCCGACCAGATCCGCAAGATCTACGGGTTGGATGCCGCAGGACTGGCCAGCCGGATCCAGCGGTTTCTCTGTGAATAAAGCCCTCTGTCCCCATAATGAGAGCATGGAAAAAAAGGAAAGAGCCGACCGGGCCGTCCTCAGCCGGGGCCTGGCGGAAAGCCGGGAGAAAGCCCAGGCGCTCATCATGGCCGGGCTCGTCACTGCCGGAGGCCGGAAGGTGGAAAAACCCGGCGAGCTCCTCAAGGCCGGGATCCCTCTCGTTGTCGAAAAGGGCACGCCCTTTGTCAGCCGCGGCGGCCTGAAACTCTCCGAGGCATTGGAGGCTTTCGGCGTCCCGGCTGCGGGGAGGGTTGCAGCGGACCTGGGAGCTTCGACCGGCGGGTTCACGGATTGCCTGCTTCAAAGAGGGGCCAGGCTGGTCTACGCTGTCGACGTTTCCACGAGCCAGCTCGATTGGCGTCTGCGGAGGGACCCGCGGGTCGTCCTGATCGAGAAGAACGCCCGCTATCTTGATGCCGGGGATTTCGGGGAACGTCCTGACCTCATAACCATGGATCTGTCTTTCATCTCCGTCCTCAAAGTGCTCCCGGCGGTTCGGCAGTTCCTGGTTGAAGGCGATGTCGTCTGCTTGCTCAAGCCCCAGTTCGAAGTGGGGAAGGGACAGGTGGGAAAACGGGGGGTCGTCCGCGACCCGGTCCAACACGCAGCGGTTTTAGACCAGCTGCTCGAAGGAGCGAGGGAACTCGGTTTCAGAGCCCAGGGTCTTCACGGATGCAGGGTCCGCGGACAGAAGGGGAACCGGGAGTTTTTCGTTCACTGGACGTTGACAGGACCGTCCCTGGCTCCAGAAGAAGCCCGGGAACTGGTGAGGGAGGTGGTCTATGGGGAGTAAGATCGAAACGGCCGGCATCGTCATTAAGCCTCACACGCCAAACATCGAGGAGATCGTCCGCGGCCTGATGCGGGGTTTGGAGGAGAGAAAGATCGGTTGCCTTCTGGAGGAGGTGGCGGCCCGCAAGCTGCTCCTCAAGGACGGGGTTCCACGGGATGAGCTTCCGGGCCGGGTCGACTTGATGATCGTCCTGGGAGGGGACGGCACCCTTCTCAGCATCGCCCATCTGGCCGCCCAGAGTAATATCCCTGTCCTGGGAGTCAACCTGGGACGCCTCGGCTTCCTGACAGAAGTGCCGATCGAGGAGATCTATTTGACGCTGGATTCCTTTCTCGCCGCTCCGGAGAAGCTCATCAGTCCCCGTTTACTCCTCGAAGCGGTTTGCCGGGGAAAGAGCTATTATTGTCTGAATGATGTCGTCATCAATAAAGGGGCCGTCGCCCGGATGATCCAGATCGGCATCTGGATCGATGAGAGAGAGATCGCCGCCCTAAAGGCCGACGGCTTGATCGTCTCGACGCCGACAGGATCGACCGCCTATTCTCTCTCCGCGGGCGGGCCCATCGTCCAGCCCCACGTCCCCGCTCTCGTTCTTTCGCCCATCTGCCCTCATACTCTTTCGTTCCGTCCAATGGTCGTCGCGTCGAACTGCCGGATCAGGCTGCAGCTCCTGACGGCCGGAGAGGAGGTTTACCTCACGCTGGACGGCCAGAGGGGTATGACCCTGGGAAAGGACGACGTCATAGAGGTCAGGAAGGCCGGGTTCGAGCTCAAGCTGATCTCCTCGCCTAAGAGAAACTATTTTGACCTGCTCAAAGAGAAGCTGGCCTGGGCCACCTTCCCATAAAACGGGGACGTTCCCCAGTTGGTCCCCAGTTGTTTGACAAGTGGGCCTTTGCCCGCTAATATTGGCCTGCCGATGCGAAACGACATCCGTGTTGCCCTGGTCACACCGGAGGCGGCTCCTTTTGCCAAGTCCGGTGAGCTAGCGGAATTCTGCGGGTCGCTCCCCCGCTATCTGAGCTCCCTGGGGTTGAAAATCTCGCTGATCATGCCGAAGTACGGCACTCCCCAGATCGCCTCGCTGGACGCGACGGCAGTCTTTCCTGATATCCCTATCCCGCTGAACGGTGAACGGGCCAAGGCATCGATTCTCCGGGCGGAACAGAAGGGCTATGACATCTATCTCGTCGACAGCCCCAAGTATTTTCTCCGCGAGAATATCTACGGTCCTCCCACCGGGAACTACCTGGACAATGATGAGCGGTTCATCTTCTTCAGCCGGGCTGCCCTGGAGTTCCTGCGCCGGGCCGATCTTTCCCCCGACATCGTTCACTGCCACAACTGGCCGACAGCCCTTATCCCCGTCTTCCTGCGGTCCCACTACCGGGAGGATCCCGGCCTCAAGTCCGCGGCCGCCGTGCTGACCCTCCATAACACCGCTTATCAGGGAGAGTTCCCGGCCGAGAGCCTGGCGCTGACCGAGCTGAGTTGGGATTTTCTCAACCCGCACTCCCATACTTCGAACGGCAAAATCAATTTCCTCCAGGCCGGAGCCGCCCACGCCGACTTCGTCAATACCGTCAGCGCGGTCTGCGAGAAGGAGCTTCTCGCTAGGAAGAATCGTTCCGGCTTGAGCGGGGTCCTGAGAAAGCGCAGGAGGACCTTCACCAGTGTGGGCAACGGCCTCGACCGGGAAACTTGGGATCCCCAAACAGATCCTTATATCGCCGCGAATTTCGGCCCGGGCCAGTTCGCGGGGAAGGCGGAATGCAGGCGGGACCTGGCCGCGGTGATGGGGCTCGTTCCCCGAGCGGAAAAGCCGCTCGCTGCCTTCGTCTCCCACTTGTCCCGCCATAAAGGGGCCGATATCCTGGCCCAGTCTTTGGAGGCGATCGTCAGCCTCGGGGCGGCGGTCGTGATCTGTGGTGAGGGAGAGGAACGCTTCAGGAAGGAGTTCCAAACGGCCAGCCGCCGTTTCCCCGGACAGGTCGCCTTCAGGTTTGAGTCAAATCCGGTGCTGATGCACAAGATCATCGCCGGCGCCGATATGCTTCTCCTTCCCTCACTCTCCGAGCCCAGCGGGCTCAACCTGTTCGCCGCTTTCCGGTATGGGACGGTCCCTGTTGTCCGGGCCACCGGAGGCTTGAAAGAGGCGGTCCGCGCTCATAACTCCAAGAAAGGAACGGGCAACGGCTTCGTCTTCCATGATTACACGGCCCAGGCCCTGATCCGTGCCGTCGGACAGGCCGCCGACTGCTACACCGGGAAACCGGCTCAGTGGCGGAAGCTCGAGGAGGAGGGGATGGGCGAACAATTCTCCTGGGGAGACACCGCCCGCGGATATGCGGATCTTTATCAAAAAGCTTTGGCAATCAAAAGAGGAGGCTCGACTGGCCATGGATCTAGCTAACATCACGGACGACAGTTTCGACGAGGAAGTGTTAAAGTCAGCGCTTCCGGTATTGATCGATTTCTGGGCCGCCTGGTGCGTTCCCTGCCGGATGATCGCGCCCACGGTCGAGCAGATCGCCGAGAGCCATAAAGATAAGCTCAAGGTGGCCAAGATGAATGTGGACGAGAATATGAAGACTCCCGGCAAGTATGGCATCCGCGGCATTCCCACGCTTCTGCTCTTCAAGGGGGGAGAGCTCAAAGAGACGCTGGTGGGCGTGCAGTCCAAAGACAAGATCGTCGAGGTCATTTCCAGACATCTATGAGCGTCGGGCCGGCCTATGACGTAGTGATCATCGGCGCCGGGCCCGCAGGCCTGGCCGCCGGCATCTACGCCGGCCGGGGACGTCTGCAGGCCGTCGTTTTGGAGAAGGCGATCCCGGGCGGTCAGATCCTGCTTACCGACTGGATAGAAAACTACCCCGGCTTCCCGGACGGCATCGCCCCTTTCGATCTTATGGAGAGTTTCCGGAAACAGGCCGAGAGGTTCGGGGCGCAGATCGAAACCGACGAGGCCAAGGCGATCCGCCGCGAAGAAAAAGTCTGGGTGGTCGGAGGCCTGAGCAAGGAATACAGAGCGAAGGCGCTGATCATCGCCAGCGGGGCGGCCTACCGGAAGCTGGGGATCCCCAACGAAACGCGGCTGACGGGGAAAGGGGTTTCTTACTGCGCCACCTGCGACGGCCCCTTCTTCCGGGACGCCGTGGTGGCGGTTGTGGGCGGCGGTGACAACGCCCTGACCGAGGCCATTCTCCTGACGAAGTTTTGCCGCAAGCTGTATGTCATCCACCGGCGCGACCAGTTCCGGGCCATCAAGATCCTCCAGGAGCGCGTGCTCGCCGACCCCAAGATCGAGGTCCTTTGGAATTGCGTCGTCGAGGCTGCCGAGGGCGAAAAGAACCTCGAACGGGCAATCCTCCGGAACGTCAAGGAGGACAGGACGTTCGAGCTCCCCCTTGATGGGCTGTTCGTCTCCATCGGCCTGGACCCGCACACCGAATTCGTCAGAGGGCTGGTGGAAATCAACACCTGGAGAGAGATCAAGGTGGATTCACGGATGGCGACTTCGCAGCCCGGGATCTATGCCGCGGGGGATGTGGCCGAGGCCTGCCCCAAGCAGGTGGCCACGGCAGTAGGGGCCGGGGTCAACGCCGCGCTCTCGGTCATCGAATATCTAGAATCCTTGGACTAGTCCTTCGGTCCGACCCGGCCCCCCAGATGTTTGCCCAGGAACTCCTCCATGGCCCGGTAGAAGTCAAAGCGGTTTTCCTCGTTCCGGAAGCCGTGGCCCTCATTATCCTTGACCATATAAACGACTTCGATCCCGCGTTTCTTCAAAGCGTCGACGATCTGGTCGGACTCGGCCTTGTTGACGCGCGGGTCGTTGGCTCCTTGGGCGACGAGCACGGGGACCTTGATGTTGTCGGCGTGGAAAATCGGCGAGACCTTCTCATAGAGCTCCTTGTCCTTTTCCGGGTCCCCCATCATCTCGTAGAACATCTGGCGCATGGGTTCCCAATACGCCGGAATGGTCTTGATCAGCGTGAAGAGGTTGGAAACCCCCACATAGTCGACGCCGCAGGCATAGAGGTCGGGCGTAAAGGCCAGCCCGGCCAGCGTCGCATAGCCGCCGAACGAGCCCCCGTAGATCCCGACCCGCTTGGGGTCAGCAATGCCCTGGTCGATCAGCCAGCGGACGCCGTCTGTGATGTCGTCCTGGATCTTGAGGCCCCACTGCTTGAACCCGGCCTCCCAGAACTTACGGCCGTAGCCGGTTGAAGTCCGGAAATTGACCTGAAGGACCGCATAGCCGCGGTTGGCCAGGAACTGGACTTCCGGGTTGTATCCCCAATAATCCCGGCCCCACGGACCGCCGTGAGGGTTGACCACAACGGGGAGCTGCTTGGGTTTAAGACCCCTAGGGAGAGTGAGATAGCCGTGGATGGTCAGACCGTCCCGGGAGGTATAGGTGATGGGTTTCATCTCGGACAGCTCGTCCGGGACCAGCCAGGGTCCGACGTCGGCGAGTTTGCGGAAATCCGAGTTCGCCCGGTCATAGAAATAATAGGTCCCCAATGTTCTGTCGCTCCCCGCATAGACCAGGGCCCTTGTTTCATCCCGGCTCATGCTGGCCACGGCAACTTCGTATCCGGGGAGACGGGCTTCTATGTCCTGCTGAAGCTTTGCCCTCTCCTCATCGAAAAAGTGGTAGTGGCGCTTATCGGTGGTGAAAGCCACTCCCGTGACGGTCCTGCGCTTATCCGACCTGAGCAGGGTTTCGACATCCACTTCGGGATTCTCGTAGAGCAGCGTCGTCTGTTTCTTCTCCTTGATGTCATATTCATAGATGGCTGTTTTGTCGCGGCCAATGTTCGAAGCCACATAGAGGTTCTTGTTGTCGAAGGTAAAGAACAGGGGCGAGAGTGTTTCCTTAAAGCTGGTTGTCAGCAGGACTTGAAAATCGTCCTTCTCGCTGTCTCTGTAGAGGAGGCTGCGGCTGACGCCATCGGAGGTCGTGGCCACGCGCAGCCTGCCGTCATGATCGGTCTGCCAGCCGAGGATGTTCCCGGGGTTTTGGGCGATCATCTCCAGCTCGCCGGTCAGCACATTGATCCTGTAGGCGTCGAAAAAGCGAGGATCCCTCTGGTTCATAGCGGCCAGGACGTGCTCGTCGTCGTCCTTGAGGTCGTCGATCAGTTGAACGCGGACCTTCTCGAAGGGAGTCAGGTCCTTTTCCTCCGTGCCGTCTATGTTCACGGCGTAGAGCCTGAAGTTCTCGTCCCCGCCTTTGTCCTGGACATAGGCGATCCGGCTATCGCTGGCCCAGAAGTAGCCGGCGATATCCCTTTCCGCAGCGCTCGTGATCCGGCGTTCCTCATCCCGACCGATCTCTTGGACGTGGATGTTCAGGCGAGTCTGCCAGGGCTTGAGAAACGCCAGGTGCCGGCCGTCGGGGGAAAGCCGGAAGGAAACCGTCTGGGGGTTGCGGAAGAAGTCCTTCATCGGGATCGTCCGCGGCAGTTTCTCTTTAGGAGCGCAGCCCCCCAGGGCCAGGACCAGGCTGATCCCAGCCGCTGCAAAATAAGAAAGTCTTTTCATCGCCGGCCTCCTGGATAAGGATTCATCTGGATACCCTGCTGTTTGGGTTTGGAGTCGTCGGTCAGCCGGAGCCGCCAGGCTCCTCCTTTTTGACGGACTTCTCGAGCTCTTCAACTCGGGCCTTGAGTCGTTTCAGGTCCTTGACCAGGTCGTAGAGCCGGGGAAGAAGGACTGAGGCCTTTCTCCAATCGCGGACGTCGAGCTGCGGGGTGCCGGCCACGATGGCGCCAGGGGGAACATCCTGGGCGATCCCGGTCTGAGCGATGGCGATGACATTGTCCCCGACGGTCAGGTGGTCGGCCACACCGACCTGGCCCGCCAGGACGACATTCTTGCCGATCCTGGAGCTGCCGGCGATTCCCACCTGACCCGCCAGGATCGCGTTCTCCCCGACCTCAACGTTGTGAGCGACCTGGACGAGGTTATCGATCTTGGTCCCCCGCCGGATGATGGTCCTACCCAGGGCGGCCCGGTCGACCGCGCTGTTGGCGCCGATCTCCACGTCATCCTCGATGATGACGGTGCCGGTCTGGGGGATTTTCTTATGAGTCCCATCCTCGCGTTTGATATAGCCGAAGCCGTCCGCTCCGATGACCACGCCGCTGTGAAGAATGACATTGTTTCCGATACGGACGTCTTCGCGGACGGAGACATGCGAATAGATGACGCAGCCCTTGCCGATCCTCACCCTTGGAAAGACCGACACCAGCGGAAAGAGGACTGTCCCGTCCCCGATCTCGGCCTCGTCCCCGATCACCGTAAGAGCGCCGACGGCGACGTGCCGTCCGATTTTGGCGGAGGGCGAGACCACGGCCGTGGGGTGTATCCCCGGACCAAGTCGGTAGGGCTGGAAGAAGAGCTCCACCGCCCGGATGAATGTCAGTTGAGGGGTCTCGGAAAGGATGACCGGCATTCCGCGAAAGGGCTCCTCCAGCGGGATGATAGCGGCTGCGGCCGCAGATTTTTCCAGGAGCTCGTGGAGCTTGGGAGAAGCGAGGAAGACAAGGTCACCCGCCCGGGCGTTCTCCAGGCCGGCAACCCCGGTGATCACCCTCCTCCCGTCTCCTTCGAAGCGGCAGGCGAGAAGCCGGGCCAGTTCCTTGACGGTAAGGCCCGCGGGGCCGGCCGGGGCGGACTTAGGCGTTCTTGGCATGTCGTCTCTCGTTCAATACGGCCGCCAGCTCGGCTCCCCAGAGCAGGATGACCAAAGAGAAGGTGATCCAGAGAAGGAAAAAGATGATCGAGGTCAGCGTTCCCTGGACGATCTTGGACAGCACGATGCCGATGGCCGAGAAATTGGCCACGTAAAAGGCGAAGACTCTTTTAAAGGCCTCCCACAGGACGGCGCTGATGACGGACGCCACCAGCGCGCTGCGGGTGAACACCTTGACCTCCGGGATGAACTTGTAGAGAGTGAAAAAGACGAGGAAGGTCAGGGCCAGCGGAACGAAGTACTGGACGAGGAAGTTATCAGCCAGGGCAACGGCTCGCGGGTTGACGTGGGCGGAGACGAACTCGCTCGTCTGGAGGGCCCGGTGCAGGGCGGCCCAAAAGGCGGTGATGGCCAGGGAAATGAGCAGGATGATGCCCATGGCGAACATAATGCTGTATTCGATCAGCCGGTTGTAGACGAAGGACCGCTCGTACTTGGCCCGGAAGATCACGTTGATCGTGTAGATGAGGTTGGAGAACAGCAAGCTGGCGGAGATGAACGACCCGATCAGGCCGAACCAGCCGAGGTTGTTGATGTTCTGGGAGACGTCCTGGAGCCTCACGAAGAAGCTCGGGTCGAGCTTGGCGAAGAACTCGTCGGTGAACAGGTTCAGGCTGCGCAGGGCGAACTCGGAGCTGCCGATGAGCTTGGTGGTGACATAAATGAACAGGGAGACCACGGGAACGGCGCAGAGAAAGGCGAAGTAGGAGATGATGATGGCGGAGTTCCAGCACTTGTCGTCGTTAAACCGCTTGAACGTGTCCCGGAGGATCGTGAAGATGGCCAGGCTCATCCGTCCGTCCTGCTGAGGAAGGGCCTTCCTCAGGCGTACTTCCCCCACTGGATCATCAGGATGATGATGGTGACGAGGAGAGCGTAGATGACCAGCGTCTCGATCAGGACCAGGCCGAAGATCATGAGGAAACGGATGTGAGGCGCTGAGCCAGGGTTACGGGAGATCCCCTCGCAGGCGCTGGAGATGGCCTTGGCTTGGCAGAACGCCCCGGCAGCCGCGGCCAGGGTGATGACGGCTCCGCCGACGATAATGGAGAGCTTGTAGAGGGGGACCTTATCCGCCGCGCCCACTTCCTGGGCAAGCAAGGGGGATCCGGCCAGGAGGACGAAAAACAGCAGAAGGCCGAGGGCTCGCAATTTCTTCATGGTCTTATCTCCTTTCCGTATTTAATGCTCTTCCTCTTGGACCACCGCGCCGGCGATGTAGATGCAGGCGAGGAGGACGAAGACGAACGACTGGATGACGGCCGTGAAAATGGCCACGGCCATGAAGGGGAGAGGAAGAACGAAGGGGACGATGGAGGCGATGATGACGATGAGCAGCTCCTCGGCGAAGATGTTGCCGAAGAGCCGCAGCGATAGCGATACCGGCCGGGAGAAATGGCTGATGACTTCGATCGGCAGGAGGAGAGGGGCCAGCGCCGGGATGGGGCCGGTGAAATGCTTGAGATACCTCAGGGGGCCCTGGGCCTTTATCCCCTGCCAATGGTAATAGACAAAAACCGCCAGGGCGCAGCCGGCCGTGACGTTCAGCTTGCTGGTCGGAGACATGAACCCGGGGACAAGGCCAATCATATTGGAACAGAAGATGAAGAGCCCGATCGTGCCGATCATGGGCAGGTATTTCTTCCCGCTTTCGCCGATGATGTCCGTGAGGAGGCCCTCGAAGGTCTGGAGGATCGTCTCGAGGAGGCTCTGCCGGCCGGAGGGAACAAGCGAGAGCTTCCGGGAGGCCAGGCCGAGCAGGATGATGAGGAGGAGGGCCACGATGATGACCATGACGATGTAATCGGGGACCGGGCTATTGGGGTTCTTGGGCTCTATGCCCAGAAGCCCGAGAAGCGCCAGGATGGGCTTGCCGAAGAGCTTGTTGAAGAGGTCGGCGACGTAAACGCTGTGCTCTATCCCTTCCATTTTTTCATCTGCGAAACGGCGCTTACAGCCTCAGCCAAGACGGCCAGGACGAGGCTCGAAAACCCGGCCACAAAAGCCAGGATCATCCTTGGAAATAGGAGAATTATAAAAGAAAAAACAGCCAATAGCAAGAAAAGCCGGACGAAGTAAAGGGCGAGGCCGGAGCGAACGGCCCGGCGTCTGTCCGAAGAGAGAAAACGGACGAGCGCCTTCTTCAGCCAGATAAAGCTCAGGGCGGAGAAGAGGCCCCCGGCGAGGATAAAAACGCCGGTCAGAGGGGCGAAAAAGAGGAGGGCCACGGTCGCCAGCACAAGCGCGATGACCGCTATTTCCAGGGGAATTCGGCGCAGAACCCGCTCTTCATAGTTCATTGTCTTTGTCCAATCCCAGCTTCTTAAGCCCGCGGAAGAGGCTGAGGAGGCCGGAGGCAACGCCGAGCAGCGTGAAGACAATGAGGAGCCAGGGGTCCGTTCCCAGGAGTTTGTCCAGGAAATACCCCATGAACAGCCCGACGGCGATGGAGGAGGGCAGCATCAGGCCGAGCGAGCTCAGGGCGGCCAGCTTGCGGTAGTCGGGATGGCGGGAAGGCCTCATATCTTGAACTGGCCTGTGTCGATCCATTCCTTCTTCAGGACAGACCAGAAGTCCTCGGCCAGCCCTCTCCTGAGATAATCATAGGGGAGCCATCCGTATCCCTCGTCTCCCCAGCCTTGGCCCCAGGAGTTCCGGATGAGAAAAGCCCCGCTCGTCTCCTCTCCCCCATACTTGTTCTTGATCTTCATCCGGTCGTCATAACCGGCGGCCACAACGGCATGACCGCCCTCGATCTTGTCGAGCGACGAGGGGAAGGGAATCCGGCCGGTGCCCGAGGCCTGTTCTATGGAGCTGTAAACCGTGAACCCGAACATGGCCGGATGACCGGCCGAGAGGTATGTCTTGACCCTGCTCAGGACGCTCCCGGGCGAGGCGGACGGCGGGTCGTGGCGGTAGTACCTCAGTGTTTTGAAGTTCTGGGCGAATGAATAGCAGAAAGCGGGCGGCTCCTTGTCGAAATCGTCCGGGCCGTCGGAGTAAGGCCAGTATTCCTCGGGAGGCACGCCGAAGAGCACCATGGCGCCGATCGTGCTCCGTAGATAAGCCCCAGTATCTCCCTTCATCTTCATCAGGTTCCGGGTCAC
>Ga0105107_10002033_pt1 | contig 13314 bp, 12 predicted proteins | sample PPLLaktember2015_6_FD_79335 | JGI IMG/M metagenome (GOLD analysis project Ga0105107, IMG submission 79335) | Freshwater sediment microbial communities from Prairie Pothole Lake near Jamestown, North Dakota, USA - PPLs Lake P8 Core (1) Depth... | ecosystem: Environmental > Aquatic > Freshwater >...
CATCGGGTTGCAGCTCACGCATTCGGGTCGGTTCTCCCGGCCCAACGGCAAGCGGCTCGAGCCGAGGGTGCTTTACGCGCACCCGCTGCTCGACCGCAAGTTCAACATCGATGCCGGCGCGACCCTGCTGAGCGACGGCGAGATCCGCAGGCTCATCGACGACTACGTCATCGCCGCGCGCCGGGCCGCCGACTGCGGGTTCGACTTCGTCGACCTTAAGCACTGCCACGGCTATCTCGGACACGAGTTCCTGAGCGCGAAGACGCGCCCCGGGGACTTCGGCGGGTCGCTCGAGAATCGCACCCGCTTCCTGCGCGAGGTGGTCGCCGGCATCCGCGCCGCGGCGCCGCGGCTCGGGATCGGCCTGCGGATCTCCGCGTTCGACTTCGTTCCGTTCCGTCCCGATCCGGCGCTGTCGCAACCCGGCGCGCTCGGACCCGGCGTGCCCGACGACTACAGCGCGTGCCTGCCCTATCGCTACGGCTTTGGCCTGAACGAAGACGATCCGGTCAGCATCGATCTCACCGAGACCAAGGCCGTGCTGGCGATCGCGCGCGATCTCGGCATCCGGCTGGTGAACGTGTCGGCCGGCAGCCCCTACTACAACCCGCATCTCACGCGGCCCGCGCTCTACCCGCCGTCCGACGGCTACCATCCGCCGGAGGATCCGCTGGCCGGCGTGCTGCGCAACCTCTCCGTGGCGCGCGAACTGAAGTCGGCATTCCCCGAGCTGGGAATCATGGGCAGCGGCTTTACGTACCTGCAGGAGTTCCTACCGAACGTGGCGCAGGCGACCGTGCGCGAAGGCTGGGTGGACTTCGTCGGACTCGGCCGCATGGTGCTCGCCTATCCCGAGCTGCCCGCCGACGTGCTGGCGGGCCGCGGCCTGCAGCGCAAGCGCTTGTGCCGCACGTTCAGCGACTGCACGACCGCGCCGCGCAACGGCATGGTCTCGGGCTGCTATCCGCTCGACGCGCACTACAAGGGCTCGCCGGAAAACGCGCAGCTCGCCGCGGTCAAGAAGGCGGCAAACCTGTGACGAAGCCGTTGACGCAGCGGGTCGAACTCGCGTGAAGATCGGCTTCGTCGGCACCGGCATTATGGGCGGCCACATGGCGCGTCGCCTGGCCGCGGCCGGCGCATCGGTGCGCGCGTGGAACCGCTCGGCAGCCAAGGTGGAGGCGCTTGCGGCGCACGGGGTCACGCGCGCTGCGACTCCGAGCGCGGCCCTCGACGGATCCGACGTCGCCATCGTGATGCTGAGCAACGGGCCGGTCTGCGACGCGGTGCTGTTCGGCGCGGACGATAGCGGTCGCGTGCCGGCCGAAGCGCTCGCGCCCGACTCGACGCTCGTCGTGATGAGTTCCATTCCGGTGGAGACGGCGCGCGCCCAGGCGGCGCGTGTCTCAGGGCGCGGCGTCCGGTACATCGATGCACCGGTGTCCGGCGGCGAGCCGGGCGCGCGCGACGGCACACTCGCAATCATGGCGGGCGGCACGGCCGATGCGGTTCGCGACGTCGCAAAGGCGCTCGCGCCGCTCGGCCGGGTCACGCACCTCGGACCGGCCGGGAGCGGGCAGCTCGCCAAGCTCGCGAATCAGATCATCGTCGGTGGCACGCTCGTCGCCATCGCGGAAGCACTCGAGCTCGTGCGCCGCGGCGGCGCCGATCCGGCCGCGGTGCGCGAGGCGTGGATGGGCGGCTTCGCCGACTCGAAGGTGCTGCGCGTGCTCGGCGAGCGGATGGTGAGCGGCGATTTCGCGCCGGGAAGCCCGGCCGCGTATCAGCTCAAGGACATGCGCGCCGCGGAAGTGTTCGCTCGCTCGCTGGGCGTGCGCCTCGAGGTGTTCGAATCCGTCATCGCACTGTTCCAGGCCGTCGCGGATCGCGGCGAAGGCGATCGGGATGTCTCGATCGTCGCGCGCGAGGTCTCGCGCCGCGCGACCGCATAGGAAACGAGGCCCACATGTCCGGAAAGATCACGCTGCACGTCGATGGCGCGGTGGGGCGAATCGTCATCGACCGGCCGGAGAAGCACAACGCGGTCACGCCGCAGATGGCCGAGTCGCTCGCGGTGATCTGCCTAGAAGTGGACCGCCGCGACGAGATTCGCGTCGTGATTCTCGCCGGGGCCGGCGAGCGCGCGTTTTCGGCGGGCAGCGATCTCAACGCACTCGCGGAGGACCGCGGCGTCTGGGCGTTTCGCAACCGCGTCGAGTACGCGACGGTGGTGCGCGACATCCGCAAACCGGTGATCGCGAGCCTGCGCGGCTGGGTGCTCGGCGGCGGACTCGAGATCGCACTCTCGGCCGACATCCGCATCGCCGGCCGGAGTGCGCGGCTCGGCGCGCCCGAGGTCAAGCGCGGCTGGCTCGGCGGCGGTGGCGCCTCCCAGGTGCTGCCGCGGCTCGTCGGCATCGGCCAGGCGGCGCTCCTCCTGCTATCGGGCGAGGCGATCGACGCCGAGCGCGCGGCTGCGATCGGGCTCGTCGAGGAGGTCGTCGAGGACGGCGCGCTCGAGGCACGGGTGGTCGCCCTCGCGCAGACCATCGCGGCGCACAGCCCGATCGCGACCCAGGCCGTCAAGGCCGCGCTGCGCGCCGCGCAGTCGACGCCGCTGGAAGCCGGGTTGCGCTACGAGAACGAGCTACACGTGCTGTGCATGCAGTCCGACGACCGCCGCGAAGGCATCGCGGCGTTTCAGCAGAAGCGCGACGGTTCGTTCGAGGGCCGCTAGGGCCGCACGCTCACGGCGCTGCGCGGTTCGTCAAGAAACCGATCACCATCGCGCTCATGTGCGCCGCGCGCGCCTCGCGCGCCGCCGGGGTGGCGAGCGTGCGGTCGAACACTTGTGCCAGCGTATGGTTGTTGGACAGGAAAAAGTAGGCGAGCCCCGCAATCGAAATGTAGAGCTGCAGCGGGTCGACGCCCGCGCGGAACGTGCCCGCCGCCTCCCCGCGGCGCAGGATCCCCGCGAGCGTCTCGATCAGCGGCGAGTTCATCGGGCGGATGCTCTTCGAGCGCTTCAGGTGCCGCGCCCGGTGCAGGTTCTCGCTGTTGAGCAGCGTGAGGAACTCCGGGTGGTCCAGGTAGTAGCGCCACGTGAACTCGACCAGGTGGCGGACGCCCTCCACGGGCGGGCGATCGAGGAGATTCAGCTCCTGCTCGGCGGTTCGGATGTCCGCGTAGGCCTGCTCCAGGACTGCGAGGAACAGCGCCTCCTTGTCACCGAAGTAGTAGTAGAGCATCCGCTTGTTGGCGTCGGCCTTCGCGGCAATGCGGTCGACACGTGCACCGCCGAGGCCGTGGCGCGCAAACTCGCGCGTGGCCGCGGCGAGGATGCGCGCACGCGTGCCCGCCGGGTCGCGCGTGCGGGGAGCGGGGGGCGCGCCACGGCGGCGCGCGCGCTTCGCGCCGGTGCCGTTTCCGGGCGTCGAGCGGCGCGCTGCGAGCGTGCCGTTCTTCGTCATCAACGGCCCTCCAGCGTTTCGAGGATCCCGCGCAGGTACCCGATCGCGCGCGCCGCGCACGTCTGGCCGTCGGGCACATACTTGAACGGCTCGACGGCCACCACGCCCTCGTAGCCGTTGCGCTTCAGCGCGGCGAGGATCGGCGCGAACTCGAGCTCACCCTCCCCCGGCCCGCGCCGGTTCGGGTCGTTCACCTGAACGTGCGCAATGCGGCCCGTTGGCAGCCAGCGGTCGATGACGGCGGCGAGCGCCTCCTGCTCCATCCGGCCCGCCGCGGAGCAATCGACCATGGTGCGCAGCCCAGGGCTGCCGATTGAGTCCACGATCGCGGCCGCCTCGGCGATCGTGTTGATCACCGGCGTCTCGGTCGTCGCGAGCGGCTCGATGCAGTACACCACGCCGGCGCGCTGCGCATCGTCGGCAACGCGGGCGAACGAGTCGCGTGCCCGCGCGATCGCGGTCTCGCGCGTCTCCCCGGCCGGAATCACACGCTGTCCGGGCGATCCGTGCACGAGGACCTTGCCGCCGACGTCGGCGCAGAAATCCACGAGGCGGCGCATGACCTCGACGGTGCGCGTGCGCACCGCATCGTCAGGACTGGTGATCGACAGGCCCTTGGGTGTCAGCAGGAGCCAGTGCAGCCCGGTGATCGCGACGCCTGCATCCGCGGCGGCGCGGCGAATCGCAGCCCGCTCCTGGGCGATCATCAGGTGCGGCTCGTCCGAGAGCGTGAATGGCGCCACCTCGAGGCCGTCATAGCCGACCGCCGCGGCCCACGCGCACTGCTGCGCGAACGGAATCGGCTGCAGCACCTCGTTGCAGAGCGCGATCCGCACGGTCAGGTCACCTTCCGCCACGGCGTCAGGGCGACGTAGGCCGCGTGGAACACCCGCCGCACCGCGGCGAAGTTCATCAGGATCGTGGCGAGGCAGATCGCCGCGAGCGTCGCGCTGATCGGCCGCAGAAAGAACGGCGTCAGGTCGCCGTCGGACAGGACCAGCCCGCGGCGCAGGTTCTTGTCGAGCAGGTCGCCGAGCACGATCCCGAGAACGAATGGCGCCATCGGGTAGTTGTAGCGTCGCAGGACATAACCGACCACGCCGAACCCGAGCATCGTCCAGACGTCGAACAGCCGCTGCGAGATCGCGTACGAGCCGATCACGCACAGCACGAAGACGATCGGCATGATGATCTCGCGCGGCACCTGCAGCACCTTCAGCAGCGGCTTCACCAGCGCGAGGCCGAAGACGAGGATCCCGATGGTCGCGAAGAGCATCATCGCGACGACGTCGAAGACGAACTGCGGGTTGTTGACCATGATCAGCGGCCCCGGCTGCACGCCGTGGATAATCATGGCCGCCATCAGCACCGCCGCGGGCGCCGAGCCGGGCACCGCGAGCGCGAGCACCGGAATGATCGCGCCGGGGACGCAGGCGTTGTCGCCGGTCTCGGCGGCCATCAGCCCTTCCACGGAGCCCTTGCCGAACTTCTCGGGCTCCTTGCTCGCGCGTCGCGCTGCGGCGTACGAGGACCACGACGCGACGTCCTCGCCCACGCCCGGCACGATCCCGATGAACGTACCGATGATCCCCGAGCGCAGAATGGTGCGCCAGTACTTGAGCACGTCGCCGATCCGCGGAAAGTGCGTGTCGAACCGATGGATGACGGGCTTTTGCGTCGTCGCCGCGAGAACGGTCAGCACCTCCGCGAACCCGAACGCGCCGACCAGCGCCGGAATGAGCTGAAACCCGCCGGCAAGGTCGCGGTTGTCGAAAGCGAAGCGCTCGTAGGCGTGGATCGGGTCCTGCCCGATGCACGCGATGAAGAGGCCGACGAATCCGGCGAGCCAGCCCTTGAGCGGGTCGTTGCCGGTCAGGTTGCCCGAGATGATCACGCCGAAGAGCGCGAGCCAGAAGAACTCATAGGCGCCGAACTTGAGCGCCACCTCGCCGAGAATGGGCGTGAACAGCGCCAGGAAGAACATCCCGATCAGCGTGCCCATCACCGAGCCGGTCGTCGAGATGCCGATCGCGCGCCCCGCGAGGCCCTGCTGGGCGAGCGCGTATCCGTCGAGGCATGCGGCCGCGTTTGCGGGCGTGCCGGGAATGTTGAGCAGGATCGCCGAGCGCGAGCCGCCGTAGATCGCGCCCACGTAGCTGCACACGAGTACGAGCAGCGCGCGGTCCGAGGGCATCTTGAGCGTGAGCGTCGTGAGCAGCGCCACGCCCATCGTCGCAGTGAGGCCCGGCAGCGCGCCGATCACGATCCCGAGGAGGCAGGCCCCCGCGATGATCAGCAGCGTGAGCGGGTCCGCGAAGCTCGCGAGCGACTTGCCGAACAGGGCAAGGCCGTCGAACATCTACGGCAGCCGCACCAGGAACACTTCCTGGAACACCGCCGTCACGCCGGCGGCGGTGCCAATCGCGCACGCCGCAGCGACGGCAATGCCGCGCCCCAGTTCGCCGCGCGCCCGGCGGTCGTGCCACTCGAACGCCAGGATCGAGACGAAGACGAACAGGGCCGTGGCCAGCCAGAACGGCACGTGGAAGCCGAGCAGCGTGCGCCCGACCAGGCCGCCGGCGTAGACGATGCTCAAGCCGAGCGCCAGCGCGAGGCGGCCCCCATCCGCGGGCGTCCTGCCGTCCTCAGCCGCGGCGAGTCCGCCGCGGCGTACCGACCGCATGAGCAGAATCACGCCGAGGACGGCGATGCCGATCCCGAGCATCGCCGGCACGAGCCCTGGGGCGGTGTAGGGGTTGATGTTCTGGCGCTCGAGCCGGTCCATCGTGAACCCGCCGGTGAAGACCGCCGCGCCGATGGCGATCCACGCGAGCGCCCAGATGAGGTCGGCGCGGGGAGAGGGGTTCGAGTCGGCCATGGAACCCGGCGCGCAATGCGCGCCGCCCTTCCCCCTTCTCCTTTCCCCTTCGCTGCCGGTCAGGGCTTCGGAATCCCCACTGTGTCCGGCGACACCTTGGCCTTGCCGGAATCGAACATCAGCCACGCATTGGCCTGCACGGCGGGGAACGCGGCCTTCTGCGCTGCGTCGCCGCTGACCGGCGCGAACACCGCGCCGCGGCTCGTCGCGTACTTGCGGAGCGCCTCGTTGTTGACGATGGTGCCGGCCCAGGCTTTCTCGAGGGTCGCGACGACCTCCGGCGGAACCCCCTTGGGGACGAAGATGCCGAAGTAGTTGGTGGCCGCCTTGAAGTTCGGGATCCACTTCGTGATCGGCTCGATCGTGCCGTAGCCCTCGATGACCACCGGCTTGTCGCTCACCGAGGCGAGCGGCCGGAGGCGCTTGGCGCGGATCATCTCGGCCTGCTCGACCGCCAGCTGAGTGGTGACCTGCGTCTCCCCGCCCACGGTGGCGACGACCGCAGGGTTGCCGCCGTCGTAGGTGACGTGGCGGTACTTCGCGCCGGTCGCCTTGGAGATCGCCTCCATCGCGTTGTGGCCGCCGGAGGTGACGCCGGCGGTCGCGACGGTGATCTCGCCGGGCTTCGCCTTCATCGCGTCGAGCAGCTCTTTCAGGTCCTTGTACGACGTCGCGGCGTTCACGCTGACCACCGGGACGTTGGCAACGCTCAGGAACAGATGCCAGTCACCGAGGTTGGTGTCGAGCATGCCGAGCGTGCGATAGACGCCGAGGTCCTGCGCCGCCCCGGCGGCCCAGGTATAGCCGTCCTTCGTCGCCTCGAGAGCGTTCTTGGTCCCGATCGAGCCGGCCGCGCCGGGCTGATTGACGATCACGACCTTCTGTCCGAGCACCTTCTCCAGCTCGCCGGCGGTGATGCGGGTGACCTGGTCGGTCGAGCCACCCGCGGCCCACGGCACGATGATGGTGACGGGGCGCGACGGCTTCCACTGCGCCGCAGCAGCGGCTGAGACCGTTGCGAGAGCGAGACCGGCCAGCGCGATTGCGAGACGTTTCATGGCTTCCTCCTCGAGGGACGGGTAGTGCGGAGGTCGAAGGTTTTAACCGATTCGTTAACAGATTGCAACGCTCCGGCTCGCGCCCTTAAACTCCCGCCGCAGCATCTGGAGGTGACCCATGAGCGCAGCCCCCCGTATCAAGACCACCGTCGTCGGCTCCTACCCGGTCCCCGACTGGCTCGCCGCCGCCCCGTCGGAGCAGGCCCTCGCCGACGCAACCCGCGTCGTGATCCACACGCAGGAGCAGGCGGGCATCGACCTCGTGTGCGACGGCGAGCTGTACCGCTTCGACGTCAACCATCCCGAGACCAACGGGATGATCGAGTACTTCGTGCGGCCGATGGACGGGATCCGCACGCGCATGAGCTTCGAGGAGCTGATCTCGTACCGATCGCAGCGCGGGATGGGCTTCCGCACCCGGCCGCCCGGCGTGGTCGACGGGCCGATCGGCCCCGGCGCGCTCGACCTGCCGCTCGCCTGCGCGCGCGCCAAGGCCTTCGCAGGCCGGCCGTTCAAGTTCACGATCACCGGCCCGCACATGCTCGCGAAGGTGCTGGCGAACCGCCACTACAAGTCGGTCGAGAAGGTGGCCTTCGCGCTCGCCGATGCGCTCGCCGCGCAGGTGAAGCACATCGACGCGGACGTGGTCCAGCTCGACGAGGCGAACCTGCCCGGCTCGCCCGAGGAGTGGGAGTGGGCGGCGGCGGCGATCAATCGCGTCCTCGACGCGGTCAAGACCAAGCCCGCGGTGCACCTGTGCTTCGGCAACTACGGCGGGCAGTCGATCCAGAAGGGCACCTGGGGCCAGCTGATGAAATACCTCAACGCCCTGCACGTCGACCACGTCGTGATGGAGTGCGCGCACCGCCCTTCCGAGGAGCTCGCGGTCTTCAAGGAGCTGCGGCCCGAAATCGGGATGGGGCTCGGCGTCGTCGACATCAAGCGCACCGAGATCGAGTCGGCCGACGCGGTCGCGCACGCGATCGAGGCGGCGGAACGGGTCATCGGCGCCGGCCGGGTGCGCTACATCCACCCCGACTGCGGCTTCTGGATGCTGAAGCGCACGATCGCCGACGGCAAGATCCGGGCGCTGGTCGCCGGTCGGGACCTCTATGAAGGCCGGAGTGCGCAGAAAGCCGCGTGACCGTCCACGGCAATGTGAATTGTTGTGAAATATGTCCGCATCTCACAGGGCGGCTTGGGGTACGTTGAATCGCCTTTGGCGATAGGTATACTCCCCACACGCTCTCGGGGAAAAATATAAGGGACTCGCGATGTCCTTTCTCGACATCTATCTGATCGTTCTTTTCCTGGCCCTCGTCGGTCTGCTGGTCGTCAAGTTCCGCGGCTAGCGCGCCCGCGCGCCGCCAGGGCCGGCCGCGTGCCGGCCGCACCTTCATAACCCTCGTTCCCTAGCGCGGCACGAATGCCGCCGAGAGCGACTCACGTCTGAAGACGCTTTCCTCGGGCTCCGCCATCACGACCCGGTAGCGCCCGAGCGGATCGTTCGCCCTATTTCACTCCGCAAGCTTCGGGCGCAAAGCGTCCGGAATCGCGTAGCGCACCGCTTGCCCGGTTTTGCGGCTGCGGATTACCACCGCCCCCATCAACTCCGGCGAGGCCTTGTCCGACGCGACGCGGAGCGTGCCCTGCCCGGGGCTCGCGTAGGTCGCGATCATGATGCCGTCGGCGCCACAGGGGCACGGCGTCGCGACGCCGTCGTAGTAGGTGACGTCGAGCTCGCGCGGCTGTGCGCTGAGCTGCTTCATCGCATCCTGGCCGATGCGGATCCCGAGCGCGATGAACGTCCCGAAGCCGCCGTGCACGCGCGCGCCGAGCTGCACCCACTCTTCGGGCGTGGACTGCGCGGCCGCAGGTCCCTGCAGTAGCAGCGCAGCGACAAGGCAGGCAATTGGCAAATAGCGGGTCTTCATCAAGGTCTCCTCGGGAAGGGATGAATGGTCAGAACCCGAGCTTCACCGCGAGCCTGAACGTGCGTGGCACGGCTGGGTGGGTGTGAATGTCGGCCACCGGCGCGAGCTCGGTGGCGAGCCGAGATTCGTAAAAGTAGTCGATGTCGCTCACCTTCTGGTCGAAGAGGTTGATGACCTCGAACGCCACCTGCGCGCGCTTCCCGAACTGGTAGCCGGCGCGCAGGTTCCACATCGACGACGACGAAGACCGGACCGAGGTGTCCTCGACGAGCGGCCGCTCGCCGAAGTAGCGGAACCGCAGGCTTCCGAACCAGCTGTCGAGCGGGAACAGCGTCACCCCGCCGGCGAGCGCGGTCTGGATCGCCCCGGGAATGCGGTCGCCGACCGGGTCGTCGTCGGTGAAGCGTGCCTTGGTGTACGCAGCGAGCAGGTCGAAAGCTAGCCACGGCCGCGGCGTGTAGTAGCCGTACCACTCGATCCCGTAGCGCTTGCTGGGGCGGCTCGGCTCGGTCGTCCCCGCGTCACCCACGAACAGGAGCTCAGAGTCCACGTCGAGGTTCCACAGCGCGAGGGTGGTCTGGAAGCCCTCGAACGGGATGCTGCGCAGCCCCGCCTCGTAGCCGGTCGTCTTTACGAGCGGCGTGACCGGGTCCACCGACTGCAAGTAGCCGGGGTCGCGTGGTTCGGGATTGGCGCGGGTGGTGACGCCGCGCGCGTCGTTGGAATGGAAGCCCTGCCCGTACGCGAGGTAGTACTCGGTGCGCGCCCACGGCCCGAGCACGACCTGCACCTTCGGGCTGAGTACGCTTGCCGACGCCGTGCCGGAGTTGTCCGGCAGGTCGCTTCGCACGTCGAAGTCGAACCGGTTCCAGCGCAGGCCCGCGACGGTGCGCAGCCACCGATTCCAGATGGTGTCGTTCTGCGCGTAGATGCCAACGTTCCATTCGTTGACGCTGTCTTCGCGGATCGTCGTGAGGCGCTCGCGCTCCCGCGTGAGATACAGCCCGACTCTCGGGATGTCGTCGTAGCGCCCCTGCAGCCCGATGGTGTTCAGGTATTCCGCCTCGCCCCAGCGCCCGCTCCAGTCCTGCGCGAGGTCGAGCCCGTACGCCTTGCGCCGGTCCGACTGCTGGAACTGGTCGCCGTTGACCGGGTCGTTCATGAAGAACGTGAAGTTCGACCAGAGGTCGAGCTTGTAGTCGATGAAGTAGGCGCCAGCCCGCGTCGCCTCGTTGTGGCCAGTGCGGCCCCAGCGGCCCGACAGCGAATAGCGCTGCGATTCGCCGCCATCGGAGGCGTCGAGCGAGCCGAAGCGCCCGACCTGGCCGCTTTCGAGCGCGCGCAACGGCACCTGGTCGGTCGCGTTCCATTTTCCGCTGTAGGCCATGCCGGTCACCTGCCAGCCGTCGGCGGCGGTGCCGACGCTGTAGGAGGCGACGCCGTTCAGCTTGCGGAAGTCCTGTGGGACGTCCCACGGCCCGTCGTCGGTCAGCCACTCGCCCGCCACCAGGAGGGTTCCGGGGCCCAGTTGGGGTGAGGCCGCGACCAGCGCGCGGCCGTACTCATAGGAGCCGATCTCACCCAGCGCGAAGCTTTGCGGGAGGCGGCGGTAGTACTCGATGTTCGAGCTGCCCGCGGACGAGAAGTCACCGACGTCGGCGTAGTACGGTCCCTTGCGGTAGTCGAGGCGCTGGACGAGCTCAGGGATCAGGAAGTTGAGGTCCATGTAGCCCTGGCCGTGCGCATGCGTGGGGAAGTTCACCTGCATGCCCATCACGCGAGTCAGGAAGTCGGTCCCGTGGTCGAGGTTGAAGCCGCGCAGGAAGTACTGGTTCGCCTTCCCCGCGCCGCTGTGCTGGGTGACGATCACGCCGGGCACGAGCTCGAGCACGTCGGCTGGACGCAGCGACGGGCGGGACTCGATCTCGCGCTGGCCGACGCTGCCCTCCGACGCCGCGGTCGCTGCGCCGAGGAGCTCTCCCGGCGCCGCAGTGACGACAACCTCGGGCGCGACCACTTCCGCGGCGGGCGCCGCGCTGCCCGTCTGGGCCAGGCAGACGCCCGCGTGCGACAGCGTGATGCTTAGGAATATTTGGAGAAACTTCCTACGCGGGCACGCCACGAGTCGGGCCACGGTACTGCAGCCGAGCGCTAGGTGCGCGGCGCTACGGCGGGCCGGCGCGCGAGTGTGAGGCCGAGGATGAAGGCGGCAGCGACGACGCCGATGACGCCCGCGCCGAGGGCGAGCTCGCGGCCCGACGCCCACGCCGCGACGGGCACCGAATAGCGCCCGGCGACGACGAACGCGGCAACGCCCAGGCTCAGGCCGGCGACGGCGAGCCCGAGCACGCGCGAGGCGACCCGAGCGCGGTCGTCGGCGCTGCGCAGGAGCGAGGCGATCCACAGGCCGTTCGCGCCGTCGGCGAGCGTCATGCCGAACATGAACAGCAGGCCGAGCGCGACCGAGTGCGCCCACCCGCCGATCTGCCTCGCCGTCACCGCGAAGAGCGCGGCCTGCGAGAGGGTGTCGAAGGACAGGGCGAACAGGGCGCCGACCAACGCGATGGCGCCCGGGCGAGAGGTGCGCGTGAGCCGCTCGAACAGCCGGCCGCGCACGCCGACCGGGCGGACGATCCGGTCCGGAGGCGTGCCGAGCACCGCGTGAAGATTGAGGAGCCCGAGCGCGACGAGGAAGCCGACCGAGATCCAGGTGCCGACATCGTCGAGCCAGGCGGGCACGATCCAGCGGCCGGCGGCAACGCCCACCGCCAGCGCCACCGCGATCACGACCGCCCCGTGGCCGAGCGAAAAAAGCGCGCCGCACCACCGGGCAAGCCGCCGGTCCGCCTGACTGTTGAAGCGCGTGAGCCCGTCGATCGCGACCAGATGGTCCGGGTCGAGCCCGTGCCTCATGCCGAGAAAGAACACGAGCGCGGCAAGCGCCAGCCAGTCGTGCGGGAGGGTCTCCATCCGGTCCGCCCTGTATGAAGTCTCTATCAAATCAGCTTACGGGCGGCCGCGTCAACTGGTTTGACGCAGATCAGGACTTGGGCCGGGCGTGCACATGCCGATGCGGCGCGGCGCCCACGTCGACCGGCACGAGGTTCAGGCCGCCGTGGCGCACGCCGCGCTCGGCGATCACGGCGTCGGCGAACGCGTGCACGTCGGCGGTGCGCCCGCGCAGGATCACCGTCTCGATGCAGGTCTCGTGGTCGAGGTGCACGTGGGTGGCCGACACGACGAGGTCGTGGTGCTCGTGGGCGAGCGCCGTGAGGCGCTCGGCCAGGTCGCGCTCGTGGTGGTTGTAGACATAGGACAGGCAACCAACCGCGTGCAGCGCCTCACCGCGCGCGACGCGCGACTTCTCGATGGTGCCGCGCAGCATGTCGCGCAGCGCCTCCGAGCGGTTTCCGTAGCCCTTGCGGCGGATGAGCTCGTCGAACTCGGTCGCGAGCCGGTCTTCCAGCGAGATCGTGAATCGCTGCATCGAGCCTCCTCCCGGATCAGGCGGCGGCGCGCGGTGCCGCCCCGCCGGCACGGTGCCGGGCGAGGTACAGCGGCGTGCGCGATTTCGGCACCTTGAACACGAAGTGGTAGCGCGCCACGTGGTAGCTCGGATCGAAGCCATAGAAATTGAGCTTCATCCGCTCCAGCTCATCCGCGCGATAGGCCGCGAGCGGCTTCGCCGCCTCGTCGGTCGCGCGAGTCGCACGTTTGCGCGCGAGGAGCGCATCGTAGCCCGGGTCGTGCGCCAGCCGCTGCGCAACGGCGATCGCATGGGCGACGAACCCCGGTACATCGTCGCCGACCGCTTCGTCGATCAGCCCGAGCGCCGCGGCCTGCGGCGCGCCGATCGGCATGCGATTGCCCGTTATCTCCGCCGCGCGCACCGCACCGACCCGTCGCGGCAACAGGTAAGTCCAGTACTCGGAGCCATACAGGTTCCCCATGCCTTTGTAGTGCGGGTTGAGCAC
>Ga0105107_10002034_pt1 | contig 13313 bp, 14 predicted proteins | sample PPLLaktember2015_6_FD_79335 | JGI IMG/M metagenome (GOLD analysis project Ga0105107, IMG submission 79335) | Freshwater sediment microbial communities from Prairie Pothole Lake near Jamestown, North Dakota, USA - PPLs Lake P8 Core (1) Depth... | ecosystem: Environmental > Aquatic > Freshwater >...
CATCGGGGGCCATGGTAGACGATGGCGGTGCTCGGCGGCGACGAAAAGAGCGATGCGCGGCCGCCGCGGGCCCGGCGCCGGCCTTCCGGAGAGCCCGGCGAGCCGGGCGGGGCGGCCGGGCGGACGCGGGGGCGCGGGGGCGCCGAGGGCAGCTTCCTGCCGGACCTGCTGCGTCGCGGGCTGACCATGGGCTTCACCGGCTTCTTCATGACCGAGGAGGCGCTGCGGCGCGCGCTCGGGGACAGTCTGCCCCGCGACTGGATGGAGTTCATGGTGGAGCAGAGCGAGAAGACGCGCGCCGAACTCCTCGAGCGCCTCTCGCGGGAGTTCGGCCGCGTGATCTCGGCCTTCGACCCGGTGGAGATCCTGCGTCGCCTGCTGGACGGCCAGACGATCGAGGTGTCGGCCCGCATCAAGCTCGGCAGCAGCGAGCGCCCGCGCCGCGGGGCGCGGCGGGACGACGCGGACCCGCAGCCGGAGCCCGAGGGAGACGACGAGTGAGCGCGGCCGTCTCCGCGGCCGGAGCGCGGCCGCGCTGGCCGGCCCTCGCCGGCTGGCTCCTCACGATCGCCGCGGTCGCCTTCGCGGCCTGGGTCTACTGGGGGCTCGGGCCCCGCGCGAAGAGCCGCGAGTGGTGGGAGCCGAAGGCCTCGGTGGCCCGCACCCTCTCGGAGAGCTCCCTCGCGCCCCTCGTCGAAGAGCTGCCGATCGCCCTCGGCGGGTTCGGCCTCGCCTCGTTGGCCCTCGCCGCGGCGGTGTTCGCGACCACGCGCTCTGCGGTGGCGCGCTTCCTCGCGGTGTCCGGAGTGCTCGCGACGCTCTGCTTCGTGTTCTACTCGGTGGAGGCGCGCTTCGTCTGGACGTTCTTCCGCTGGCGCTGGTCCGCGTCCCTCGCCCTGTTCGCGCTGGTGGTCGGGGCCGCGCTCACGGCTCCGCTCCTGGCAGGGAGCTGGCTGCGGCAGCGCTGGCCGCTGCGCATCGCGCTCTACCTGCCGATCCTGCTCGGCGTGCTGGTCTACGAGCGCAACGTGACGGGCACCGACCCGGCCCTGCGCTTCGCCATCTCGCCCTGGCCCGTGATCCAGATCTTCGGTCTCGAGCTCGCGGCCGCGTGCATCGGCGCAGCGGTGATGGGCGTCGGGTTCGGCCTCGCCGCGGCGGCTCGCGCGCGGCGCGGGGGCGGCGCCGCGCTCTGGATCCTCGGCGCCGCGGCGGCCGCAGCCCTCCCCGGCCTCGCCCTCGGCGTCGCCGCGTCCCAGGACCTGCTGCCCTTCGGCGCGGGCCTCGGCTTCTTCGTGCTGCTCGGCGTGGCCGCGCTGCTGGCGTTCGTCCTCGCCGCGACCCTCGGCCTCGGCGGCAGCGCCGAGCGGACCGCCGAGCGGGCCCTCGTCTGGAGCGTGGCCGGCGTGCTCGTGCTCGCTCCCATCGCCCTCGGCCAGGTGCTCGCCCGGCTCGACTACGTCGCCACCCGCGACGGCCACGCGCGCACGATCATCGAAGCCCTCGACCGCTACCGCGCGCGGGAGGGCGCCTTCCCGGACGAGCTCCCGCAGCTCGTCGCGGCCGGCGACCTGGAGAGCCTCCCGGTGCCGCGCATCGGCTTCGCGCCGCTCACCGACCAGGAGTTCGTCTACCAGAACTTCGGCGAGAGCTACCTGCTCGAGTTCTCGGCGCCGCGCTGGATCCAGTGCGCCTACAACCCGCCCTACCTGGAGGACGAGGAGGAGGGGGAGACCGCGCCCGAGGCGGACGACGACGGCCTCGGGACCGGGCAGTGGTCGTGCCCCTCGAAGCCCCCGGAGCTCTGGTAGGCCCGTGGGCGCGGCGCGCACCGTGCTCACTCCTGGCGACCGCCTGTTCCGGGCCCGGCGCATCAGCACGACCTTCGGCCGCGTCTACCTCGGCGCGAAGGCGAACCAGTTCATCGCCCGGCGCCTGCGGCCGCCGGACATGGACGAGCGCTGGTCCGCGTTCCACCTGGGCAGCGCGCGGCAGATCCATCGCCTCGCCCTCGAGCTCGGCGGCCTGATCCTGAAGGGCTGCCAGTTCCTGGGCGCCCGCGCCGACGTGGTGCCCCAGGAATACGTGGCGGTCCTCTCGCGGCTCCAGGATCGCGTCCCCCCCCGCTCCTTCGCCGCCGTCCGGCGCACGGTGGAGGCGGAGCTCGGCGCCCCCCTCGGCTCGGTGTTCGAAGAGTTCTCGCCGCGGCCGGTGGGAGCGGCCTCCCTCGCGCAGGTGCACGACGCGCGGCTGCGCGACGGCCGCCGGGTGGCGGTGAAGGTGCAGTACCCCGAGATCGCCGCGCAGGTGCGCGGAGACCTCGCGAACCTCCGCTCCCTGTTCCGCGCCGTCGGCTGGCTCGAGCGCGACCTCGACCTGCTGCCGATCTTCGACGAGCTGGCGCAGCAGATGCCTCGCGAGCTCGACTTCGAGAACGAGGGCCGCAACGCCGAGCGGATCGCCGCCCTGCTCGCGCTGCGCGGCGAGGTCGCCGTCCCCGGGATCGTCTGGGAGCACACCCGGCGCCGGGTGCTGGTGATGGAGTACCTCGAGGGGATCAAGATCACGGACCTCGCCGGCCTGCGGGCGGCGGGCGTCGACCCCGCCTGGGTGACCCGCACCCTCGTCGACGTGTTCGCCGAGCAGATCCTCGTGCACGGCTTCTTCCACGCCGACCCCCACCCGGGGAACCTGCTCGTCCAGCCCGAGGGGCCCCGGCTGGTGCTGCTCGACTTCGGCCTCGCGAAGGAGCTGCCCGAGACCTTCCGCGCCGGCGTGCTCGGCTTCGTGGCGGCCCTGGTGCGCGCCGACGTCGAGGCCATGACCGACGCCCTCGGCGCCCTCGGCTTCGAGACGCGCCGCGCCTCGCGGGACGCCCTGCGCGACCTGGCGGAGCTGATCCTGCGCGCCGGCATCGAGATCCGGGAGCGCGGCTCCCTCGACCCGCAGCTCGTCGCCCGGCTCGGCGAGGAGATTCCCGCGCGGGTGCGCGAGAACCCTTTGGTCCGCATCCCCCACCACCTCGTGCTGGTGGGCCGCACCCTCGGCCTGCTCTCCGGCGTCTCCCGCGAGCTCGGCGCCCGCGTCGACCTCCTCCGCGTCGCCGCCGCGGCGGCGGGGACGGGGCGCAGCCAAGCAACTAACTGCCCCCGAAGCGGCAGTTAGTTGCTTCGTCGCGCCCCGTCCCCCCTCCGCACGGCGCCGTCGCGGGCGACGGCGTAGCGCGCGACCACGCGGGCGCGCTGCCAGAGGGCGGCGGGGAACGGGCGCACCGAGACCAGGGAGACGACGAGCTCCTCCTGGCCGGGAGCCGCCGGGTCGGCGACGAGGTCGACGCGGGCGTAGCCGAGGGACTGGTGGAAGGCGCGCCGCCCGGGAATCTCGTACTTCAGCGGCGTCGGGCTGGAGCCGCCGCCGGAAATCACCTGGAGCGCCGGTCCCGGGCGGCCGGGCTCGGAGATCTGGAGGTTGTGCTCGTGCCCCGCCAGCCAGAGGTGCACCGGCACGCCGGCCTCGGCGATCGCGTCGCGCATCGGCTGGGACTTCGGCGTCGCGTCGACCGGATGATGGGACACGACCACGCGCCAGGGGCCGCGGGCGCTGGCGAGGGCGTCGCGCAGCACGTGGGCCTCCCCCCGCCTGCGCCCCGGCGTCGAGTCGAAGAGCACGAGGCTCACGCCCGCGGGCGTCTCCTCCACCCACGCGCCGCCCTTGCGCAGCCTCCAGTTGGCGAGGTAGCGCGGTACGAGGTCCTGCTGGAGGTCCGGGCTCTCGGGCGCGCGCCAGTCGTGGTTGCCGAGCACCGCGAGCACCGGGATCGGCCGGCGTGCCGCCGGCGGGGCGCCGCAGCTCGGCTCCAGCTGCGCGCCGAGGGGGCCCGAGAGGTCGAGGAACGCGCAGAACGGGGCCACCAGGTTCATCGCGATGCGCGCCTCGGCCTCACGCTCCTCGAGCCCGCTCGGGTAGAAGTGGTCGCCGAGCAGGAGCAGGTAGTCGGCCGGGTGCTGCAGGTGGCTCGCGGCGAGGCCGTCGCCGACCGAGCGCTGGGGAGTCAGCCAGGGGCTCCACTTCGCGCGGTGCCCGAAGTCGCCGACCGCAAGCAGCGCGAAGCGCGAGCCCTCGGGCGGCGCGGGCGCGTCCCAGCCCGGCGCGAGGGCGGCGGCGCCGAGGCCGGCGCCGATCCCGAGGAGCGCCGCCGCGAGCAGGAGCGCGGCGGCGCGGCGCTGGCGCCTCGCCCTCAGCTCGCCGCTCCGCCGCTCGCGCTCTCGTCGCGGGTGAAGGTGACGAAGGCCATCGCCGGGCGCTTCGAGGCCTCGCGCATCGCGAACTGGATCGTGTCGAGGGTCCAGCCCCTTCCGGTCCACTCGTTCAGGATGCGCTCCAGCTCGACGTCGGTGACGTCGCTCGTCTCGACGACCTTGTAGAGGATCGCCACCGCCTAGCCCCGCAGGCTCCGCGCCAGGTCCTTGGCGGCGTAGCTGAGGATCCAGTCCGCGCCGGCGCGCTTGATCGACACCAGCGCCTCCTCCATGGCCCGCGGCCCGTCGAGCCAGCCGCGCTCCGCGGCGGCGTGGATCATCGCGTACTCGCCGGAGACGTGATAGGCGGCGAGGGGCACGTCGAAGGCGCGGCGGGCGTCGGCCAGGACGTCGAGGTAGGGGAGCGCGGGCTTCACCATCAGCACGTCCGCGCCCTCCTCCAGGTCGAGGCGCATCTCGCGGAGCGCCTCGCGCCGGTTCGGCGGGTCCATCTGGTAGGAGCGGCGGTCGCCGAAGGCCGGCGCGCTCTCGGCCGCCTCCCGGAAGGGCCCGTAGTAGGCGCTCGCGAACTTGGCGGCGTAGGCGAGGATCGCGACGTCCTCGAAGCCGGCGCCGTCGAGGACGGTCCGCACCCTTCCGACCCTCCCGTCCATCATGTCCGAGGGCGCCACCACGTGGGCCCCGGCCCGCGCGTGGGAGAGCGCCGCGGCCGCGATCCGCTCGAGGCTCGGGTCGTTGCGCACCTCGCCGCCTTCCACGAGGCCGCAGTGGCCGTGGTCCGTGTACTCGCACAGACACACGTCGGTGATCACCACGAGCTCCGGCGCCGCCCGGCGCACGGCCTCGACGGCGCGCTGGACGACGCCGTCCGGGGCGTCGGCTCCCGAGCCCCGCGCGTCCTTGTGGGCCGGCACCCCGAACAGGATGACGGCCGGGATGCCGAGGTCGGCCACCTGCTTGACCTCGTCGGCGAGCTGGTCCGCGGAGAAGCGCAGCACGCCGGGCATCGAAGCCACCGGCTCCCGGACGCCGCTTCCCTCGACCGCGAACAGGGGCAGCACGAGATCGTCGCAGGAGAGGCGCGTCTCCCGCGCCATGCGCCGCAGCGTCTCGCTGCGGCGCAGCCGGCGCATGCGGGTGCGGGGAAAGCTCATGGGTTCCTCCTCGCGCCTCCGCGCCGGGCGGCGAGCGCCGCGACGAGGGCGTCTGCCTCCGCCCGCGCCGCCACGACGTCGGCCGGCAACCCCTGCTCCGCCAGCGCCTCCGCGGTCACCGGACCGATCGCCGCCAGGGTGCAGCGCCGTGCCGCCTCGCGCGACTCCTCGTCGAGGAGCGCGGCGAAGCGCCGCACCGCCGACGGGCTGGCGAAGAGGATCGTATCGAACTCGCCGCCGGCGAGGGACGCGCGCAGGGCGCCGGCGTCGACCTCGGCGGCGGCGCTCCGGTAGAGCACCAGGGGCTCGGGCCGCCCGCCGGCGGCGGCGATCCGCTCGGCGAGGACCTCGCGGCCGCCTTCGGCGCGGGGCAGCAGGAAGCGCCCGCCGGCGACGGCCAGGCTCCCGGCCAGCGCCTCGAACAGCCCCTCGGCGTCGAAGCGCGCCTCGGGAACGACGTCCACGCGCAGGCCCGCCTCCCGGGCGGCGCGCGCCGTCGCCGGCCCCACGCAGGCCACGAGGGGCCGCGGTGCCGCAAGCGAGACGCCGGCCTCGGCAGCGCGGCGCGCGAGCTCCCGCGCCGCGTTGGCGCTGGCGAGGAGGACCGCGTCGTAGGCCGAGAGCCCGGCGAGGGCGCGGGAGATCGCGGCGGGATCTCCCGCCGGCTCGATGCGGATCAGCGGGATCGCGCGCGCTTCGGCCCCCGCCGCCCGGAGCGCCGCGAGGAGCGGCCCGGCCTGCTCCCGCGGACGCGTCACCAGCACCCGCGCGCCGAACAGGGGCAGCCGCTCGAACCAGGCCAGCTCCGCGCGCAGCCGCACCACGTCGCCCACGACGACCACCGCGGGCGCGCCGAGACCGGCGTCGCGAACGCGCGCCGGCAGCTCGCCGAGGGGCGCCTCCACGCTGCGCTGACGCGCCGTCGTGCCCAGCATCACCGCGGCGGCGGGAGTGTCCGGCGCGCGCCCGGCGGCGAGGATCCGCGCCACGAGCGCATCGAGGTTGCGCATGCCCATCAGCACCACGAGCGTGTCGGCCGAGCGGGCGAGGCCCTCGAGGTCGAGCTCCTCGCGCGCCCGGCTCGGGTCCTTGTGGCCCGTCACCACCGCGAAGGAAGCGGCGTGGCGCCGGTCGGTGACGGGAATGCCCGCGTAGGCGAGCACGCCGATCGGCGAGCTCACGCCGGGCACGATCTCGACGGGCACGCCGGCCGCGGCGCAGGCGCTCGCCTCCTCGGCCCCGCGGCCGAACACGAAGGGGTCGCCCCCCTTGAGGCGCACCACGCAGCGGCCCTCCCGGGCGCGCGCGACGAGCAGCCCGTTGATCTGCTCCTGGGTGTACGGCGGCTCGGCGTGGCCGCGCTTGCCGACGTCGATGCGCTCGGCCTCTCGCGGTGCCTCGTCCAGCAGCTCCGGCGCCGCGAGCGAGTCGTAGACCACGACGTCCGCCGCGCGCAGGGCCGCGAGGCCCCGCACCGTCACGAGGTCCGGCGCGCCGGGGCCGGCGCCGACGAGGAGCACCCGGCCCGTCGCGCTCATTTCCGCGCCGCCGCGGCGAGGGCCGCCAGGATCTCGCCGCCGCCGGCGTCGAGGATCGCCTGCGCGGCGCGCGCGCCCGCCTCCTCGGGCCGCGCCCGGGGCGCCCTCGCCTCGGCGCGCAGCACGCGGGCGCCGTCGGGGCTCGCGAGGAGACCCGCCAGGGCGATCTCCTCGCCCTGGAGCCGCGCCTCGGCCGCGAGGGGCACGTTGCAGTCGCCGGCGAGGCGCTCCAGAAAGGCGCGCTCGGCGAGGGTCGCCGCGCGGGTCGGCGCGTGGTCGAGGGCCGCGAGATCGGCGGCGAGGGCCGCTCCGGCCCGGGTCTGGAGCGCCAGCGTGCCCTGCCCCACCGCCGGCAGCACGTCGCGGGGGTCGATGCGCTCGTCGATTCGAGCGGCGAGGCCGAGGCGCTCGAGGCCGGCGCAGGCGAGCACGATGGCGTCGAGGCCCTCCGTCTCGAGCTTGCGCAGCCGCGTGTCGACGTTTCCGCGCAGCGGGACGATCTCGAGGTCCGGGCGGACCGCGAGGAGCTGCGCCCGGCGCCGCAGGCTTCCGGTGCCGACCCGGGCGCCGCGCGCGAGGTCCGCGAGGCGGGCGCCGCGCCGGGCGCCGACGAGGGCGTCGCGGGCGTCGGCGCGCTCGGGGAACGCCGCCAGGGCCGTGCCCGGGGCGAGCAGGGCGGGCAGGTCCTTCGCGCTGTGCACCGCGAGGTCGGCGCGGCCGGCGAGCAGCGCCTCCTCGAGCTCCTTCACGAACAGGCCCTTCCCGCCGAGGGCGGCCAGGGGCGCGTCCTGGATGCGGTCCCCGCTCGTGCGCACCAGCTCGAGCTCCGTGCGCACGCCGAGGGCGCGCTCGACGGCGGCGGCCACGAGCTTCGACTGGGCGACGGCGAGCGCGCTCGCCCGCGTCGCGATGCGCAGGGCGCTCACGGACCCTCGGGCTCCTCGTCCTGCGAGGGCAGGGCCTCGGGCTCGCGCTCGTCGAGGGCGAACAGCGCGCGGGCGGCCTCCAGGGTGGCGAGGCCCTGCTCGCGGTCCTCCTGGGCGCGCAGCCGAGACACGGGCGCGTGCAGCAGCTTGTTCACGATCCCGCGGGTCAGCGCCTCGAGCACCTCGCGAGGCGAGTCGGCGCTCTCGAGGCGCGCCAGCGCCCGCTCGAGCTCCCGGCTGCGGATGGCCTCGGCGCGGTTGCGCAGGTCCCGGATCGTCGGGACGGCGGCCAGCGCCGCAAGCCAGCCGTCGAAGCGCTGGGCCTCTTCGAGCACGATCGCCTCGGCCCGGATCTTCTCGCGGCGGCGCTCCTCGGCGTTGGCCTCGGCGACCCGGCCGAGGTCGTCGACGTCGTAGAGGTAGACGCCGTCGAGCTCGTCGACGCGCCGGTCGACGTTGCGGGGGACGCCGAGGTCGATCACGAACAGCGGGCGGTGGCCCCGCCCGTGCAGCGCGCGCTCGACCTGCTGACGGACCACGACGGGCTCGTGCCCGCCGATCGACGTCAGCACCACGTCCGCCTGGGCCAGGAGCTCCGGCAGCTCCTCGAGGTCGTGCGCCGTGCCGTCGAAGCGGCTGGCGAGGGCCTCGGCCCGGGCACGGGTGCGGTTCGCGATGCGCACCCGGGAGAGGCCGGACTCGCGCATCGCCTCGAGGGCGAGCTCCGTCATCTCGCCGGCGCCGACCAGCAGCGCGCACTTGTCGGCCATGCTCTCGAAGATTTCCGAGGCGAGCTCCGCGGCGACCCGCGCCACCGAGACCGGCCGCTCGGCGATGCGCGTCTCGTTCCGCACCCGCTTCGCCGTCGCGAAGGCGTGCTGGAACAGGCGCGTGAGCACGCCGCCGCAGCTTCCGGCGGCCGTCGCGGCGCGGTAGGCGTCCTTCACCTGGCCGAGGATCTGGGGCTCGCCGAGCACCATCGAGTCGATCGACGACGCCACGCGGAAGACGTGGCGCACCGCCTCGGGCCCCGAGTGCTCGTAGAGCGCGTCCGAGAGGGAGGCGCCGACGTCGGGCGGAGGCCCCTGGGCGAGGTCCCGCTCGAAGAAGGAACGCAGCCGGCCCCGCGCGACCTCGAGGCGGGGCGCGCACGCCACGGCCTCGACGCGGTTGCAGGTGGAGAGCAGCACCGCCTCGGTGATCACGTCGCGGTCGACGAGCTTCGTGAGCGCCGGCGCCACGTCCTCGATCGCATAGTGCTCGCGCAGCGCGAGCGGCGCCGTGCGGTGGTTCATGCCCATCAGCAGCAGGTTCACGGGAGCACCCCGACGCCGACCACCGCGGCCGCGAGGATTGCGAACCCCGCCACCGCCGACTGCGCCGCGCGGGTGGCCCCCTGGTGCGCCAGCCAGCGGCTCGCGACCAGCGCCGCGTAGATGGCCCAGGCGACGAGGGCGGCGCTCGCGTGGGGCGAGCCCGGCCACAGGCGGCCCTCGCGCTCGACGGTCCACAGCACGCCCGTCACGACGGCGAGGGAGAGCAGCAGGAAGCCGACGGAGATGGCGAGGGCGTTGACGCGGTCGAGGGCCTCGAGGGGCGGCAGGGCGCGGCTGCGCGAGCCGCTCTGCTTGCGCTTCAGGCTGCGCCGCTGCACGAGGAACAGGGCGCCCGCCCCGCCCGCCACGCCGAGCAGGGCGAAGCCCGCGCTCGCCAGCAGCACGTGGGCCTGGGCCCAGATCGGCACCTCGGTCGGCGCCGCCGCCGGGGCCAGTCCGCCCGAGCCGAAGAAGACGCCCAGGAAGGCCGCCGGCGCCACGATCACGACGAGCCCGCGCAGCCGGGGGCGGCGCACGAGCACCAGGAAGAACAGGGTGCCGAGCCAGGCGGCGAGGGACACCGCGCCGGGCAGCCCGCTGACGTGGGGCGGGATGCGGAACTCGTGGGCCTGGAAGAAGGCGGCGGCGTGCACGAGGGCGCCGCCGGCGAGGGCGACCACCGCGGCCCGCGAGAGGCGGGGCTGGGGGAGCGCGAGGCCGAGGGTCGCGAGCACCGCGGCCAGCAGGTAGATCGCCTCGGTGAGGGCGTGGAGGTTCACGGGCGCCGGTCCCGGAGCCGCTCCATCTGCTCGGCCACCTTCGCCGCGTCGTTCACCATCTCGAACACGCGGTAGGCGGGCTCGCCGAACGGCACGAAGCGGATCTCCTCGAGGGAGGTCTCGCCGGCCAGATGGCGGCGCGCCTCCTCGAGGAGGACCTCGGCGCAGCGCTGGAGCGGGAAGCCTGCGATGCCGGCGCCGATCGCCGGCACGGCGATCGTGCGCAGCCCTTCGCGGCTCGCCAGCTCGAGGGCGCGGCGCAGCGAGGAGCGCACGCTCTCTTCGCTGGCCTTCCCGCCGGGCGGCATGCTGGCCGCATGGATCACGAAGCGGGCCGGCAGCGCGCCGGCGCCGGTCAGCGCCGCGTCGCCGACCGCGATCGGACCGACGGCGTCGCACTCGGCCTGGATCGCCGGCCCGCCGCGGGCGCGGATCGCTCCGGCGACGCCGGCGCCGAGCACGAGGGCGCTGTTCGCCGCGTTGACGATCGCGTCCACCTGCTGGGCGGTGAGGTCCCCCTCCACGATCGTGATGCGCCGCTTCACCGCTCGGCCTCGGCGGCCTCGACGAGGGCGGCGGCGAGCAGCGGCAGCATGATCTCGTGGTGGCCGATCAGCGAGATGCCGCGGCCGCCGAGCCGGGTCGGGCGCTCGACGACGTTCACCGCCGGCCGGTACTGGCGCATGAAGTCGAGGTTCACGGTGGTGAAGCGGCGCACCCGGTAGCCGAGGTTCCGCGCCAGGGCGAGCGCCTTGAGGAACACCTCGGGCAGGATCACCGCCGAGCCGACGTTGAAGAGCACGCCGCCTTCGAGGGTCGCGACCAGGGCCGCGAGGGTCTCGAAGTCGCGGTAGCTCGTGGCGCCGAGCGCCGCGCCGTCGGCGCCCGCGTGCATGTGGTGGATGTCGGTGCCGATCGCCACGTGCACCGTGACCGGCAGGCCGAGGCGGGCGGCGCTCGCGAGCACCGAGCGGCCCTTGTGCGGGTAGCGGCCCTCGAGGATCTCGCGGCCGATCGCGGCGCCCATCCCGAGGCCCGCTTCGTGGCCGTCGCGGATCGCCGCGTTCAGGCGCTCGGTCGTCTCCCGCGCCATGCCGAAGCTGCCGTCGTCGAGGGCGGGCCCCACGTCCTCGCTGGTGCGGCCCATCATCGCGAGCTCGAGGTCGTGGACGCAGCCGGCGCCGTTCATCAGGATCCCGGACACGAAGCCGCGCTCCATGAGGTCGACCATCAGGGGGGCGCAGCCGACCTTGATCAGATGGGCGCCGAAGCCCCAGAGGATGGTCTTGCGGCGCGCCCGGGCGCGGGCCGTCGCCGCCACGGCGGAGCGCAGCTCGCCGGCGGCCAGGATCCGGGGCAGCGAGTCGAGGAACTCGGCCAGGGACGCCCCCGGCCGGTGAGGCTTCGCCTCTTCGCTGTGGCGCACCTTGCTGGGGCGGCCCCGGGCCGAGACGGTGCGCACCCGGGAGCGGTCGATGCGGGGCAGCCGTCGGGTCACCGGGCGCGCTCCTCGGCCTCGCGGCTCCCCGCCGCGCGCCGCGCCGAACGGCCCCGGGCGCGTAAAAACGCAGGCAATTCGGTGGGTTGCAACCATCGAACATTACCCCATGGAGCGCGCCCGTCAACGCGGGGGCGCGCCCGCTTGCCCTTGACCGGGGAGCTATGCTGCCGCGGATGTCGCGCCCCGCGCTCTTCGCCCTCGCCCTCGGCGCCGTCGCAGCGGGCGCGGCATGCGACGCCCCGCGCGCCCTCGCAGCCCTCGGGCGGCCGAGCTTTCGCGAGGTGGACGCCCAGCGCGGCCGCGACCTCGTGCGCGAGGAAGGCGCCCTGCTGCTCCAGGCGCGAGGCGAGAGCCAGCCGGCTCACCGGGTGCGGGGAGCGCGGATGGTGGCCCCGGGGGAGCCCCTTGCCGAAGACGACGCGGGGCGCAGGATCATCGTCGTGGCGGAACAGCCCGACCTCGCCCTTCGCCTCGGCGCGCGTCTCGCGCGGGCCGGCCGGACGGGCGTGACGGTGGTATCCGGCGGGCTGCCCGCCTGGGACGGCGAAGACAGGGAGGAGTGATGGCGGAAGTGCTGGATGTGACGGATCAGAGCTTCGAGGAGGTCGTCCTCAAGTCGGAAACGCCGGCGATCGTCGATTTCTGGGCCGAGTGGTGCGCGCCCTGCCGCGCCATCTCCCCGATCATCAAGGACCTCGCCGCCCGCTTCGGCGACCGCGTGAAGATCGTGAAGATGAACATCGACGAGAACCCGGGCACGCCCGGCACCTACGGCGTGCGCGCGATCCCGACGGTCCTCGCCTTCCGCAACGGCACCGTGGTCGAGCAGATCACCGGCGCCCGGCAGCGCAAGGCCTTCGAGGAGATGGTCGAGAAGCTGCTGGCCTGAGCCCCGCGGCCGCTTCAGGCCTTCCGGCGCCGCCCCATCACGCCGACGCCGCCGAGGCCGAGCAGCAGCATCAGGGCCGTCGCAGGCTCGGGCACCAGGGACGTCTGGAGCGAGCCCGTGTAGCGCGCGTTCGCCGCCGCGGTCCCCATGAGCGTGAGGACGAACGGCGCGTCGCCCGTGCTCTCGAGCCCGGCGAAGACGAGGTTGCCGATCGAGGTGGTCGTGGCCGCCTGCCCGTTCAGGCTGGCCGCCAACCCGGTGATGAACTGCCCCTCCAGGGAGAACACGAAGTCGTAGGTTCCCGCCGGGAGGTTGGTGAACGTGATCACGTCATCGCCGCCTTCGAAGACGATCGAGGTCCCGATCCACGACGCGGCACCCGACGAAAGATCGACCGACTGGTCCGCGGCGATCGCGGGCGCACCCGAGAAGAGCGCCGCGGCGACCAGCATCGAGCCCAGAACTTTCACCCTCATGACGACTCCCCTGCCTTGTGTCTCCGAACGCGGCTCGCGTTCGGGGGACTTCCGGCGCACTCCGACACCGGTTGTCGCAGGGGTAGTGGTCGCAGATGGGCGAATGTGTCAGGGCAGGACCTGGGCCTGCGGATGCCCCGAGGGGCAAGGGCTCAAGCGTCCTCGCTCGGCGCCGAGCCCTCGGCGAGGACGGCCCCGGGGCTGCCGGTGGGAAGGGGCGGGCGCTCCGGCGGCTCGAAGAAGCGGACCGGCCAGTGGCGCCGGACCGCGATCCGGTAGAGCCGCGGGTCGGGGTTGGTGACCACCGGATGGCCCACCAGCTCGAGCAGCGGCAGGTCGGTGACCGAGTCGGTGTAGAACCAGCTCTTGGCGAGGTCGATGGCCTGCTCGTCGACGAGCTGCTGGAGCCAGTAGATCTTGCCTTCCTCGAAGCAGATGGGCTCCACCACCCGGCCGGTGAAGCGGCCGTGCTCCA
>Ga0105107_10002036_pt1 | contig 13305 bp, 13 predicted proteins | sample PPLLaktember2015_6_FD_79335 | JGI IMG/M metagenome (GOLD analysis project Ga0105107, IMG submission 79335) | Freshwater sediment microbial communities from Prairie Pothole Lake near Jamestown, North Dakota, USA - PPLs Lake P8 Core (1) Depth... | ecosystem: Environmental > Aquatic > Freshwater >...
AGGTAATAATTTTGTGCCGATAAATGTAATTGGATAACAGTGAAGACCTAGAGGGTCTTTTATGGATGAATTAAATACACAAGCAGCGGTGCCAGTACGATATATTATTGGGCTGCGCTTCCAAAAAGTTGGTAAAATATATCATTTTGATGCCAGTAATTTCCGTGAATTAAAGCCCGGCGATTTTGCGGTGGTCGACACCAGCCGCGGCCGACAACTTGGTCAAATGATCATGGCGGTAGAACAACCTGATCAAACCGCTGGTGGAATAAAACCAGTGGTCAGGAGGGCAACACCACAGGATCTGGTCCAAAAACAGAGCTGGTCTAAAAAAGAAGTAGAGGCATTGATCAATTGCAGGGCAAAGGCATCCGAGCTCGGTTTTAATGATGTCAAAATCGTGTCTGCAGAGTTCAGCTTTGATGGAAACCGCTTGTTTTATCTGTACAGCAGTGAAGCTGGAGAGAAGACAGATTTGAAGGCTCTCCGCCGTGCTATGCAAAGAATATACTCGCAGACGCAAATGGAGATGCACTTGATCGGACCGAGAGATGTGGCGAAGATCCTGGGCGGGATGGGCGCGTGTGGGTTGGAGACGCGTTGCTGCTCATCCTTTCTAACCGATTTCAGCCCGATCTCTATAAAAATGGCCAAGGAACAGGGTATTTCGTTGACCCCAACCGAGATCACTGGCATGTGTGGTAGATTGCGCTGCTGTCTGGTGTATGAATACGAGCAATATGTAGAGGCGCGCAAGCAGCTTCCCAAGCGTGGCAAGAGGGTTGGAACACCGATAGGGGATGGGAAGATCGTAGACACACTGCCATTGAAAAGCTCGGTTATCGTCGAGATGGATAAGGGTGGACAGCATGAATTTATGCGCCACGAGATCCAACCCCTGGATGAACTGGACGCATTGAAAAAAAAGGCAGAATCAGGTTGTGACCGGCACCCAGAGGGTGGATGTGAGTGTGGTAAGAAAGGAAAACCACAGTGATATGGAGACTCATTTGAAAGCACCCGATAGCTGGGAGACACTGCAAAATATTCTGGTTGTGTTGGCGCATCCCGACGACCCTGAATTTTTTTGTGGGGCAACAACAGCACGCTGGATCAAGGCAGGACATCGGGTTTCTTATTGCGTTCTAACCTGTGGTGATAAAGGAACAAAAGATAGAAACCTGGTGTCGGATGAATTATGCTGCATTCGTCAAGAGGAACAAAAAGCAGCCGCCGAAATCCTTGGAGTATCAGAGGTAAGATTTCTAAATTATGAGGATGGATATCTGGTCGCAAATCTTGTTTTGCGCAAAGATATTACGCGAGTAATTCGCCAGGTACGACCGGAGATCCTGGTGACATGTGATCCAACGACATTGTACTTTGGGGATTCATATATTAACCATCCCGATCATCGAGCAGCGGGATTGGCTACACTGGATGCAGTATTCCCGGCAGCACGCGATCATTTGAATTTCATTGAATTATGGCGAGATGAAAACCTTGAGCCACACATTGTCAGAGAAGTATGGATATGCGGAACACTTGAGCCTAATGTTATTCTGGATGTCACGGATACATGGGAAACCAAGATCCAAGCGCTATATGAACATAAGAGTCAGATCGGAGACCCCGATGCACTGACGGAAAGAATGCGCAACCGCCGGACCCCAGACAGCACCCTGGAAGAACCACGTTACGAAGAAAAATTCAGGCGTCTGATAATCGGGTAAGGTAATAGTTTTGTGAATTTCGAGGTGGGTATGACAATAAACTATATCCATGAAGCTGAAGCGTTATTCGAGGTCTCACGAAGCACCCGGCGTGACCTGCACATGCATCCGGAGTTAGGTTTTCAGGAAATCCGGACAGCGGGGATAGTGGCTAAGGAACTCAACCGGTTGGGACTTGAGGTGACAACCGGGGTAGCTCAAACTGGGGTGGTTGGAATGATCGAAACCGGAAAACCAGGTCCGGTGGTTATGCTACGTTTCGATATGGATGCGCTACCAATCTTTGAGGAAACCGGCACTGTTTACGAATCACAAAATCCAGGCGTGATGCATGCCTGCGGTCATGATGCACATGTAGCGATCGGACTGACAGCAGCCCGGTTAATCAACCAACATCGCGAGCAAATCAAAGGGAGTGTCAAGCTGGTCTTTCAGCCGGCAGAAGAAGGATTAGGTGGAGCTGAGGGTATGATCAAGGCTGGAGTCCTGGATAATCCAAGACCGGACCTGGCATTAGGTATGCATGTGTGGAATGACGCACCTGTAGGGTGGCTCGGAATCACACACGGTCCAGTTATGGCTGCTTCTGAGATATTTAAAGTCACCATCAAAGGACGCGGAGGCCACGGCGCAATTCCGAACCTAGCCATTGACCCAATCCTGGCGGCTGCCCATTTGATCTCGGTACTACAGTCAATTGTCTCAAGAAATGTGAATCCCTTCCTGACTGCGGTCATCAGTGTGACCGCTATCCATGGAGGACAAGCACATAATGTAATCCCCCAAGAAGTAGAGCTTAAAGGCACGATCCGGACTTTTGAGCCAGAGATCCGTGAATTGGTATTGAGGCGGTTTACTCAAATAGTTGAGAATGTCAGTAATGGAATGGGGTGCCAGGTGGAGATCGACTTGAAATCTTTGACACCCGCAGTGGTAAACAACAAAGGTGTGACTAAGGTTGTCCTGGCAACCGCTAAAGAATTATGGCCCCAGGCAGCTATAGCGTCGGATTATGCTACGATGGGTTCCGAGGATATGGCCTTTTATCTGAAAGAGGTCCCGGGATGTTTCATTTTTATTGGATCAGCGAATGATGAATTGGGATTGAATGCAGCCCACCATCATCCCAGATTTGATATCGATGAGAGAGTAATTCCGATGGCAGCTGGGTTAATCGCAGCCACAGTGGAAAATATTCTGGGTGCATGACCAACAAAGTACAGGCAATTAGAGGAGTCAGCATGGTCACAGAACTCGCAGAGAAAAAACTAACCAAACATAAAAAAGTTGTCAATAATTTCAGCATTACCGTTGCTACGGTTAATGGATCTGGCTCACAGACCTCTAACCTGACCATCATGCGAGCTTTATTCAAGATGGGAATTCCGGTCTCGGGTAAAAACATATTCCCGTCAAATATTCAAGGTTTACCTACCTGGTACACAATTCGGGTGAATGCAGCAGGATTCCTGGCGCGAAGAGATGAAAATGAAATTGTGGTGGCGATGAATCCCACCACATTTGCTCAGGATATTAGAGACCTCGTCTCAGGGGGTGTTTTTTTCTATGATGACAGTATAAAACAAGCGATCAACCGCGACGATATATTCGCATATCCGATGCCGGTCAAGCAGATGGTCAAAGATTCTGGAGCGCCATCAAACCTGCGGGATTACATCGCAAACATGATCTATGTAGGTATTGTAGCGCAGATTCTAAAGATAGACATGGATAAAATATACGCAGCTTTGCATTTCCATTTCAAGGGAAAAGAAAAAGCTATAGACATGAATTGGAATGTTGTCCAAGGGGCATTTGCTTGGGCAGAGCAGAATCTAAAAAAGACCGATCCGTATTGTGTAGAAGCCTCGGACAAGACGGATGGTTTTATTCTTGCTGATGGGAATACAGCTGCAGCTGCGGGATCTCTTTTCGGGGGGGTACAGTTTGTAGCCTGGTACCCGATTACACCGGCATCTTCTTTGGCAGAAACGATCAATGAATACTTACCTGTCTTCAGGAAGGACCCTGAAACGGGTAAAAATACGTGTGTCGTTATTCAGGCTGAGGATGAGCTGGCTGCTGTGGGTATGATCGTAGGTGCTGGATGGTCAGGCCTGCGGGCGATGACATCGACATCCGGACCTGGCTTAAGTTTAATGGTGGAATACATTGGAATGGCATATTTTGCAGAAGTGCCGATTGTGATTTGGGATGTGCAACGAGTTGGACCGTCTACGGGACTTCCGACAAGGACATCACAAGGAGATCTAAAACTGGCGTATTTCATGGGACATGGAGACACCAATCAGGTTTTGCTTTTGCCAGGTTCGGTAACCGAGTGCTTCGAGTTTGGCTGGAAGGCATTCGATATCGCCGATCGGCTGCAAGGACCGGTGATCGTCCTGTCGGATCTCGATTTTGGGATGAACCAATGGATGTCCAAACCATTCGAATATCCAGATACACCGATGGACCGTGGGAAGATCATCTGGGAAGATGATCTGGAGAAAATGAGCACTGAGTGGGGCAGATACAAGGATGTAGATGGGGATGGCATTCCATATCGGACTGTCCCTGGGAATAAACATCCAGGAGCAGCATACTTTGCCAGAGGCACCGGACACAATGATTATGGACGATACAGCGAAGATCCTCAGGTGTGGGAAAGCAATATGCTGAGACTCAAGAGAAAGCTTAATACAATCAAAACCAAACTGCCTCAGCCTGTGATTCAAAAAACCTCGGGAGCAGATATCGGGATCATATCTTTCGGCTCCACAGATCCTGCAATCTTTGAAGCGTTACAAATATTAAAGAAAAGCAGCCTTAAGTTAGATTACTTGAGATTAAGGGCGCTGCCAGCAGCAGATAAAGTAAGAAAGTTTATCCAAAACCACAAGCGCAACTACGTGGTTGAGCTGAACCGGGATGGTCAATTGAACCTGATCTTACGGTCGGAATTCCCGGAAGAAACATCCAGATTATTATCCCTAGCACATTTGGATGGCTTCCCATTGACAGCGAAGTGGCTGATCGAAGCCCTTTCTGCTCAAGAGGAGAAATATAATGACTGATCAAAGTGTTGATACATCACGCATTCAAGTAAATGAGGTCGGATTGAGCAAGAATGATTATAAGGGTAATCCGACGACGCTGTGCCAGGGGTGTGGTCATAATTCGATATCGAGCCAGATCATTGCGGCATGTTATGAGCTGAACATCCTGCCTGAGAAATTGGTGAAATTCAGCGGGATCGGATGCTCGAGCAAGAGTCCGTTTTATTTCCTGAACAGATCATTCGGATTTAACGGGCTGCATGGACGGATGCCATCCTTGGCTACCGGTGCATTGTTTGGGGATACATCCGTTCGTGGGATAGGCCTGAGCGGTGATGGTGACACTGCCAGCATAGGAATGGGTCAATTTAAACATATCGTGCGACGGAATGTGCCGATGGTATATATCATTGAAAACAATGGTGTGTATGGACTCACCAAGGGGCAGTTCTCTGCGACCGCTGAAGAAGGATTAAACTTGAAGAAACAAGGTATAAATCCCTATCTGCCGGTGGACATCGCCAGTGAAGCCCTGGTGGGACATGCAACATTTGTGGCACGCTCCTTTGCGGGTGACCCAAAACAAGTAAAGGAATTGATCAAAGCTGCAATGAGCCACCGAGGAATCGCGATCCTGGACATTATCAGCCCATGTGTCACATTCAACAATGAAGACTCCACCACGCATTCCTATGCCTGGGGGAAAGAACATGAGGTCGCATTGCATGAATTGGCTTATGTCCCGCCAGCGGAAGAGATCATGGTGGATTATGAGGATGGAACTTTCAAGGAAGTCACGATGCATGATGGATCAACAATCGTTTTGAAAAAACTTGATCGTGATTACGATCCGACCAATCGGTCCGAGGCGTTCCGCATTCTTGAAGACGCCAATCAGGAGTGCTGCCTGGTGACGGGTTTGATCTATATCAATCAGGAGCCACCAACCCTGATGGATCTATATAATCTACCTGAGGAACCGTTGAACAGGATGCCTGAGACGAGAATTCGACCTGGACGGGAAACGATCGATCGATTGAATGCGATGATGTTCTAAATTTAGATCCGTGATGGAACAAAAGTACCGGGTCAGGAAGATTACACTGCCTGACCCGGTACTTTTGTCTCTTAGGGTTGAAGTCCCAGAAGCCTTGAGAACCAATACCAAATAACACCACTAGCTGGTTTGCTATATATTGAGAGAGATGTGTCCTGCAGTGCAACCGGTGGATAAAAACCCATTGATATCAGACCGCTTACCCATGTGTGCTCATTTATGGACATGAACAGGGCATTGTAGACAGCTGACTGTTCTTGTAGATCCAGGCTAACCAGGTAAACTTCTGGTCGGGTGGCTGCAAGATTGAGGTTTGGTACACATGCACCATCAGAGGTTCCTGCACAGCCTGCTGCACTCCCATCCGCAGAGGGGTAGGAAACAGCTATTACAATTGGTTTCCCAAAACGTAATTGAAGAGGCGCAATCTCTTGATCCAGGATTCGATCCACCTCGACCTTCAATTCCTCGATAGATGCATTCAGGTTGTTGGATAATGGCGCTGACAAAAGGATAGTAATCTGATCGACGGAATCCAAGAATGCAGGCGGTTTTTGGACCCCATGAGGGTAGGGCAACGCCCAGGCAAGGGTGCCCGAGTAGTGTTCGCGGATGGTCCGGATTAGCTCCCGCCAGCGAAATTCAGTATCTTCAGGTACTCCTGATGGTGTGCCATCCGACAATAAGCCACCAGGCAAAGCGGGTGATAGCCAGTCACCGCCAATCACCAAGGAACCGACATTATTATGGGATGAAAGATCGGCATAATTTAAAATGAATTGCGTATAGCAATCGAACCAAGAAACCCACCAGGGGAAATCCCTGGGGGATAATTGCCACCATTGATCCGAATCTACTGGAAAATGGGGTATTGGAAATAAACCGACGTTAATCCCCAGGCTGCTTGCCTGCTGGATGGATGTGATCAGCTCGGGTAGGAGAATGTCCTGTGAGGGGAGTGGTTCCAGGACGATGGGTAGATTACGTGTGAAGGTCCAGGTAGGACTTATATACAGCCAATTCGCTCGGAGGATACTGGTCATATTGATCGCATTATTCAGGTGAGTTCCCCAAGATGGATGGTAGGATGCATCAAAGGCAATTCCAGCAATAAAACTGGATCCAAAATTATTAACTGCTACATTCGGAATACTGGCCTGTTCTGGAGTACTCTGAAACCAGATCCAATTGGCGACTGAATAATGAATTGTCTGGGGAGATTCAGAGGTGTTGACAATATTCCCTAAGGCATATGCACCAGGTGTATTGACATCGTCGGCAACACCGCATTGATCTGCCCGACAAATGCGATATTGGATGGTTTCTAAAACTGACAATGGACTGATCACAATGAAACGCCAGATCACATTACCCTGTGAGTCGGGAACCGGCCACATCGGTAAGGATTGAAGCCAGCCAAAACCTGGATTGAATTGAATGGATACACCTTCGTCTGCAGGAGTGTGGGTGGGAACGGTCACATCGAAGGTGATCGGCGCGAGCTGACCTGTTCCCCAATTGATTACTTCATCTGAAAGCTCGGTGAGGTCAGACGGGACGATCAGGTGCCGGATTAGAAAAGCCCCTTCTGCATTATGTTCTGAATTCCATAAGCCGTCACCGAGGGTATATTTGTATTCGACGGCTGCGCCGACCGGGAGACTGATCGTAACTGCATATCTACCGTCCGGCAGGCGGTTAAGGATGGGCATTCGGGAGGCAATTGTACTGACACCACCCGACAGATCTGCAAATGTATTACCGAGTTGGAAGAGGTTGCCCGCCAGACGGAGTGGTGCATCGGTGGGTGTATCCACAGGAACCGAAACTGAGAATACCACAGGAACCATTTGGGAAAGAGTAAGCGTGAAGGAAGCCGGAGTAGTAGAGTTTGGGGCGACTGTGGCACCTTGCTGATAGGTCTGGTAACCTCCATCGATTGCATAGGCGAGTAAATTATGGGTTCCAGGAGGCAGCCCTTCAAGCAAATACCCTCCATCTGCCGTAGTGAAGACCTGCGAACCACCAGCCGTAATTAGTAAATTCGAGATCGGTGCACCAGTAGCAGCATCGGTGATCCGACCTGTGATGCGTCCGGTGGTGCCGGTAAACTGTGAGTCTGTCCAACGGCTTAGGGTATCTTCAACAATTCCTGGACCTTCCACGTGGACCATGCGATATCGAACGGAGCGCCCATTTGATAAATGCTCCTGAATGACCGAAGCTCCGATATGGGCATAACGATATTTGACTACACTACCCATGGTAAATGGAATGATGACCGAATAATGAGTGGCATCCTCGGCAGTCATCAAGAGGCTGGTAGGATTAATTGCCAATCCAGTTACTTCGTCGAGAATATTCATTACAAGAGACTCACCTGGTTCCAATGGATTGGGCAAAGTCAGACGAAATGTTATGAGGGTTTGTTGGGGAAGGTCAGATGGGATCGCTGTTAATGAGGGGGATTGTGTAGAGATTTGAGGTAAAGACAGCTGTCCACACGACGACAGAAGACTTAATGCAGTAAGAAGGAATATGGCACGCTGAAACCATGTTCTGAAAGGATGGTGCTTAGATATTGGTACGGTCATTTGAATATTTCCTTATTATGCCAGATTGGCTTGGCGGCGTTTTTGGGCGATCGCTGCAAAGACGATCGCCAATAAATATAAGAGTACCATGGGCGCCATCACAACTCCCATATTGATTGGATCAACCGTTGGAGTGACGGCTGCAGCAAGAACCGCCATAATAATGATCGCCAATCTCCACTGTGATCGTAAAGTTTCTGAGCGCAATACACCAATCCTTGCAAGGAGGAATGCGACTAAAGGAAACTCGAAGAATATACCGATCCAAAACATGATCGCTGTGACGAAATTAAAATATGAGGATGGGCGAGGTTGTGTGGAAAGATCCATAAAATTAAACAGGAACGGTAATGCAACCGGCAACATTATAAAGTATGCGAAGGACATACCGGCAAGAAAGAAAATAAGGGCTAGCGGAATGGCTAATAAACTATTAAAGCGTGACCCTGGTGAGATGGCTGGGGCGAAGAAAAACCATGTCTCGAAGGCAACATATGGGATTGAAACAGCAAAACCAGTCAACACGGCGACTTTCATCACAGCGGATACATTTTCGGTGATATCAACAGCAATCAGACTGGCTAAACCTCCCGGAAGTGGATGGGAGAGGAATGCCATGATCGGTTTAATCATCGTAAACGTGAGTGCTGAGAGAAGAAATACGACCAGGAGGGAGCGAAAAATATGCTTACGTAACGCAGCGATGTGAGGCAACAAGGTGGCTGGTTGCTGGATGACGTTCCCAAGTACTTCGGTTATTGGAGTTTCTTTATCCTGTTCGGGATCTGAGAAAAAGCTAATCGCTTTGGTAAGTGGAGCAGTTATTCGCCGGAAGACCCAAGTCAGGCCTCGGAATGGCGCGGTAATTAACCTCCATATGAATCCAAAAACACGTTTCATACGAGAATTATTCGTCCACCTCGGATGGATCCTGATTATCTACTGGGAGGATTATATTAATTTGATTATTGGGTTCTGCGGGAACTTTTGGTTTGAATGAAGAGCTAGCAGTCCAGCCACTGAAACCGGAAATTTCCCCCGGCGCTCGTTTGCGATTTTCAACCCGACCGATAGTTCTGTGACCAACCTCATCACCGAGTTTCCCAATTTCATTCAGCTCTTTAACGGTATCTTCCAGATTTGCATCTCTCATTAACCGATATGGCAGTTGTCGTGCCTCATATGAGGCCTTATGAATTCCCTTCCACCAATCCGATCTGACAACACCATTGAGAAAGCGACCGATTGTGCGGCCGGTTTTGGCTATATCTCCCGGTCCCAGGACTATTAAGGCAATCAGCAAGATCACTAATATCTCAAAGGGACCAATGCCAAGGATCTCCATAGGATTTATTTGGAAGTAAGTTTCTTAAGATCAGCAACAATTTCGTGATAGTGGAGAACTAAACTACCTAATACGCCGTTGACGAATCTCGGTGTACTCTCAGAACCGAATGTTTTCCCCAATTCTACGGCCTCATTGATTGCAACTTTCATAGGCGTTTGGTTGCTCACAGCAATCTCCCATAAAGCGATGCGAAGGATGTTTCGATCAATGGTGGCAACCTGGTCCAGCGGCCATTCTGGGGCATGCCTGGCTATTATGGAATCCAGCTGTTGAACGATCGGGAGAATCCCCTGAACAATTTGTGAGGAAAAATCCATCAGGTTCTCTTCGAGAGTACCTTCAGCAAAGCGTTCAGTCAAAACTTGACCTACGGGGTGACCAGTAATATCAATTTCGTAAAGTGCCTGCAGGGCGATCCCACGTGCCCTGGTTCTGGGTTTCATGGTGTTTCACTCTCACCATAAGCAGAGATATCGATATCTTCGATGTGAATATTGACATGACCAACGGGCATCCCGACCATTTCCGAGATAGCACGGGTGACCTCACGCTGGATATTATGACTTACCTCTCGGACGTTATACTCATCTTTTAAAATCAGGAATAAGTCGACATTAACCACGTCATCCACAATCTCGACTCTAACTCCATCCCGATAATGACCTGGTTTGAACAAGCGGTTCACATTTGAGGCCTGAATATGGCTGAACCGGCTTACCCCTTTTACATTGATGGCTGTCAGTTGAGCAATAGTGAGCAAAACATCCAAAGCGACGGTAGTCGAGCCTTGAGCTGGATATGGTTCCATTAGCAATCCCTTCCATTATCGCGTGATCACATCATGACCATGCCGCCATCTACTGCCAGGACATGCCCGGTTATAAAAGCGGCTTCTTCTGAGGCAAGGAATGCAACTGCGCTGGCAATCTCCTCAGGTTTTCCCATCCGTCCCAAAGGAGTGGCTTTCAAGATAGCTTCTTTTAGCTCCGGGGCAAGGTCGTTGGTGAGGGCGGTTGGAATAAATCCCGGAGCGACGGCATTTACAGTGATCTGGCGGGAAGCCACTTCACGGGCAAGTGCTTTGGTGAATCCGATCAATCCAGCTTTGGAGGCGGAGTAATTCGTCTGTCCAACCTGACCGGCTTGCCCGGAAACGGATGAGATATTGACGATACGGCCATGGCGTTGTTTCATCATCTGCCGAATGGCGGCTTTGGAACAGTTGAATGCTCCTTTGAGATTTACGTCGATCACGATATCCCAATCCGCTTCATCCATACGGATGATAAGCGTATCGCGGGTAACGCCTGCATTATTCACCAATATATCCAGGCGACCAAATGTAGCAATTACCTGGTCTACCATTGATCTGGCAGATTCGAAATCAGCAACATTTACCTGTAAAGCGAGGGTTTTTCGAGAATAGGTTTCAGCGATTTCCGCAGCGGTGGTTATTGACAATTCCAGCTGCATGTCGGCTATAACAACATCCGCACCCTGTCGGGCAAATAATTCGGCAATTGCGCGACCGATTCCTCGGGCACCTCCGGTGACAATGGCAACCTGGCCAACTAAAGCGCAAAACACAGGATCCATATAAATCAACTCCTTTAGCGATATAGATACCATTAAGTCGTATCATTATACCGCATCAAGGCAAAGCTCAAGAGTGATGGCTTATGGGTATGCCTGCAGTAATTTTTCAATATCTGACGGGGAACCTAAGGTCAGTGTTTCCGCCTGACGATCAATGCGCTTAACCAATCCACTTAAGACAGTTCCGTTACCGACTTCAATGTAGTTAACCACACCAAATGATTGGATGTGCAGGATCGATTCCGTCCAGCGAACGCGATGGGTTAATTGTTCACGCAAATCCTGGCGAATGGATTGCGGCGAACTCAGCGGTTGGGCATTTACGTTACCGATGATGGGAATTGCTGGTATCGAGAATGCAGTATCGTCCACAACCTGGCTAAATACCTGTTGGGCGTGGAGCATCAGTGGGGAATGGGCGGCGATACTTACTGCTAGTTTGACGACCCGGCGAGCACCAGCCTCCTGGAGCAACGGAATAACACGATCTAACGCGGTGTTAGAACCAGAGATAACTACCTGACCTGGACAGTTGTCATTGGCGACCTGGACAATCTCCGATGATGTGCTGGCTTCTATACAGATCCTTTCCAGGTCAGGGATATCCAAACCCAGGACAGCAGCCATACCACCTGGAGAAACATCGCCAGCCTGCTTCATCAGCTCACCGCGGGTACGGGCAAGACGCAGACCAGCTGCAAAACTGAGGGCTCCAGATGCAGTTAATGCACTTAATTCCCCCATGGAATGCCCAGCGACACACACTGGGTGCAGGTTGGGAAGCAGTTCTTGGAGGACACGCAAGGAGGCGATCGAGTGAGTGAAAAGGGCTGGCTGGGTGTTATGAGTTTCGTTGAGAGATACATCTGGCCCGTGCCAAGATATAGAAGATAGAGAAAATCTCAAGATATCATCGGCCTGGGCGAAAATTTCCGCCGCAGCTGGAAATTCAAGGGCCAAGTCTTTGCCCATTCCAATGCTTTGTGACCCCTGACCAGGGAATATAAAAGCCGTATGTGTTGTATCCATATGTTTTTCTTTCTAATTTCTGTAGTTCAAGGATTAAAACCATTCGGGCCGTGATTATCACGGCCCGTTTTTTGGTAGATTATTTCTTTTCTTTTTTGATTTCAATCACTTCGCGACCCTTGAAGTGTCCACAATTAGGACAGACCCGATGGGGCAAGCGAAGCTCTCCGCAATTACTACACACGACCAGGTTTGGGGATGATAATGCATCATGAGCACGGCGGCGATCGCGGCGTCCGGCGGAATGTTTACGTTTCGGTTGAGGGGTCATATAAAGCTCCAGTTAAGAAGTACGGCTGTCGATCTATCACTTGCTGCAACTTGGATAAAATCAAGCCACAAATATACCTGCCGGATTGGCAGGCGAGGAGAAATTATACGTGCGAGTGGGCAACCTGTCAAGGTGAAACATGGAAGACCCAGGTGTTATCCTCATGATAGAGAACCTGGAAATGGGCGTTCTCGGCAAGAGAAGAAGGAAAAATAGGACCACCCCGAGCGCCCACATAAATATATTCAATATTGCTGGCAATCAGGTATCTCCACAACTCGTCGGGTGAATTACCAAGGCGAAAGACATCCGAACTCAACTGGTTTATTGAGGATTTTTCTGTCTCTGAACCGAGACCATATAGGACTGGGGGTGGGATAGTAGGATTGCCAGCCAGCGCGGGGATCCAGGCGCCTCCATCAGCGCCGGCATAAAGCCCATAGCCCCAGGCGAATGGATTGATAAGGATAGATCGATCATCTGGGATATTCTGGTCGATCCATTGAAGTGCACGGATATCTGCCTGACGGGTGAGAATAGTGCCAGGATTAAGAATGGGCAACAGGAGACTAGTTCCGATGCCTGTAGAGGTGACCAGTACAGAGATCAAAATAAATA
>Ga0105107_10002038_pt1 | contig 13303 bp, 7 predicted proteins | sample PPLLaktember2015_6_FD_79335 | JGI IMG/M metagenome (GOLD analysis project Ga0105107, IMG submission 79335) | Freshwater sediment microbial communities from Prairie Pothole Lake near Jamestown, North Dakota, USA - PPLs Lake P8 Core (1) Depth... | ecosystem: Environmental > Aquatic > Freshwater >...
ACGGGTCTCCTATTGAAGGTAAACTAGAAAATCTTCAGTACTTCTTTAAACGCGGGATAAGATATATAACTCTTACTCACTCTAAGAATAATCATATCGGTGATTCATCTTATGACCCGAAAAAAAAATGGAATGGGCTCAGTCCTTTTGGAGAAGAAGTAATAAAAGAAATGAACAGGTTGGGAATTATGATTGATGTATCCCATATATCCGATAGTGCTTTTTATGATGTAATCAGGTTAAGTAAAACTCCTGTAATTGCATCTCACTCTTCCTGCAGATATTTCACTCCTGGCTGGGAAAGAAATATGTCTGATGAAATGATAAAGAAATTGGCAAAGAACGGAGGCGTCATTCAGATTAATTTTGGTACTTCTTTTTTAAGAGATGATTTAAGAAAGAAATTCAAAAAAATTTCAGACATCATAAAAAAGGACATAAAAGAAAAAAAACTCATTGGAAAGGCTGCAAAAGAGTACGAAAATAAATATTTGAAAGAGCACCATCCGGGTTATGCAAATATTAAAGATGTTATAAAGCACATTGATCATGTTGTTAAACTTGTAGGGATCGATCATGTAGGCTTTGGTTCTGATTTTGACGGTGTGGGTGATTCTTTACCTGAAGGATTAAAGGATGTTTCTTATTATCCGAATTTAATATTTGAACTACTTAAAGCAGGTTATTCGGATAAAGATATAGAGAAGATTTGTTCTGGGAATATTTTAAGAGTATGGTCCGAAGTAGAAAAGTCTGCGGAAAATTCGCGTAAATAAGTCCTGAACTTTTAAGCTAATAAACGACAAAAAATCCTTTTTAATTTTTTATAGAAATATTTTCTCCGAAAATTTTCTTTTTTCATTTCTTCGTTTAAATTTGCACATGTCATTACTTTAAATCCAAAGAGGTATTATTTGAGCAGATTATCAGATATAGTCTCTTCAATTGAAGAGAGCAGAACAATGGCAATATCTTCCCTTACAAAAAGATTAAAAGCCGAAGGGAAAAATGTTTTAAGCTTCAGCGCTGGTGAACCGGACTTTAATACTCCCGGTTTTATTAAAGAAGCTGCTGTAAAAGCAATTCATAATAACTTTACTACTTACACAGCAAATGAAGGATATCCTGAGCTTATAAAAGTAATAGTAAAGAAGTTTAAAGATGAAAATGATCTCGACTTCAAACCTGAAAACATTCTTGTTTCAAATGGAGTAAAGCATTCTCTGTATAATGTTTTAATGGCTGTTTGCAACCCGGATGATGAAGTCATTTTTCAATCTCCTTACTGGGTAAGTTACCCGGAAATGGTAAAGCTGGTTCAAGCTAAATCGGTTATTATTGAAGCAGGAGTTGAAAAAGAATATAAAATCTCACCTGAAGACCTTGAAAGAGCAATCACTCCTAAAACGAAAGTTTTTATTTTTAATACACCTTCAAATCCAACAGGAGCAGTTTACTCTAAAGAAGAGATAATTGCTTTTGCTGAAGTATTAAGAGACAAAAAAATACTGGTGGTCTCAGACGAAATCTATGAGAAGATAATTTTTGATGGAGAGAAACATTTTGCTATAGGTGCTGTGGATCATCTGAAAGATAAAACAATAACAATAAATGGTGTAAGCAAGGCTTACGCAATGACCGGCTGGAGAATTGGGTATGCTGGAGGCCCAAAAGATATTATACGGCTTACAAGAAATCTTCAGAGTCATTCAACATCTAATGCATCTTCAATATCACAAGCTGCCTCTTATGCTGCATTATCTCAGCACTCAAAAGAAATTGATATGATGGTTGAAGAGTTTAAACAGAGAAGGAATTTTATAGTAGCTGAGTTAAATAAAATCCGGGGAATAAAATGCCCGTTGCCTAAAGGTGCATTCTATGTCTTTTATGATGTTAGTGCTTATTATGGCAAACATGTAAATGGATTTGAAATAAAAGACTCAACCAGCTTCTGTAATTATCTTCTTATGGAACAAAATGTTGGATTAGTACCGGGAATTGCTTTTGGAAATGATAATTGTGTCAGAATGTCTTATGCTTGTTCGCAGGTTCATATAGAGGAAGGATTAGAAAGAATTAACAACGCTCTGAAAAAATTTCATTAATTTTTTATCATCATCATTAATGATCTGTACAATTCGTCTACCTGGATTTTTTCTCCGGTCCATAGTTCAAATGATTTTGCTGCCTGCTGCACCAGCATTTTCACTCCATCTAAAACAATAGCTCCTTTAGAAGCTGCAAGCTGTAAGAGTTTAGTTTCAGGCGGATTATAAACAAGATCAAAAACAAGCTGATCTTTTACAAATGAATCTGAAAGAGTTGTAATTGAATCGTCAATTTCAGGGAACATTCCGACTGAGGTTGTATTAACAATAAGTTTGCTTTCATTAAATATCTTCACAAGATCAGGCGGAAATAACTCACGGGTTTTTATTGAAGTATATTTCATTTTGGCACTGAAATAATTTTTAAGTGCTTCAGCTCGTTGTTCGGTTCTGTTAATAATAAAAATTTTTTTTGGTTTGAAATGCCTGATAAGTGCATAAATAACGGTACGTGCACCTCCGCCAGCACCAATTACGCTGACTTCCTTACCACTAATCTCATTTTTATACGGCATTAAAGTAGCAAGAACACCATCAACATCTGTATTATACCCATTCAGTTTTCCAAGATCATTTACTACTGTATTTACAGAACCAATTATAGATGCTTCATCCGAAATATTATTTAATAAATGGATTATATTTTCCTTATGCGGAATTGTAACATTGAATCCTTTAATATTTAATGCTACCATTCCTCTCAAAGCATTTCTTAAATTAACGGGTGGGACATCAAATGGCAGATAAATATAGTCCAGATTTTTAATCTGGATAGCAACATTATGAATAAAAGGAGAATATGTTTGTTTTATAGGATGACCAATTAATCCTACTAATTTAGTATTTAGGTGAAAAGCATCTTTCATAAATCAACAAAAAAAAATATATTCAATTGTTCCTGAGATTTTCAACAAAAACAAATTAATTTAAAATAAGGAAGTTCTGATGAAAAAATTGGGATTCAAATTTCCCCCAAAAGCTTCTTGAATAATTTTGAAGATTTGATCTCCGGGTATTCCTTGGCAAACTCTGTACGTATAGCAGGATTAATTTTAAACGCTGCTTTAAGACAATCAACTGCTTCCTGGGTTCGGCTTAATATAAAATTTATTTTTGCTTTGCCATAATAAGATGAAGCATCTGTGGGATTAATTTTAACGCACTTATCATAAGCATTTAAGGCTTCAAGCCAGTCACCCATTTCAAACAGGGTTTCAGCAAGGTTATAGTTTATTTCATAGCTGTCAGGTTCAATCTTCAACGCTGCAATATAACTTTGAGCAGCTTCCTGTAATTTGCCAAGTGAATATTCAAGATCAGCTTTGGCAAACCATGCATCGGCATTATCCTGTGAAAGAGTTATTGCTTTGTTAAAATCTCTTAATGCAAGATGAAATTTACCGGCAGAGTCATAACAAAATCCGCGGGCAAGGTATGCTTCATAATACTCATCGTTTATTTTGAGAGCTTCGGAAAAATATTTTATTGAATTAGGTATATCCCCAAGTTCATCATAAATATTTGCGATGTTAAAGCATGATGATTCATCTTTAGGATCCAGTTCGTGAGATTTCTTGAAACACTCAATTGCCTGTTCATATCTTCCAAGATCAGCTAAGGCATTCCCTTTATTAAACCAGGCAGTAGAAAAACCTTCATTGATAGATAAAGCGAGATCATAACACTCAATTGCTTTTTCAAATTGATTTAACTTCCCGAGAACAACCCCCTTGTTGAACCAACCACCTGGATTATATGGTTGAAGATCACTAAAACTTTCATAAGCTTTTAAAGCTTCATGCAATCTCTCTAAATTTTCAAAACAATACCCTAATTCAAAATAGGCTTCGGCATATTCACTATCAATTTCTATTGCATTACAAAGGTATTCAATAGCTTCTAAATCTTTATTTTGCCTCTGAAGTAATAAACCTAAACTAAAGAATGCATCTTCATTCCGCGGATCTAATTTTAAAGCTTCGAGAAGTGATTCTTTTGCCTGATTAAATAGTTCAAGTTCTTCCTCTGACACAGCTTTTTCAATATAGATTTCTGCATCGGCAGGATTTAATGACAGAGCTTTTTCAAAACACTCAATAGCTTCTTCACATTCAAATAAACCATTAAAAGTAATTCCCTTCTTAAGCCAATATTCAGAATTATAAGGAAAAACTTCGAGCAGTCTTTCTATAAAAAAAAGTCCATCATCGTAACGATCATTCTCCTGGCAAAGTTGAATAATATCTTCAATTTCTTCTACAGAGTTATAAACACCACCGTTCTCAATTATCTCTCTGTACTTTTTAATTTCCTCTTCAAGGTTATCATCTCCGAAGTCAGAATCATTGCTGAAATCAGAATCAAAATCGGCCATCAAAATTCTCCATGTATTTGAATTACCCGAAAAAATGTATTACTTAAAAACAAGAAAAGCAAGCTGTATTCTTTATGTTTATGGGTCAAAAATTTATTATAATTATTTCAGATTGAATTCTTAACCAAGTACTGAAGTTACCTTTTCAGCTGCATCTTTAAGGTTTTGTGCAACTTCAAAATTCAATCCTGATTCATTCAACAGGTCGGCAGCTTCTTTGGCATTTGTTCCCTCAAGTCTTACAACTATAGGGATGTTTACATGCATATCTTTTGCAGCATCAATTACACCCTGAGCAACTCTATCGCATCTTACAATTCCACCAAAAATATTTATAAGTATTGCTTTAACGTTGGGATCGGAAAGAATAATTTTAAACCCGTTAGCAACTGTGGTTTTATTTGCCCCGCCACCAACATCAAGGAAGTTTGCAGGTTCACCACCGGCAAGTTTAATAATATCCATTGTAGCCATTGCTAACCCTGCACCATTTACCATGCACCCAACATTTCCATCGAGCTTAATGTAATTCAGATTATATTTTGAAGCTTCAATTTCAAGAGGATCTTCTTCATTCAGATCCCTGTAATCTGCAATTTCTTTCTGTCGGTAAAGTGCGTTGTCATCAAAGTTCATTTTTGCATCAAGAGCAACAACTCTGTTATCATTGGTAATGATCAGGGGATTTATTTCAAGAAGTGAAGCGTCTGTTTGTTCGTAAGCTATATATAAAGAAGAAATAAATCTTATAAAATTCTTGAAAGCTTCTCCATCTAATCCTAAAGAAAAAGCAAGCTTTCTTGCCTGGTATGATTGTAATCCAATTGAAGGGTCAATCCATACTTTAATTATTTTTTCAGGAGTTTCTTCAGCAACTTTTTCAATTTCAACTCCCCCTTCCGTTGAAGCCATAATAACATTTTTAGAGACTGATCTGTCTAAAAGAATTCCAATGTACAATTCTTTCTTGTAATCAAGCCCTTCAGCTATAAATAATGTTTTGACTTTTTTACCTTCAGCCCCTGTTTGATGTGTAACTAAAATATTACCAAGCATCTTCTGAGCATAGTCCTTTGCTTTTTCAACCGAGGTTATGAATTTGACTCCACCTTCGAGAATTAATTCTTCCCTATTAGTTGGGTTATATAACTTTCCTTTCCCTCTTCCGCCTGCATGAATCTGTGATTTAACAACAAACTGGTTTATACCTCTTTGCTTAAGTTGTGTAAGAGCATCATCAACTTCGGTAAGATTTTTTATAGCTATACCATCCTGAACAGGTACATTGAATTTCTTTAAGATTTCTTTTGCCTGGAATTCGTGGATTTTCATTGAGTCCTCATCTAACCTCTCCCATTGGAGAGAGATTTTAATTTTTAAAAAGTAAATTTTGACATGATAAATTCAATTAAAAATTTCATTTGTTATTAAAAAAAATACGAATTTTTCTACCTTACTTCTCGCTCATAAACGGATAATGCCAGTCTTTAGGCGGATCAAAAGTTTCTTTAATTGTTCTTGCAGTCATCCATCTCATTAAATTCATTCCACTTCCTGCTTTATCATTTGTACCAGAAGCTCTTCCTCCGCCAAATGGTTGCTGACCAACTACTGCTGCAGTTGGTTTATCATTAATATAAAAATTACCTGCAGCATTTCTTAATCTGTCAGACATTTTCATAATCATTTTTCTATCTTGTGCCCAGATTGCTCCTGTTAAAGCGTAAGGAGAGGTCTCATCACATAATTTTAATGCTTCATCAAATTTATTATCTTCATAAACATAGATTGTAAGAACAGGTCCGAATATTTCTTCTTCCATTGTTTTGAACTTCGGATTAGTTGTTACAATTGTTGTTGGCTCAATAAAATATCCTTTTGAATCATCGAAATTACCTCCTGTTATTATTTCTGCTTCGCTTGAAGTTTTCGCGAATTTTATATAATCAGTAATTGATTCGAAAGCTCCCTTATCAATTACTGCCGACATAAAATTTGTAAAGTCTTCAACATCTCCCATTTTTATTTTACTTATCTCACCGACATATTTATCCTTAAATTCCTTCCATATAGATTTGGGTATATACATTCTTGAAGCAGCAGAACATTTTTGTCCCTGATATTCAAAAGCTCCTCGTAAAGCGCAAACAACTAAAGCATCAATATCTGCCGAACTATGAGCAAAGATAAAATCTTTACCACCTGTTTCACCAACAATCCTGGGATAGTATTTCATATTTTTCAAATTATCTGAAATAACTTTCCACATATTTTGAAAAACTGATGTTGATCCTGTAAAATGAATTCCTGCCAAGTTAGGATTATTCATTGCTGGAGTTCCAACCTGTCCGCCTGAACCTGGGACAAAATTAATAACTCCCTTTGGTAATCCAGCTTCTTCAAAAAGTTTCATTAAATGATAAGCAGAATAAACAGCACTCGATGCTGGTTTCCACAAAGAAACATTACCTACAATTACCGGAGCTGTTGGAAGATTACCTGCTATTGAAGTAAAATTAAAAGGTGTAACAGCAAAAATATAACCTTCTAATGGACGATACTCAGAACGATTCCACATTCCATAAGGCGAATATGGTTGCTCTTTCATTAATTCTGACATAAAAAAAGAATTGAATCTGTAGAAATCGACAAGCTCGCAGGCAGAATCAATTTCCGCCTGGTGTACTACTTTTGATTGGCCAAGCATTGTAGTACCATTAATTGTTGATCTCCAGGGACCTGCAAGCAAATCAGCCGTCTTTAAAAAAACTGCAACTCTATGTTCCCAAGGCATATCAGCCCATTCTTTTCTTGCTTCAAGAGCAGCCTCAATTGCCATTTCAACTTCTTTCTTACCTGCTTTATGATAAACACCTAAAACATGACCATGGTTATGGGGGATTTTCATCTCTTCAGTGTTACCGGTTTTTATCTCCTCACCACCAATAATTAATGGTACTTCAATTTGCCGTGACTTTAATTCTACTAATTTCTTCTTTAACTCTTCTTTCTCGGGACTACCTGGTCTGTATAATTTAATGGGTTCATTTATTGGTTGAGGAACTCTGAAATAAGCATTCGACATAAAAAACCTCTGTAAAACTTATCAATTTATTTAATTTAAAGTTATTGGTTTTAGTCGCTAAAACAAAGGTTGAAGATAGAAGTCATTTCCGTAATAAAATACATTTTGCTGGTAGTTTTTGTTAATGGCTAATAATAAACAGAAGTTGGTTCAACCACACTTGTAATTATCAAAATTAATGAAACCGTATTTTTAACAGTAATTACAGTGTTGAAATGATTTTTATATGAGTTCACTACAAGATATTTTTAAATTATTCCTGTTATATAAAACTGGCATTATAATTGTTTTTAGAATACCGTAAAAGACACAGTAAGTACTAAATAAGGGATCAAAAAAAACGATGTCGGGGAAAAATGATGACATATTAAATACCGGCAGTTTTGAAGTAAACAATAATCCGGCAGGAATTCTAAAAGAATTAAAATTCTTAAGAAGCAGGGTTAAAGAACTTGAAAAAACTAAGACCTTCAACAAACAAGTAACCAATGAGTTATTTGCTTCCCAAGAAATGTTTCAAATAATATTAGATAGCATTCCCCAAAGAATTTTTTTGAAAGATAGAAATTTTAAATACATTGGTTGTAATAAGCATTTTGCTAAAGATGCAGGATTAAATTCACCTGAAGAAATAATTGGGAAGAATGATTTTGAACTTGGCTGGAAAAATGTTGCTGAATTATACCGTCACGACGATGACTTGGTAATGTCAACCAATACACCGAAACTTAACTTCGAAGAACCTCAAATTAAAAACGACGGAAGTCAAACCTGGTTAAAAACAAATAAAATTCCACTTCATGATGTACACGGAAATGTAATAGGAATTTTAGGTACATATGAAGATATAACTAACAATAAAAAAGCAGAAGAAATGATTCAGCAAGACCGAACCGTTCTTAAAAGCATAATAGATAACTTACCCGATGCAATTTACGTAAAGGATTTAGAATGCCGGAAAGTAATCGCAAATAAAACAGATATAAGCAATATGGGTCTAAGATCAGAATCGGATGTAATTGGTAAAACAGATTATGATCTCTATCCTAAAGAAATAGCTGATGGATTTTATGCAGATGATAAAAAAGTTATAACCAAGGGTGAACCTATTTTAGGTAGGGAAGAATATTTTATTGATCCAAATGGTAATAAACGTTGGCTGTTAACATCTAAAATTCCTATAAAAGATGATAAAGGGAACGTTAGTTATATGGTTGGTATTGGTCGTGATATTACTGAATTAGTCCGCTCCAGGGAAATTCTCCAGGAAGAAACAGAAAAATTTAAATCAATCTTCCAAAATGCGTTTGATGGTATAAGTATCTTTGAAGAAAATTATGAACCGGGTAAGAGAAGATTAGTAGAATGTAATGAACGTTATGCTGAAATGTCAGGACGAAACAGAGAAGAGTTATTAAAGATTGGGGATTTAGAGAATGCGGGTCTAACAAGAAATATTACTGAAAACAACGATAAATATATAAGCCAGGGAATTGAATTCCGGGGATCTTTTACATGGGTTCGCCCTGATGGAAAAGATAATATAATGGAGTATGCAGGTGTTCCAATTAAAATGAAAGGGAAAACATTTACAATTGGAATTGACCGGGATGTTACTGAAAACAAACGAGCTGAAGAGAAAATACAACATGAAAGAAATTTACTTAGAACACTAATAGACAGCTTGCCTGATTTAATATTTTTTAAAGATGGAGCAGGACACTATATACTTAATAACAAGGCACATTTAAAATATCTTGGAGCAAAAGATCAGGAAGAAGTACTTGGTAAAACTACATTTGATTTTCATTCTAAAGAAATTGCAACAAAGTTTTTCCAGGAAGAGATGAAAGTTATGGAACTGGGAGAGCCCCTTCTTGAAAATGAAGAAACTATTCTCTATAACACGGGAGAGATTAATTGGCACTTATCAAATAAAATTCCTTTAAAAGATAATGATGGAAAAAGTATAGGGCTTTTGGGTGTTAGCCATAATATAACCAGCAGGAAGAATGCTGAAGAGATTGTAAAGAAAGCATACGAAGAACTTGAACAAAAAAATACTGCTCTTGAAAATGCTACCAAAATAAAGAGTCAATTCCTTGCAAACATGAGTCATGAAATAAGAACTCCGCTAAATGCAGTAATTGGAATGACAGGTTTATTACTTAATACACCTTTAAATGAGGAACAAACTGAATTTACAGAAACAATTCACCAAAGCGGAGATATTCTTTTATCTCTTATAAATGACATTCTAGACTTTTCAAAAATTGAAGCGCAAAAAGTCGAATTGGAAAAACAACCTTTCGACATAAGGATATGTATTGAAGAAGCTCTCGACCTTGTAGCATCAAAGGCCGGTGAGAAGGATTTAGAGCTTGCTTACTATATAAATGAAAATCTTCCTCCAAAAGTAGTTGGTGATGTAACCCGTTTGCGCCAAATTCTTGTAAATCTTTTGAGTAACTCAATTAAATTTACTGAACGGGGAGAAGTTGTTATTTCTGTATCTGGTCAACTGCAGGATAATGATAAATACAAACTTCATTTTGCTGTAAGAGATACAGGGATCGGAGTTCCGCTTGATCTGCAGGATAGGTTATTTAAATCATTTACTCAAGTCGATTCTTCCACTACACGAAAATTTGGAGGTACAGGTTTAGGTTTAGCCATTAGCCGGCAATTAGCAGAACTAATGGGTGGTAAAATGTGGGCTGAAAGTACCGGAGTTAAAGGCGAAGGCACAACATTTCACTTCATTATTATTACAGATCTATGTTATGAGAAGAAAGTTCGGACTGATATGTCTGTATTGTTTGGAAAGAGAGTACTTATTGTTGATGATAATCAGACTAACAGGGATATTTTAAATAGGCAGACTCATTCTTTGAAAATGATACCAACATGTATAGCCTCAGGTCCGGAAGCTATTGAATTACTAAAACAAAATACTGAATTTGATCTTGCTATTTTAGATTTTCACATGCCCGATATGGATGGATTGCAACTTTCAGATGAAATTCGTTTAATTAAAAACTGCAAAGAGATCCCATTAATTTTGCTCTCCTCATATTGTTACAGTAAAGAAACTACGGATCTTTCAAATTTCGCAGCAACTCTTACAAAACCCATAAAATTAAATCAGCTACATAATGCATTAATTACAGTAATGAATAAGGAATCATTTGTTGATAAAAAACAGGATTTACCAATGCGCTTTGATTTAGAAATCGGGAAAAAATATCCGTTGAGAATACTAATTGCTGAAGATAATTTAATAAATCAGAAAGTGGCACTTCGTTTTTTGGAAAAGATTGGATATCGTGCAGACATTGTTTTTAATGGTATAGAAGTCCTTGAAGCACTAAGGCGTCAAAGTTACGATGTTATTTTAATGGATGTGCAAATGCCTGAAATGGATGGTGAACAAACAACAATGGAAATTCGTAAACAATGGCCATTGGAGCTGCAACCAAGAATTATAGCTATGACTGCAAATGCTATGAAAGAGGACCGGGACAGATATCTTTTAAATGGAATGGATGATTATATAGCAAAACCATTTAAAATGGAAGACCTGATCAGAGCTTTAGTAGAAAGTTATTTAAAAACCTGTAAAATGGAACAATCCATATAAATCTTTTATATCTAGACGGTGTTCAACGCAGAACACCGCTAAAAATTTTACAATCCCTCTTTTAATTTTCCTTTTTGCCAGATAAAAAACTATCTTTCCTATATTGTAAATTTATCCCCTAATTAATATTTTCGCTGATAATTTTCGGAGAAAATTATGAACAAAGCGCTTGCTTGTAATACTATACCTGAATTGTATGAATATCTTACCGAAGTTTTCGGAAAGAGTTCTGATAAGTGTCTAATGTATAGAAAAGTCAATGATAAATTTGAAGGAATAACTTATCAGAAATTCAAAGAGGAAACAGATAGTTTTGCAAATGGACTGGCAGCACTTGGTGTAAAAAAAGATGACAAGATTGCAATTATTTCAGAAAACCGCCCTGAATGGGTTTATTCAGATATGGCTATACTTGGGCTTGGAGCCATTGATGTACCGCTCTACCCTTCTCTAACGGCTGAATCAATTGAGTATATTTTAGTAAACTCCGAATCAAAAGGAGTAATTGTTTCAAACAAATTTCAACTTAATAAAATTCTTAAAATCATAAATAATTTAAAGCATTTGCAGTTTACTATTCTGCTGAATGAAAAAGATATTATTCCCGACAAACCTGCTTTATATACTTTTAAAGATGTACAACAAATGGGCAATATCTATAAAAATAATCATCCTAATTTTTTAAAAGAATCCCGGGCTAAAGTCTTGGAGAATGATATCTGCACAATAATATATACCTCAGGAACTACAGGTGAACCAAAAGGAGTTATGCTTACTCATAGAAATATTTTATCAAATGTTCATGCTGCTCTTCAATCTTTCCCAATAAATGATACTGATGTTTTTCTTTCTTTCCTTCCTCTATGCCATATTTTTGAAAGAATGGCAGGTTATTATACAGGGTTTTCAGCATGCAGCACAATTTATTTTGCAGAAAGCATTGAATCAGTTGCACAGAATATGATTGAAGCTAAGCCAACAATATTAACAACAGTCCCCCGGTTATTTGAAAGAATGTATGCAAAAGTCATTAAGAATGTTGAAAGCCAGAAACCTTCAAAGCAAAAGATATTTTATTGGGCTGTTGATATTGGGAAAAAATATATAACTGCGCAGCGAGTTGGAAAAGTTTCAATTTTATTAACCGGTAAATATAAAATTGCAGATACATTAGTATTTAAAAAACTGAGGGGAAAAACCGGTGGAAGATTGAGATTCTTTATTTCGGGTGGTGCTTCGCTTTCTAAAGATCTTGGTGAATTTTTTGAAGCAACTGGCATTAAAATACGCGAAGGTTATGGATTGACTGAATCATCTCCCGTAATTACAGCAAACCATGTTGATGATTTTAAATTTGGTACTGTTGGTAAACCGTTAATAGGGGTAGAAGTTAAGATTGCACCCGATGGAGAAATACTTGCGCGTGGACCCAACATAATGCCGGGCTATTATAAAAACAAAAAAGAAACAGATGAAGTAATTATTAATGGTTGGCTTCATACCGGCGATATAGGTGAATTTGATTCCGAAGGTTATTTAAAAATAACGGATAGGAAAAAACACCTCTTTAAAACCTCCGCAGGAAAATATATTGCTCCAACTCCGATTGAAAACCTGTTTCTTACAAGTAAGTATATTGATCAGTTTGTTTTGATTGGAGACAGGAGAACTTTTCTTAGCGCACTTATTGTCCCGGATTATGAAGCAATTAAGGAATATGCAGATTCACGGAATATTCCATACAATACTATTGCAGACCTGGTAAAGAAAAAAGAGATTTATGATTTGATAGATAAAGATATGTCACAGTTTCAGAAGAAGCTTGCGAATTATGAACGTGTGAGAAAATTTACTCTGCTTGAAAAACCATTCACACTCGAAACCGGGGAAATTACTCCAAGTTTTAAAGTGAAAAGGAAGTTTGTGGAAAAACAATACGGGTCCTTAATTGAGGAAATGTACCAGGAAGCGGAGAAGTAAAGTTTGGTAATAACCGCATTGAGCTAAGTGTAGAGAGTATAGAATAAAAAATAATCCTACTTAATTTCTCTTCAAAATTTCAACCATATCATCATGAATCTTTCCATTGCTTG
>Ga0105107_10002039_pt1 | contig 13302 bp, 12 predicted proteins | sample PPLLaktember2015_6_FD_79335 | JGI IMG/M metagenome (GOLD analysis project Ga0105107, IMG submission 79335) | Freshwater sediment microbial communities from Prairie Pothole Lake near Jamestown, North Dakota, USA - PPLs Lake P8 Core (1) Depth... | ecosystem: Environmental > Aquatic > Freshwater >...
ATCTGCGGCACCTTCATGGGCGGCATCGCGCTGCTCGCGCGCGACGCCGGGCACCGCGTGACGGGCTGCGACGCGAACGTGTATCCGCCGATGAGCACGCAACTCGCAGCGCAGGCGATCGAGATCGTCGAAGGCTACGGTGCCGACCAGACGGCCTTCGCCCCCGACCTCTGGGTGGTCGGCAACGTGGTGACACGGGGCAACCCGCTCATGGAGGCGATCCTCGACCGCGGCGAGCGGTACGTCTCCGGTCCGCAGTGGCTCGCCGAGAACGTGCTGGCGGGCAAGCATGTGGTCGCGGTGGCCGGTACACACGGGAAGACCACCGCGACGGCGATGCTCGCCTGGATCCTCGAGCGCGGCGGCAAACGTCCGGGATTCCTGGTGGGTGGCGTGCCGAACGACTTCGGCGTCTCGGCGCGCCCGGCCCCGGGATCGCTCTTCGTCATCGAAGCGGACGAGTACGACACCGCGTTCTTCGACAAGCGCTCGAAGTTCGTGCACTACCCCGCCCGGACCGCGATCCTGAACAACCTCGAGTTCGACCACGCGGACATCTTCCCGGACCTCGCCGCGATCGAAACCCAGTTCCATCACTTCGTGCGCATGCTCCCGCGCTCGGCCCGGATCGTCGCCAACGGTGCGGACGAGGCGCTGGCGCGGGTGCTGGCGCGCGGCTGCTGGTCGGAGCTCGAGCAATTCGACGCCGTCGACGGCTGGTCGAGCCGGCAGGCCGCAGGCGGGTCGTTCGACGTGCTCTGGCGCGGCGAGCCGGCGGGACGCGTCGACTGGGATCTCACCGGGGACCACAACCGCGCGAACGCGCTCGCGGCGATCGCCGCCGCCCGCCACGTCGGCGTGGCGCCGTACGTTGCCATCGACGCACTGAACCGCTTCGGCGGCGTGAAGCGGCGCATGGAAGTGCGCGGCGTCGCGCGCGGCGTGACCGTTTACGACGACTTCGCGCATCACCCGACCGCGATCCGCACGACGCTCGCCGGCCTGCGGCGCGCCGTCGGTACGGCGCGGATTCTCGCGGTGCTCGAACCGCGCTCGAACACGATGAAGCTCGGGGTGATGAAGGCGGCGCTTCCCGACAGTCTCGCCGGCGCCGAGCACATTTTCTGCTACACCGAGAACCTGGGTTGGGACGCTGCGGCCGCGCTCGCGCCGCTCGGCAGCCGCGTGGAATGCCACGCGGATCTCGAAACCCTCATGCAGGCGATCGCGCGCGAGGCGCGGTCCGGCGATCACGTGCTGGTCATGTCGAACGGCGGGTTCGGCGGTATCCACCAGAAGCTGCTCGACCGCCTCGCGGCAGCCGACCGGTGAGCATCGTCTATCTGCACGGCTTCAACAGCGCGCCGCAGTCGCACAAGGCGCAGTTCATGCACCGGTACATGACCGAGCGCGGCCTCGGGGCGCACTTCGTCTGTCCTGCGCTTCCGCATCAGCCCGACGAAGCGATTGCCCTGGTCGAGCGCGAAATGGCGCGCGCTGCGCCCGGGGGCGTGACGCTGGTCGGCAGCTCCCTCGGCGGGTTCTACGCGACCCATCTCGCGGAGAAGCACCGCGTGCGCGCGGTGCTGCTCAACCCCGCGGTCCGGCCGGGCCGCGACCTCGAGAGCTATCTGGGCATCCAGCGCAACCTCTACACCGGCGCGGAATACGAGCTCACGCGCGAGCACGTCGCTGCATGGCGCCGCCTGGACGTCGCCGTGGTCCATCCCGAGCGCTATCTGCTCATCGTAGAGACCGGCGACGAGGTGCTCGACTACCGCGAGGCGGTCGCGCGGTATGCCGGCGCGCAACAGGTGATCGTGGCCGGTGGCGATCACACGCTGAAGAGCTTTCCCGAGCATCTGCCGCTGATCCTCGAGTTCGCCGGCCTGCCGGCGCGATGAGCCGTCTCCCCGCGGCGCCACGTTCGATGAACGTCCTCTACGAAGAAACCGGCAGCTTCAAGGTCGCCGCCGTGCTCACCGAGCACGACGCGTCGCTGCACGTCGAGGCGCCGCACGGCAAGCGGGCGAAGATCAAGTCCGCGAACGTTCTGCTGCGGTTCGAGGACGCCCGGCTCGACACCTTCCTCGACCGGGCCGAGGCGATCGCGCAGGAAATCGATACCGATTTCCTCTGGGAAGCGTGCGGCGAGCCCGAGTTCGCTTTCCTGGATCTCGCCCGGGAATACCACGGGCGTGCGCCGACGCCGCTGGAAGCGGCCGCAATCCTGGTCAAGCTCCATGCGGCGCCGATGTATTTCCACCGGAAAGGCAAGGGCCGCTTCAAGGCCGCTCCCCCGGACACGTTGAAGGCCGCGCTTGCCGGGCTGGAGCGCAAGCGTCAGCAGCAGGCGCAGATCGAGGCGTGGGTCGACGAGCTCAAGCGCGGCGCGCTGCCCGAAGCGATCCGGGCGTTGCTGCCGCAGCTCCTGTACAAGCCCGACCGCAACCGCGCCGAGACTAAAGCGTTCGAACAGGCATGCGCCGAGCTCGGGTTGTCGCCGGCGCGACTCCTCGAGCGTTGCGGCGCGCTCCCCTCGACGCATGACTACCACCTCGGCCGGTTCCTCTTCGAGCACTACCCGAAAGGCACCGGCTTCCCGGACGTCGTGCCGCCGACGGTGCCGACCGAGCTGCCCATTGCAGCGGTGGCGGCGTTTAGCCTCGACGATGCGACGACGACGGAAATCGACGACGCGCTCTCGGTGACGCGCCGCGAAGACGGACTGGTGCGGATCGGCGTGCACATCGCCGCACCGGGCCTGGGCTTTGCGCCCGGCACCGAGATCGATCGAATCGCGCGCGAGCGGCTGTCCACCGCCTACATGCCGGGCACGAAGATCACGATGCTGCCGCCGGCTGTCGTCGACCGGTACTCGCTGATCGAGAACGGCCCGCGTGCCGCGGTGTCGCTCTACATCGACGTCGACCCGGGCTCGCTCGTCGTGCGCGGCGAGGAGACGCACATCGAGCGGGTGCCGATCGCGGAAAACCTCCGGCATCACGAAGTCGACCTGCTGAACGACGCGCTCGCCGAAGGTCATCCGGCCGCCGGCGTCCCGTTCGCCGCAGAGCTCGAGTTCCTGCACCGCTTCGCGCTCGTGCTTCAGGCCGGACGCGGAAAGACCGGCAACCAGGTCGACCGCACCGAGTACAGCTTCTACGTCGAGAACGACCGCGTGACGATCACCGAGCGCAAGCGCGGCTCACCGCTCGACAAGCTCGTGGCCGAGCTGATGATCCTGGTCAACCGCTCCTGGGGAAAAGTGCTCGATGATCGCGGGGTCGCGGCCATCTATCGCGCGCAGGGCGACGGCAAGGTGCGCATGACGACGGTCGCCGCCGAGCACCAGGGGCTCGGGGTGTCGCACTACGCGTGGTCCAGCTCGCCGCTGCGCCGCTACGTGGATCTGGTGAACCAGTGGCAGCTCCTCGCGTGCCTGCGCGGGGAGCCGCCGCCGTTCGGGCGCAAGTCGGCCGAGCTGCTCGCCGTGGTGCGCGATTTCGAGGTGACGTACGCGGCCCTGGACGAGTTCCAGCGGCAGATGGAGCACTATTGGTGCCTGCGCTGGCTGATTCAGGAAGGGGTCTCGACCTCCGCGGCCGAAGTCATCCGCGAGAACCTCGTCAAGCTCGCGCACATTCCGCTGTACGTGCGCGTGCCGTCCCTCCCGGACCTTCCGCCGGGTACGCCGGTCGAAGTCGAGGTGGTGGCAGTGGATCTGATTGACACCCATGTACGCTGCGTCTATAAGAGGCCTCAAGAAAAACGAGAAGTCGCCTGAAAAATACAACCTAACATATTGATTCTACGGCTATAGAGACGGGCTTGCTGGTCTTCTCCGAATCTCCCCGCGGGGCCTCGCGCGCGGCGCTGGCCGAGCCGCCGGCGCCGGTGCTGACGCCGCTATTGGGCACGGCCCTGGCCGCGTCGATCATCCTCCATGGCGCATTGCTCGCGACGCGGTTCGGATTCCCGGACGCGACCCAGCTGCGCACGCCGCCGCAGACGCTGGACGTGGTGCTGGTCAACAGCAAGTCGCCGACGCGTCCGACCAAGCCGGATGCGCTGGCGCAGGCGAACCTCGACGGCGGCGGCAACACCGACGCGGACCGGCGCGCCAAGACGCCGTTGCCGGTCACGCGCGAAGTGGACCGCGGTCAGGATACGAAGCGCGCGCGCAAGCGGGTCGAGGACCTCGAGGCCAAGCAGCGCCAGCTGATGACCCAGCTCGCCCAGGCGAAAGTCGCTGTGCCGGTCGAGCCGGCGAAGCCTGCGCCCGCCCCCGATACGCCGGCGCCGGTGGCCGGCGCGGACCTGATGACCTCGGCGCTCGCGCTGGCGCGGATGGAAGCGCAGATCGCCCGCCAGATCGACGAATACAACAAACGCCCGCGCAAGCAGTTCGTCGGCGCACGCGCATCTGAATCGCGCTTCGCGATGTACGTCGAGGACTGGCGCCGGAAAGTCGAGCGCGTCGGCAACCTCAACTACCCGGACAGCGCGCGCGGACGCGTCTACGGGAGCCTGCGGGTCACCGTGTCCATCAAACCCGACGGTAGCATCGAAGAGATCCAGGTCGACCGGCCGTCCGAGCACAAGATCCTGAACGAGGCGGCGCTGAAGATCGTGCGCCTCGCCGCCCCGTATGCACCGTTCCCGCCGGAGATCCGGCGCGACACCGACATCCTGGTGATCACCCGCACGTGGACGTTCGCACCCGGCGACAAGCTCTACAACGAGTAACCGACCTTCGCAGGACGCCGATCCAGGCGGAGTCTTGCCCGGAATCGGGACGTTGCGAGAGGGGCCATGCCTCTTTCGCAGCGTTCCGCTGACCGCCTGGCGACCGGCCGCGTGAAGATCCTCGCCCGAATCTGGAAAGGCCTGGCGTACACGGTCGGGGCGATCGTCCTGGCCGGCCTGCTCGTGCAGGGCTGGTATCTCGGCTGGGTGCTGTACTGGAACGCCTACAACCCGCGCGCGACGAGCTTCATGGAGCGGCGGCTCGACGAGCTGCGGACGAAGCAGCCGAACGCGGCGCTGAAGCACCAGTGGACCGACTACGACCGGATCTCGGCGCATCTCAAGCGCGCGGTGGTCGCGGCGGAGGACGCGAAGTTCCTCGATCACGAGGGATTCGACTGGGAGGGCATCCAGCGCGCCCTCGAGAAGAACCAGAAGCGCGGCAAGCCGGTCGCCGGCGGCTCCACCATCAGCCAGCAGCTCGCGAAGAACCTGTTCCTGTCGGGCGACCGGAGCCTCGTGCGCAAGGGGCAGGAGGCCGTCATCACGCTCATGCTGGAGACGGTGATGAGCAAACGGCGCATCCTCGAGCTCTATCTGAACGTCGCCGAGTGGGGCGAGGGCGTGTTCGGGGCCGAGGCGGCCGGGCGTCACTACTTCGGCGCGAGCGCGGCGAGCCTGTCGGCGGCCCAGTCGGCCCGGCTCGCGGCGATGCTGCCGCGACCGCGGTTCTACGACCGGAACCGGGGTTCGCAGTACCTCGCGTCGTACACGGAGCGGATCCTCGCGCGCATGCCGTCCGCGCAGGTGCCATAGCGTACACGAGCCACGGGTACGACGGCTGACTTGGGGGATATACAAGGGGGTGTGCCCCCTTGTTCGATCAATTCTCGCGTCGTACACGGAACGGATCCTCGCGCGCATGCCGTCCGCGCAGGTGCCTTGAGGCTTTCGGGAGAGGGGACGATGGACATCTGGAAGATCGAGCCCGGCCGCCCGGCGGTGGCGATGGCCGCGGACGAGAAGCTGCCCGGCACGGGCTACGCGTGGCTCGACCTCGCGTACGGCGAGATCGAGCACCTGCAGCGCGAGGTCGAGCGGCTCACCGGCGTGCGGATCTTCGACGACCACGTCTCCGACGCCGGGAACGCGGCGCACCCGTCGTACTTCGACAACACCGACCAGTACGAGCTCGTGATCTTCCGCGGCCTTGCCCCGGACTCGGGCGCCGAGAAGATCGTCACTCGGCCGATGACCCTGTTCAACTTCGACCGGCTGCTGGTGACGGTGCGGGCGCCCGACAGCCGCTCGGTGACGCAGGTGAAGAACCGGTTTCTCGCCACCCCGGCCAAGTGCCCGGGGAGCCCCGACGAGCTGATGCACCGCCTGCTCTCGTCGATGGTGGATCACTACCTCGAGCTGCGGCAGCCGCTCACGCAGCGCCTCGACCGCTGGCAGAAGCTGCTGCTCGACCCGCGCAAGCCGTTCCGCGAATGGAGCAAGCTACTCGAGAGTCGCGGCGAGATCCGCAAGCTCCAGCACCTGTGCGAAGAGCAGCGCGACGCCATTCAGGAGTGGCGCGACTACCGGATCGCGGACATCGGTGCGACCCTGCAGGTGCGGGTCGCCGACCTCGTCGAGCATATCGAGCGCGTGCTGCACCATGCCCGCACGATCGAGGGACAGGCGGAGTCGGCGGTGCAGCTCTACTTCGCCTCGACGACCTTCCGCACCACCGAGATCATGCGTCTGCTCACGATCATTACCGCGACCTTCATGCCACTGACCCTGATCACCGGCATCTTCGGCATGAACTTCGAGTTCATCCCCGGCCTCCACTCGCCGGGCGGGTTCTGGATCTCGCTCTTCGGCATGGCGGGCGTGGTGGCGGCGATGCTCGTCTACTTCCGCTTCAAGCGCTGGCTGTAGCCCGTCCGGCACGGAGCGCTGCCCGCCGTCCGCGATGCGGGTCGACGCCGGCCAGCACCGCGAGGCCGGCGACGAAGTAAGCGCCGGTGAGGAGGATCGCCAGCCGGTGATCGCCGCGCGAGAGCCAGCTCGCGAGCCCGTAGGTGACGGGCCCCAGGATCGACGAGAGCTTCACCGCGAGGCCCCATAGCCCGTAGAACTCCGCGCGCCGGTCGCGCGGGCTCAGGTAGCCGACCAGGGCCCGGCCCGCCGACTGCGACGCGCCGAGGCAGAGGCCGGCGAGATTCGCCGCCACCCAGAACGTCCCTCGATCGGTGGCCCACCACGCGATCACCACGGTCGCGATCCAGCCCACAAGCGTCAGCGCGATCGTCGGCACGTGCCCGAGGCGATCCTGCACCTGGCCGAACGCGATCGCCCCGAGCGCAGCGGTCACGTTGACCGCCAGGATCAGCGTGATCGAATCCTTGGTCGTGAAGCCCATGGCCTGCTGCGCGTAGATCGCGGCCAGCGCCACGACCGCCTGCACGCCCGCCTGGTAGCAGACCAGGCACACCAGGAAGCGCGCGAGATCCCGGTACTGGCGCGCGTGCCGGACGGTCTGCGCAAATCGGCCCAGCGCTTCGGCGACGAGGCCGCGCGCAGGGACCGGCTGCGGCTCGGCGCGCTCGCGAAGCCAGACGAGCGTCGGCAGGCTAGCGGCCAGGAAGATCGCGGCGGTGATGAGCATGGTGACGGGGACGAAGTCATCGGCCGTCTCGCCGCGCGCCTGGGCCGCGGTCACGTAGGCGAGGCTCGCGCCGAGCGAGACGAGGCCGCCGATGTAGCCCAGCCCCCAACCCCAACCCGACACCTTGCCGAGCGCCTTGCCCTTCGCGAGCTCCGGCAGGAACGCGGCGATGAGGTTCTCCCCGGTCGAGAAGAAGAAATTGGAGGCCACCACCAGCACGCAGGTCAGCGCCAGTGTTCCTGGCCCTGCCGTCGCCAGGGCGGCCGTGCACACCACACAGCCGAGTGTGGTGAAGACGAGCAGCTTCTTCTTCGTCGCATGGCGGTCGGCGTAGGCGCCGACGATCGGCGCGGTGACCATCACGGCGGCGTAGGAGACCGCCAGCGTCAGGGTCCACGCCAGCGTCGCCCACGGCGCGCCGCCGGCCACCACGGCGACGAAGTAGGCGTTGAAGACCGCCGTGATGACGACCGTGGTGTAGCCCGAGTTGGCGAAGTCGTACATCGCCCACGCCACGACCTCGCGAGGCCGCACCCCGGGAGCAAGGAGAGGAGTGCGCGCTCGGCGGGGCGCTGCATTTCGCGCGGTCATTTTCCTTCGCAATCATACAGTCGAGGGTTATCCTTCGACCCGCGCGAGCGGGGCACTCGACCAAGGCCGCGCGCGCGCGAACTCATGTCCGAAACCATCGAGCGCAAGGAACTCGAAGACCTGCAGCAGGACCTGGACGGCGTCCGGGAGCTGCTGCGGCGGCATCGGCTCGTCGAAAGCCTGGTCGAGCGGCAGCACAGCGCCAAGCACGAGCTGGTCGAGACGCTCGTGCACAAGCAGCACCTCGCCGAGCTGCGCGCGAAGCTCGACGAGATGCACTCGGCCGACGTCGCCTACATCCTCGAGGCGCTGCCGATCAACGAGCGTCTCATCGTCTGGGACCTCGTCAAGGCGGAGCGCGACGGCGAGATCCTGCTCGAACTGTCGGAGCCGGTCCGCGAGTCGGTCATCCGGACGATGGACTCGGACGAGCTCATCGCCGCGGTCGAGACTCTCGACACCGATGAGATCGCGGAGCTCGCGCCCGGCCTTCCCGAAGAGGTCATCCAGGACGTCTTCCAGTCATTGCCGGTCGAGGAGCGCGAGCAGCTGCGCGCCGCGATGTCCTACCCGGAGGACGCCGTCGGTGCGCTGATGGACTTCGACGTCGTGAGCGTGCGCGAGGACGTGACGCTCGAGGTCGTGACCCGGTACTTGCGCCGCTTCGAGGAGCTGCCCGACCACACCGACCAGCTGTTCGTCGTCGACCGGGAGCAACGCCTCAAGGGCGTGCTGCCGATCGCGCGGCTGGTCGTGACCGACCTCGAGAAGCCGGTCGCCGACGTGATGCTGCAGGAGTTCGTGACGCTCTATCCCGACGACAAGGCGCAGGACGCGGCGCAGGCGTTCGAGCGCTACGACCTCGTCTCGGCCGCGGTGATCGACCAGGGCGGGAAGCTCGAGGGGCGCGTGACGGTCGACGCGGTCGTCGACTTCATCCGCGCGAAGAGCGAGAGCGAGGCGCTCGCCAAGGGCGGTTTGCGCGAGACCGAGGACCTGTTCGCGCCGGTCTGGGAGTCGCTCAAGAACCGCTGGGGATGGCTCGCGGTGAACCTGGTCACCGCGTTCGTCGCATCGCGGGTGATCGGCGTTTTCGAAGGCTCGATCGAGAAGCTGGTCGCGCTCGCGGCGCTGATGCCGATCGTGGCGGGCATCGGCGGCAACTCCGGCAATCAGACCACCACCATGATCGTACGCGCGCTGGCGCTGGGGCAGATCCAGGTCGAGCAGGCCAAGAAGCTCTTCGCGAAGGAGCTCGCGGTCGCGATCGCAAACGGGCTCGTCTGGGGCGGGATCCTGGGCGTGATCGCCTATCTGCTCTACAGCAGCGTGAAGCTCGGCGCGGTCATGACCGCCGCGATGACGCTGAACCTGCTGCTCGCCGCCGTGATGGGCGTGGCGATTCCGATCGCCATGGCGAAGCTCGGGCGCGACCCGGCGGTCGGCTCGTCGGTGCTGATCACCGCGTGCACCGACTCCGGCGGTTTCTTCATCTTCCTGGGCCTCGCGACGCTGTTCCTGCTCTGAGCGGGACGCGGTGCGGCGCGCGCGGTCGCCGCCGGGCGGCTACACTTCTCGCCGGAACAGTCCGCAACCGGCGTGAAGGGGGAACCGCACATGTCGATGCTTCAGGAATTCAAGAACTTCGCCATCAAAGGCAACGTGATGGATCTCGCCGTCGGCGTGATCATCGGCGCGGCCTTCGGCAAGATCGTCGATTCGGTGGTGAACGACCTGATCATGCCGATCATCGGCCGCGCCACCGGCGGCCTCGACTTCTCGAACTACTACGTCGCGCTGAAGGACATCCCGGCGGGCACGCCGCTGACGCTCGATGCAGTGAAGAAGGCCGGGGTGCCGGTATTCGCCTACGGCAACTTCATCACGATCGTGATCTACTTCGTGATCCTCGCCTTCATCATCTTCATGATGGTGAAGTGGATCAACAAGCTGAAGGCCGACGCGCCGCCCGCTCCGCCCGCCGATCCCGAGGAGGTCAAGCTGCTGCGCGAGATCCGCGACGCGCTGAAGAAGTGATGGCGCGCGGCTGCGCGCCGTCATCCCTGTGAAAGCAGGGATCCAGAAAACGACCGAGGGCCGCAGGCGCGGCCCTCTTCGCGCTAGCGCCCGAGCCAGCGCTCCGCGGCCGCGATCGTGTGCGCGATCTCGGCCTCGCCGTGCGCCGCGGAGACGAACCCCGCCTCGTACGCCGACGGCGCGTAATACACGCCTTCCTCGAGCATGGCGTGGAAGAACCGGTTGAATGCCTCTTTGTCGCACTCCATCACCTCGGCATACGACAGCGGCGGCTTGGCCCGGAAGTACACGCCGAACATCCCGCCGACGTGAGCGGCCGAGAAGATGGCGCCATGCTTCGCTGCGGCCGCATTAAAGCCGTCGACGAGACGCCGCGTCGCAGCCTCGAGCCGCTCGAAGAAGCCCGGCTCGAGCACGAGCTTCAGCGTGGCGAGCCCGGCCGCGACGGCCACCGGGTTGCCCGAGAGCGTTCCGGCCTGGTACACCGGCCCGAGCGGCGCGATCTTGGCCATGATGTCCCGGCGCCCGCCGAACGCGCCGACCGGCATGCCGCCGCCGATCACCTTGCCGAGCGTGGTGAGATCCGGCGCGATCCCGTAGAGGCCCTGGGCGCCCCGTGCGCCGACGCGGAAGCCGGTCATCACCTCGTCGAAGATCAGCACGGCGCCGTGCTTCGTGCACAGCGCACGCAGGGCCCCGAGGAACTCGCGCGTTCCCGGTACGAGGTTCATGTTTCCGGCCACCGGCTCGACGATGACACCCGCGATCTCGTCCCCGTGCGCCCGGAACGCGTCCTCGAGCCCGGCGACGTCGTTGAAGCCGAGCACCATCGTGTGCGAGGCGGTTTCCGGCGTGACGCCCGCCGAGCTCGGATTGCCGAGCGTGAGCGCGCCCGAGCCGGCCTTCACGAGCAACGCGTCGCCGTGACCGTGATAGCAGCCCTCGAACTTGATGATCTTCGCGCGCCCGGTGAACCCGCGTGCGAGCCGCAGCGCGGTCATCGTCGCCTCGGTCCCCGACGAGACGAGGCGCACCATCTCCATGCTCGGCAGCGTCCGGCACAGGAGCTCCGCCATCTCGATCTCGAGCTCGGTCGGGGCACCGAAGGACAGGCCCTGCAGCGCGCGGCTGCGCACCGCCTCGACGACCAGCGGATGCGCGTGGCCCAGGATGAGCGGACCCCACGAGCCGACGTAATCGATGTAGCGCTTTCCGTCCGCGTCCCAGAAGAACGGCCCTTCGCCGCGCGCGACGAAGCGCGGCGTGCCGCCGACGGCGCGAAACGCGCGCACCGGCGAGTTCACGCCGCCCGGAATCAGCGTCTGCGCGCGTGCGAACAGCTGCTCGTTGCGATTCATGGCGATTCAATCCTTGCGAAGAGATCCCGCAGCTCGCGGGCACTTTGCTCGACATCACCCGCCTCGAAAAGCGCGGTGATGACGGCGATCGCGTCGACCCCCGCCGCGAGGAGCTCGGCCGCATTGCCGACGGTGATGCCGCCGATGGCCACGATCCGGACGGGGAGCGTGCGGCGCGCCTCGCGGTACAGCTCCAGCGGCGCGCGGACCGCCCCGGGCTTGGTCGGCGAGGGGAACGCGGCTCCGAAGGCGACGTAATCGACGCCCGCGGCGACGGCCGCGCGTGCCAGCTCGAGCCGGTTATAGCACGACGCCCCGAGCAGCCGCCGCGGCCCGAGCCGCCGGCGCGCCTCCGCAAGATCACCGTCTCCGCTGCCGAGATGCGCACCGTCCGCGCCGATCGCGACCGCTAGCTCGACATCGTCGTTCACGATCAGGGGTACGCCTGCGGGGCGGCAGAGTTCGAGCAGCGCAGCGGCCTGTACCTGCCGTAGCGCGGCCGGTGCCACCTTGTTTCGGTACTGGACGGCTGCAGCGCCGCCCCGGATCGCTTTGCCCACCAGCCCGGCGAGTGCGCGCGTGCCCGCCAAGTCAGGCGTGAGCGCATAGAGGCCGCGCGGGAATCGGGTCATGTGGGTCCGGGCGTTCCGCGCTGGCCAGGCATTCGCCCGCACGGTATGATCCGGCCGATTTTAGCGCACCCCCATCGCGACCCAACCCCTTATTTCGATGGCAGAAACCACTCAGACCTACAAGACCTGGATGTGCCTCATCTGCGGGTATATCTATGACGAGGCTGCCGGGCTGCCCGAGGAGGGGCTGGCGCCGGGCACGCGCTGGGAAGACGTGCCGATCAACTGGACCTGTCCCGAGTGCGGCGCGCGCAAGGACGATTTCGAGATGGTCGAGATCTAACCGGATTTCACACGATGCGAGGGGCCACACCCCCTCGCGCACCCCAAGTCGGGAAATCCGCCGCCTTCGGCATCGAATTTCGCTCGAGTTTTCACGATGCGAGGGGCCACACGCCCTCGCGCACCCCAAAGTCGGGAAACCTGCCGCCTTCGGCGTCGAATTTATAGCTAGTGCCGCGCCCCGACCAGCCGGGAACGGCGCGTGTAGCGCTCCTTTCCCTGCGATTCGCGCGCGCCGGCGCGATCCCACCACCACCAATTTCCCGTCCAGCGGCCCCCCACATCCCCCGGAATATCCCCTCGCTCGGACCTATTGCACACTTCAGAAAGTGCGTTAAATAATTCGCCGAACCCACGAATCCCGGATAGCTTCCGGCTTCCGGACACGCTTAGAATGGGCCCCTGCCTCGGCGCAGGTGGCCCGCTCGCCGCCCTTCGCGCGTGAGGCCGGAAAAAAGGGGCCCGACCTTGAGCGACACCGCCAGCCTGGCCGGCGTGAAAGTGATGGTGATCGACGACTCGAACACGATCCGCCGAAGCGCCGAGATCTTCCTCACGCAAGCCGGCTGCCAGGTGATCCTAGCCGAGGACGGGTTCGATGCGCTCGCCAAGATCACCGATCACCAGCCCGACCTGATCTTCTGCGACATCATGATGCCGCGCCTCGACGGCTATCAGACCTGCGCGCTGATCAAGAAGAACGCCCGGTTCGCCGGCACCCCGGTAATCATGCTGTCGTCCAAGGACGGCCTGTTCGACCGCGCGCGCGGTCGGATGGTCGGCTCGGACGAGTACTTGACCAAACCCTTCACCAAAGACAGCCTGCTCAAGACGGTCGGCGCGCACGCGCCGCACCGCGTCTAGGGCGGCGGAGGAAATCATGCCCGTAAGGAAGATTCTCGTCGTCGACGACTCCCCGACCGACCGCCAGTACATGCTGGAGACGCTGGCCAAGAAGGGCTTCCAGGTCGTGACCGCCGAGAGCGGAGAGGAC
>Ga0105107_10002041_pt1 | contig 13299 bp, 11 predicted proteins | sample PPLLaktember2015_6_FD_79335 | JGI IMG/M metagenome (GOLD analysis project Ga0105107, IMG submission 79335) | Freshwater sediment microbial communities from Prairie Pothole Lake near Jamestown, North Dakota, USA - PPLs Lake P8 Core (1) Depth... | ecosystem: Environmental > Aquatic > Freshwater >...
AGGGTGGCGTTGCCGAGCGAAGCGCCGCCGCAGTCGTCGCCTGCGAGCCAGGTCCACGTGGCGCGCGCCTCGCCGGCGCCGTTCCCGGCAGCGGGCACGAACGTCGAGACGCTGCTCGAGATCGTGAGCCGCATCGACACCTACGCGGACGACATCCCCGGCGACACCAGCATGGACGCCTGAGCGCGACCGGCGTGCAGACAAGTGCAATCGATGGCTACGGCGAAGACGCCGAACCGCGACTCCGACGTTGCGGCGAGCCACCTCGCGATCGCCCGCGGGCGATCGCGAAGAGTCCTGCGAGTGCGGCGCCGCCCAGCGCGGCGGCCCCGGGCTCGGGCGCCTCGATGCCCTCGCTGAACTCGAGGTGATAGAGGCTGGCATGCGGCCAGCTCGGGTCGATGTAGATCGCCGGATCGACGGAGCTCGCCACGGTCCCGCTGGCCGCCTCCACGACGAATGTGTCGATACCCTTCAACACGTAGATTTCACCCTGGATCTCGGCCTCCGCTCGCACGCGCACGTCGACCGTTGCGCTGGCGCCGGCCGAGGCTCCGACGCGCACCGGGAGCGCCTCGCCGACCGCGAAGACATCGAAGGAAGGATTGGAGTGGCACGCGGCGCCGTTCTGGAAGATGCACGCGAATGCCTCCTCCTCGAGGACGGCGTCGTTCCCATCCGCGCCGGGGTACTCGACGGTGAGACGCGCCCACGACTGCGCCCATCCATACGGACCCGTCCGACCCGAGAGCGGCCCGGGCCGGCTCTCGCCGCTGGCGGTGATCACCAGGGGGACGCTGGTGACGGGGCTCCCCAGATCGTTGATCACGATCACCTGGTAGGTCGCCTCCGCGATGCCGCGTGCGATGCCATAGGCGGTGGTGACGTAGGTGCCCTCGCTCGGGGCCGCCGGGGTCGCATCGAGAGCGAGGGTCACCGATGTCCCGGGCAGCGCGCCGCCCTGGGTGGTCGCCATACCGGATCCGGTGTAACTGTCGCCCTTGATCGAGGCGTTCCATGTGTAGGCATCGGCCACGGTCTCCGCGACGATCGGGCTCAGTCCTTCCGGCCGGTCGCCGCAGATCCAGCCCCCGCTCGTGCTGATCGCCTGGAAGCAGAGCTGCTCGAGGAACTGCGCGGGCACCGGAACGGCCGCGGCACGGGATCGGCCGGCGCTCGCGACCACAAGCAACGCCGTCGCCGCCGCCAGGGCGACGCGCAAGATCCAGTGGAATCGATGGGGGTTCGGATGCATGCCCCCATCGTGTCTTCACGATCCATGCCGGCGGCGAGCGAGGGCGTCGTGCATCGCCGCGTGGAGCTTTGGCAGTTCCGTCCCATTCTTGCGTCGCAGTGTGCACTTGTGCCCCAGCTCGACGAGCCGAGCAGACACGCGCGCACGACATCCCGGCTCGTGCGCTCGACCCAGGACGACGGCGTGATCGGGGTGACCAGCTCCAGCAACAAGAGCGGGGTCTTCGGCCGCAGCGACCTCGGCGTAGGCGTGACCGGTCGCAGCACGGCGAAGAGCGGCGTGCTCGGCGTCGCCACCAGCACGAGCCTGAACGCGGCCGGCGTGGAGGCGCGCAACGAGGCTTCGGACCCGCCATCATCGCCGTGGCATCCGTTCCCAGGAGAGACTCGTCTCGCTCATCCAGGACGGAAAGGCGTCCGATGCCGAGGCTCACTGGCGCACGCACATGGCGGTCGTGGGGCGCATTCTGCTCGGTCCGCGTGCCACCACCGTCATCGATCTGACGGACCACCACTAGGGGCTCAGAAGACGCCGGGATAGGAGCCGCCGTCGACCTGCAGGTTCTGTCCCGAGACGAAGCTCGCCTGCGTACTGCACAGGAACGCGCAGGCGGCACCGAACTCCTCGGGCGTGCCGAGTCGCCCGGCCGCGATGCTCGCCGCCATCTCGGCGTAGGCCTGCTCGAGAGAGACGCCTCCGCTCTTCGCCCGCAGCTCCGCCATGAAACGCTGGCGATCGGTGTCGATGCGCTCGGGCAGCAGGTTGTTGATCGTGACGTTGTCGCGCGCCACCTCACGCGAAAGGCCCTTGCACACCGCCGTGAGCGCGCTGCGCGCCGCGGTGGAGAGACCCATCGCGGCGTGCGGCGCCTTCACCATCGCGGACGTGATGTTCACGATGCGCCCGAATCCACGCGCGCGCATGCCGCCGATCACGCCGCGGATCAACAGGACGGGCGCGAGCAGGTTCGCCTCGAGCGCCGCCAGCCAGCGCGCGTGGTCCCAGTCCTCGAAGCGGCCCGGCGGCGGGCCGCCGTTGTTGTTGACGAGGATGTCGGGGTCGGGGCAAGCGGCGAGGAGGGCCGCGCGACCTTCCTCGCTGCCGAGATCGGCGACGACGGCCGTGACGCGGACGCCGCTCTCGCGCCGGATCTCGTCGGCCGTGGCCTCGAGCCGCGCCGCATCGCGGCCGTTCACCACGATCTCGGCACCCTCCGCTGCGAGCGCGCGGGCGCACGCGCGTCCCAGACCGCGACTCGACGCGCAGACCAGCGCGCGGCGGCCCGCGATTCCAAGGTCCATGAGAGCTCCCTCCTGGCGCCGGTCAGCTCCCGACGCTGCGGGACAACGCGCTGCGCAGCGCATCGCCCGGGTTCGCCACGCCCCGCGCACTGCGCCAGGCGACGTGCTGGTCGGGGCGCACCAGCAGCGCGCCTTCGTTCTCGATGCCGAGCAGCGCGGTCCACGCGCCGTCGGGATCGGCGGCGTCGCGGCCGATCGCGAGGCAGTGCAGGGGCGGCGCCGCGATGCCCCTCGCCGCCTCGATCCACGCCGCGCCCGCCGCGCCCGCGATCAGCGTGAAGCGGCCGGGCGGGAGCAGGTCGAGCGTCGACACGCGCTCGCCAGCCCGGAGCGTCCACGCGTGCGGGACGCGCGCGCCGGGGCGGCCGCACGGGACGAGCTCGCGAACCCGATTGCCGACGGCGGGCGGCGCCGTTCCGTCCGGCACGAGCGCGCCACTCTCGTAGTAGAAGCCGAGCTGGAGGCCGAGCATGTCGAAGTGCTCGGCCTGGTTGGCGATCGCCGCGCGCACGGCGCCTCGATCGCCGTCGCCGCCGGGCCCGAGCGCTTGCGCCACCTCGAGCAGCTTCGCGGCGTTGCGCGCGCTCACGTCGGCGTTCTCGCGGGCGACGGGTCGGCGCTCGATCTCGAAGCTGTCGAGCAGCGCCGCGGGCGCCCAGCCGGCTTCCACGGCCGCGAGCTTCCAGGCGAGATTGTGCGCGTCCTGCACGCCCGTGTTGAGCCCGAGGCCGCCCGTCGGCGGGAAGCGATGCGCCGCGTCGCCGATCAGGAAGGCGCGCCCTTCGCGATAGCGCTCGGCGACCTGGACGGACATGTTCCAGGTCGAGAGCGTGCGGATCGCGAACTCCAGTGCCGAAGTGCCCAGCGCCCGGCGCACGATCGCCGCGCATCGCTCCTCGGTGTAGTCGTCCGCCGACTCGCGATCGGGATCCCATTGGTGCATGAAGACCCACGTCGAGTCGATGTCGTGGGCGACGAAGACGCCGCGCGCGGCCGGATCGTTGACGAAGTAGAGAACCGCGGGCCGATCTCCGACCAGGCGCCGCAGATTCGCCTGGAAGTGGATCATCACGAAGGACGCGAGCCGGGGCGGGCCGATCGGTTCGATGCCGATTGCCTTGCGCACGCGGCTTCCAGCACCGTCGGCAGCGAGCAGCCAGCGACTGCGCACTTCGAAAGACCCGCCCGCAGCGAGGTCGCGGACGCGCGAGGTGACGCCGCCGGCGTCCTGCTCCATGGCCTCCCATTCGTGTGCCAGGCGGAGCGACGCGTTCGCCTGCTTGCGGAGGTGGTCGACCAGGATGGGCTCGAGGCGGTGCTGGGAGAGGTTGCGCAGCGGCGTCGGCGTGAACGCGAGCACGTCGTCGCCCTGGCGCTCGAAGGGGAGGCTGCCGAGCTCCTCGCCCGTGAGGGTCATGACCCAGCGCACGCGGCCCGCGTCGGACGGGTCCTTGCACGCCGCGGCGATCGCGGCCATGTCCACGCCCGCGGCACGCAGGATCTCGAACGTGCGCGCGTTCACGACGTGCGCGGCGGGTGCGGGCTGCACGGACTCGCGCCGCTCCACGACGAGGCTGGCGAGCCCTTGCTGTGCGAGCAGGATCGAGGCCGTCGTGCCCACGGGTCCGCCGCCGACGATCAGGACGGGCACCTCGCGGGGCACTCCCATCTCAGCGCAGCCCTGCCTGATCGCTCACGATCTGGCTCGCGACGCGTGCGCGCCAGGCGGCGTATGGCTCGCTGCCCTTGCGCGCACAGAGCGCCTCGGTCTGGCGCAGGATCTCGGCGTCGTCGAGCGTGAGATCGAGCCCCTCCCCGCACGGCTGGTGGACGAACCACGGACTGTCGACGACGAACTCGAGCGCGTTGCCCTCGGGATCGCGTGTGTACAGCGACCACGCGTTGCCGTGGTTGATCGGGATCAGATGGGTGCAGCCCGCGTCCGCGAGCCGCTGCCGGACGCGGCGCAGCGTCGCGAGGTCTTCCAGGCGGAACGAGAGCTGGAAGATCGCGCTGCCGAAGCTGCCGCCGAGCGCCGGTGTCTGTTGGATCTCGCCTTCCCGGCGGCCCGAAACGAGCACGAGCTGATGGTGCTCCGAGGGGTCCGTGGTGAGGAAGATCAGCTCCGCGTCGAGCGGGGCCGGCAGGACCCCGCGATCGGTCTGGGTCATTCCCAGCACGCCGGTGTAGAACTCGACCATCCTGGGCAGGTCGAAGCAGCAGATGCCGAGGTGGCTGAGGCTGAGCTTGCGGCCTTCGAGGCGAACGGGGGTCATCGCGGCTCCTTCCGGGGGCTGGACCGAAGTTGAGTCAAATGTATAATCCGAGCCGGTCACCTTGGTCAAGTGAGTCATTCGAGCCATGAAGGTCGGCAGAGCCGGACGCAGGACGCGAACGCCGCGACGGAAGGCCGCCGTGCCCGAAGGGCCGGCGCGCGAGCGCATCCTCGCGGCTGCGCTCGCGGTCTTCGCCGAGCGAGGCTTCGAGGGCGCGCGCACGCGCGAGATCGCCGAGCGCGCCGGCGCCAACCTGGGCCTGCTCACCTACTACTTCGGCGGCAAGGAGCCGCTCTGGCGGGCGGCGGTGTCGCAGGCCTTCGAGGAGCTCGCGACGGAGATCGCCGCCGTCATCGCCCAGGCGCGGGGCGAAGCGGGCGGGAACGAGCGCGCGCAGCTCGAGCAGCTGTTGCGCGGCTTCGTGCGCTTCCTCGCGCGCCGGCCCGAGTTCATGCGGCTGATGAACGACGAGGGAAAGCGACCCGGACCGCGCATGCGGTGGCTCGCCGATCACCACGTCAAGCCGATGGCCGCCGTGGTGCGCGGGCTCATGGAGCGCGGCCAGGCGCACGGACTGCTGCCCGCGATCCCCCTCGTGAGCTTCCAGTACATCGCGCTCGGTGCGGCAGGCCTGCTCTTCAGTCAGGCGCCCGAGTGCAAGTACGTCACGGGGATCGATCCGACCGACGCAGCGGTCGCCGAGGCCCACGCGGACGCCCTGGTGCGTCTGCTTCTCGGGCCTGGCTAGACGATTCTCGTCGGCAGCGCCTCGGGTTGCGCCGGGCCCGGCGGAATGCGCGATTCGCGCCGCCGCGGGGAGCACGCGCCATCCGCGCCTCCGATGATCCCAATGTCGGATGGAATCCCTCTTGGGCGCCTTGCCCGTCCGGCGGGCGGATGACTCGCCCCGCCGATGTGCTGCGATTCGAGCTAGTCTCGGTCTCCCCTTTCTGGAGCTGCGGACGGTCTGGTGGTCGTCGGCCGGGCGTTGGCGGCGGCAGGCAACCAGGCCTTCCGCTGGTCCGGCGGCAGCTTCGTCGCGCTCGGCGGCTGCTGGCGCCTCGAAACGCCACTCGTCGGTCGATTCGGGGCGACGCCAGCGAGCGGGGCTGAAGGGGTGCCACGAGTCGGGTCGGAATCGCGAGGGACGCACAGGGGGGACGATGAAGCTCGGCATCGATTTCGGGACGACGCGGACGGTGGTCGCCGGGGTGCAGGACGGCCGCTACCCCGTCGCCTGCTTCGCGGTGGGCGACGCGATCCGCGATCACCTGCCCGGTTTCGCCGCGCTCACCGACGCCGGCGTGGTCTTCGGCGCGGAGGCGGCCGCGCAGGCGGCGCCGCGACGCCTGGTGCGCTCGATCAGGCGCGTCGCGTCGCGTCTCGCCCCCGATGCGCCGGTAGAGGGCCTCGATCTCTCGGCGCTCGACCTGGTGACGGGCTACCTGCGCGCGTTGCGTCGCGCGCTCGTCGAGGACGGCAACCTGGGCCTGGCACCCGGCGAGCCCCTCGAGGCGATGGTGGCCGTGCCCGCGAGCGCGAGCGCCCGGCAGCGCTACCTCACGCTCGAGGCCTTTCGCCGCGCAGACATCGAGGTGCTGGGCATGATCAACGAGCCCACGGCCGCGGCGATCGAGTACGCGCAGCGCGACCTGCGCCAGCTCGGCCCGCGCAGCCCCAAGCGCTCGCTCGTCGTCTACGACCTCGGCGGCGGGACCTTCGACGCCTCGACGATCTCGTTGGCGGGACAGCGCTTCGAGCTGCTCGCGAGCGACGGCATCGCGGAGCTCGGTGGCGACGACTTCGACGTCGAGATCCTCGTCCTCGCCTTGGAGATGCTGGGGATCGAGCCGGCGGCGGTGGACCTGTCCCAGGCGTCGGTGCTGCTCGAGCGGTGTCGGCAAGCCAAGGAGGGGCTCGGTGCGAGCAGCCGGCGCCTGCTCGCTGACCTCTCCGACCTGGTGCCGGGCGCCGAGCCGGTGATCCTGCCGACCGCCGAGCTCTACGCGCGCTGCCAGCCGTTGGTCGAGCGCACGCTCGAGTGCCTCGACCGCCTGCTCGGCGACCTGCCTTTCGGCGGCCGCGAGCTCGCCGCCATCTATGTGGCCGGCGGAAGCTCGCTCTTCCCGCCCGTCCTGCGGGCGCTGCGCCAGCGCCATGCGCGCAAGGTCAAGGTTGCACCCCTTCCGCACGCCGCGACCGCGGTGGGCCTGGCGATCGCGGCCGACCCCGAAGCGGCCGTCTTCGTCCGTGAAGCGACGACCCGCCACCTCGGCGTGTGGCGCGAGGCCGCGGACGGGCACGAGAAGGTGTTCGACCCGCTCGTCGCCAAGGGCGATCTCCCGCAACGCGACGAGCCGCTCGTCGTGCAGCGGCGCTACGAGCCTGCGCATCGCGTCGGGGTCCTGCGCTTCGTCGAGTGCACGCGGCTCGGGGCGCAGGGGGAGCCGGTGGGCGACCTCACGCCGCTCGACGAGGTGCTCTTCCCGTACGATCCGCAGCTGGCGGACCGCGACCTGCGCGCACACGCTGCGCAGCGCACCGGCGAGCTGGCCGGGCAGGAGATCGTCGAGACCTACACGTGCGGGCGCGACGGGCGCGTGTCGGTCGTGATCGAGAACCGCACCCGCGGCTACCGGCGCGAGTACCGTCTCGGCGAAGGCGCCTCCAGCACCCGCAGCTCTCCTCTGTCTCCGTGAGGGCCGCGAGCCGATCGCGGGCGAAGAGCGCCAGCGCCGCCGCGATCGCCGCGCTGGACGTGCGGCACCCCGGCGTGGGCGTCATTCCTGCTGCGGCAGGGGCGTCAGGGGCGTCAGGGACACGATCCTGCGCACCACTTCCTGCTCGCCGGCCAGCACCACCTCGATCTCGCGGTAGTCGCCGAGCGGGAAGTAGAGCAGCCCCACGGCCGACACGCCGGGTCGAAGCGACGTCACCGGCAGCGCGCGGTCCTCGAAGCCGGCGATGTCGGGCGGCTCCTTCTGCGAGGGGCGGAAGATGCCGCCGATCGCGCCCACGACGGCGCCCGTGATGCTGCCGGCCCCGCCGCCGGTCACCGCACCCGTCAACGCACCGCGCAGGCCGCCCTCGGCCGCGCCGTAGGCGGACGAGCGCGCGGCGTCCGACAGCCCGGCATCGCCGGCTCGCCTCGCTGCCGCGGCCGGGCCGAGCGGCGCCACCCGCTGCGGCGGCGCTCCGCTCGTGGCGCTGCCGACGAGGGCGAAGATCTGCTTGCGATCGAGGACGAGCGTCTCCTGGTGCTCGCTGCTCACCGCCATTTCGACGACCGTCACCTCGCCCGCCGGCTCGAGCAGGCGCGCCGCGATCGCGATCGTTCCCGGCGCGGCCGAAGGCAGCGGCAGCGCCGCTCGCGGCTTGGGGGCGGCGCAGCCCGCGACGGCGAGGCTGGCAGCCAGGATCCAGCGCATCGCCTGCATCGGATTTCCCCCGGAGTGGGCAGTCGGATCCCGCTGTGCATAGCGGCCCCACGGCGCAATGCTCACGAACTGTGTCGGGGCTCGGGTTGTCCGGATCGCCCCATGCCTGGCGGCCGTCGTCAGACGCGCGTCAGAACTCGATGCGCGCCCGCAGCCCGAGGAACGTCCCGGCCTCCGCGCCGTTCGCGAACGGCGCGATCACCTGGAGGTCGCCCGCGAACACCGGCGCCGGCACCGTCCGCTCCGACCCTGCTCGCTCCACGACCGGGTCTTGATAGGAAAGCGGTAAGCAGCCGGTAGAGAGCCGGGGCGCCCCCGCCCGTAGATTCGCCCTCGCGTCCAAGAGGGAGGATCGACATGCACGGCTCATGGGGATCGACGCTTTCGAACGGCCGGCGCCTCGCCTGCGACGAAGTCGCGCTGCGCCAGGCGATGGCCGAGGCGAGCGCCAATGGCGAGGAGGACGTCCTCTGGCTCGCCCGCTCCTGCGTCTACCCGCTGAGCGGCATCCTGATCGCATTCGCCGACAGCGGGTTCCCCCTGACGATCCATGGCAACGGGGCGACGATCAGCGGGCAGGACCAGCGCACGGCCTTCCTCGTGAATCCCGGCGCGACCCTCTACCTGGACGATCTCACGGTCACGAAGGGCAGGGCCGGCCCCACCGCGAGCGGCGACGGCGGCGCGATCTACAACGCCGGCTCGCTGACGCTGACCCGCAGCACCGTCTCCGACAGCGAGGCGCTCACGGGCGGCGGAATCTTCAACGCCGAGAACGCGAGCTTGACGCTGATCCAGAGCACCGTCGCCGGCAACACCGCAGGCAGGGACGGCGGCGGCATCCGCAACAAGGAGGGCCGGCTGACCCTGATCGACAGCACTGTCTCGGGGAACTCGATCCCCTTGCCCGCGGCCTGCGCCCGGATCGCCTCGAGCACCTGCTGGTCGAATCCGTCGCCCTGGCCCGCAGCGGCGAGGCGCTGCTCCTCGGCGCGGATCCAGGCGTCGCGCTCGCGCGACAGGCGCACGACGCGCTCCTGGAGCTTCGTGCGCTCGTCGAGCTTCGCGTGCACGTGCGCGTGGAGCTCGGCGGGCGCGAGCTCGCGCAGCGACGGGGGCAGCTCGTCCTTCTTCACCGCGTCGAGCTGGGCGCGGCCCTCCTTCACCGCGTCCACGAGGTCCTCGCGTCCGGCGTTCACGCGTCCGCCGGTCTTGGCGAGGAAGGCGAGCCGGTCGGCGGAGGACGGTGCCGGCGCCGCCAGCGCCTCGCGGCGCTTGCCCTCCAGCTCGGCCTGCTCGCCGGCGCTGCCCCAGGCGATCACGGTGTCGGCCAGCGCGCGGTTCAGCGATGCCAGCTCGGCGTCCTGCGGCGCCGCCATCGCCAGCATCCCGCCGTCCTGGCGGATCGCCACATAGCGGCCCGCGCCGATCTCCGCGATCTCCTGCCAGACCGGGGTCGTCTCCCGCTGGTCGCCGCACTGGATGGTGTTGATCACGATGCCCTGCGCGCGCGCCATGCGGACGGTCGCCGCGTAGGCGACGTCCTGCTCGTAGTCCGTGTGCGGCGGCGCGTCGCCGACCAGGAAGATCGCGCGGTAGACGGCGCCGTCGTCGCTCCAGGAGAGCTTCGTGCGCGCCTCGTGCAGCGCCTGGTTCACCGCCTCCGGACCGTCGCCGCCGCCGTCGGCCGCGAGTTGCTGGAGGTCGGCGTAGACCGCGTCGAGGTCGGCGGTCAGGTCGCGCACGCGCGTGACGTAGGCGTCGCCCCGATCGCGATAGGCCACCAGCGCCATGCGGATCTCGGGCGTGGGCTGGCCGCTGGCGAGCTGGTTCGCCACCTGCCAGATCTTGCGCTTGGCGCCGTCGATCAGGCCCGACATCGAGCCGGTGGTGTCGAGCACGAACGCCACCTCGATGCGCGGGCGGCGCGCCGCGCCGGGTTTGTGCAGATCGTCCGGCAGCGGAGCCGCCTGCGCGGGGAGCGCGGCGCCCGCGGCCCACAGGGCGGCCGTGAGGCGGAGCAGGGCGCGGCGGAGGTGGATCGTCGTCATGGAGGTCTCCTTTCGAGGACGACCTCCAGGCTAGGCAGGCGCGTGCGCGGCTTCCGTCAATTCCGGGTAAAGCCGCGGCGCGCGCGAAGACATCCCGTTTACACGCCGCGGCGCCGCAACGGCCGCTACGCCACCACGCCGGGCACCTCCTCCAACACCAGGCGGCAGCGCACCTCGAACGGGTATTGCGGTCGGGAGGCGCGGCGGCGCGACGCCAGGCCGATGGCGCCGAGGCCGAGCAGGGTCAGCGTTCCGGGCTCCGGGACGGCCGCGAAGCGCGTGGAGTCGAGCTGCTCCCACCCTCCGCCTTGCGCGACGAACAACAGGTCGGCGTCCGAGATCCACCTCCGCTCACCCGGGTCGATGAACGGGAACATCACCGGTTCGAGATCGAAGTCACCAGCCGGCGTGTCCAGGTGGCAGCAGCCGCCCGCCACGGGGAGCGACAGACCGGCGAGCGGGCGCGGCGCCGTGACGTCGACATCGCCATCGGCGTAATCGGGAAACGCGTTCGGGCCGGATCCCAGGACGTGCCCGATCTCGTGAAGCAGGATGGTGAACAGGTCGAAGCCGGCCGCGGCGCCGGCCCCACCCGTGAAGCCGACGCCGTAGTTCAACGAGGTGCCGCCGAGTGTCGCGTCCGTGAGCGCAGGAGTCGCGTACTCCTCGTTTCCATCGGGCGTCGCGTCGAGGAACAGCTCGTGCATGTTGGGAATGCCGATGGTGCCCGTGCGGCCGTCCCCGAACGAGTAGCCGAGCGGGCCCGGATTCTCGTCCCAGAAATAGTCGATGGTGACGGTCACGTCGTCGAGGATGGCCGCTTCCCACAGCTGGGCCGCGGCTCCGAAGAGGGTCTGGATGTTGCCGCCGCCGTGACCGGGATCCCCGTCGGGCCCGGTCGAGGCAAGGAACTGCCCCTGGATCGACAACGCTTCGGCTGGAGCGCCCGGCCAGAACGACCCGACGAACGCAGTGACGACGATCGCTGCCCAGCGCATCACGACTCCTTGCTGCCGCTCGAGCGGCGTTCCTACCACGGCTCGACGCGCAAGAGCAACAGCCGGAATCGACGCGGGATCGCCTCGCGTACCCTTTTCCTCGATCTGGGAAAGGGATCACTCGCTCGCCTGCACACTCGACGTACCCAAGTGGCGCGTCAGCGCGCCGGGCGCCGTCAGCGCTGCGTGCCGGGCTCCTCGGGGTCGCGATCCCGGAGCCGCAGCAGCCGCGTCCTGCACGCGGGGCAAACGCCGTGCGCGAGGCGCGGCGGTCGGCTCGAGATCAGCAGCCCCATGCGTTCGGCTGCGGTGTCGACCTCCAGCCAGTCGCCGGCCCCCTCGCCCTCGCGGATCTTGTGACAGAACGAGCAGCTCACGACGAGGGCGGTGGAGCGCGGCTCGGTGGGGTCGAGCAGCCGCAGGTGGGGCCGCTTCTCGGCGCGCAGCAGGACGGCCCGGAACTCCACCGCATCGCCTCCCGCCGGCCGCATCTCGAGCCGCATGTGGCGCCGGACGTCGGGCGAGTCGCAGCGGAACGGCAGCGAGAGCGGCTCCTGGTGCGCGCGCACCGCGCGCAGGAGATGGCGGTGGATGCGCAGCATCTCGTCGCCCGCGATGAACTCGTGGAGCGCCCGGCCGACGACGGCCTTCCCGGCGAGCCCCGCCGCGCCGTTCTCCGCCGCGAACGAGTCCCAGCCGCCGCCGACCGCCTCGATCACGTCGTGCGCGTCGACCTGCCAGATGGTGGGCTCGTGGTGCTCGGCCATGCGTGCTCCCGGAAGCGGCAAGTACCCTAGCCGCGGGCGCGAGCGCCGCTAGGGACCGGCGGCCCCGGCAGAAGGCCCGGGCTTGCCATGAGTGGCACCCATCCGACACGATCTCTCGCTGCCTTCCCGGAGGAACCGCCCTCGTGACCAGTCCGCAGCCCGCCGCCGCTCCCGATCCCTTCGCTCCGGCACGGCTCGGCCCGCTGACCCTGCGCAACCGGATCGTGAAGGCGGCCACCTTCGAGGGCGTCACGCGCGAGCACGTCGTGAGCGACCGCCTGATCGAGTTCCACCGCCGCGTGGCCGCGGGCGGCGTCGGCATGACCACCGTCGCCTACTGCGCCGTCTCGAAGGAGGGCTGCGGCACGCCGAACGAGATCGTCCTCACGCGCGACGTGGTGCCGGGCTTCCGGAAGATCGCGGACGTGGTGCACGCCGAGGGCGCCGCGATCTCGGCGCAGATCGGGCACGCCGGCGCGGTCGCCGCGGCGGCGCGCATCCGCGGCCTCGGGCCGTCGCCGATCTTCTCCCCGCTCGCCATGCGCCGCACGCGCGGGGCGACGGCGGAGGACCTCGCGCGCATCACCCGGGAGTTCGCGGAGGCCGCGCGCGTCGTCGCGGACGGCGGCTTCGACGCGGTGGAGATCCACCTCGGGCACGGCTACCTGCTCTCGGAGTTCCTGAGCCCGAAGCTCAACCGCCGCAAGGACGCCTGGGGCGGCTCGCTCGAGGCCCGCGCGCGCTTTCCGCGCGAGGTGGTGCGGGCGGTACGGGAGGCGGTGGGCCCGAAGCTCGCCGTGCTCGCGAAGCTCAACATGGCGGACGGCGTGCCGGGCGGCTTCTGGGTGGACGAGAGCGTCGCGTTCGCGCGCATGCTCGAGGCCGACGGCGCGCTCGACGCGATCGAGCTGACCGGGGGCTCCTCGCTCGAGAACCCGATGTACCTGTTCCGCGGCGAGGCTCCGATCCACGAGATGGCCGCCGCCTTCCCGCAGCCGATCCGCGGCATGTTCAAGCTCTTCGGCGGCCGCTTCCTCGCCTCGTATCCGTTCGAGGAGGGCTACTTCCTGCCCTACGCGCGCAACTTCCGCGCCGCGCTGCGCATGCCGCTCGTGCTGCTGGGCGGCATCACGCGGCGGGCGACCATCGAGCAGGCGATGCGCGAGGGCTTCGACTTCGTCGCGATGGGCCGCGCGCTGCTGCGCGAGCCGGAC
>Ga0105107_10002043_pt1 | contig 13295 bp, 7 predicted proteins | sample PPLLaktember2015_6_FD_79335 | JGI IMG/M metagenome (GOLD analysis project Ga0105107, IMG submission 79335) | Freshwater sediment microbial communities from Prairie Pothole Lake near Jamestown, North Dakota, USA - PPLs Lake P8 Core (1) Depth... | ecosystem: Environmental > Aquatic > Freshwater >...
TCAGCCGTGATCACGCGTGAACGCGCACCGATCTCCGGAGGCTTCACCGATAAATCGCCTTCACCTCGCCCCAGGTCTTCGATTGTGTTTGTATGGGCACACACGGGTTGGGCGTGCAGGTGGTGCCGGGCCCCGCGGGCGTGCCGCCGAGCAGCGTGCACTCGCCGGGGAACTGCATTGAACAGCTGTTGTCCGACATGCAGCAGCCCTGCTCAGTAGGCAGCGCCAACTCCACGCTCACGTCGTCGACGTAATAATAGGCGCCACCCGGCCACAGGCCCGGACCCGGAACAGTCGAGGTATTCGCATCGTCGTGAAAGCTACCGATCACGATGTGGTCCTCGCCGCCGCTCGCCACGACCACGCCGCTCACCAGCGTCCAACCCGTGGAGTTGGTCAGGTGTACGTTGGCGGGGCTCTCCACCTGCGGCGCCACCGCGAGCGGCGCGTAGTTGGCAATGGGGCCCACCGGACCCACCGACAGGTACGCGCCCAATCGGTCGATCGCAAGAATCGAACTGTCGGCCGGCGAAACGTAGAACTTCACCAGGTACGACGCGTTCGCAATGAGCGCCGAGGTGAGCGGCGCCTGCACGTACTCGCGGTAGTCCGCCGCTGCCGAGAAGGGGATGATCCCGGCGTACCCCATGCCAGTGAGCGCGGTCTGGTAGCCCTGCTCGTTCTGCGGCACGTTCACCGAGGGGAAGACCACTGGCGCGCAGGCATTCAAGTAGTCCGACGTGCCCGTGGTCGGGGCATTCCACGGCGCGGCCTGGTAGATCTGGCCAAAGCTGGAGGGGCAACTCGCGTAGTTCTCGAAGCTGCCGTTGGGCACCAAGTTCACGGCGTGCGAGGCGCGCGGGGCCATCAGCATGCCGCAGACAAGGCCAAGGGCTGCGATCCTGCGGAAGCGAAGATCCATTCGGCTGCTATTCTGTGCCATTGTCATCTCCTTTTGTGCCATTCGCGCTGCTCGAAGTTCCAAGCCTTACGTGCCTACTTCGCGCGAGCGGTTCCAGGTCCAGAAGTCCAATTGTCCGAGGTTACCTTCTGATGCTCGTTGTACAGGAGATTCGAATCCGTGTCAACGTGCCCGCGCCAGCACTTTTTGACTCTTTCACAAGTCTCTGATAGTATGTGAGTGATTAGCTGTCTCACGCTCGGGGCATGGTTCGCTTTGTAGGATACGCCCTTCTGGGAACTCGCAAACGCGAGAGCACGTTGCGACAGGCCCAGGATGAAAGTAACACCGTCAGGCGCACCCGCTGCCGGCGCACCAAAAGGATCCCGACGGTTTCGATTCAGTCGACAAGAAACTTGCGTCACACGCCGGAGGAAGGATTTCGGAATGCAGCACATTCACAAGCTCATGCTGGTGTGGATCGCTTGCGAGACCCTGGTGTTTCCGGCTCGCGTGTCCAGTCAGCAAGCGGGTGATCGCGCCTCAATGCTCACGGCTCGAATCGATTCCGTATGGCAGGAGGGCAAATTCGTCGATGCGCTCGGATTGGCTCAGGAGCTTTTGGCTTTGAGGCAGGCTGCTCCGTCAGCGAAGCCGTACGAAGTTGTCGATGCCCGAAGGTGGGTATCGAGTCTGGAGTTCATCGTCGCGTCGCCGTCGGAGACGCAGGGAGAACTCGCGGAGGCGTATCGTTCGTACGGTGAAATCGAAGAGCTATTCCAGAACGCCGAATACGCCGAAGGCACGTCCCGTGCGGAGAAGCAGCTGGGCATTCTCAAGAAGGCGCTCGGCCCCGATCACCCGGATGTGGCGAAATGCCTGGGTAACATGGCGGTCCTCCTCTACGCGACAGGGGACTATGCGGCGGCGGAGAGGCACTGTCGGGAGTCGCTGGAGATCGCGCGTAAGGCCCTCGGACCGGATCACCCGGACGTGGCGACAGGCCTCGACAACCTGGCGCAGTTCATCATGGAGAAGGGGGACTATGCAGGGGCAGAGTCGCTCTGTCGGGAAGCGCTGGAGATCAGGCGCAAAGCCCTCGGCCCCGATCATCCGGACGTGGCGACAAGCCTCAACAATTTGGCGGGCCTTCTCGAATCGAAAGGGGACTACGCGGGCGCGGAGCCGCTCTATCGGGAGTCGCTGGAGATTGGCCGTAAGGCCCTCGGCCCCGATCATCCGGAAGTGGCGACAACCCTCAATAATTTGGGGGTTCTTCTTTCAGAGAAAGGGGACTACGCGGAGGCGGAGCGGCTCTATCGGGAGGCGCTGGAGATCAGGCGCAAGGCCCTCGGGCCCAATCACCCGCATGTGGCGACAAGCCTCAACAACTTGGGGCTCCTTCTCAGGGACAAGGGAGATTATGCGGGGGCTGAGCCGCTCTTTCGAGAGGCGATCGAGATCAGCCGCGAGGCGCTTGGCCCTGATCATCCTGAAGTGGCAGTAAGCCTCTGCAACTTAGCAAGCCTCCTCAGCGCCGAAGGGGACTTTGGCGGGGCGGAGCCGCTCTATCGGGAGTCGCTGGGTATCTTCCGCGAGGTCCTCGGTCCCGACCACCCGAACGTGGCGACAACCCTCAATAACCTGGCACGTCTTCTCCAGGACAAAGGGGACTATGCGGGGACGGAGCCGCTCCTTCGGGAATCGCTGGAGATCAGGCGGAAGATCCTCGGCGCTGATCACCCGGACGTGGGGACAAGCCTCAACAACCTGGCGCTCCTCCTCGAAGCGAAAGGGGACTATCTGGGGGCGGAGCCGCTTTATCGGGAGGCGCTGGGGATCAGGCGTAAAGCCCTCGGCCCTGATCATCCACTAGTGGCGGCGAGCCTCCATAACCTGGCGTGCCTCCTCGAAAGGAAAGGGGACTATGCGGGGGCGGAGCCGCTCTTGCGGGAGTCGCTGGAGATCGGCCGTAAGGCTCTCGGGCCCGATCACCCGGACGTAGCGACGATCCTCAGCAACCTGGCAATCCTCCTCGATGATAAGGGGGACATGGCAGGGGCGGAGCCGCTCTGTCGGGAGGCGCTGGGAATCAGGCGTAAGGCGCTCGGCCCCGATCATCCGGACGTGGCAACGAGTCTCAATAACTTGGCGAACCTGCTCCGAGCAAACGGGGACTATGCGGGGGCGGAGCCGCTCTTTCGGGAGGCGCTGGAGATCAACCGCAAGGCCTTCGGCCCCGATCACCCGAGCGTGGCGATGAGCCTCTACAACCTGGCGCTGCTTCTCGAAGACAAAGGGGACCATGCAGGGGCGGAGCGGGAGCTGTCACGAGCTGCTGAAGTGTTCGACGTCTGCCGGCAGCGCGTAGGCACCGGCATCGAGCGGGTGGCGTTTCAGACCTCACCGTACCCTGTCCTTGCGTTCGTTCGCCTGGAAACCGGAAAGACGGATGAGGCGTGGCCCGCCGTGGAGAGAGATTTGGGACGTGCTCTGATCGATCTTTTGGTTGCAGCGGAGAGTCGCCCGCTCGCGCCTGCCGAAATTGCGCAAGAAGATTCGTTGAAGCGGGAAATGGATAACCTCGAGCGCAAGGTGACCACGTATCAGGAGGCGAGCGTCAAGGACACGACGGGGAAGGCATCAGAACGGCTCGACGAGGCTCGCGATCGGCTGATTGCGGCCGAGGCCGAGTGGGCAAAGTTTCAAGGAGAATTGGCCAGGAAATACACCGTCAACGAGGGTCAACCGTACCCCTTGGATATGGTGCAGAGGAGCCTCGATCGAAAGACGGCAATCCTCGGGTGGCTGGATGTGAAGAAGGGCAAGAAGAGTTGGATTTCCTGGGCGTACCTCATTCCACATAAAGGGCCCGTGGTGTGGGCGCGTCTCGAACATCCATCGGACTCGAGCGAGGCCTCTCCGTTCGACCGCCTGCGCGTCTACCGCGATCTCCTCGGATCCTCCGGCGCGGTGGGACTCGGCACCGCTGGACCTATTCGTGCCGGTGGAGAACGATGGTCCGAGCGACTCGGTCCGCTCGCCGAGAGGCTGAAAGGCATTGAACACCTCGTTGTGATCCCCTCGGGAGCGATGCTCGGCGTGCCCGTCGAGGCCCTGGTCGACGATAGAGGTGAGTATCTCGCGGATCAATACGACATTTCGTATATCCCCTCCGCGACGATATACGCTTGGCTCATGGAGCGATCGAAGGAGCGTCGGTCAGACCGGCCCGCGCGATCCCTCCTCGTGGGGGATCCTCCCTTTCAAGCGAATCATCTCGCCGCCATGGAGCGCGGGGGCGACATGGAGAGCGCGTGTATCGGGCACAGCGAGTCGTCTACGGATGTCGCTGCCGCTCGTTATGTGCTCGCCCGCAACGCGGAGGCACTCGCGAGTCTCCATCGGCTCCCGTGCACGCGGATGGAGGTCGAGAGTATTGCGCCGATGCTCCAAGGACCGAGAATTCTCATGGGTCCTGGCGCCTCCGGGCAGGCGCTCACCGGCATGGCCGATATTCGGGAGTTGAAGGAGTTTGGAACCCTTCACTTTGCCACGCATGGATTCGTGGACGATCAGAGACCCGAGCGTTCAGCGCTCATTCTCTCTCAGGTCGATTTGCCCGATCCCTTGGAAGCGGCGATGGCGGGGACGAGGATCTTCGACGGGCTGGTCAGTGCCAAGGAGATCGTTCGCGAGTGGAAGCTCGACGCGGATCTGGTGACGCTCAGTGCGTGCGAGACGGGTCTGGGGAAGGTTGTAGGTGGGGAAGGTTACGTGGGATTCGCCCACGCCTTCCTCCAGGCGGGGGCGCGGAGTCTCCTGGTGAGTTTGTGGAAGGTCGAAGACCGTGCGACTTCCCTCCTGATGCAGCGCTTCTATGAGAACTGGACGGGCACGTATAAGGACGCCCGACACGGCCACAAGGGCGCGTCGATGTCAAAGGCCGAGGCTCTTCAAGAGGCGAAGCAGTATCTACGAACATACACGGGCGGGCAAGGAGAAAGACCGTTCGAACATCCATACTTCTGGTCGGCGTTCATCCTCATTGGAGATCGGAACTAGGCGGCGAGCTTTCCTTAGGTCCGATCGGCTCCGAATGATATGGTGCGCGGCGCGGAGGACATTGAGTTAGCGCAAAAGCACCATCTTTCTGGCCAGCTCGAACTCACCTGCCCTCAGACGATAGAAATACACGCCGCTCCCCGCCCGCGCGCCGAGCGCGTCGAGGCCGTCCCACACCACCTGGTGCCGCCCCGCGCCCTTGTTCGCATTCAGCAGCACCCTCACCAATCGGCCGGCCCCGTCGTACACCTCGAGCCGCACGTGGGATGGCCGAACAAGCTCGTACGAGATCGTTGTCGACGGGTTGAACGGATTGGGATAGTTCGCGGAGAGACGATTCCGATTGGGTGTCTCACCGACGGCGGTCGGCCCCCATTCGTCCGTGAGGATCCAATCGCTGAAATCGGCCTCGTTCGAAACGGCAATCCAATTCTGTGCGAGATCCCTCGCCGAGTAAGCCTTGGGCCCGTCCCACAGGGCGCCGGTCCATCTCCATACGCTGAGACTGTCCTCCACCCGGCCCGCGAGCTCGGCGTCCAAGTAACTGAGTGTGAGATCGAACGTCATCCCCGATCCCACGTGGTCGATATCGTACCACCTGGCGACGCTCACCGGGGCCATGGGATGTGTCTCGCCGGGGTGCACGATCATGTCGATCTCCGAGAGGGTGCCGAGCGTGGTGACGTTCACCTTGGCTTTCACGCGGCCGCCGAAAAGGAGAAGCCCCGTGCTCGACACCGGCCTCCAGTGCCGCGTCCCCGTGTACTCGATCGCGCCGATGTCCACGACCCACGCGCCGTTCTCGGGAACGGTGTACGTCGGGTCTCCCTCCTCGATGCAGGAGGAATTGTACATGAGGGAGAAATCCCCGCCGGCGGGATCGGTAAGGCACGGATCGCCCAGCTCCTGGTTGTTGGAAGTCACATTCGCGGTATAGTTCCCGCCCGCGTTGCCGTGGAAACAGCTGTACGATATCGTCATGGCGTTCTTGGAATAGAAACCGAGACCGTCGCTGTTCGCCACGTCGTGGCCGGCGATGATGTTGTTCACGAACGAAGGTAGAGGGAAGCCGCCTGCGCTATCGTAGTAGAGGCCGCTTCCCGTTCCTGGAACGCCAGCGTATATTGTGTTCGCATTGCGATAAAACGTGTTGTTCGCGAGCACGGCCAACCTGCCGTAGTAGAGCCATGCACCCCCGCCGCTGCCGACATCGGTAACAGTCGCGGAAGCTGAGGCCGTATTGAAGGCAAATATGTTCCGTCGGATCTGCTCGAACGAGTCGCAGTATAGACCGCCGCCGTAGCCGGGTCCGTACAGCGACGCGGTGTTGTTGACGATCACGTTGCCGTTCAGCGGGGCGTTGCCCGAGGTCATGCAGATTCCGCCGCCGTATCCTTTTCGGTAGTCCGCGGACGCATACGTCGACGCCGACGCGACATTTCCCTCGATGGTGTTCCCGTATACCTGGCTATACGAGGCATTGACGTGGATGCCCCCGCCGTATCCGGACCCTCCGGTCGACGCCGTATTGTACGAGATGGCGGGATTGTCGCGGATTATGATCGAGGTGCCGACGCCGCCCCCTGCGTGATAGATGCCTCCGCCTGCTCCGCCCCAACTCGCGCCCTCGGCCGCGTGGTTGTAGGTGATCACGTTGTCCCAGATTTCGACGTTGCCCACGTATGTATTGATGCCGCCGCCTCGTCCCCCCGCCCAGCTGGAGTTGGTCCCCACGTTGTACGAGATTGTATTCGAATAGATCTGCAAAATCGCGTTGCTCTCTGAAATGCCGCCGCCGTATCCGATCCGATTGGTCGAGCCCGTGTTGGAAACGATCTCGTTCTCGTAAACCTGGCACAGCGCCGTATTCTGGAAGAAGAGCCCGCCGCCCTCACCCCAGTCCCCCGCCGTCGCGGCGATGTTGTGGTCGACGCTGCAATACCGGACCACTGCGCCGGTACCCGCATCCCTGCAGGCGATCCCTCCGCCATACCCGCCAGTGTTCGTCGACCCGCGGTTGTTCGTGATCCAGCAGTGCTCGATCACCGGATCGGCCCCCTCGCCGACGTAGATCCCGCCGCCGTACATAGCAGCGATCGCCTCGCTCTTCGCGTCCCCGTCCGTGACCTTGAAGCCGCGGAGGCGGGTTTCGCTCGTCACGGAGGCTCCCGTGATCGTGAAAACCCTGCTGGCCCACGAGGGAGTCACAGCGCACAGGCTCGAGTTCGGAACGGCCGAGTCCCATGAACCGTGCGTACCGTCGTCCGACGTCAGCAGCCGGGTCGAGCTGATCAAGATCGCGCTGCTGGTCGAATACACGCCGTACTTCACCAGTATCGTGTCCCCAGCGGCGGAAGAGTTGATCGCCGCCTGTATCGTCTGCTTGGCAGTGCCCCAGGAGAGTCCGTCGCCAGAATTATCCGCGCGCGCCGCGTCGACATAGTACGTCGCTGCGGGGGCCTGAACGGGGGCCGCGACAGACAACGCCAACAAGATCATCAGGATTGAGCGAACATACCTCGACGAGACCGCAGAGTCGCGGGTTGCCGTACTGGGATCGCGTTTCATGAGGGGCACCTCCTGCGTTAGATTGTGCTGCGACCCAATCGCGTTTAGCCGAACAGGTTCCGCAGGGTCATGCTGTGAATCGGAAGATTTACTGGCACCGTTGCGTATTGTAACATGTCTGATTTCCAAAAATCAACGGCTCATTGCCTGGTTCGACTCCCGCGTTGAAGTTGCGTCCGTTGTTTTCTTTACTATGCGGGGCTTAATTGGTTGCATCGAGCGATCTCCGGACGGCAACCAGGGTACGCGGCGCTCCGAACGGCGGACGGATCTCGCCGGTTTTCCCCATCAAAGTGGTGTCATAAATGCTCTCGATGTGGTCAGAGAAAAGAGCGGTCACGCTCGCGGAGAAATTGAATCGAAATACGGGCTCTTGTCGAGCGATTGAGACAGGAGTACAATCGAGCTATACCTCACATTTCTCTGGGGCATCAGCCGGCGGCATCGGAGGCCATACATTCATCCGCGGAGGGCAGGTAGGCTGAGACCCGGAGCGGCACTGAGAGCGGAAGGGGGGTAGCCGCCATGTATGCGAAGTTCTGTCGATTCATATTTTCGGTTCTCGCAGCATGCGCGCTTGTGCTGGGCGCCGGTTGCGGCGGAGATGACACGTCCACCGATCCCGATAAGAAGACCGTGCCCGTCGTGAGGACTGCTGCTGTCACCGCGATCACGGAGACTACGGCCCAGTGCGGCGGCGCCATTACCTCGGATGGGGGCGCGGATGTGACGGCTCGCGGGGTTTGTTGGAGCGCGGGTCAAACCCCCACCGTCGCCGACAGCAAGACCAGCGATGGTTCGGGCACGGGGAGTTTCACCAGCTCCATGGCGGGTTTAACCGAAAACACCGCGTACCATGTCCGAGCGTATGCCACGAACAGCATCGGCACGGGCTATGGCGAGATCAGACCATTCCAAACGGAACCTTCCGACAGTGATTCCACCGGCACGGTTACGGACGTTGACGGTAATGTCTATCGAACGGTCAAGATCGGCGATCAATGGTGGATGGCCGAAAATCTGAGAGTGACCCATTATCGCAATGGCGATGGCTGTCAGAGGGTAACTGCCGCTGCGCAACCGTGGATGGCCGAGCATCCGAGAACGAGCTATTACATCTTCGGGGAGGCGATACCCAACGTCACCGAGGATGCCGCCTGGGCGGCCCTGACTACCGGGGCCTACTGCAACTACGACAACAATGAGGCCAACGGCGACATCTATGGAAATCTGTACAACTGGTACGCCGTGGCTGACAGCCGAGGTATCGCTCCGGTAGGCTGGCATGTGCCCATCGATGATGAGTGGCAGATGTTGGTCAATATTGTTGGAGGCGAGCTCGTTGCGGGCGGCCTGCTGAAAGAGGCCGGGACAGACCATTGGCTGGATCCCAACACGGGCACCGACGAATTCCATTTCACCGCGCTGCCCGGGGGGTATCGTCTCATCAATGGGACCTTCAGAGGAATTGGTACCAACGCCCTCTTCTGGTCATGCACCGAGGACGAGGACGCCTTCATGCCCTTCGCATGGTACCGAAGCCTATTCAACAGCAGTTCGAGAATCCTTCGCCTCAGCGACAGCAGGAAGATCGGGATGTCCGTTCGTTGCGTTCGGGATTAGCTGGCTGTGCGGCAATCATGCCGCCGAACCGAACGTCGGCTCGAATTCTGTGCGATGGTGGACACGCTCGCAGAGAATTCGAACCCTTACGGAGATCCCGATTGAGGCGGCAATTCTGGACGCGAACGCCACGCCGGTCTATCAGCAGATCGCGGAGAAGGCATTACATTTGAATCAGTTGGGGCTCAGCAATGAGGCCATTGCCCGGCATATGGGGGTTGACGGAAAGACCGTCGCGAAGGCGCTGAACTGGGCACTCGGCAGATACTGAGTTGACCTCCCCCCTAGAACTGGTCCAGATCTTGAGTTATAATCTGGCGAAAGGCTCTTGCCCCCAGCATCTTATTACTAGGAAAAGGAGAGCGGTGCCACACGATATCGCGGGTAGGGAATTCCTCAAGGACAACGTCAGAATGCAGATCGACTTCTCGGTGACCGACCAGAGTCGAGGCGTGCCTCCGCCGCCTTTGCAGAAACTCGTGCCGGGTGAGGCGAGGGTCGTTGATCTCCCCGAGCCCCGGCGCAGCCTGCCGCGCGCCGATCTGGCCGCGGCGATTGCGCACAGAGAATCGCGAAGGGTCTTCGCCCGCGAGAAGCTCTCTCTCGAGGAGCTGTCGTTCCTTCTCTGGGCGACACAGGGAATTCGGGGCGCGCCCGTTGCGGGGCATGCCCTGAGAAACGTTCCCTCGGCGGGATGCCGGCATAGCCTCGAGACATACCTGGCTGTGTTCAGGGTGGCCGGCTTGGAGACGGGCATATACCGGTATCTTCCCCTCACGAACCAGCTCCTCCTCGTGAGCCAGCCGGAACGCCTGGCGGAAAAAGCCGCCCGGGCCGCGCTCGGCCAGGAATTTGCCGGCGCTTCGGCCGTCACGTTCATCTGGACGACCATTCCGTATCGCACGGAATGGCGTTACGGCCGGGCGTCGTACAAGGTGATAGCGCTGGATGCCGGACACGTCTGCCAGAATCTCTATCTCGCATGCGAGGCCATAGGGTGCGGGACGTGCGCAATCGCCGCCTACGACCAGGAGCTGATGGATGAATTGGTGGGGGCCGACGGCGGCGACGAGTTCGTCATCTACGTCGCCCCTGTGGGCAAAGTGAGCCCTTAGAACCGGCATCGTACGCCGCGAATCGCGATACGCATGGATCTTGAGCGAAACAATCTCTCGGGAGCGGGTTCCGCCTACCTCCGCCAGCATGCCGCCAATCCCATCCACTGGCAGGAATGGGGGCCGGGCATTCAGGCTCATGCCCGCAGCCTGCGGAAGCCGCTCTTCGTGTCGGTCGGTTACTCGTCGTGCCACTGGTGCCACGTCATGGCGGCGGAAGCGTTCTCCGACGCGGAGACCGCCGCATTCCTGAACAGACACTTCATCTGCGTAAAAGTCGACCGGGAAGAGCGGCCGGATATCGATCATTACCTGATGGGATTCCTGGTGGAGCATACGGGGAGCGGCGGTTGGCCCCTGAACGTCTTCCTCACCCACGATATGACGCCGATGTACGGCCTCACCTACGCGCCGTGCACGGGCGACCGCGGGTTGCCGACGTTGCTGGAGATAGCCGGGAAGGTGCAGGCGTTCCTCTCTTCCGGCCGCGAGGCGCCGGCCTACATGCCCGCTCGCCGCATGCCGTCTTCGTTTCCTTCAGAGCATATCGTGCCGGCGCTGACACGGGGTTTCGACCGCGAGTACGGGGGATTCGGCGCCTCGCCCAAGTTCCCGCCGCACTCCACGCTCCTGTACCTTCTCTACCGCCTTTCGGAAGAGGAGGGTTTACATTCGAAGGAGATGGCTCTGCGGACCCTCGATGCGATGAGACTCAGGGGCCTGAACGACCATCTGGGCGGCGGCGTATTCCGCTACTGCGTCGACCGCCGGTGGACGATACCGCACTTCGAGAAGATGCTCTACGACCAGGCCATGGCGCTCTGGGTCTTTGCGCTCGCCTTCCACGTGCTGGGAAGGGACGCGGACAGGGCCATGGCCATCAAGATTGTTTCCTGCCTGCAGACCGATTTCCGTCGTGACCGGCTCTACCTCAATTCCCACGATGCCGACACCGCGCATGTGGAGGGCGCCACCTACCTCTCGGAGCGGAAGGAGCTGGAAACGCTGTTGGGCCCGGCGGGATTCGCCGCGTTCTCGGAGGCCTACGACATCCCCGAAGCAGGGAACTTCGACGGCAAGATACACCTCGTCAAGCGCGCCGATACGCCGTGCGACGAGCTGGAAGCGGTGCTGCTCGATGCACGAAGGAGGCGACCCCAGCCGAATGCCGACACGAAGGTCGTGAGCGGGATCAACGCGCTCGCCGTGTGCGCTCTGGTGCAGGCGTCCCGGTTCCTCGGGGCCCCGGAGCTTCGCGACGCCGCATCCGTCACCATGCGTCGGCTGATCGAGACGTTCTGGAAAGAAGGGAGGCTCTTCCGGGCGACGAGCGACGGCAACCTCCATCGGCATAGCTTCCTCTTTGACGCCTCCGCCGCACTGCTCGCGCTGACCATGCTCGCCGAGGACGAAGGATCATGGTCCGGAATCCTCGCGGAAGCGGCCTCATACGTCGAGAGCTTCCGGGAAGGGGATGGCTGGATCGAGTCCCGGGAGCCCGACTTCATCCCCGTGCCCGCTCCGAGATACGATCAACCGATACCGTCGAGTCCTTCGCTCGCGCTGCTGGGTCTTGCCCGGCGCGACTTGCTGGCCGGCAATACTCCCCGTCAGATGGAGTACGGCGAGCCTCACGAGGCCGATTTCCACAACGTGGCGGCCATGCTATGCGACGGCAGGTGCCGGCTTCTTAGGCCGAAAACGCCATCCTCCTAGCATTCCGGTCTGGGGCGCGACCGGACCGGCACGATGTACGGTTGGCTGCGCCAGGAGTTCCTTTGCCGGGATTCGAGAAGACGCTCACAATGGTCATCATGCGGTAAATCCCGGTCTGTGCGGAACGAAACAGGAAAAGGGAAGGCTGGCGTGTCCGACCTTCCCTCTTTGTTGGATCGATGTGAAGTGGTGGACACTGTCGCAAAGAATTCGAACCTTTCCTGTGTCCGTTTGCCCACCCCGTGACTGATAACCTCTCTGCGGAACCTCCCTATCGCCCGATTAGACCGGATCAGCGGTGCTTCGAGGACAATCTTTACGTTGTGAATGACTCTTGCTAGTTCGCTGTTGTGCAGCCCGCGCCTGAGAGGGCAGGATTGTTGTATCTCATTATTTGACAGTATAGTTAGTGGTTTCCGGGGTGCTGATGAAGGGTAGGCATAGAGCCAGTAATCGGCCACTATTTTACCGTGCGGCATGTTTATGCGCTGTTTCACGTCTTGGAATGGACGGCAGTTGAGGACGAGCAACATGTACCTGAGGAGGCCTTGCGGCCCATTTCTTGCCGTTTTCATTTTCGTAATATGCCTGTTTCTAGATGCTTGCACGCTGCACGGAGCGCTCGCGTCGACCCTGATCAATGAATCAGTGGCGCAACTGCCGAAGCACGCTGGACGTGAGCTTCCGAAGTCCGGTACGATCGAGCTCGCGAGACTCGCCCCAGGCGATCTGTCGATTCAAGCGGTATACTGCCCGTACAGCATCGTTACACTCAATCAGACATTGATCCCTCTCAGGGTCGACGTGAGAAATGATTGCTCCGCCGACGTTTTTCTCCAGTCCGCGGCTCCATCCTTCACGCGGCTTCAGTTCAACGATCGGTTTTCCGATTACAATGTTGGCGGCATTATCGCTCCGAGCATCATTCTCACGCCAGGCGAAACGCGTTCCTTCGACTATGTTATCAGTGTGAATCCTGGAGCCCTCACGGGAGCCGATATCAGAGTCGATGCGTTCGTCACGGGTCATCGCGTCGATACCCATGAATCAGTGCGCGATTCGACCGCTACAACCCCGCATCACTGGACGGTTACCGCCCAGTCCATCGAGGCGATCGCCGCCGTCTTCGATACCCGCAACACTCCCGTGCGCTCCGACGACAGCCTCGTCTGTGTGCTCCCGAGAGATAATTTCCCGCTCACTACCGTCTATTATCTGAACGGTGGAAGACCGCTCGGAACCCTCATTCTCGACGGCATGACGACCTACCGCCTCGTCCTTCAGCTCAAGACGACGAGCGACTGGAA
>Ga0105107_10002045_pt1 | contig 13281 bp, 7 predicted proteins | sample PPLLaktember2015_6_FD_79335 | JGI IMG/M metagenome (GOLD analysis project Ga0105107, IMG submission 79335) | Freshwater sediment microbial communities from Prairie Pothole Lake near Jamestown, North Dakota, USA - PPLs Lake P8 Core (1) Depth... | ecosystem: Environmental > Aquatic > Freshwater >...
AGGCCCTGGATGATCTTGCCGGGCAGCGCCCCGATGTAGGTACGGCGGTGGCCGCGGATCTCGGCCTCGTCGCGCACGCCGCCGAGGCTGATGCGCACGAAGTCGCGGCCCGTGGCGCGCGCGATCGACTTGCCGAGCGAGGTCTTGCCGACGCCGGGCGGGCCGACCAGGCACAGGATCGGCCCCTTCATCTTCTCGACCAGGGTCTGCACGGCCAGGTACTCGAGGATGCGCTCCTTCGGCTTCTCGAGCCCGAAGTGGTCCTCGTTCAGCACGCGCTCGGCCTCGACCGTGTCGTCCCGCTCGTCCTTGTACTCGTTCCAGGGCAGCGAGAGCATCCAGTCGATGTAGTTGCGGACGACGGTGGCCTCGGCCGCCATCGGCGACATCAGCTTGAGCTTGCGGATCTCCTTCTCGGTCCGCTCGCGCGCGTCGTCGGGCATCTTCTTGGCCTTGAGCTGGTCCTCGAGCTCGGAGATCTCGTTCTTGAACTCGTCGCGCTCGCCAAGCTCCTTCTGGATCGCCCGCATCTGCTCGTTGAGGTAGTACTCCTTGTGCGAGCGCTCCATCTGCTTCTTGACACGGCCGCGGATGCGCTTCTCGACCTCGAGCACCTCGATCTCGGCCTGCAGCAGCCCGAACACCTCTTCGAGGCGCTTGGCCGGATCGGACAGCTCGAGCAGGCGCTGGCGGTCCTCGAGCTTGAGGTTGAGGTGCGCCGCGACCGTGTCGGCGAGGCGCGCGGCGGCGCGGAGCTGCGTCACCGTGCCGAGCACCTCGGCCGGCACCTTCTTGTTCAGCTTGACGTAGTTCTCGAAGGTGCCGTGGATGCTCCGCACCAGCGCCTCGATCTCGGGGCCGCTGGGGTTGCCCTCCTCGATCAGCTCGATCGCGCAGGCGAAGAAGGGCTCCTGCTTCGTGAAGGCCTGGAGCCGGGCCCGCGCGCGGCCCTCGACCAGCACCTTCACGGTCTGGTCGGGCAGGCGCAGCAGCTGGATGATGGAGCCAAGCGTCCCGATGCGATGGATGTCGCCCTCGTCCGGGTCGTCCTTGGTGGCCACGCGCTGCGCAGCGAGCAGCAGCTCGCGGCCGCCGGCCACGGCCTCCTCGAGTGCTTTGATCGACTTCGGGCGGCCCACGAACAGCGGCACCACCATGGTCGGGAAGACCACGATGTCCCGCAGCGGGAGCAGCGGCACGATCCGCGCATCGCGCGCGGGCTGCTCCTTGCCGCCGGTACCGCCGTCGTCGCTCTTGAAGAAGGACATCTCGCGCCCCCTAGGCCGACTCGGCCTCGCGCTTGTACACCAGCAGCGGAGCGGCGCCCTGCTCGATCGTCTCCTCGCCCACGACGCATTCCTCGACGTCGTCGCGCGAGGGCGTCTCGTACATCAGGTCCAGCATGGCGTTCTCGAGGATCGCGCGGAGCCCGCGCGCGCCCGACTTGCGGATCAGCGCCTGGCGCGAGACGGCGCGCAGCGCGCCGTCCGTGAAGCGCAGCCGCACGTTCTCGAACTCGAACAGCTTCTGGTACTGCTTCACGATCGCGTTCTTGGGCTTGGTGAGGATGTCGACGAGCGAGTCCTCGTCGAGCTCGTCGAGCGTCGCGAGCACGGGCACGCGGCCGACGAACTCGGGGATCATCCCGAACTTGAGCAGGTCCTCGGGCTGGACCTCCTTCAGGATCTCGCCGAGCTTGCGGTCCTTGCGGGTCTGCACGTCGGCGCCGAAGCCGATGCCCTTCACGCCCACGCGGCGCTGGATGATGCCGTCGAGGCCCACGAAGGCGCCGCCGCAGATGAACAGGATGTTCGAGGTGTCGACCTGCAGGAATTCCTGCTGCGGGTGCTTGCGGCCGCCCTTGGGCGGCACGCTGGCCATGGTGCCCTCGATGATCTTCAGCAGCGCCTGCTGCACGCCCTCGCCGGAGACGTCGCGCGTGATCGACGGGTTCTCGCTCTTGCGCGCGATCTTGTCGATCTCGTCGATGTAGATGATCCCGCGCTGCGCCTTCTCGACGTCGTAGTTCGCGTTCTGGAGCAGGTTCAGGATGATGTTCTCGACGTCCTCGCCGACGTAGCCCGCCTCGGTGAGCGTAGTGGCGTCGGCGATCGTGAAGGGCACGTCGAGGATCTTCGCGAGCGTCTGCGCCAGCAGCGTCTTGCCGGAGCCGGTGGGACCGAGCAGCAGGATGTTCGACTTCTGCAGCTCCACCTCGCCCACGAAGGACTGGTGCTCCACGCGCCGGTAGTGATTGTGCACCGCCACGGAGAGGACCTTCTTCGCGCGGTCCTGCCCGACCACGTAGTCGTCGAGCACGGCCTTGATCTCGTGGGGCTTCGGCGTGCGCGAGGTCTCGCGGCGCGGCTCCTCCTGCCCGTACTCCTCCGCGATGATGTCGTTGCACAGCTCGATGCACTCGTCGCAGATGTAGACGGTGGGGCCCGCGATCAGCTTGCGGACCTCCCGCTGGCTCTTGCCGCAGAAGGAACAGGAGAGATTGGCGTTGTCGTCCCGCTTCTTCACGACCGCGAAGCTCCCCCTGCGTTGGCGCGCAGCCTACCGCCGCTCCGCCCGGCCGCCCCCGGCGCCGGACGGTGGGCGACCACCTGATCCACCACACCGTATGCACGGGCCTCTTCGCCCGACATGTAGTAGTCCCGCTCGCTGTCGCGCGCGATCTGCTCCACCGGCCGGCCGGTGTGCAACGAGAGCACCTCGTTGAGCCGGTCGCGCAGCTTCAGGATCTCGCGCGCCTGGATGTCGATGTCGGCCGCCTGGCCGCGCGCCCCGCCCCACGGCTGGTGCAGCATCACGCGCGAGTTCGGCAGCGCGCTGCGCTTGCCGGCTGTGCCGGCCGCCAGCAGCACCGCGCCCATCGAGGCCGCCTGCCCCACGCAGAAGGTGGAGACGTCGGGGCGGATGTATTGCATGGTGTCGTAGATCGCGAGGCCCGCGGTGACCGAGCCGCCGGGCGAGTTCACGTAGAGGTGGATGTCCGACTCGGGATCGTCCGCCTCGAGGAACAGGAGCTGCGCGATCACGAGGTTGGCGATCTCGTCGTGGATCTCGCCGCCCAGGAAGATGATGCGGTCGCGGAGAAGTCGCGAGTAGATGTCATAGGCCCGTTCGCCACGGTGATCCTGCTCGACGACGATCGGGATGAGCGGCATGGCTTGGCGAGCGCGGGGCCCGAACCTCCGGATGACTCGGGGGATTCTAACGGCAGCCCGGCCCTCGCGTGCTCCCCCCTAGACGCCGCGAACGCCTGCGCGACCTGTTTCCACCCTGCAGGAGGCTGCCGGTGGCCTCTTCGGTCGTGCGACAACGGGCCTCAAGTGCCCGAAGTTTCGGCGACTTTAGCCCGCGAGGTCAGGAACTCAAGGGCTTTTTCTTCGCGGATGCGCACGCGCAGAGCGGGCGTCAGCCCGCGCTCCTCGTAGAGCGTCGCGAGGCGCGCGGGGGCGATGCCCTGCTCGCGCGCGATCTCCTCGACGCGCTCCGCGACCTCGGCCTCGGCGGCCTCGAAGCCTTGCTGGGTCGCCACGGCTTCGAGCAGCAGCGACTCGCGCACTTCGCGCTCGGCCTCGGGGCGCCAGGCCACGCGCCATTCGTCGATGCGCGCGTGCAGCTCCTCGTGCGGCATCAGCGAGTGGAGCTGCTCGTGAGCGCGCGAGAGGCGCTGCGAGAGCTGGCGGTCCACCAGGCCGGGCGGCACCTCGAAGGCGGTGCGCTCGATCAGCGCGTCGAGCAGCGACCGGCGCAGCGCCTGCTGCGCGGCCCGTTCGCGCCGCTCCGCGATCGCCTCGCGCAGGCGCGTGCGCAGCGCGTCGATGGTCTCGATGCCCTCCTCGCCGAGCGCCTTCGCGAAGGCGTCGTCGAGGTCCGGCAGGCGGCGGCGCTGGAGCGCGCGAACGTCCACGCCGAAGACGGCCTTCTTCCCGCGCAGATCCTCGGCCGCGTAGTCCTCCGGGAAGGTGACCTCGACCTCGCGCTGCTCGCCCGCGGTCGCGCCCCGCAGGCCGTCCTCGAAGCCGGGCACGAGCCGGCCGGAGCCGATCTCGACCTGTGCCCCTTCCGCGCTGCCGCCTTCGAAGGGCTCGCCGTCGATGCGGCCCTGGTAGCTCACCGTGAGCACCGAGCCGTCGCCGGCGCGCGCGCCCTCGGGCTCGTCCTCGAGCGGAGCGCGGCGCAGGCGAAGGTCCTCGAGCTCGCTCGCCACCTCTTCGTCGCGCACCTGCACCGCGGGGCGCGAGGCCGGCAGCCCGTCGAGCTCGGGCAGCACGACGCTCGGCTTCACCTCGACCTCGGCCGTGTAGCGGAACGCCTGGCCGGGCTTCGGCGGCTCGGCCTCGATGCTCGGCTCGACCACCGGCACGACGCCGCTGCGCTGGACTGCCGCCGCGAAGGTCTCGTTCACCAGCAGCCGCTCGACCTCCTCCGCGACCGTGGCCGCGTAGAGCTTCTCCAGCACCGCGCGCGGCGTCTTGCCGGGCCGGAAGCCGCGCACGCGCACGCTCTTCGCCAGGTTCCGGTAGACCTGCTCGAAGGCGTTGCGAACGTCCTGCTCTTCGATCTCGACCGAGAGCGCGCGCAGAACCGGGCTCCGCTCGGTGGCGGACACGGAGAAGGAGGGAAGCTCGGGCTCGGACATGAGCGCTCCTGGAGAGATGCGGTGGCGGTGCCGGGGACAGGATTCGAACCTGCACGTCCTCGCGGACGGTGGCTCCTAAGGCCACTGCGTCTGCCAGTTCCGCCACCCCGGCGTGGGAAGGCGCACATCCTAGCAAGCGGCGTCGGCGGCGTGCCCGATTCGGGGCGGGAGGCGTGGTGAGCGCGGAAGGGATCGAACCTTCGACCTAGGGATTAAGAGTCCCTTGCTCTACCAGCTGAGCTACGCGCCCGTATCCACGACGGCGCGCGACCATAACCGCCCCCGCCTCCCACGTCACCCCGGCGGCCCGTAGCCCCCGCCGCCGGGCGTCTCGATGCGCAGCCGGTCGCCGGGCGCGAGAGCGACGGTGGCGTGGCCCGGCAGCTCCTCGCTGCGGCCGTCGGCGCGCAAGCACAGGTTGCGGCCGCGCGCGCCGGGCTGGCCGCCGGCGAGGCCGAAGGGTGCGGTCGCGCGGCGCTCCATGAGCAGCGAGGCGGTGACGGGTGCCGTGAACTCGAGCTCGCGCACCAGGCCGTCGCCGCCCGGCCAGCGCCCCGCCCCGCCCGAGCCGCGCCTCAGACGGAACTGGCGCACGATCACCGGCGTCTTCGACTCGAGCACCTCCGGGTCGGTGATGCGCGTGTTCGTCATGTGCACGTGCACGCCCGAGGCGCCCGCGAAGCCTGGCCCCGCGCCCGCGCCGCCGCCGATCGTCTCGTAGTAGCCGAAGTGCTCGTCGCCGAAGGCGAGGTTGTTCATGGTGCCCTGGCTCGCCGCGGCGCGGCCCATCGCCGCGAGCAGCACGTCGACGACCCGCTGCGAGGTCTCGACGTTGCCGCCCACCACCGCGGCGCCGGGCGGCGGATCGAGCAGCGAGCCCGCCGGCACCACGATCTCGACCGGCAGCAGGCAGCCCCCGTTCAGAGGGATGCGCTCGGCCACCAGGCAGCGCAGCGCGTAGATCACCGCGGAGTCCACCACCGCGCGCGGCGCGTTGAGGTTGCCGGCCATGGCGGGCCCCGTGCCGGTGAAGTCGATGCGCATGCGCTCGCCGCGAACGGAAAGCCGAACGCGCACGGGCGTGCCGTCGTCGAGGCCGTCCGCGAATTCGTGCTCGCCCTCGCCGAGCCGCGCGATCTCGCGCGCCACCTTGGCGGCGGCCGCGGCCTGGAGCTGCGCCATGCCGCGCTCGACGGGCCGGACGCCTTGCTCGGCCACGAGCTCGTCGAGCAGGCGGGCGCCCGCGCGGTTCGCCGCCACCATCGCCTCGAGGTCCGCGACGTTGTCGTCCGGGTTGCGCGCGGGCCAGCGCGCGCCCGCCAACGCCGCGCGCACACGCACCTCGTCGAAGCGCCCGTCGCGCACCAGCGGGAACGCACGGAGCACCACGCCTTCCTCCTCGAGCGTGCGCGAGTCCGCCGGCATCGAGCCCGGCGCGATTCCGCCGAGGTCGGCCTGGTGGCCGCGGCTCGCCACGAAGAAGCGCAGCGCGCCCCCCACGTGGACCGGGCTCACCACCGTCACGTCCGGCAGGTGCGAGCCGCCCTGCGCCGGGTCGTTGGTGACGATCGCGTCGCCCTCGCGCAGGTCGGGGATGGCCGCCCGCACCGCGCGCACCGTGGCGCCCATCGCGCCGAGGTGGACGGGGATGTGCGGCGCGTTCGCCACCAGGCCGCCGTCGCGGTCGAATACCGCGCACGAGTAGTCGAGGCGCTCCTTGATGTTGGTCGAGACCGCCGTGTTGCGGAGCACCGCGCCCATCTGCTCGGCGATGGACATGAAGCGGCTGCCCAGCACCTCGAGGCGCACCGGATCGGCGCGCTCCGCATCGGCGGCCGGCACCGCCACGGACCGGGCAAAGCCCTCGTCCCTCACGACCAGCAGGCCGTCCTCGCGCAGCTCGGCGACGAAGCCGGGGTCGAGCGCGAGGGCGCCCGCGTCCTCGAGCACCAGCGCCGGGCCGCGGACGCGCTCGCCGGGGCGCAGCGACTCCCGATCGAGCAGAGGCGCGCGCACGCGACCCAGCTCGGGGAACCAGATCTCCGCGTCGGCGCGGGCCTGCGCGCGCGGCGCCGCAATGGGCGTCGCGCGGGCCGCCGCCGGCTCGGCCGCGACGGCCCGCACGCGCGCGGTCACCACCTCCACCGCGCGGCCCGACCGCGCGTAGCCGAAGCGCGCGTGGTGCGCCTCGGCGAAGGCGCGCGCCCAGTCGCCGCCCGCCGGCGCCGCCACCGCCAGGGCCGTCTCCGCGCCCGCGTAGCGGAGATCGAGGGAGCGCTGCATGTGGATCGCCGCCGCGTCCACGCCCTCGGCCGCGAGCGCGCGGCGCCCGGCCTCGCCGAGCTCGGCGAGCAGCGCCAGCGCGGCCGCGGGCGCCGCGCCACTCCCGGGCTCGAGCGGCTCGCGCCCTGCGTCGCGCTGCCCGTCCCAGCTCCGCTCGGCGAGGCCGATGCCGTAGGCCGAGAGCAGGCCTGCGAGCGGGTGGAGCAGGATCGTGCGGATGCCGAGCCGCCGCGCCACCGCGCAGACGTGCTGGCCCGCGGCGCCGCCGAAGCCGACCAGCGCGAAGCCGCGCGGATCGACGCCGCGCCGCACCGACACCTCCTGGATCGCCTGCGCCATGCGCGCGTTCGCGATCTCGACGAAGCCCGCGGCCACTTCGTCCAGCGGGCGCGCGTGGCCGGCGGCCGCGAGCGCGGCAGCCACTTCCGCGAGCGCGCGTTCGACCGGCGGGCGGCTCAGCGCGAAGGGAAAGCGCTCGGCGCGCACGCGCCCGAGGAACAGGTTCACGTCCGTGAGCGCGAGCTCGCGCGCGCCCGGCCGCCCGTAGCAGAGCGGGCCCGGCTCCGCGCCCGCGCTCTCCGGCCCGACCGAGAGCGTGAAGCCGTCGAAGCGGCAGAGCGAGCCGCCGCCCGCGGCGACGGTGTGGATGCGCAACATCGGCGCGCGCACGCGGATGCCGGCCACGCTCGTCTCGAAGGCGCGGTCCGTCTCGCCGTCGACCACCAGCGAGACGTCGGTCGAGGTGCCGCCCATGTCGAAGCCGATCGCGCGCGAGAAGCCCGCCTGCGCCGCCACGCGCGCGGCGCCCACTACGCCGCCCGCCGGACCGGAGAGCAGCGCATTCGGCCCGCGGAAGCGCGCCGCCTCCGTGAGGCCGCCAGAAGACTGCATGAAGCGGAGCCGGGCGCCCGGCAGCTCCGCCGAGAGGCGCTCCACGTGGCGGCGCAGCAGCGGGGTCAGGTACGCGTCGGCGACGGTGGTTTCGCCGCGCGCGAGCATGCCTTGCTCGCGCGCCACCTCGGCGGAGTTCGCCACGTACGCGAAGCCGGCCTCGCGAGCGAGCGCGGCCACGCGCTCCTCCCAGCTCGCGTCGCGGTAGGCGTGGATGCCGAGGATCGCCACCGCCTCGAAGCCTTCCTGCCTCGCTCGCGCGAGCGCGGCGCGCGCGGCGGCTTCGTCGAAGGCCTCGAGCGGCCGGCCGTGCACGTCGGCGCGCCCGGGCAGCTCGACCGCGCGCGCATGGAGTGGCGGCGTCTTCTCGATCGCGAGCGCGAACAGGTCCGGCCGCTCCTGCGTCCCGATCTCGAGCAGGTCGCCGAGGCCGCTCGAGGTGACGAGCAGCGTACGCACGCCGCGCCGCTCGAGCAGCGCGTTCGTAGCGACCGTGGTGCCGAGCTTCACGGTGCACGGCGGAAGGTCGGCGCCCGGCGACCACGCGCCCGCCTCCCGCAGCAGCGCCTTCACCGCCGCGGCGGGCGCGTCGTCCGAGGAGAGCAGCTTCCGCGTGCGGAGCCGCCCTTCCGGATCCACCGCGATGACGTCCGTGAAGGTGCCGCCCCGGTCGATCCAGAACGCCCACTCCTTCAAGTGACTTCTCAGGGTCCGGCGCGCCCGTAGAGCGCCTTCCGCAGATCCAGCGCGAGGCGCTTGCCATCCAGGCGGACGTGGCCCGGGTTGCGGCCCGGGGCGCGCACCGCGACGGCGACCTGCGCGGAGTCGAGATCGGAGGGCGTCGCGAAGCCGAACACGCCCTCGGGCCCGGTCGCGCCGCGCGCGAGCACGAGCGGCGCCTCCCCTTCTCGATGGCCCTCCACCACGACCTCCGCGCCCTCGCAAGGCGGCTTCTCGCCGCTCGGCAGCGCGTCGTTGTCGCACACGAGCACACGCGCGGTGCGTCCGTCCGGCGCGCGCTCCACGGTCACCGCGAGGTCGCGCAGCCAGATCATCGGCTCCGCCACCACCGCCTCGAGGCCCGCGCGCGGCACGTGCCCGGTCGGGTTCGCGCGCAGCGAGACGTCCTGCGGCGCCATGCCGTGGTCCGCGCTCACCACGAAGAGCGTCTCCTCGAACAGGCCGAGCGAATCGAGCAGGTCGAGCACGCGCCCGATGCGCCGGTCGCTCTCGTCGAGCGCGTCGCGCAGGCCCGGGTGATGCGGGCCGTAGTCGTGGCCGGCGCCGTCCGTCAGCACCAGCTCGTGGTAGACGAAGGCGGGCGGCGGCAGGTCCTCGCGCGTGAACAGGTCGATCACCTGCGCGAGGCCGCGCGTGTCGAGCACGGACTCGTTGATCACGCCGTCGAAGCCGTCGGCCTTCCAGCGCGGGTTCTGGTCGGCGGCGAGGTCGAGCGTGAGCGCCTTGAGGCGCGCGCGGTCGCCGAGGTTGCGGCCCTCGAGCACGGCGTGGCGCGCCGAGCGGCCGAAGGGCGCGTGGATCGCGGCCGTCATGCAGCCGGGCCGCGCGCGGTGGAAGGCTTCGGAAAGGCTCTCGACGCCGCCGTTCGCGAAGCCCTCCGTGCGCACCTGCTGGCCCTGCGGCGAGACCGTCTCGCGCTTCTCGCGCAGGTAGTAGGTCGGGTTCACGACGTCGTGGTGCCCGCACCAGGCGCCGGTGCCGATCGTGGTGTGGCTCGGCCAGGTGATGGACGGGAAGGTCACGATCGAGCCCGACGCGAGCACCGCCGCGCGCTCGCGCAGCCGGCGCAGCGCGGGGAGCGCCGCGGGGTCGCGTGCGAGGCGGTCTTCCAGCTCTGTCTGATGGAGGCCGTCCAGCAAGAATATGTAGAGCCGCTGCGGACGCTTAGCGCCGCTCTGGAGAATCTCCTCGAGCACCCGGCCGTCCTGGCGCGCGAGGTAGACGTCTGGGGCCACGCCGCGTTCGCTGGCGGTGCGGCCGCTCGCGTCGGCGCCGTCGACCTTCGGAAAGCCGAGCGCCGCGAGGCAGGTGGGCGCAATGTCCACGGCGCGCGCCGCGAGGTCGTGCACGCCCGGCGTCACGCCCGGCCCGCTCAGCCAGAGCGGCGCGCGAGACTGCCGCACGTGCAGCGCGCCGTGCGTGCCGGGCTGCGTGCCCTGACACCAGTCGCGCGGCGAGAGCGCGAGGTCGGGCGCGTTCGGGGAGTCGAAGAGCTGCGCCACGCGCTCGTACGCGAACGGGTAGCTCTGCTGCTCGGGCGCAACGAAGCGGCGCGCGGGGTCGTCCGCGGAGAAGCCCGACGCGGCGGCCGCGGCCTGCTCCGCGGCGAGCGTGCGCAGCGCGTGCGGGTCTTGGTTCGCGAGCGGGTTCTCGCCCACCACCTCGATCACATCGAAGTCGATGCCCCCGTCGTCGCGCAGCAGGCGCCGGAAGCGGACCAGCCCGCGCGCGGACCACACCTCGTACGCGCCAGGCTCGTCGCCCTCCCCTGCGCGCCAGGTGAGCACGAGGTCCATCTGCCCGGCGACCTCGGGATCGGCGAGCAGCGCGAGGATGGCGCGGTTGCCCGACTCCTCCTGCTCCGGATCGAGGCCTTGTCCGCCGAGCCGCTCGGGGCCGTGGATCTGCATGGCCTCGATGCTATCGGCGTCGCAGACGACGCGCGACGCGCCGGAGGGCATCGCGGGTCGGTGCGTCGCCGAGCCAGAACGCGAGCGGAAGTCCGACGGCGGCGAAGGCGAGACCTCCGGCGCTGCACTCGAGCAGCGCGCCCGGCGTGCCGCCGGGGGCCAGCGGCGCCACCGCGCGCGCCGCGAAGAACGCTGCAGCGGCGGCCGGCGCCGCCGCGGCGAGCGAGCGGCCGAGCGTGGCCGCGAGCGGGATCAGGGCCGGCGCGCCGTGCCGCACGCGCGCGAGCCAGAGCGTCGCGAGCGCGTTCGCGCTGATCGCGACGCCACCCGCCAGCGCGAGGCCCGCGATGCCCAACACGTGACCGAGCCACAGATAGACGGGGATCGCGGCCACGGCAACGCCCGTCCCGATCCACATCGGGCTCCACATGTCCGCGCGCGCGTAGAAGGGCCGCACCGCCAGCGTCTGCACGATCCAGCCCGGGATGCCCAGACAGAAGATGCGGAGCGACTCCGTGACCAGCGCGGCGTCGCCGAGTGAGAACGCGCCGCGCACGTACACCACGCGCACGAGCGGCTCCGCGAGCGCCGCCGTACCGGCCGCGAACAGCACGGACACCGCGAGGCTGGCCTGGAGCGAGGTCAGCACGACGCGCGCCAGCTCCTCGCGCGCGCCCGATTCGACCAGCTTCGAGAACGACGGCAACGTGGCCGTGGCGACCGCCTGGCCCACGAGCCCCACCGGCACCTGCATGATGCGGCGCGCGAACACCAGCGTGGCGATCGCCGTCGTACCGAGCACGCCGCCGAACCAGCGCCCGTACCACTCGTCGGCCGTGACCAGCGTGACGCCCAGCATGAGCGGCAACGCAACCACGAGGTAGCGGCGGAAGTCGCCGTCACCGAGCGCCACCCGGAAGCCGACGCGAAGCCGCCCGCGCGCCTCCCAGAGCGCGGTGCCGAGGCTGCCGACCCAGGCGCCGAGCAGCGCGCCCCACGCGAACGCCTCCACCCCGAGGCGGCGGTGCCCGAGCACGCCCACCGCGATGATGCCGGCGTTGTAGACGAGGGGTGCCAGCGCCTGCGACGCGAAGCGCCCTTCCGCCATCAGCGCGCCGCGCACCACGCCGCCCGCGATGAACGCGACCTGCGCGGGCAGCACGATCCGCGTGAGACGCGCCGTCAGCGCCTGCTCGGCCGGCGTGAACTTCGGGAACTGCAGCGCGACCAGCGGCTCCGCGAAGACGAACAGGAGCACGGTCGCGAGGCCCGCCAGCAGCGTGATGGTGCCGAGCACCGTGGCGAGGAAGCGCTCGGCCGCCGCCTCCCCACCCTGCGTGCGTGCGCGCTGGAAGAGCGGGATGAATGCGATCGAGAGCGCGCCGCCTGCGAGCAGGTGGAACATCAGGTCGGGGATCTGGAAGGCGGCGTTGTAGGCGCCCGTCTCCGCGCCGCGTCCGATCAGGCCTGCGATGGCCATGTCGCGCGCCAGGCCGAGCAGGCGGGAGAGCAGCTGGCTCGCCGCGAGCAGCAGCGCGGCCAGGCCGATCTGTGCGCCCGCGCGCGCGCTCATCGCCCCCACCCCCGTGGCCGCGGAAGATGACGGATCAGCGCGGATTAGGCTCTCGCCACAGTCTTCCGTCCCAGCTTTCCACGATGACCTCGTCGCCCTCGCGGCCCTTCACGTACGGGTAGTCGAGGGGCACCTTTCCGTAGGGCGTGTCGAGCACGTAGAGCGGGATCGCGAAGCCGCTGGTGCGGCCGCGGAGCGCGCGGAAGATCTCGATGCCGCGCTCGATCGGTACGCGGAAGTGCGCGGTGCCCTCGAGGAGCTGCGCCTGGTAGCAGTAGTAGGGCCTGACGCGCATGCGCACGAGGCCCTCGCAGAGCGCCTTCATCGTGGCGACGTCGTCGTTCACGCCCGCCAGCAGCACGCTCTGGTTGCCGACCGGGCAGCCCGCGCGCAGCAGCCGGTCGCAGGCGTCGGCGGCCTCCGGCGTCAGCTCCTTCGGGTGGTTGAAGTGCGTGTTCACCCAGATCGGGTGGTGGCGCTCGAGCAGGCGGCAGAGCTCGTCCGTCACGCGGTACGGCAGCGTCACGGGGTAGCGCGTGCCGAGCCGGATGATCTCGACGTGCGGGATCGCGCGCAGCTCTCCGAGCAGCCAGCCGAGCTTGTCGTCCGCGTACGTGAGCGGGTCGCCGCCCGTGAGCAGCACGTCCCGAATCTCCGGCGTCGCGCGGATCCAGGCCAGCGCCGTCTCGAGCTCGCGCCGCTGCATGGTCCAGTCCTCGTCGCCCACCATGCGCTTGCGGAGGCAGTAGCGGCAGTAGAGCGCGCACTCGTTGTTCACGCAGAAGGCGATGCGGTCCGGGTAGACGCGCACCACGTTCTTCACCGGCGAGTGCGCCACCTCGTCGAGCGGGTCGGCGAGGCCAGCCGGGTCGTCGAGCTCGGCGAGCCGCGGCACGACCTGCTTGCGGATCGGGCACTCCGGGTCGTCATCCATCAGGCTCGCGTAGTACGGCGTGATCACGAAGCGGAAGCGCTCGGCGAGCGCCGCGATCGCGCGCGCCTCGTCCGCCGTGGGCTTCACGTAACGCGCGAGGTCTTCGGCCGTACGGATGCGATTCCGCATCTGCCACGTCCAGCTCTGCCACTGTACTTCGCTCGCTCCGCTCGCTGCGCGCCCGCGCAAGGCGCGGGCTTGCGGCGTGGCTTGGTCGTCCCGCGGCTTCGTCATGCGAGGCCCAGCCGCGGGAGGCCGAGCGCGAGCACCTCGGCGAGCAAGTCCTCGAGCGTGC
>Ga0105107_10002046_pt1 | contig 13280 bp, 13 predicted proteins | sample PPLLaktember2015_6_FD_79335 | JGI IMG/M metagenome (GOLD analysis project Ga0105107, IMG submission 79335) | Freshwater sediment microbial communities from Prairie Pothole Lake near Jamestown, North Dakota, USA - PPLs Lake P8 Core (1) Depth... | ecosystem: Environmental > Aquatic > Freshwater >...
ATTTACTTGACACCCAACATCATTCACGCATAATATACTTTATTTAACTAAAATTTTCTTATGATGGTTACAAAGCCTCTCATGTCTGTGTCGAAAAATTGTTTAGTTTAAAATAATCAACACTTGAAAGTTTATTGTCATGGAATCAGAAGATAAAATTGTACCAATTGATGTATTTACTGGCGACGCATGGGAGGCTGTGATAATTCGATATCTCTTAAAGAAAGATGGTATAAGGACTTGGTTGACAAATAAGAAATCTGAAGGCATCGGACAAAAAAGTGATTTGCCTAGCGCATGGGAGTCTGTAACAATTAAGGTTTCCGATCTGAATTATGAAAAAGCCAAATTGATTGTTGCCAAATACGAAAAGAAAGCCCAAGACGATAAATTTAAATTCGAAATATAGCGGTATTTCCTTCTTTGAGCCCGTCACAAAGGTTTAACTTCTCTGGATTGTATTGCAGAGTCCGAAAGGGAATACGGTTTTAACTCCCAATCCTCGTATCCCGGGGGCTTTTTTATAGCAGTAAAACGGTAGTCTAAGGTTTGTTATTAAATAGAAACATTATGCAATAAACCGTCAATCAACAAAATGTATATACATTTCACCTCACCTTTGATTGAGTTCTTACTAATATTCTTCATTATTGCCCTGTTTTAAGCGTTCTCAGCGATTTTCGGTGCCCGATATTGACAATCACTGTGTCTTAACGTATGGGGCTAAGAGGGTTTCAAAAGAGTTTAAATGTGCTACAGCCTGACCGGCTTCGTGGAAGGCTATGTGATCTAATTTGGTTCACATATAGCTGGGGATATTGTTCGGTAAATATATTAAAACTCAGTATAATCCCTTTCCCTTACCTTACCGTTGATCCACCTGGACATTTTCCTGAGTAGAATCACTCGCTAAAATAAATTTGACTTTGTCATTTAGATAGCAGATCTTTGTTTAAGATTTGTTAGTCAGGATCGTAGAAATTGATATTGAAAATCTTAAATCTTATTTATAAACTAAAATCTTTCAGTTATGAAAACACTAAGAATTCTTATTGCTCTTTGCATTATGCTTGGATTTACCACTAATGCTGTGAATGCTCAAGCTCAAACCTTGAAGGAAGCTTATTATTGGACCAGTGAATGGTACCCCACCTGTTTGCCAGAGCCGATTTCCGGGATGATAACACACACTTTTCTGTGGAATGGGAATAAGGGAATGAATACTTTTAGCGGAAAGTTGATTGATGCTTCTGGTAATGTCTATTTAATTAAAGATATGTATACTCAAAAATCTATCATTAATAAAAATGTTACTGGAACAGTTTTCAGTTCAGCGTTTTCTGTCCTGATACATCTTAATGGTAAACCTGTTGTTCGAGTCGATGGTATGTTCCATATGACATATAATGCCTTAGGAGAAGTAATATCCTATAAGAATGAATGGACGGGTTGGCAATGTCTATTAGATTGATGCCTTGTTTTTGATTTAAGATCAGCCCTCGGACACCGGGGGCATTTTTTTCTACCACATATGATGAACTTCTGTTAGTATGTGCAACAGTGACCGGCTTCGTGGAAAGCGATACTATCTAATTTGATCTGCATATTGATTGGGCTATGGTTCGGTAAATATATTAAAACTCAGAATAATCTCTTTCCCCTACCTAACCGTTGATCCTCCTGGACATTTTCCTGAGTTGAATCACTCGCTAAAATAAAATTGACTTTGTCATTTAGATAGCAGAACTTTGTTTAACATTTGGTTAATCAGGATCGTAGAAATTGATATTGCATATTCTTATATCTAACTTTTTTTAATATCTAAAATCTTTCAATTATGAAAACGCTAAACTTTCTGATTGCTATGGCATTATACTTGGCTTTGCCACTAATGCTGTGAACGCTCAAGCTCAAACATTCAAGGATGCTGGTGAATATCACTGGGGTATTGAGTGTCCGGGTGAGACGGGTGAGTCGGCTTCTGGGTTGTACACTGTTCATTATACGGTGTCAGCCAATGATAATATGCAAATATGGACTTGGCAATTAAGATTAATTGGTGAGGTCACAGGTGCTGAATATTCATGTAAAGATATGTGGATCATACTAGCTATCCGTGGCGGAAACAATTATGAAGAACCTTTTAACCAATCTTCGACTGTAATGATACATAAAAATGGTGCACTTTTCGCGATAGCTCATTATAGTATCCATATGACACTTAATGCGAAAGGAGAAATTACAAATGTTAAGGTAGATGAGCTGACTATAGAATGCTTATAGGTGCCTTATCTTAAATACATGTTCCAGCCCTCGGATCGGAGGCTTCTTGTTATCACCAGCCGGACAATTATTCAACAGCGTGACCGGCTTCATGAAATGCAATGCAATCTATTTTATCTTTCATGAACATATGGTTATTGGGTAGTAAATATAATGAAAGCAAACCCAGCAACCAGAATCCAATATCATCTGATTTTACACCATTATTTATGGTTAGCAGTACTTAGCCTATCTCTACCATCCTCCAGCTGAAAAAAGCCTGGAATGCCCTCTTTTACTCTGAAAATGTAACAAAAGTGTCAGAAAATAATACAAAAGTGGTAGACTTTGATATTTGGACTGCCGAACTTTGTAAAAGAAATTAGATGATAAATTATCCGGAGATTGATTTTTAATCGGTCAAACGCTACAGTCAGTATTCTTGATTCAATATTAGCTTTTGCACGTTTTTGAAACATAATTTAGAGAATTACATAAAAACTTAAACTTTTTGAGCTATGAAAACATTAAAAATTCTGGTAGTGCTGGTGGCTGTGATACTCTCAGGCTTTTCCAAAGATTCACAGAGAACTGAAGCAGGGGTTGTTAAACCCATGAAATTAGATGGTGTAATCATTACTAATCCTTCCGCGGGGCTAACAGTATGCACTCCTATGGGCAACCCATATCCATACATTGCACACTCAAGAACTGGTTGGTTGCAGGGAAATCAAACGCATGGTGGAAAGCTGATCACCGAACTATGTACATGGGAAATACTAAGTTGCAATACTAATTTTACCACCGGGCTAAATACCTCACAGATTGCAGGTGTAAATACTGTTGCTAATGGCGATTCATATTCCTTTACCTGCATTATGATAGTTAACATTGTCACCAATGATGTCATCTTAAACATCAATGTTACCGGTGGAGTGGGCAAATTTGAAGGTGTCACAGGTCAGATGACGTTGACTGGGATTCACACTGAAAGCGGGATTCCCGTTAGCGGTGAGGGGTTTTTGAGCTTCCCGAAATAGATATTGACTTCAGTTTTTTGATGTCTTAACTTTGATTTTAAATTGTAACTAAGAAAAAATCCAAAGTGCATATAATAAGCAAAATACTAAAACATTTTAACTAAAAGGAGGTGTAAATCATGCCAACATTAACGAAATTCAAGGTCTCAGGGAAGCAAACCCTTTCTTATACCAGACAGGAAAGGTCAAATATTGGTGACATTGAAGGTCATATGCTTTCCTTGATTGAAGCTGAAGGAGTTAACATAAGTACGGGAAAGACTGATTACATGAATAGGGCTCAGGTAATAAACTATGTAACTTCTGATCTTGCTAATTTTAATGGACCTATACAGGGGTACTCAATAACTAAGAAAGAAAACGATAGTGCTTTTGGAAAGTTAGAAGGCAAAATCACTACTACACTTTCTGCCGATGGAACTCCTATTGCGACAATTGAAGCTAAATTAACTTGGATTAAAGGGACTGGGCAGTTTAAAAACATCCAGGGATTTGCCACAGCAAAGGGTATATATATTTCTAAAAACATTTATACAGTTGATTGGGAGGGAGAATATTGGATCGAAAAGTAAATAATTCGCCTTTCTGTTGATTCTCTTGACAAAAGCACCTTTTTGGATCATCTGCTAAATTATATGCACTTTTATCAATCATTTGTATTTTAGGGATATTTTATTATTTCCCCTCGGATCGGGGGCTTCTTTATTAAAATAAAATTGACTTTGGCTTAAACAAGGTGTAACTTTAATAAAAAATTTGGTAGTTAGACTTTCAGGTCTATTGTAGTCATTTTCAACTTTCATTTATTCACTAATATCTTTCAGCTATGAAACGGTTATTTGTTTTATTCATGGTATGTGGCATTCTTGTTTCATTTGACAAAAGTGTCCCTAAGGTCCTTCTCTTCATAAAAGATGGATCTCAACAATTAGAATATATGCTTACTAATGAGGTTGGCAAAATGAGTGAAATAATTAAGCAGTCCGGTTATGAAGTCATAATATCAACAATATCAGGAGAAGTCCTTAAAGCAGGTTCTATAACTGTGATGCCTGATCTTAAATTGAGTGAAGTGAATATTGATGATTATGCAGGTTTCATATTTCCATGTATGGTATCTGATTTGATAAATCCAGAAATGATCACTTTTGTTAAAGCGATTGTAGATAACGGTAAACCCATAGCGGCTCAAGCTGGTTCAGTAGGGTTACTGATTAACGCAGATGTTCTTAATGGGAAAAAGTACACACTAAACATTGATGCGGGTACAGATGTTAAAGATGGCATTTATAGTGGAACAGGTGTTGTTCAGGATGGGATCATTATCACTTCTGGAACTTGTCCCTGGATTGCAAAAGAGACTGGATGGGTGGACGGCACGGACAAGCTTACTCAAACATTGATCAATTCCATTAAGGCAAAAAATAAATAAAACATTTTTCGTCACAATAAAAGACTTCGGACATCAGCTCTGGGGGCTTTTTTTAGTATCCGCGCCTCTTACCAGCACTGATCATGTGGGCTGATCATCTGGGCACATTACCAGGTACGATTGGTGTAAAATTAAACTTGACTTCCCCTTATTCAAAGTGTAACTTTACATTTGTTTATAAACCTTAAAATAAGCAAGATGAAGAGATTAGTATTATTTCTGGTTCCGGCGGTAGCTTTGTTTTTAAGCTATAGGTCTGAAGGGCAGACTCCAACAGTAAAGGATGAATTAGCAAAAGCCCAGTCTCTTGTACAACAGGGAAATACAATTGAGGCATCAAAGGTTTACACGGAAATCATGGGGAAATATCCAGACAACCGGGAAGCTGTGCAGGGCTGGTTGATATTAAATATGAAAAGGAGCCCTACCGGAGAGGAAGAAGCAATTAAACAACTGGAAGAACTCGAAAAAACGTATCCGGAAAATACTGGAATTTTATTCTTCAAAACTTTCCTTCAGGTTGAATACAACTTGGATGAAGCGTTGAAAAATGCTGAAAGGCTTACCCTTTTGCAACCCAAAGATGGTATAAACTGGTTGATGAAAGGACAGATACTGGAAAACATGAACAGAAATGATGAAGCATTGACTGCTTATGAAAAGGCAACATTACTAAGTCCTGACAATGCTGATACCTGGCAAAATAAAGCAGGTCTTCTTGCAAAAACAAATAAATTTGAAGAAGCTATCTCCGATTACACCAAGGCAATTGAGCTTGCACCAGGTCAACCGGATTTTGTATATAATCGTGGATGCGTTTTTTGCCTTATGGATGATAAAGCAAGTGCACTTGCTGATCTCGGAAAAGCCATTTCAATGAATCCTCAGTTCAAATCGTATGCAACTAAAGACGAAGATTTTAAAAGCCTTTGGGACGATGAGGATTTTAAAAAACTAACATCTCAGTAGCTTAGACAAGGCACGACTGTATTAAATACATCATATCAGCACTCGGATCGGTGGCTTTTTTATGACAGTGAAACTGTAGTCTTAGGGTTTTTATTAAATAGAAACATCATATAATATACTGTCAATCAATAAAATGTATATACATTCCTCCACATCTCTGATTGAGTCCACACTAATACTCTTAACTGTTGCCCTGTTTTAAGCGTTCTCAGCAACTTCCATTACTCGATAGTGGGCAATATTGTGTCTTAATAAATAGGGCTTACGGGGTTTCAAATGATCTCAGAGAGATTTCCGAGATTCTGTTACCTATCTCTACCATCCTCCAGTTGAAAAAAGCCTGTGTTGCCCTCTTTTACTCTGAAAATGTAACAAAAGTGTCAGAAAATGATACAAAAGTGGTAGACTTTGTCATTTGGGTAGCTGAACTTTGTATGAGAATTTGGTATCAGGATCGAAGAAATTGATGTTGCATACACTTATTTCTAATTCTTTTTATAAACCAAAATCTTCCAGCTATGAAAACAAAGACATTTTTATTGTTATGCCTTTTTTTAGGCATCGGATTGACACAGCTTTATGCACAGAACGAGAACAAGTGGAAAAACGTTGATCGAAGTTATACGGGAAAATTTGAATTAGTTGATGGATGGTTTCCTATAACTTGCGATGGTGTTGATTTTGATATGTTAGACTGTGATGGGAAAATTCATATTGTCGATCATGTACAAAATGGTGTTTGGCAATGGCAGATAGCTGAAGCTAAATGGGAAGCCACGAGTATCAAAACTGGAGAAGTTTTTACAGGAAAAGAGTTAGATAAATCTACATACATTGACCCAGTCACTTATTATTTTTATGGTACATGGCGTGCTATTATGCATGGCAATATGGGCAGTCGTTATCAAATTACTATTGCTGTTTCCTTTACTCCTAATTTTACTTGGTCTTTAATAAAAGCAAATTGTTATTGATATAAAGCTTACAATAAACGTTAAGCCCTCGTTATCAACTCCGGGGGCTCCTTTTTGCACACCTATATGATCTCTCACCAGGTCTCCATTTCATACCAGCTGGTAAGGCTTGAATGATTGAAGGGAACATTACATTACCAATTCTCAGTTCACGCAACTTTCTTTTCCTATGTTAAAATACTTGCTTAATTGATATAGTTTTCCGAAATTTGATACTGACGACATCTCCTATCTTGTTAAGCCGTACTTTTAGCTAAGCAGGTTTAAATGCAGCGAGACATTTATTCCACAAATAAACCAGGAGGTGTCGCTTTTCATAATTATATACTCATTTCTGACCCTCCCTTGACTTTGGTATCAGGATAGCTTAACTTTACGTATATATAAGATAACCTTTTGTTAATCACATGCCAATCTGGTCAGCTGAAATAAAAGAACTTGAGAGACTTTATGGATCTGCCAAGGGTCAGTTACCTGAACTTGAAAAGGAGCTGGAACGGCTGATAAAAGCCGATGATGAGAATATGATTCTCCTATACTCAAGGAGATGTCTTGAAGTTATCATAACTGACCTTTGTGAGTGTGAGCTGAAGAGACCACGAAAGACAGAGCCGCTTAAAGGAATAATTGATAAGCTGCATAAGGAAGAAAAGGTTCCTTCCCATATTATTGCTTCAATGCATGGTCTGAATGAATTGTCAACCTATGGTGCCCATCCTAAAGACTTTGATCCGGAACAGGTGAAGCCGGTTCTTGTCAATCTTGATATAATTATCAAATGGTATGTGAAACATAAAAGTACCAGGACAGATATTAAAGTAAAGCCTACTGAAGAGATCAGTCAGGAAATAAAAAGCACTGGAGATTTAAAAAAGGATATAACTATCTCAAGAAAAAGGTTAGCTGGTTTACTCGGCGGATTAATAGGAATTATTGCCTCTGTGTTTGCAGTTTTGTACTTTTTTAATATCGTCGGAAGTGGCAAGCAAATAAGAGGAATTGAAAAATCAATTGCAGTATTACCCTTTAGAAATGACAGTACGGTTGATAGTAATAAATACTTTATCAATGGCATCATGGAAGAAGTCCTTAATAATTTACAAAGAATAGAAGCTTTCAGCAGAGTTCTTTCCCGTAATTCAGTTGAACAATTCAGAAACAATACTACCATATCAACGCCTGAAATCGCAAAAAAGCTGGGGGTTAATTATATAGTTGAAGGAAGCGGACAAAAATATGGAAATAAATTCACTCTTCGTGTACAATTAATTACGGGCAAAAATGAAAGACACCTCTGGGCAAAATCCTATGATAGGGAAATAAACCAGACGACTGATATTAGTAGTGTACAAAGTGACATCGCTCAGCTAATAGCAGCAGAATTAAAAGCAACAATAACCCCTGAGGAAAAACAACTAATTGAAAAAATACCAACAGCAAGCCTTTCAGCACAAGATTTTTACCAGAGAGGAAGAGAGGAATTTACAAAATATTTGGTTGATAATGGTAATAGGGCAGCACTGATAAGAGCTGAAAATTATTATCATAAAGCATTAGAATATGATTCAACTTTTGCGCAGGCTTATACTGGATTAGCCACTGTATTCTGGAATAAAAATTTTTGGAGTGAATACTTTTCGAAAAATTTCCTGGATTCTGTCCTGATCCTTACAGATATTGCCCTTTCCTTTGATAATCAGTTATCAGAAGCATATACTTTGAGAGGAGATTATTATAATCAAATCGGAAACCCAGAACAGGCTATTCAAGTATATGATAAAGCTATAAAATACAATCCAAACGATTGGATGGCATACTTGGGAAAAGGGTCGGTATACTATAGTACCGACATGGTTTATACTATTAATTATATTCAAAAAGCTGCATCCATTAATCACGGACCAGAATTACCTTCTTTATTAAGAAGTATTGGTTGGGCGTATTATTGTGCTGGATTTCCTGTGAAAGCTAAGGATTATTATCAAGAAGCATTGAAATTGGATGGTAATCAAGCAATATATTATTCTCTTTTAGCTAGGGATGAATTTTGGTCTGAGAATTTCAATAAATCTATCGAATTTGGGTTAAAGGGTTATGCTATAGATTCAACCAATGAAGGCATACTGGTATTTTTAGGAGATAATTACCAATGGCTTGGTCAGTATGAAGAATCATTAAAATATTATAAAAAGTATTTTGAAAGATTGAAAGCACAGGGAAATAAAGATTTAGCCAACACGCATCGAATAGGATATGCGTACTGGCAAAATGGCAATAAAGAAGAAGCTGAATTCTATTTCAATGAACAAATAAATTATTGTAGTAGTATGATTGAATTGGGAAGAGAATGGGCACAAAAATTATATACATATTATGATCTTGCTGGTGTTTATGCATTCAGAGGAGAAAAGGGGAAAGCATTTGATAATTTAAGAATAGTTGATCAAATTCAACGGATACCTTTATGGATGTCAATGTTGATAAAAACGGATCCTTTATTCAACAATATCAGGAATGAACCAGAATTTCAGCAGATTGCAAAGGACATTGAAGCTAAATACCAGGCAGAGCATGAAAGGGTCAGAAAATGGCTTGAAGAGCAGGGGATGTTGTAATTTCTTCATCTAGAGAGCAAAAAAAGGCTGTTGCAGGGATGAAGCAGTAACGACCCATCATAGTTGGATTCATTCAATTCCTAATCACCGCATTATGATTAAAGCTGGAAGAGGTGGAAAATAAATACAGCTTTAGCCCACTCCCAGAGGTAGTTGATCAACGAAAGATCAGTTTTAGTATCTCCCAAATTTTGTCCGAAATGATCTCGACTTAATGTCGAGTAATCCTCGTAATCAGGACTTTATCCTGTCCGCATGTCAAATCATGATAATTTCCATTATAAATTCAATAATAGCCATACGTTGTTGCATAATTGGGAAAAAACGGCGATCCTATTATAATATTAATAGAACTGCCAAATAATCCCAAATTCGTACCATCTCAACAGAGACCTACCTCAAAAAAATTATTGGAAAAATTTTCGCATTGCCCTCTGCGTGTGTATTAACCACCTCCTTTAACCACCCCCCCTTTAGCTTGGGGATCGAATGACCCCCCGTCGAAAAATCTTAATTATTAATCTTAAAACTTAAAGTTATGGTAACGATTACTGGCTATGCTGAAAGAGAAAGCAGCAAGGATGGAAAGAAATTCTATGCGTTGACTGTTCAAGGTGGTCTGGAAATGGTTCTATCTGAAGAAACAGGCAGATACTATGCCACAGCAAAACAGGCATCTGTAACATCAACCTTTGATGAAAAGACCTGTCAGGGGTTGGTTGGAACAAAACTCCCGGGTAAAATCTCACGGGTGAAATGCGAGCCGTTCGAGTACACAATCCGCGAGACTGGTGAAATTATAAAGCTCGATCACCGCTGGACCTACTCACCCGAAGAGGCTTCCCTCGAAGAGACCGTCTATGGAAGAGAGGTCGTCGAAGTTCATTCGGGATTTTAATTCAGGGGAAGGAGGCATTAAAAACCTCCTTTTTCTTTTTGTGTTAAACTTAAAAATGTATCAATTATGGAATTACAAAAAGCACAGCGAAAGCAAGCTGTAATCAAAATGGGTCTTCAGGGAGTCAGTGGCTCCGGTAAGACGTACAGCGCTCTCCTTCTTGCCAGGGGATTGGTCAGGGATTGGGAGAAAGTGGCTGTAATAGACTCGGAGAACCATTCAGCAGACCTCTATGCACACCTGGGGGACTACAGTGTAGTAAACATAGGTCCACCATTCTCTCCGGCTAAATACATCGAAGCTATCTCACTGTGTGAGGCAGCTGGTATGGAAGTGATAATACTCGATTCAATCTCACATGAGTGGGATGGTGCAGGAGGCATCCTCGATATCCACTCGGCGATGATGGGAAACAGTTTTACTAACTGGAGCAAGGTTACACCACTTCACAATTCATTTGTGAACAAGATCCTTCAGAGCCCGGCGCATGTCATTGCAACAATTCGCTCCAAACAAGACTATGTTCTATCGGAGCGAAACGGCAAAGTGGTACCTGAGAAGGTAGGTTTGAAAGGCGTAACACGTGATGGGATGGACTACGAGTTCACGATAGTTCTTGACCTGGACCTGAAACACCAGGCTACAGCATCCAAAGACCGAACAGGGCTGTTCATGGATAAACCGCAGTTTATGATCACCGAGGAAACCGGAAAGACAATCAAGGAATGGTGTAACGCCGGGATCAATGTCGGTGATATCGAAGTACAGATTGATTTGTGTACCACGGTTGACGGACTTCGGCAAATACTGATTAAATATCCAGAGTATCGGAAGAAGATCGAACCTGCAATATACCGCAGGAAAAGTCAAATTGAGACCTTACAAGCAGCTGTAAACCGTTAATGCTATGGACGCGCAACTTGTATCAATCAACAATTCAGAGGTCATAACTGACCTTTCGGAACCTATAGGATCAGACAGCCGGTTCATGGTGGCTAACACCCAGTCAATCCCGTATCAGCTTCTGCGAGAGACGTGTACGATCCCGTTCTTCAGCAAGGACAACGAAAGCACTATCTCACACCAGGAGTTCATAAATGTTGTCGGAGAAGCAGCACACATGGCGTTCTCCAGGGAGAGGATCCTTGAACCTGCTGTACGTGTATCGCATCCGATTAAGGGGCGGATACCGAGTGCAGTGGGTAAGCCTGCTGCAGATCTGGAAGAGCATGAAAAAACGCTGTACTATGAGCGCATGGCATTCGTCTATGAGGTACCCTCAATCGAAGAGACTGTGAATTGCAATAAGCTTTCCCTCACTGTCGGCGGTGTCAGAGCATACAACTTTGAGAACCTTTACGGCAGGAAGTGTGAGGAAAAGTTCAAGGTCTTTATCGGATTCAAGAACTGGGTCTGCATTAACCTGAGCATTTCAACGGATGGTTTCAGGGAAGAGTTACGTGTACGAACAACAGCGGAGCTCTTTACCCGGGTTTATCAACTTTTTGAAATGTTCAACTTCCAGAACCAGCTGAACTCACTCAGGAACCTTGCGGACTATGCTCTTACTGAACGTCAGTTCGCACATCTTATCGGGCGGCTCAGAATGTTTCCGTACCTCAAACCGAATGAAAAGGCAGGAATACCCGCTTTACACCTTGGGGATTCTCAGGTGAACAGCATCATCAAGGATTATTACCAGGATAAATCGTTCTGCCGGGATGCTGCTGGAAATATCAACCTCTGGAGGTTTTACAACCTTCTCACTGGTGCCAATAAATCCAGCTACATTGACACGTTCCTTGACCGAATGGTAAACACCCTCTCGTTTAGCCAGGTGCTCTTAGAATGCCTGAGAATGGGTAAGAACTCATGGTACCTGGATGGACAATGAACGGATGCTTGAGGAGATCCGGAAGTATTGCGATCCGTATTCCATTTTGGTAATTGCTGATCGGAGACTTATGAGGATCAGATGTCCCTTCAGGGTACGGGTGCTGATTGACATTGCAGCCTGGGAAGCAGGTGATATAACAAGAGTGGAAAGAATAATGGTCACCCGAGATCTGCAGATGGTTTACATCATAGCGGGTAACGGGTATCACTTCTTCCTCTTCCAGATCCTGCTTCCGTAAATACATTATTACAGGGGAGTATTCTTAGGGGTACTCCCCTTTACACATTAATAACCAAAACAATTATGAATAAACAAGACACAGAGCTCCAGGCATCAGAGGTGGAGATTATATACAAATCCAAGATCCCAGCCTCAAAGCGGGTACAAATAAAGAATTCAAGTGATGCTTTCAAAGTGTTCTGGGAACATTGGAACAAGGATACCATGGAGCACCATGAGGAGTTCAAGATTCTACTGCTCAACAACAAGAATGTTGTTCTTGGTATCGCTGAGATATCAAAGGGAGGGGTCACATCAACTATCATTGACCCAAGGATTGTGTTCCAACATGCACTTAAATGTCATGCCACCGGGATCATTGCCGCGCACAACCATCCCTCATGCAATCCAACGCCCAGTGAATCGGATGTTGAGATTACAAAGAAGTTGGTCCAGGCTGGAAGTGTACTGGGCATAAGCGTGCTTGATCACATCATTTTGTGTTTAGGTGGCGCATATTATAGTCTTGGGGATGAAGGGAGAATGTAATCATCCCTTTGTGTAAACAGGCATATTAACTTTTTATATGTGACTTTAAAAACAGCATATTGGATTTTGATATTAGTATAAAAAAAAGACTACCACAGTTTGTGATAGTCTTTTTATTTCAATAATTTTACTCATCCGACAGTACAGGGAAAATCTTATAGCATCCGTCCTTCCTCCCTACTCGGGCTGTTCTTTAAAAGTAGCCAGCACACCAGTTAAGGTGGCTTATTCGGTGGACATAAAAAATTTACAGGAATCAAGGGAAATAGGTGGCAGTCATAAACGCTTATATATCATATTAATAGAGCGTGTGACTGGCAGTCACAAGGTCAGGGGTTCGATTCCCCTAATCTCCACTCTGAAAATAAGGCAGTTATGATTCCCACAAATAACTGTCTTTTTTATAATCAGCTCAAGAGGCAGAG